>Ga0209697_10000132_pt1 | contig 113526 bp, 85 predicted proteins | sample AliMusrvi5mmetaG_FD_184115 | JGI IMG/M metagenome (GOLD analysis project Ga0209697, IMG submission 184115) | Freshwater lake bacterial and archeal communities from Alinen Mustajarvi, Finland, to study Microbial Dark Matter (Phase II) - Alinen... | ecosystem: Environmental > Aquatic >... | reverse complement strand
GGGATGCAGTGGAAAGGCCAGCATTCCCCGGCCCACCCCGGTGATATGGCCAGTCTTCTCATCCGCCGCGCCGAGATCACGCAACAGCATCTCCGCCCGCGTCAGGGTTCGGTCTTCGGGTGGTTCGAACCAGGGAAAGGTTTTGGCATCCGGGCAACCTGACGCCTTCAGCATCAGAAGCGTTTCCGCTAAATCCACGCGGCGGATTTCAGGGATTTCCCTGGGAGGCCGTTCGCTCTGTTCACGCTCCGTCCAAAGCCGCACACAGACTCCGGGCGCCATACGGCCCGCTCGTCCTGCACGTTGGTCAGCCGAAGCCTGACTGATCTTCTCAATCCAGAGGGTGTCAATGCCTCGGTAGGGATCAAAGCGGGCAACACGGGCTAACCCACCATCCACGACCAGTCTCACGCCTTCAATCGTCAGCGAGGTTTCCGCCACATTGGTGGAGACGATGATCTTCCGGCGCTCACCGGGCGCCACGGCGGCATCCTGATCCCTTGGCGCCAACTCACCGTGCAGAGGGCAAATCAAACAACCCCGGGTTTCCGCCTTTCCGTTCAACGCCTGAATGGTCCGGTGAATTTCATAGGAACCCGGCATAAAGACCAGCACATCGCCATCCCGTTCCTGAGCCAACAGGCGGGCGGTTTCCGAGGCCGCAGTTTCCCAAATCGGGATCCGGTTGCTATCAACCGGCTTGGGTAGGTATTCGATCCGGACTGGATACATGCGGCCTTCCGACCGTAGCACCTTGCAGGGCGTGAGATACTGCTCCAGGGCGGTTTTATCCAGGGTGGCCGACATGACAATCAGTCTCATGTCCGGGCGCAGGGTTTTCTGCAACTGGAGGGCACGGGCCAAGGTGATATCGCCAAATAAATGCCGTTCATGAAATTCGTCGAAAATGATCGCCCCGACACCGGAGAGTTCCGGATCACTGATCAACCGACGCAGCAGAATCCCTTCTGTCACAAAAACAATCCTGGTATCCGCACTGATCCTGTTTTCAAAGCGAACCTGATACCCCACTGCTCTACCGATCGCCGATCTTCGTTCTGCGGCAACCCTTGTGGCCAACAATCTGGCCGCCAGGCGGCGGGGTTGAAGAATGACAATCTGACGGCCTTCAGGAACAATCCCACGATCCAGCAGCATCTGCGGAATCTGAGTGGATTTACCTGACCCAGTAGGCGCCTGAATGACAAGCCGGGTGTTATTTCCGTCACAGGCCCTGACCAAAGTCGGCTCGATTTCAAATATGGGAAGCAAATTCATGGTGCGCTATAGCGCAAGATGACGAAAACGGGAGGCAAGGTCAAGAGCACGGCGGGAAATGATGAAAAATGGATTACCGACAGAGATATTGATTACCCGTCAACGTGTCCGCTAATATGCATCGCAGGTTTAGTGATGGACATTTCTTTGCAGCACAACGGTTCGTGGAGGAAAAGCGTCAACGATGAAAATCTTTCGAATGTTGGTGATGATCTCAGGGATTGTTTGGCTGGGAAGTGGCTTGGCAAAGGCGGCTGTTGAATTAGAATCCAATCCCGTCAAGATCGTGATGAAAGCAGAATCTGTTGTGGATATGCGTCCGTTCGCCAAGAGCGAGTGGGGTTTCTGGCAGTTTCCTGTTATCGCTCACTTGTCCGATGGTAATGTCTACGCCACCTTCAGCAATCATCGCGATGCAGCGGTCATGAATCATGTACTCGGACCTGTATTTAAGTACGATCTGGACAAAAACCAATGGGCGCCGGAAGCGACGGTCATGGCCGACGAACTTTCTGCTGTGGAGTTACCTAACGGAGAGGGATTCATGAATCAGCGGAAGGCTGGTCCGGATGCCAGCAAGATTCAACTCCCAAAACAGTTCTCGGTTGCGACCAATTGGCACGAGAATCGGCATTATGACGCGAGAGAGATCGCCCGCCTGCAACCCAACTGGTGGTTCTTCAAACGCCGTGCAAAAGGTGATACTGGAAAAGATGCATGGAAGGATGAGACGTGCACCGTCACCATCCGCGGCGAATCCCGCTGTGTGCGGGAAGGGATGCTGATGTATCCTTTCTTCCAACAGATCCTTCTTGCCCCCTCGCGGAAGGGAGAAAACCCGGCCTTGTATGCTGTAAATATGGATCGGCGTTTCACGGATGCCGATAGTAAGGAACTTCAACCCTACAATCCGGCGTTGGTGTTTGAATCGCTCGATAACGGGCATTCATGGACGAACGTGGGAGAGATCGCCTACCAACCTGATCAAGCAGCGGATCCGCAGTGGAAGCAGAAAATGGGGTTTTGTGAACCCTGGCTGGGGTTTGCACCAGATGGATCCATGCTTTGCTTTCTCCGTTCAACCTTTACGACGCCAGGTCCGCTATACTTGGCGCATTCCCTGGACAGAGGTCGTACTTGGAGCAAACCCGAGGTGTTTGACAATCATGGCGCCAAGCCCAAGGTGATCACCCTGAAGAACGGGATCACGGTGGCTACCTATGGGCGGCCGGGCATAAACATCGCCCTGACCCGCGATCCGGCCGCAAAGCGTTGGGACAAACCGATCGTGATCATACCCGCAAGTAAGGACTTCATGAACGATACCTGTGGATACGCACACCTGTGTCCGCTTGGTGATAACGAGTTTATGTTGATCTACTCTGACTTCCGCCGCAAGAATGCCGCCGGCGAACGATGCAAAGCCATTGTTACGAAGCGTTTTGTGGTCGAATAGACCGTGCCAGATGGCACGGTCACTCACTTTCAGGCCTTCGGTTCTTCCGTCGCGGCGACATCACCAACTTCGTCATCTTCCGGTTCAACCGTGGTGGCAGCCACCAGTTTGTCGCCGGCATCCAGGTTGATCAGGCGAACCCCCTGGGTGACACGACTGATCACACGGACATCCGCCACCGGCATCCGGATCATCTGGCCTTGCGCCGTGATCAACATCAGGGCATCCCCCTCCTGCACCGCATGAGCGCCCACGATGGCGCCATTACGATCCGAGGTACGGATGGTCATCAAGCCGCGGCCGCCGCGGTGCTGAACCCGGTATTCATCAAACCCGGTTCGTTTGCCGTACCCATTTTCGGTACATACCAGGAACGTGGCGCGCGGATCTACAATCTCAAGACTCTCGACCTTGTCATTGTCATCCAGCGAAATTCCACACACGCCCCGCGTATCACGTCCCTGGTCGCGCAGTTCACTTTCGTTGAAGCGAATACTCATCCCGTTATGGGTGGTGAGCACCACATCGGTGTGGCCGTCGGTCTGCTTGACCCCGATCAGGCGGTCGCCTTCATCAATCGCAATCGCAATGATGCCGGCGCTGCGCGGATTGCTGAATGCCGCCAGATTGGTCTTTTTGACCACGCCCTTTTCGGTGGCAAACACCACAAACTGATTCTCGGCGAATTCACGCACCTTGATCATCGCGGCAATGCTGTCGCCAGCCTGGACATTAAGCATATTGACCAGGGCTTTCCCGCGGGAGTTGCGGTTCGCCTCGGGAACCTCATACACCTTCTCCCAATACAGACGGCCAGTAGGCGTAAAGAACAGGATGTAGTCGTGGGTATTGGCCACAAAGAGGTGCTGAACATAATCCTCCTCCTTGGTATCCATTCCCGCCACGCCTTTACCCCCGCGCCGCTGGGCCTTGTAGGTGCTCACCGCCGTACGCTTGATGTAACCGGTGTGACTGATGGTGATCACATACCCGCGATCGGCAATCAAATCCTCAATATTCACTTCGCCTTCATCCGGCACCAGACTGGTGACACGTTCGTCGGCGTATTGCTTGCGGACTTCCAGCAGGTCGGCCCGGATAACGCTGAACAGTTTCTCGCGGCTGGCCAGCAGGTCGCGCAGGAAGGTGATCAGCTTGATCAATTCCAGGTATTCCGCCTCCAGCTTATCCCGTTCCAAACCGGTCAACTGATAGAGGCGCATATCGAGAATCGCGTTCGACTGGATTTCGCTCAAGCCGAACTTGGCCATCAACTGGGACCGGGCGTGATCACGATCCTTGGCGGCGCGAATGATCTTCACCACCTCATCCAGATGATCCAGGGCAATCTTCAAGCCCTCCAGAATGTGGGCGCGCGCCTCGGCTTTATCGAGTTCGAACTGGGTGCGGCGACGGATCACATCGTAGCGGTGGTCGAGATAAGCCTCCAGTAATTCCTTCAGCGTCATGATTTTGGGACGCCCCTGATCAATCGCCAGCAGGATCGCTCCAAAAGTGGTTTGAAGCTGGGTATGCTTGTAGAGGTTGTTCAACACCACCTTGGCGACCACCCCGCGCTTCAGTTCAATCACAATCCGGATGCCGTCCTTGTTGGACTCATCCCGCAGGTCGGAGATCCCTTCAATCTTCTTCTCCTGAACCAGATACGCGATATTCGTGATCAGGTTGGCCTTGTTGACGGCATAGGGAATCTCCGTAATGATGATGCTTTCCTTGCCCTGTTTGCCTTCCTCAATCCCGGCCCGGCCCCGCACCTTCAGCAGACCGCGCCCGGTGCGATACATGTCCGCAATGGGTTTCAGTCCGCAAACGATGCCGCCCGTGGGAAAGTCGGGACCCTTGACATACTTCATCAGGTCATCGACCGAGGCATTCTCGTGATCAATCAGGTGCACCAGCGCATCCACCAGTTCGCCCAGGTTGTGCGGGGGGATATTGGTGGCCATCCCGACGGCGATACCCGTACTGCCGTTCAGGAGCAGATTGGGAACGCGGGCAGGCAACACCGCCGGCTCCATGAGATCACCATTGTAGTTCGGCACCATATCGACGGTATTCTTGTCGATATCTGCCAGCATTTCTTCCGCCATGCTCGTCAGCCGCGACTCGGTATACCGGTAGGCGGCCGCGTTATCCCCGTCGATACTACCGAAGTTTCCCTGCCCATCCACCAGCATGTAGCGCATGGCAAAGTATTGCGCCATCCGCACCAGGGTGTCATACACCGAGGAATCGCCGTGTGGGTGGTATTTACCGAGCACTTCACCGACGACGTAAGCACATTTCTTATAGGGACGGTTGTGCAGGAGCCCGAGGTTGCGCATGGCAAACAGAATACGCCTTGCGCCGGGCTTCATCCCGTCACGGGCATCCGGCAGGGCGCGCCCGATAATGACACTCATGGAGTAGTCAATATACGAGCGCTGCATCTCGTCTTCGATGTTGATATTGGCCAAGACTTCGTTTCGTGTATACATACTTAGATATCCAGATTCTGAACGTTCAGCGCATTGTCCTCAATAAACTTACGGCGGGGTTCCACTTCATCCCCCATCAGGATGGTAAAGATTTCATCGGCCTTGACGGCATCTTCCTGCACCACCTTGAGCAATCTCCGCTTGTCGGGATTCATGGTGGTTTCATAGAGCTGCTCGGGATTCATTTCTCCCAAGCCTTTATACCGCTGGATGTTGAGCCCCTTACGCCCGAACTCCCGGATCACTTCCAGCAGGTTCGGCAGGGAGGCAACCGGAGTTTCCACGTCATCTGAATCTTTGAGCGTGAACAAAGGCTTGTCATGGAGATTGAACTGATCGAGCGAAAACCCTTTTTTCTCGATGGCGCCCATCACCTTGGCCAGGGAATTGGCCACATACAACTCCTGCATCCGGAATGCCGCGCTGCTCTGGGCTGGCGCGGAATGTCCGTTCTCGGAAAAGATTTCGAGTTGCTCGCCGAGTTTTGTTTCCGACTCTTCGCGCAAGGCTTTGAGCTCTTCATCCGTGGTAATAAAATGATGCTCGGCCGTCTCGCCTTTGCCGATCACCACATAGTAGCGGGGGAAGGCTCCGGCCTTGCTGCGTTTGGCGAGATACTCCTCAAAATTGATCCCTTTCCGCGCCAGGCTCTTCGACGCCTGCTCCGTCTGCAACAACAACTCCAGCAATGACATCAACTCATTGGTCTCCAGCGTTTTATTGCGGCTGACCTTCAGCGTCAAATCCTCGGCGCCCAGTTCCAGCAACTTGCGGGTCAAGGTTTCGTCGGTATCAATATACTCCTCACGCTTCTTGCGGCTCACCTTGTAAAGAGGCGGCTGGGCCAGATAGACATAGCCACTCTCGATCAGCTTCGGCATCTGGCGATAGAAAAATGTCAGCAAGAGGGTCCGAATATGCGAGCCGTCAACATCGGCATCGGTCATGATGATGATCTTGTGATACCGCACTTTGGAGACATCGAACTCATCCTGCCCGATCCCCGCACCAATGGCGGTCACCATCGTCCGGATTTCATTGTTATTCAGGATCTTGTCCAGACGCGCCTTCTCCACGTTCAACACCTTGCCACGAAGGGGGAGAATGGCCTGAAACTCACGATTCCGGCCCTGCTTGGCCGACCCCCCGGCGCTGTCGCCCTCTACCAGATACAATTCACACAGGGCGGGATCCCGTTCGGAACAGTCGGCCAGCTTGCCCGGCAATGCCGCCGAATCCAGCGCGCCTTTACGCCGGGTCAGGTCACGGGCTTTACGGGCGGCATCACGGGCACGCGCCGACAGCAGCGCCTTTTCGATGATACGCCGCGCTACCGGGGGATGTTCCTCAAGATAAGTGGCAAGTTCTTCATTCACCACCGATGCCACAATTCCTTCAACCTCACTGTTGCCCAGCTTGGTCTTGGTCTGCCCCTCAAACTGCGGACCGGGCAACTTAACACTGATCACAGCCGTCATGCCTTCGCGGATATCTTCACCCGACAGGCTTTCCTTGTCCTCTTTGATCAGTTTATTGGCCTTGGCGTAAGCGTTCACCGTACGCGTCAATGCCGAACGGAAGCCGCTCAGATGGGTTCCCCCCTCAATCGTGTTGATATTATTGGCGAAGCACAGCATCGTCTCGGTATAGGTGTCGGTATACTGGAACGCAATCTCCACCTCAATTTTGTCCTTCTCTTTGACAAAGGAAATGACCTTGGGATGAATGGCCACTTTGCTGCGATTCAAGTGCTCCACAAATTCCACCACTCCGCCCTTGAATTTGAAAAGCTCCTCGCGGCCAGGCTCTTCCTGGGAGAAATGGATTTCAATACCGCCGTTCAGAAAGGCCAGCTCACGCAACCGGTTCGCCAGAATATCCCACTCGAATTTAATGGAGCCGGTGAAAATCTGAATATCCGGCAAAAAGGTAATCTTGGTCCCGGTTCCGCGCGTCTTGCCGATGGTTTCCAATTTCGACACCGGGACGCCTCGCTCATAGCGCTGGTGATAAATCTGGCCATCGCGCCGCACTTCCACTTCCAGCCACTCACTCAGCGCGTTGACACAGGAGACCCCGACGCCATGCAAGCCGCCGGAGACCTTATAGCTGTCATTATCAAACTTTCCACCGGCATGCAAAACCGTGAGCGCCACTTCCACGGCCGGTCGTTTCTCCGTCGGATGCATATCCACCGGAATGCCGCGGCCATTGTCATTAATCGTGCAGGATCCATCCGCATTGAGCCGGACCTGAACATTGGTGCAGTAGCCAGCCAGCGCCTCATCAATGGAGTTATCAACAACCTCATAAACGAGGTGGTGCAAACCGCGGACCGAAGTGTCACCTATATACATGGCAGGCCGTTTTCGGACGGCCTGCATACCCTCGAGAACGGTGATGTGGGAGGCGTCATAAGCCCCGGTCTTTTTTTGTTGTTCAGCCATAGTTCGAACTCATTCTTATGGAATAACTTACGGTGTTAATTGAACGCCCGTTTTTGGGATCAAAATTGACCACCCAAAGGGGTGGTCTTTTAAGGGGGTAACTGTATCGAAAAGACGCTTGGGGCGCAAGGATGTTCTAAGGCTAAATTACCGTCCAAATTACTGCCGTAAGGGTCCCCATCACTGCGCCGACAAAGAACCCTTTCAGGGCTGTTCGGACGCGCGGAGGGCGGGGATGAAGATGCCGCAACAATATAAAACCAACGATTATTGACATCACAAAAGCCGTCGGCAAAGCGCCCGCTGCACCCGCTCCCAACACCGGAATAAGGGAGCTAACAGCGGCTTTGACAAACGATTCCGCCCCCTCATGGGTGACATAGAGAAGATTTCCCATCCCCGTTCCCAGGAGTATTCCCCCCATCATGCCCAGCAGAAAGGCATAGAGCACCAGCAACGCATTACGCCTCGCTATCCAGGCCACAATCGCCCCGGAAACCGCCCCCGCCATCATGGCCGAAAGCTTGACCAGTTCCATCAGCGACACGCCTTCTGCACTTGGATCAAGAACCGGAACACTCATATAAAATTCCTTCCGCCATCGTGACGATGACCGTAAAGCACCCACGTATTGTTACTTATGAGGGAGTCATCATGGTAAAGTCAAGCGTGGGCGTGGTCTAATTTTTGGCTCGACGAGGTGCCTTGAAGCCGCAAAACTGCAGTCACTATGAAACGTTTTTACACATGGATGCGGATCAGTATTGCGGTTTGGGTTCCGGGAATGGTCTCTTCCGTTTACGCTGAAGCCCCCGCCGAGCTCTCGCCTTTAATCCGCGAATACGTTGCAGACCAGGCCGACGTGTCGAACTATTACGATCTTCCCGGCGCCCCCCTCCGGTTCGTGCGACTCGGTACCCTTTATTCGAACTGGCTTGCCCGCCTCACCGCAGTCGATTTCGAGAGCCTCCCGCAATCCGGCAAGGTGGACTATCTGCTGCTGCAGAATGATATGGAAAGCTCGCTGGATTCCCTGGCAACCCAGAAGCGACGATGGGGCGAACTGGAGCCCCTCCTGTCATTCCGCAGCCTCATCTACGCCCTGGAGCAGGCCCGCTGGCAGGGACACGCCATCAACGGACAGGCCGCCGCCTCCCAGGTCAACGAACTCACCCGGATCATTAAGCAGCTTAAAGAACAAGTTGAGAAAGGCCTGAAAACCAACACCGTCGTAACGACCCCCGATACGACCCTGTCCACCAATCCCCCGCCACTCAAGGTGTCCCCCGCCCAGGCTCAACGGGCGGCGGCTTTTGCCGACCAACTGCGGGCAGTTCTGAAAAAATGGTTTGCCTTCCATAACGGGTATCAGCCCGGCTTTTCATGGTGGTTAAAAAATCCTTACGAGGAAGCGGACAAGCAACTTGAAGGCTATGTCAAATTCCTGAAGGAAGACGTGGCAGGACTGAAGGGAAAAGACGACGACCCCCTGATTGGCGAACCGATTGGAGCCGAAGAATTGGCAGCGGCCATCCGGCACGAAATCCTGCCCTACAATGCCGAAACCCTGCTTCAAATCGGCGAACGCGAGCGGACCTGGTGTGAACGCGAAATGAAGCGCGTGGCCCGGGAGATGGGGTTCGGTGATGACTGGAAAGCCGCCCTGGCAAAAGTCAAGGCGGATTACGTTGAACCCGGGCAACAGGACGAGCTGATAACCCAAACCGCCCAGCAGGCCATTCGCTTTGTGAAAAGCCACAAGCTGGTCACCCTTCCGCCCCTCTGCGAGGAAACGTGGCACCTGACGATGATGACGCCGGAAACCCTGAAAACCATTCCTTATGCGGCCTATAACAACCAGAACATGATGGTGGCCTATGCAAGGGACGACATGAATCACGAGGACAAACTCATGACCATGCGGGGCAACAACCGTCATTTTGTTCACACCGTAACCCCGCATGAACTGATTCCCGGCCATCATCTTCAGCAATTCCAGGCCCAGCGTCACCACCCGGCCCGCGCCTGTTTTTCTACCCCGTTTTATGTGGAGGGATGGGCCCTTTACTGGGAGCGGCGCCTGTGGGATCTCGGCTGGGCCCAGTCCCCCGAAGATCAGATGGGCATGCTCTTCTGGCGACTGAACCGGACGGCCCGCATCGAAGTCTCGCTTAAATTCCATTTAGGCCGGATGACACCCGCGCAAATGGTGGACTTTCTGGTCGACCACGTGGGACACGAACGTCTGGGGGCCACGAGCGAGGTACGCCGTTTTATCAGCGACGGCTTCACCCCGCTTTATCAGGCCGCCTATATGCTGGGGGGACTCCAACTTGAAGCGTTAAGAAAAGAGTTGGTGGAGGGGAAAAAAATGACGGATCAGGAATTCAACGACGCGATTTTGGATCAAAACGCAATTCCGATCGAATGGATTCGCGCGGACTTGCTAAATCTCCCCCTCACCCGCAGCACCCAATCGGTCTGGAAATTTTAGTTGAGAGGCACATCCGGTAAAACGGCTTTGCCCATTTCCTCGAGGCTGGGACTTCCGCGAAGGGCATCCTTGAGATATTTGGCCACCTGCGCCTTGGCTTTTTCATTTCCGCCAAACGCCTCGTGAATGTAGAGCGCCACGGCAAAGAAATGCTGCGCCTGATCCCGGCGGTTCATATCCCCTTTTTCAATGTAATATTTGACAAATCGCATCATTTGGGCTGCCGGCACCGTATTCCAGGTGTAATGCGCATCACGGGTTACCACCTTGGTGTCATCCGCGCCAAGGATGTCCTTGTTCCCCAGCCAGCCGAATCGATATCCGGTTTCAGGATTGGCTTTCACGTCCGCTTTGATGCCTTCAATAATGGCCGTCTTCAATTCGACAAGAAGCTTGTACGCCTTCACCGTCTGTTTTCCCTTGGCTTTCCCCTCCGGGGTCTCCAGATTCCTGACGGCCAGTTCAACCCCCTCAAGCGCTTCGGTGAATTTGTGTTGTTGAACAAGTTCCGCGCAGGCTTTTCGACTGGTCTCTATGGTTGTCATATCCGCCTGGATTTTGGCCTGTTTCTCGGATTCCGCCTTTTCCGCCGCCCGGCGTTCAGCCTCCAGTTTTTCCTGCTCGGCCTTTTCTGCGGCCGTCCTTTTTGCCGCTTCCGCTGAATCCTGAACCGCCGCCGCAATTCCTTTTCTTAATTTTTGCAACAAGGGGGTAATGGCCTCGCCCCCCTTCTGAATCTTGGCCATCTCATCCGAAACGGATTTATGCAGAGTGACCACACGCCCCGGGATATTGGTCACACTCGCAAGGGCCGCCGTGGCAATACCGGAGTTCGTGGCCGTGACGATGACCATTCGCTGGGTGACCACCTCGTCCAGCATGCCCTTTAATTCTGCATTGGCACGTCCCATCGTGCCGGTCATGAATTGAGTTACCGAAACAGCCATTGCGGCGGCATTGGAACTGGCCCCCACCCATTCCGCCGCATCCGAAAGCACCGCCGATCCGGTCGCCACCATGGAAACCATCTGCTGGGCATTGGAGGTCCACATCCCTGCCAGAATCATCCGATTGGAAAAATCGACCGCGATCGGCTGAAGTTCCTTCAATATCTGGTCTGCATTCTTAAGCGCCTTGGCGACCAGCGCCTTTTCCTTCGCCTCTTCACTCCTTTGGGCTTGGGACATTTTATAGGAAATCCCCCACCCGATCGCCGCCAACAGGGCAACCCCACCCAGAACACTCCACAATATGATTTTTGCCTTGCGGGAAGATTTCTTCTTTTCCTCGTGGATCGGCTCCACAACATCGGAATGGGCCAGCGACCCCGATTGACTGGGATGCGTTATCCCCGTCAACCCATTCCCCTTTTTCTTGGTCATCACAAACTTCCCGCCTTTTTTAGTTATTTGCGGGTTATGATCCTGGACAGGCGTCAACAGGGCCAGTACCCGCCGGAGGTCGGAAAGCAATGAATTATAATTGGGATACCGCTTCTGGGGGTCCACCTCCAGCATCCGGCCCACAATCGCTTCCACCTCATGATGGATGCCGGGCCGGGAATTTCGAAGGGGAGGAGCAGCCGTCTTGAGACGGGCCTTCACCACATCCATCGGGGTTTCCCCCTCAAACGGGGGTTTCAAAGCCAGCGCATGAAACAAGGTGCCGCCCAGACTGTAAATATCTGAACGGGCATCAGCCGGATGCCCCCGGAGTTTTTCCGGAGCAATGTAATACGGGGTCCCCCATATTCCCTTGGCCGTGCCCCCTTCCGTTGTCGCCTTAAATTGAGCCAAACCAAAATCCACCACCTTGGCGACACCATTGTTATCCAGCAGAATGTTTTCCGGCTTGACGTCACCATGGATCAGACTGATCGCCGCCGCCGCGTTCAATCCCTCCGCCACGTCGGCGGTGATCTTGAGTGCCAGCGCCTCATTGATGGGCTCCCCCTTGGCAATCATGTGATCCAAGCGCCCGCCTTCGAGCAGTTCCATCACCAGATAGGGTTGTCCATGGGCGACACCGAACGAATAGATCTGAACAATATTGGGATGGTTTAAAGCGGCCGCCGCCTGCGCCTCCCGCCGGAAGGTTTCCACAAACTCAGGGTTCCCGCCGAAACTGGACTGCATGACCTTGACCGCCACCCACCGGTTCAGTCCCACGTCATGCCCCCGGTACACCGCCCCCATCCCGCCTTTTCCCAACAGCTCAACCAGGACAAATGCCCCTAATTTACCGGGCACACTCTGCTGAACGCCACACTCGGGACAGGCAATCTGGGTAAAGGTGGGAAGGTCGGAAATGTCCATCAAATGGCCGCATTTGATGCACGCGGTTTCGTGCATGGGATCCGTTATGATTTCAGGAGAACTTATCGCCATGGGTTTTACAAACGTTTATTGTTTTTCAGGTTCATTCTGCCTAGTATGAATTGACGTGTCTACAGAAATTGATTGGTTTAAAAGAACGAAACTATGAATCCTATTTGTTTTCACATCGGAACGCATCCCATCTACTGGTACGGGGTGATGATGGCGCTCGCCTTCATGTCGGGAATGTTGCATTGGCAGTGGCTTGGCCATCGGACCGGACGCGATACCGCGCTGGCTTCCGATCTGGCCTTCTGGCTCATGGTCGGCGGCATCATCGGGGCACGGATCGCCTATGTCGCCGCCAATTTCAACTATTTCATGGCCGCACCCCAGGAAATCATCCGGATCGATCAGGGCGGCTTGATTTTCTACGGCGGATTCATCGGCGGTGCACTCTCCTTCCTGATCCTTGCCCGTTGGCGGCATATCGGCGTGGCTGACCTTGCCGACTTTACCATCACGGCGCTCCCGCTGGGACACGCGCTGGGCCGTGTCGGATGTTTTCTGAACGGGTGTTGCGGCGGCAGCGAGGCCCCGCCCGCCTCTTTCCTGGCGGCAGGACTCCCTCACTACCCGGTTCAACTTTATGAGGCCTTCCTCAACCTCGGGGTGTACGGTCTGCTGACCTGGTATTTCCTCTTTAAACGCGGCTCTAAACAAGGCTCCGTGGTCGCCCTCTATCTCATGACATACCCCCTCATCCGCTTCCTGCTGGAATTCATCCGGGGCGACGCTAGAATGCGGATTGACGGGGGGCTGGATGTCGCTCAAATCATCAGCCTGGCCCTGCTCCTCATTGGAGTCACCTTGTGGCGATTCACACAAAAAAGGGTAAAAACAACCTAACATGGATGGACCGGATATACAGGAGGGGAAACTATCGGTTCGCCCTGTAACCCTTGACGGCAAAGGCAAGCGATTGGATGCCTGGTTGAGTCTTGTTGAACCGGAACTCTCCCGGGCCCGCATTCAGGACCTCATCCGCACAGGCCATATTACCCTGAACGGGAAAACCACCAAGCCCAGCCAGACCCTCATACCGGGCCAGGAAATTCAAATTGTGATCCCGCCCCCCGTTCAAATCGATCTCAAACCAGAAGCCATCCCGCTGGACATTCTATATGAGGACGCCGATCTGATCGTGATCAATAAACCCGCCGGACTGGTAGTTCATCCTGCCGCCGGACATGCCGCGGGCACTTTGGTGAATGCCCTGCTGGCCCATTGTTCCGACCTCGCCGGCATTGGCGGTGAAAAGCGGCCCGGCATCGTTCACCGGCTCGACCGCGATACCACTGGCGTAATGGTGGTCGCCAAGAACGACACCTCCATGCGGGCGCTTTCCAGTCAGTTCAAACACCGGCAAACGACCAAGGAATATCTGGCGCTCGTCTGGGGCCATCTGACTCCGCCGGCCGGACGGGCGGAGACGCTCATCGGGCGCAATCCCCATGACCGGAAGAAAATGTGTACCCGGCCAGACCATGGGCGTAATGCGATCACGAATTACGAAACACAGGAAACTTTCGCGGACACCTCTTTGTTGCGTATTTGTATCGAGACCGGCCGCACCCACCAGATCCGGGTCCATATGGCCTTCCTCGGCCACTCCATCATTGGGGATCCCCAATATGGCCGTCCCCGCCACAATGTCCTGCCCGTCCCCGTTCCAGCCCGCCAAATGCTCCATGCCGCCAAGTTGACTTTGGCCCATCCTTCTACCGGCCAGGTACTGACATTCGAGGCTCCACTTCCCGAAGATATGAATATGTTAATCCAGCGTCTGCGTAACAGCCCCGGCCCTCAACCCGCATAAGAATCATCTTGTTAGTAATCCAGCCCGAGCGAAGCCAAAAGAGCCTCGTCAAGCAGTTGCATCTTTCTTGAAGAAAGCGAGCCAACATATTGAGACAAGCGCGCTTTAGGGAGGCTGACTAACTCGTCGCAGTGTATGCTGCTTTCGTGTTTCAGTCCTTCGTCAACGCCAACCACTACCTGTGTGGAAAGTGCATCGTGGGCGGAGTAGATGGGAGCGCAAATGACTGTGGAAAATCTGGAGTCAATGAGCACTTGCCGGCTGACCAAGACAAACACCCTGGAGCGCTTGGGGTCCTGCGACCCCGGATGGAGAACTCTGAAGAGTTCCCCGCGTCTCACAGCACCACCTGAAAGTCCAGAACATCTTCTGCCTCACGATTGAGGACATCGGCCTTTCGGTTAATGATTTCAAGATCCCGGCTGTCTTTCTCCTTGCGAGCAAGTTGGGTCAGGTAGTTCTTTGCAGCACATTCGAGAAAATCCGACCGGCTCTTGAATGCGCCCAAGTTACGATCAATGGCTTCTAGGATGCCGCCCGACAGTGTGATGGATATCTTTACTTTCATACTACTACAGTATTCCCATTTATCATCCCGTCAATACTTGCAACGGGATAAATTAGGGCTTATGAAGAGGCGTAACCGAAATCTCCTTACCCATAGGATTAAATTCCTTTTTCAGGTCGAAGTTCCCATCCATGTCCTCGTCGATCCATTCCTCCTTAAGAACACCGTCCTTGAAAACCCTACGAATGAATACAACATTCGCGCTATTCGGTCTTATTTCCTCTATGAACGGCTGACCGTTTTTACATTGGGTGATGCCGTCAAACACACCATTAAAATCCAAGTCTCTGCGGACCTGTGACAAAACCCCACGCACATATACCCACTTGATATCAGGCTTGCCGTCGAAATTTGAATCCTGCTTTACGACACTATCAAAGTCGTTCGAGTAAGTAGCCCACCGATCAACCTTCCCGTCAAAATTGTCATCAGCATCAATTTGGGAAATTCTGCCGTTTTTATAGCGCAACCACTCGTCTGGCCTGCCGTCTCCATTTCTATCCTCCTCGATAAGGTGAGATTTATTGTAATGAATTGCGATAATCTTACCACTCTTGCCGTATTCCTCGAATGCCCGGTTGTCGTATCTATGAATATAAAACCACCAACAGCAGGATGTCACCACGGCACCAAGAAGGATTCCAAAAAAGACCGAAGATGATTTTAGCGACATTCCTGACTGGGTTGCCGTAGTCGGCTTGTTCCTTCTGCTGTCAAAATCCTCCAAGACACCTTTAGCCACCACCGCGTTTGAGGTGGCGACCATGATGGCGATACCGTTCGCAAGATCAAGGGAAGGGAGAGCTCCTCCGGCATCGTCAAAACGGGCTTCAGCATTGATCCCACATGACTGAAGTTCCAATACAGCCTCCTCGGCTAATTGTCGGGTCGAGTATGATCGCACGATAACGGAATTTTCAGTATCCATGATTTTATCCTTTAGTGCAGAATGCGAATAATCAGGCCTATTCACTCATTCTTTTACCGATGGCTTAGCCAAAATACCCTGCCACTCTGATGGACTGTGCTGAAAGTGCTGGGATTTCCACCTCCGGGCAATTCCAATGTCATAACCGTATGTTATCGTCACCACGAGAACATCTTTTTCCATAATGGTCGCATATTTCTGTAAAATTACAGCAGCCACCTGTTGGGCGGCTGCCTCAATGTCATGGGGGCATTCCTTCCAAATCGCAGTTGCCTGCAGGTAGGTCGTTTCCGAACGATTCCCCCCGATGACAACTTTGAAGCTCTTGCCGGCAGTCACCGTAACCACGTGCACATTACCAGATGATGCAATCTCCTTCTGGACTGCAATCAACTCCGGGAAGATGCCCTTCTTGCTCAGACCTGTCATCACCACGGAAAGGCAAACCACAACCAGAAGCCAAACTCCAACGACGATCAGGTGGGGTTTCCAAATTGCATCAATAACCTGCCCTTTGGGGATCGTCTTAACAACGAACGAACCAACAACCAGGTCGTGCAGGCTCTGTCGGGTCTGCCTGTTGCCAATGTAGAGGTAAATAATTGCCCCGCCGGCTCCAAACAGAATAAATCCTATGAGATAGCCTAAGGGAGAGAAGAATACACTCGGAGAAATCATGGCCCCATTGAGGAAGAAAGGGATACCCAGCACAATATACCGAAGAAAAGATCGACCAACCGGAAGGTAATTCCCTGACCGATCAACAACTTCAATCTTCATGATGCGTTTACCGGGGGTCTGTCCTTTTCCTGTCTTACTGTTAAGTAGCCCAAAATAGACCAGTGTGATGGAGAACCCCACCAGTCGCCCCCACCCACCAAGACGCATCAGGGGATCGAACAGGAATAATCCCAAAACAAGGCCTATCAAACCAAGGCAGAGACTATCAATGATGAGTGCCAAGATGCGGCCCCAGAATCCACTGATGACTCTATGGCTTGGATCTAGGCTTGGTGGGCCTTCGTTGACAGAAACAGAATCAGATTCAACACTGCTTTTATCCATATTACTGTCCTTCATCTTTCAACCTCACGGCTTATGCACGGAGCTGTCACGGGCACCCGGTGATTCAGCCCTTATGATGATTTCCCTCAGGAATCCTGTGGTTGACATGTCCACCTCCCTGATGAACTGCCCCCATTTCCCATTGCTTGAGTTCTTTATGTTCAGAACTGCAACTCCCGCCGTGAAGTTCAGGCTCATATTATCATTTCGGATCTCGATGCTGGGGGCATACGTTATATAGGAAATATGCCAATCATTAGGATTTGTCATCAGCCAATCCTGTATCTTCAAACCAAGGGGTGAGTTGGTGATTGTGAAGGTGGATGTCGGTCTGCCCTCATGGTAAATCCGCACGTCGTAGGGAGGCTTGCATGCAACGTCAATGCTGGGTTTATCAAGGGAGCATCCAACAGCGATTAATCCCAGGACTATCGTTAGAAATATCTTTTTCATTTTTTTCAAAGTCCACTTATCACATTCCCAAACAGTGCAACCCATACCGTTCAGAGACTTGAAAAGTCATTTATCTTTTCCATTCGGGGGATTCTCCAGGATGCCTTCAGCGAGTATCCGCTCTATATCTGCAAGCATGGCGGGCATCTCCTCAACTTTGTGTTTGCCCTCGAAACCCCCACGTAAATAGCAAAGCACCCCGTACAACTCCATGCAATCCTCGCCGCTGATGAACAATCCAGGCCAATCATTGCGGAACTGCACCGGACCCGATGCCACACCACCGAAGTTGCCGTCTGCTGGGATCTTCTGGATATTTGTTCTCATAATTTCCCCTTTCCCTTGAAGCACACCCTGACCCCGACACCAGAAATCACCAAGCCTATCACCGCCACCCCCACTATCCATTTAGCCATGGCATCTGGATTTGTGAAATTGTAAGCATACCCATCCAGATAAACCACATTAGCCTTGCCGACAATATTTTCGATTCCAAGAACAGTCTCAAGGCCGGGGAAAACAATCTTATTACTGAACACGGTGATCATGCCCCCGAAAATCATCAGAATTATTCCCCATATTTTCATAATTATCTTGGTGGCTGTGCCTGTTTTCTCTTTCTGCCCTTACGAACCAAAATGAGCAAAGCAGTGCCAAACAGGATAACCAAAAGATAGGGGCGGAGTGTATACCAACCAAGGGGACGATAAACCGTTGATTCAAGATGTCCCTGACTGATGTGGAACACCTTGAATAGCAATGGCACCCCGCCGTATGGATCACGCCATTGTCCTATAGTCAAACCCGGACAGGCAATCTCCCCGTTGAACCATGTCGCCTTTACAGGGTTTGTCCATGATTGTTCAAAGTCTGAAAGGGGGATTTCACGTCCGAATCCGTTTGTCCCCATCTCTGGAACATACACACTTCTCAGATAGAGCCAGTCATTGGATATTGACCAATAAGCCCAGTATCCTCGCCAGCAGCCCGAACACAGAGATAACCGGTTACTCATCACCCGTGATGACCGCTGATCCCATTGACTCTGAAACGGGGAATCCCTCGGAATCTGATGGAAACAACCTCTGACCTCAAGCTCATCGGGAATCTGGGGGGTTGCCATCGCTCCTGTCTGTGTGAAGAAGGTAAGCAGGATTGATATTGTGATGATTTGTTTCATATTCAGGGCAGAGCTTTACCATCGAATATTATTTTAGTCATATTGAGTGGAAACAACCGGAACCCAATGGCCGTCTACTTTCTCATATACGCTCACACTCCCAGAACCGCCTTCAACCATCGTATGCCCATCCGCATCCTTACCGATTTCTTTTTGGGGATTGCACTTCTCAACCTCTAATGATGTTTTTCCGTCCTTCAAATATTTGGCAAAACGGCAATGAGTATAAGCTCCATCAGATATGCCGCTTATAACTGCTTTTTTCTCATCATCCGTCAGATCAACTGCCTTTGATATGGTTTCCAGAAATTCCCTCTTGGGCATCTGCTTAATCTCAAAGGAAGGAGTGCGTTGATGAGCAGCTTTCACATGGGACGAGCCAAAGTTGACAGCCTTCGTTGCCGGGCTCGACTCGCCTGCCTCAATCACGTTGGTCAGCATCCCTTCTGATATCTTCTGAAAAAACTCAGACTCAACCCCCTCAATCCTTCTGAAGAGTACAACGTGTCGCTGATTGTATTCATGAAGAATATCCAATGTTTTCTTGATGAATGAGACAGGAACATCATCGTCAGCATCAAGCAGCACCCCATCGAACCCGATATCCCGCATTTTAGCCAGCAACGCACGCAACCTGGCCTCATCCGTTTTGCGGTTGTTGACAGACCATATCAGTGATCCATCCTGTCCGCGACTTACTAACAGCCACCAACCAGCGTCAACCCTTGAGTTGGGCTGGGCTGCATGAATGGCACTGAACCACCCCATGTCATTTGTATTCACAGGAGGATTCGATGAAGCATTATGGTCTCGGCGACATGCACTTAGAAACAGCGGGATGACTATTGCACATGCAGCAACCGTGATCCGAAGCTTGACCTTGGGGGTGATTGTCATGGGATTGGCATTAGCTCCCCAATTCTGCTGACAAAATGATTTTTGTCCTGAATGTAAACCTTCGTGGTCTTCCCTGATACGATCTTGCGAAGAGACTCCACCGAAAGGCGACCATTGGGATCATATATATCCCATCGCATAATATTCGGAAGACTGGCAATGAGGCGTTCAATCTCAGACTGTGATAATGGCCCCAAGGACAAGCCGACCTCCTTGATTGTCGATGATTTGCCAAGAGCTAAGAAGCCAGTCGCACTCAGAAACCTGCACTCTTCGACATTAATTCCCTTAAGGCTGGGAAAAGCCGTGGCAAGTGTGTCTAACCCGTGATCCGTGATGGCCAAACCGATTAATTGGAGTCCCTCAATCGTCGGGCAGTTGGTCAAGGCATTCAAACCGCTATCCGTCACATGAAAGGCATACGCAAGGGACACCTGCCGGAGTTTCGGGAAGGTGAGCTTGGACAGGGCGTTCAGGTTGGCATCTGTAACGTCTTCTGCGTAATTCTGGGCGATGCTGAAATGCTGAAGCTCACGGAACTTATCAAGTTTGTGCCAGCTGCCCAGAGGAAGGCCATCAATCAGCACCATATCCTCTGATGCTGGGGTGAACATGATTGACCAGGCAGAGTGAATCGGTGCTGGATAGTGCCCGCAACCCGCAGTGATGAATGCGATCACCAACAATGTCACGATCCTGACGTTTAGCCTCATATCATTTTCACCCATCCCTCGTGGTCTGTTCATATTTATCCAACGTGCACAATCCGAGTAGGACGAACTTGTTTGTGGTTATTTCAACTCCATCATGACATGCCTTTCAGAATAATTAGAGCGAATAACGACAGAACCACCACCCCGGCGAGAATACTGATTCGTTTTACAAACATGGTCTTGGCCTTTTCCGGTTCAAGGCAGTGCATGGCCTGTTCCGGACGAGGGGTTCGGGTTCCCCAGCACATCTTTACATGAGGCATCCAATGCAGTCCTGAGTGAATCCCATTCTTTCTGTTCACGTTCCCGCTTGGCCGCCTCTAAACGACCATCAGGAACCTCATGGGATAACACATAGACAGCAGCCCCCACGATCACAATGGTTGTGGCTGCATCAAAAGCAACCGTGACAGGGGTCGCCAGGGTCCTGATCGTGTAGTCCCTGGCCTTCTGGAGCTTGTTCTTCTCCACATATATCAGACCCCGCTCATTATCAACACAGTATTCCAATCCACCCGCCTCCAGTTTCGTCTCATTCTCGATGTTTTTGGTTACGGCCACATACTCATTCGGATCGGTGGCCACCCACAGGGCATGGGTGGTGCATGAGGTGATCAAAGAGCAGGCCAGAAGCATCAGTAGTGAGTAAATCCATTTCATTGTTTGATCCTGCCTTCCCCTATTTGATCGTCTTCTCCAGCTCATTGAACAGGCGTACACGATCAAGGGCTTGTTCTCTTCTGAAATCTATCCATTGCTTTACCCAGGTGGTTTCTGCCAAGCCATGTTTCATAATCAAACGAAAACACTCGATATCATTGTTCCACAGATCAGCATGGGTGGCCAGCATGGTGAGATTGAAACTGAGAGCCTGAACCGCCTCCTTTGGCCATGCGGGGAGAATATCAACAAGGATGCGGTTCTTTAATTGCCCTGAACTGGATCCAATATGCTTGGCGATCAGTTCTATCGGTTGAGGACTGAGTTGGGCGAAGAAGGTGGCAAATATGTCTGCAACCGGGGAATTGTGGACTTTGAGGCTGAGCAGCATATCCCGAAGAACAGGACATACCATTGGGTATCCCAGTTGGACGATTGCCTTTGCAGCCTCAGAATCATCACTGTTCTTCGGCATGAGATCCAGAAGTTCGCTTCTTTTCATCCTATATGATCAACGTACCCGCATGGTTTTGACGGACTGCTCGACAACCTCACGTTCCTTTGCCATTTCCTCAACCGGGCCCCAGCATTCGACTGTATAAATGTAATCCCTATCCACCAACGTGACGAGAATGTACTGGTATTGCTTGCGGCCTACCTCTTTAGTCCCGACAAACTCAGTCCCCTTTGCTCCTGTTTTGAGGGCAACCTCCTCCATGGCCCCCAAGGCAATAACCTTATTATCCACAAGCCATCTCCGGATAATCTGTTTCCAGAAAACAGGGGTGCCACCCTCAAAGTTTTCCTGCCGCCTGACCAGTAGCATCACCCCATTGCCGGACATGGCACGAGTGGTTCCCTCATTCTCGGACAGCTTCACGAATGAGGCGGGCCATTCTATTTTCAGCCACGACCGCCAACGTCTGGAGGGGGTGAACGAGGACTCCGGATTCAACACAATTTCCGTTGCAAGACTTCGAACCCAATAAAAGGGAATCGTCTCCCGTTGTTCCGCCTGAGACACAGGGGAGTTCAACTCCACCGTGAGTGTGGAATAGGCCACCGCATGTGAAAGATACTTGATCCGCCCCTTGATTAACTCCAGTTCCTCAATTACACGTTGTAGTTCTTTCTCTACTTTCAACAGATCTTCAACCTTGTCGCTTTTCTTGAGTAATTCAGACAATCGGTTCCGCGTTTCCTCAGAAGTCCGTAACCTGATATCGAGATCCATCATTTCCTCGGTCACATCATCCCCCTCGATGGTTCGCGAGGTGATCTCCCCCAGTTTGCCAACCTCCACAAAGGCATCATTCAGGCGATCCGCTGGCACCCGCAAGGTGATAGAGTGTTCCGACATGCTCTGCATGTAACCTTTCATTTTGCCCCCCATGGCTTTCAGTGAATCCAAGGCACCGGCGATATTCTGCACCACGACATGCATGGTGGCATCATAAGTCATCATCCGCTCCGCAGCCTTGGCCGTCTGCTCAATATTCCCTGTCGCGGCAGGTTGTCCGCCAGCCTCCGTACTCGAACTGCCTGATAACTCCGCTGGTGGTATCGCAATAGCCGACACGGATTCCACCATCCCGCCCCCTTGTGCACTGTACTCACGTTTCATGCCATAAGTGCTCTTGCATCCGCCTACAAGAAACAGAGCTGCCATCAAACCAACACCCCATCGAATTGATTCTTTCATATGTTTTTCCTTCAGATTGTCATTATGCGAATGTGCGAATATTCCCTTCCAGCAGCATCAGTCCCACCCACCTGAATTCCCTGCCACTATAATCCCCAGATCCAGGAGGTGTCCACGGTTTATGCCCCATGATCCCACTCCCACATTCACTCACAGTGTATGAACCCCCTCATGGATGGTTGGATATTTCAGCACCGGAAGCAGCTCCTGTCGAAATCTTGTGGTGTCGCCGTAATAAGGACCCCGCCCTATATCAATGAAGTCACGGGTGAGTGGTGATGCCATGCCTGATACCCATGAGAACACCTCACACAGGCCTGCCGCAGTATAAATAAGGGGCAAAGGCATCATCCAGGGGGGAGGACAGCCCCATGTCCTGCAGGCAAGGGTGAGAAAGTCCTGCAGATAAACCTTCCCCTCGTCCCCGACATGATAGATACCCTTCGCATTCGGCTTTTCAATGGCCGCAGCACAGGCATCACAGAAGTCATCCTTTGAGATGAGATGGATGGCGGTTGGTTGCTTCCAGACCCCCAGCAACCTATGTGATGCCAGCCAATGTGCCGCATCAATCATCAATATACCCCGCCCATATACCATCCCCACCCGAAGGGATATCGGTTGTTCCACTGATGAGAACAGAAGCCGCTCCTCCTCAAGACGGGTGCGGGCATGGACGGAGATTGGATCCCCATCAAGCCTCCCTCTCGCCGGCTGATCAAAGGATGTCGCCCCTTCAACATGGGGGAAACTGATGAGGATGACTTTCCTGACTCCATGTTTTTGGGCTGCATCGACAAGATTCTGGAAATATATTGTATTTGTCACTGGGAGAAACCGCTGGGGATTAGCTTGAACAGGATTCCGGCGAAGTGGACGATCTGATCAACCCCCTCAACCGCCTTGTGCAACGACTCAGGATCAGCAAGGTCAGCCTGTACGACCTCCGTCTTCCCGGCAACCTTCAAATCAGCGGCTACGTCCCGGCGATGGATCATGAGTCGCAAGGAAACGTCTGGTCGGGTGAGCAGATGGCGGGACAGGAGTGAACCCAGATTGCCTGCCGCACCTGTGATGAGTATTTTCATTAGGGATGCTGGACGTTATTTTACAAGCCATTGATGAACCACCGCCGCCGCCAGCCACACCCCAAAACTGGCAGCAAGAACTATCGGCAGTGCGCATTGCCTCCTGAAACACATGAAGGCCACAAAATAGAAGAGAATGGTTGGCAGCAGCCCCAGAAGAGCCCCCCTGGCAAACCCCTGCATGACCACAGGATCCCCCTTGTTTTCCAGATACGTCCAAACAAGAACAAGAACGCCAATGGCCGGCATGACAACAATGAGGCCGGCAGTGGAGGGGGATTTCCTGCCAATTGCAGTAGCAGCAAGGATAATTGCCAGACTAACCAGGATTTTGATCAGAATCTGCATATTTCAATTCTTCACCACCATCATACCAACCTCACGGCTTATGCATAGCAGGCACTCCCTCGATTGGCTTCTTCTCCGCCTCCTGCCTGGGCTGCTGTTTTTTAAATTCCTCAATCATCCCCTTCAAATCATTGACATACTTCTTGGCTCCACCCTCCTGATACCCTGTTTGGCCGACCAAATCCCCCTTGGGAGACAGAATAATGACGGTGGGATATCCTCGGATGCCGTATTTCTTGGCCAATTCAGCGTTCTGATCCTTCAGTTTCTTGCTCTGGTGCTTCTCACGGGGAAAATCCACCAGCACACATACCAGGTTCGTCTTGGCAAATGATTTGAATTCCCCCTTGCTGAAAACTTCCTTGTCAAGCTTCATACACCAGCCACACCAATCGGAACCACTGAAATCAAGCATCATGTATGAACCTGACTTGAGGGCATTTGTGGACGCCTTCCCGAAGTCTGTTTCCCATCCGGTGGTCTCAGCTTTCGCGCCACACACCCCCATGATCATAACCGCCCACACCACCAACATCGCCAGCATTTTTCTATTCATCGCATCTCCTTGATATGTTGTTTCAGATTTCCCGGAATTATTGATATGTGATTTATTTTTCCGGCGCTACTACGACAGCCGTGCCATAACACAGAACTTCAGTGGCAGACCCTTGACTAACGACTTCTGAAGCATCATACCGCATTCCTATGATGGCATTGGCTCCCAGCTGTGTGGCATGCTGACACAAAAGATCATACGCCTGCGAACGAGCCTGCTCACACATCTCCCCATATGCACCAATTTGGCCACCTATGATATTCTTCAATCCACCCATGATTCCTTGTGATATTGTTGGCGAACGGACAATGATACCTCTCACCACCCCTTTGTATTCAGTGATGCGGTGCCCCTCAATTGTAAACGTGGTTGTGACAAACATATTCCACCTCTCTTTTGTTGTTGCGGCCTAATTTGTCAGAGAATGTCAAATATACCCGGTGAGCTCAAGGTTTCCCTAAATTCCCCCACGTTCAATGTCTTCCCCTCATCATGCATCATCCATCCCTTCACCACCACCGTCCGTCCCACGGGGCACAGCGGCCTCGGATGGGAATGGCATGGGGGACTAAACCCCAGATCCAAGAGGTGTCGATAGGGTTTGTGGATGGCTGGAATACCTGAATAATAATGAAGTGGATAACCAACAAGACTTTCGACATCATTAGGAAATATTGAGCCGCAAAAAATGACTTCGAAACCATCCGTAAAACCTAATTTCACCCATATACGGGCACGATTACGTCTGATCCCCTATGAAATTGGGCAAGCGCATTGTGCCAAGAATCTTGAATTGTCCGCCCATTTACATGCAGAGAAAGCTTTGTATTTGGAGATTTCAGAAAGCCGTGGCGGCACAAGGGAATTGTTGGCTTTAGCCCAGAAGGATGCCGCTGAAGCTCTCGAAAAAGCAGGGGACAAAAAAGGGGCGTTGGGGTTTTATCGTAAAGCATTCGAAAATCGAGGAAAGATCATTAACTATCTTGTGGGTAAAGAAAACACCATCAAGTGGCAAGGGAATGAAATCACCCGATTGAGACAGATATTGGCCAGCAACCCTGATAAAGAGACTCGCGAGAAACTTGAAACCGAGTTGCGCAGTCAAGGAGTGTTGCGGCCTGACGAAAATCTCAGATATGAAGTCAACGTTGAGGAAGTAGATAAATTAATAGCCCAATTTGAAAAACAACGGCGGAGCACTCAACAGGAAGCCGATTTCACCCTTGCTCATTTGAATAGAGTTAAGCGGGACCTCGAGAAGATCAAAGCAAAGATTACGCACCTTGAGAATGAATAGCCGTTCATATCTGCTGAATTTTCATGCCTGCCCGTCTTGCGGCATTCAGTTGCTGCTTGTCGGATGAAGCAAATAAATCATAAAATGAAACAACCTGTTGAGACAGATGTCGGCGCATTGGAACGCATCTTCCATGAACCCAACCGGATGGCCATCCTGTCTGCGTTGTGCGCAGCAAGCACTCCGTTATCCTTCACGGAATTAAAGTCCATGAGCGGGCTGACAGATGGCAACCTGAGCCGCCATCTCAAGGCTCTTGAAGACGCCAGCGTCATCCGCATCAGAAAAACGTTCGTCGGGGTCAAGCCCCGCACCACCGTGGCGCTCACCGACAAGGGACTCAAGCGCTTTGAGGAATATTTATCCGCCCTCTCCGAGGTGTTAAAAATGGCCCAGAAGGCGATGGCCACCGAGCTTGGGAAATCCGGGTGGGCGCCGACCTCCGGGCGGCGTCAGGCCTTTGCAGGCTCTTGACAGGCTCCGATCGCGCCCGGAGGTCGCGATCCACCTGACTGAGGCAACTATGATTCGATGGCAAAAAATATTAACGGCATGGACCGCCGGAGCGGCATTATTGCTGGGGATGCCGCTCTTGGGAGTCTGGCTTGCCGGAGGCGACGTGGCCCCCTATCTGGAAATGCCGCCCCGGACAAACTTCGTCCCGCATGCGGCTTTCTCCTGGCCAGTCTTCTGGGGGTTGGCGGCGTTCATCGTGGTAATGGTAAGGCCATTCGTATGGAGAATCTTCTCAAGTAGCCCATCGAGAATCACCCTACCCAATCCAAGACGGCTCGGCGAGACGCCTCGCCCTACCAATATAAAGAGAATTTCACCAGGTAGGGCGAAGCCTCCGGCTGAGCCGAGACTTATCAGGCCCTTCCCCTGGTGGGGCTGGGCGGCGCTGGGATTTGGCCTCGTGGCCTGGATACTGGCCTGGACACGCTTCCCCTGGTTCGCCCCCTTTCAACCCTTCACCTTCACCCCGCTCTGGCTGGCCTTCATCATCACCATGAACGCTTTGACCTTCCAACGAACCGGTCGTTCCCCGCTCACTCATCACACCGGCGCCTTTCTCGCCCTCTTTCCCCTCAGCGCAAGCTTCTGGTGGTTTTTCGAATATCTCAATCGTTTCGTGCAAAACTGGCATTACATCGGGATCGGAAATCTGACGGCGGAAGAATATGTGATACGGGCGATGCTTCCCTTTGCCACGGTGCTTCCGGCTTTTGTCGCCACCCGCGCCTGGCTGGCCAGCTTCCCCGGCCTGACAGCCGGACTGGACAACTGGCGCCCTTGCGTTGTGCAGCATCCCCACCGCCTCGCCTGGCTGGGTTTGACCTTCGCCACCGGAGGACTGGCGGGAATCAGTCTCTGGCCCGAGTATTTGTTCCCCTTGCTTTGGATTTCCCCGCTGATCGTCATTGGCTCCATCCGCGCGCTGAACGGGACACCGACCCTCCTCAACGCCCCCGGCCACGGAAACTGGAAGCCGCTCTTCCTTGCGGCCATCGCCGCCCTGGTATGCGGCCTCTTCTGGGAAATGTGGAATGTGTTCAGCCTCGAGAAATGGATATACACCGTGCCCTTTGTTGACCGGTTCCATCTCTTTGAAATGCCGCTGCTCGGTTACGCCGGCTACCTGCCTTTCGGCATCGAATGCGCCTTGATAGCAGAGTGGGTGGGGATCCGTGAAGAAGAGACCAGAAAACAGTGAGCAGCAGGCCGTTGGTAGTAAATAATAGCCAATGTTTGGCGTGTTTCACAACAGATTGACAGAAATTCAGACATGTGTCGTTTAACTTTCAATTCGGCTTTCCTGCTAACATTATGACATTACCAAACAACCGCCAACCGAAGAATGAGGATTGTCAGCGTCGAGTTCAAAACGATATCCTGCCGCCCATGAAAACCCTATGGAAGTTGACGTTGCGGCTGGCCATCAGCCTAATACTGACGTTCGTTCTGCTAGAAGTCGGCATGGCCTGGCTCTGCTCCAGCGGGCGACTGAAGATTGCCAAGCCCTCATACTGCCTCGGCAACATCGGCTCGCGATTTTGGGCCGACAGCAATCCCTTCTTCGGCGTATGGCATGATCCGAACGCTTCCTTCAAACACGTTTCGCCGGATTACAACCTGACCTATCATGCCAACTCCCTGGGAATGCGCGACAAGGAACGGACCCTCAAGTCACACGGCAAAAAGCGGGTCGTCGTCCTCGGGGATTCCTTCATCGAAGGGTGGGGGGTCGCCTCTGAAAACCGCCTGAGTGACCGACTGGAAAGGATGACCGGGATGGAACATCTGAACTTCGGAACCTCGGGCTCGTTTGGCCCCACCCAATACCTGATGCTCTATACTCATCTTGCCAAATCATTCGAGCATGACGCCCTGATCATCGCCATCCTGCCAGACAATGACTTTCTGGATGACGATTATGAATACGGACGCATCATGCATGCCGACCGTATCCGTCCCTTTTTCATCGGCACCAAGCCGAATTTCGAGCTCGTCATCACCAAACCCCAGCTCCCCTCGCCTGGCTCAAAACTCTTGGAACAAACCCTGCTCACGCTTACCTATACCGGAAACCTGATCAAGCATTTCAAAACCCTTTCCCGTCACGGGCAAGCCACCATTCCCGCCAACTACGCCGGGTATTTTGATTTCACCTCCATCCAGTGGGATCGTCTGGAGAAAGTGCTTCAGGAATTCCGCAACGCCGCACCCTCTCTCCCCATTCTGGTGCTCACTATTCCCTGCGACACCGATTTTCAGCGGACGGAGAAGTGGGGTGCGCCCCCCCTGCCAGTAAAAATGAAGGAATTATGCAGCCGCCTGAATATGCAATATCTGGATCTCATGCCGGCCATCAAGGCAACCCCCGAAGGATGGCAGGCCTGTTACCTGAAAACCGACCGGCATTGGAATGCCCGCGGAAATGAGATCGCAGCAGCAGAAATCAGTAGGCAGTGGACTGCGGGCAGTGGGCAGTAAGCAGTAAAAATAAGACAACGGTATAGTGAGCAGCGCTTAGGGCAGGAGTTTTTGCTCACGGCCTACTGCTCACTGCCTACTGACCTGCGCGGCTTTCCTTTGACATCCGAGGTGTGCTTCTCGGGAAGCAATGAAAGTGTCAGATCCCCAAAGTCGGAATCCACCTTCAACGGGCCGTTCTCTAGTGGTGCCAGATGTTCTTTTCCGACCTGGGCAAAGGACTGCGTCTGCGTCAGTTCGATCATTCCAACGCGCGGAGCCGGGACGCCCAGTTTGGCTTCAAGCAAATTGACAATCGCCCGGGGATTGATCTTATCGCTCCACCCCACGCTTATCCTGACCCACTGACTCCCCCGCGGGGCAAGACGCAAAACCGGAATCGACTCTTCGTGCTGCGTCGGCGCCATGGCCTCCGCACGCCGTTCCCGCATGGGTTTTGACTCCGGCTTGGGCTGTTTCTTTACCACCCCGACAGACGGCGGCCTGGGCACAACAATGACAGGCGGCTTTACTGCGGCAATGGGCGCCATCCTGGGAAGCACCTTGGGGGCACTGACCATCGCCGGAGCGGGTTTTGCTGACACCGCCCGGGGAGTAACCGGCGCCGTAATCACCGGCGGGGTCATCGTAGGCCTTGGCGTGGCCTTGACCGCCGCTGGCGCTCCCTTGGCGGACGGAGTCTCAGTGTCACCCCCGCCACCCGTCGCCATGACAAACAAGGCCGCCGCAATATCGGTGGAGGAGAACCCTTCTTCCAGTAAACGATCCACCAGCGGCATTTGCGCCGGAAATGCAGTCCCCCGCAGGACCGCGCGAACTTTCTCAATCAAGGCGTCGGTCCTTTTTTCTTCAACCTCACCCATGGTGGGCATCTTGCCTCGGAGAATGCGGGTGCGGGTAAACCGTTCAATAAAGGGAAGCTTATAGATATCACGACCCGACACAAAGGTGATGGCCATACCCCGTTTGCCGGCACGGCCGGTCCGCCCGATCCGATGGACATAATCTTCTGCATCATAAGGAATATCGTAATTGACCACCAACTCCAGGTCATCCACATCAATCCCGCGCGCCGCCACATCGGTGGCCACCAGGAACTCGAATTCGCACTTCTTGAACTTATTCATCACACGGGTCCGCTGAACCTGGGGAATGCCGCCGTGCAGCCGGTCCGCCGAAAATCCCTGGGCCAGCAAAGTGTCGGTCAGTTCATCCACCATGCGCTGGGTATTGCAGAAAATGATACCCAATCGGAAGCCGTGATAGTCTATCAAGCGCAACAGCGCCGCCACTTTATGAACATGCTGAACTTCATAAAACCATTGTTCAACGGTGGAAACGGTGGCCGTTTTCTGCTCCATCCGGATGGGCTTGGGATCACGCGAATACCGTTTAATGAGCTCACGAATAGGGGGCGACATGGTCGCGGAAAAAAACACCGTCTGCCGCTCGGATGGCGTCGAGTCAAGGATGGTTCCAATATCGTCCCTGAAGCCCATATCCAACATGCGATCCGCCTCATCCAGAATCACCATGCTCACCTGATCCAACTTCAGGGTGCCGCGCTCGATATGATCCAAAACCCGGCCGGGGGTTCCGATGACGATTTGAACGCCCTTGCGCAATTCAAACAGCTGGCGATCATATGAGGCGCCGCCATATATCGGCACCGAATGCACACCCTTTTTGTGCATAGAAAGTTTATGAACCTCTTCCGCCACCTGTGTTGCGAGTTCGCGGGTAGGGCAGAGGATTAAAATCTGAACCGCGCGATTGGCGGCATCCACTTTTTCAATGGCCGGAATGGCGAAGGCCGCGGTTTTACCAGACCCGGTTTGTGATTGACCCACCACGTCATTGCCGGCCATCAGGACGGGAATTGCCGCCGCCTGAATCGGCGACGGCTCCTCAAAACCAAGAGCCTCAACTGCTTTCAGGATGGCTGGAGAAAGCCCGAGCGCTGCGAAAGTAGGTTTTTGCACGACATCTATCTTTGTATCCATGTTTTTCAGGATACCGTTTTTTAGCCGGAACAAGCGAGACTAATCGAGCAAAGTCGAGAGTTACGGGACGCGTGTTGAGCGTCTATAATCAGGGGGTGCGAAGGCTTTTGATCACATAGCCACCAGATTTTTCGTCGCGCTCAAGATCGAAGATTCCGCGATCACGCGCCTCGTCCAGAAGTTGATTGAAGGAACGGAACCCATAATACGACTCGCTAAAGCCGGGTTTCCGCCGCCGGAGGGTTTGCTTGATCATGGAACCCCAGATTTTCTCACCTTCCCCCCGCTCCTCCAACAGCGCCTCATAGGTTTCAACCAGCAGATCGAACGCTTCGTCTTTTTTGTCCTTGGGATCCTTGACCACTGTCGCCACGGGCGTTTTGGACACCGGCGCATCCGCCCGCGTCACCTTGCGCACAACCCGGGGACGGGGCAAGGCGCGTCGCACCAGATCATCGTAGTAGATGAATTCATCACAGTTGGCAATCAGCAGCTCCGAAGTTGAATTCTTGGCGCCCACCCCGATCACGATCTTGTCGTTTTCCCGCAATTTGCTGACGAGCGGTGAAAAGTCTGAATCCCCGCTGATGATGACAAACGTATCAACATGGCTTTTGGTATAGCAGAGATCCAACGCATCCACCACGAGCCGGATGTCGGCGGAGTTTTTCCCGGACTGACGGACATGGGGAATTTCAATAAGTTCAAACGAGGCCTCATGCATCAAGCCTTTGAATTCTTTATAGCGGCTCCAATCGCAGTAGGCCTTTTTAACCACAATATTCCCCTTCAGCAGGAGGCGTTCGAGCACTTTGCTGATGTCGAACGGAGGATAATTCGCATCACGCACCCCCAGGGCGATATTTTCAAAATCGCAAAAAAGGGCCATACTTCGGGTCTCGGCAGGCTGGGTCATAGGGAACTCCTTTCGCTTTTACGGCTTTGCAGGACACATTAACGCTGTTTCTCTCTGGAGTCTATCCTATCGTAATCTACTGCCCGGAGGAATTATGATTAAGATTACGATTAAGATTATGATTACGACTTCTCCCTTGTTATAATAAAAGGATGGCTAACGATTACACGATCATTGATACTCCACCCGCACTAGATAACCTTGTCGGACAACTGTCTGGCGCCCCTTGCGTGGCTGTCGATACTGAATTTGTCTGGGAGCGAACCTTCTACGCCCGTTTGGGCCTGATTCAAGTGGGGACTCAGAATGGCACCTGTTTTCTAATTGATACCGTTGCCCTGCCTGACCTGACGCCGCTCGGGAAAGTGCTGGCTGACCCTGGCATTGAGAAAATCCTGCACGATGCGCCACAGGATCTCATGATCCTGCGGCGCGCCACGGGGGCCATCCCGCAGAACGTTTTTGATACCCGCCTGGCGGCGGGGTTTGCCGGACTCAGCAGCGAGATTTCACTTCAAAATCTGCTGGCAAGTCTCCTTGATATCCAATTACCCAAGGGCCATACCCGTACCGACTGGATGGCTCGCCCGTTATCCAGCGAGCAATTGGAATATGCGGCAGATGACGTTCGCTATCTACCCCGTGTGGCGGCCATTATTCGCGAAAAAGCGAGAGACGCCGGCATTGAGTCCTGGCTCAATGAGGAGCTTAAACTGCTAGATGACCCCACTCTTACGGAAGAGCGCAGTCACCAGGAATCCTACCGGAGGATTCGTGCGGCAGGGCGCCTGAGCCCCCGCAGTCTGGCGGTGTTGCGGGAACTTGCCGCCTGGCGGGAACAGGAAGCCAAAACTGTCGATCTGCCACGCCAGCATGTTGCAGAAGATTCGGAATTGTTGTCCCTCGCCATCGTCCGTCCGGTTAATACATCCGACTTCGAGAAATGCCGCGACCTCCGCCGGCGAACGGAAGAGCGTTACAGCACAGCCCTGCTGGCTGGCGTGCAACGGGGTTTGGCGCTGCCCGAAACTGAATGCCCCGCGCCCCCCACCCCTCCAGACGAGCGAAAAATCGGTAAAGAGCGAATCACTTCGACCGTGGAAGGCATCCGCAAAATCGCTGAAGCCAGACAGGTGGATGCCCGGTTGGTAAGCACCAAGAATGACATTCTGATGTTATTACATGAAGGTCATCAGGCCTTACCGGAAAATCACCGGCTGCTGCGCGGATGGCGTTCAGAATTATTAAGCGGCTGTCTGACAACGCTGCAGAGGAACGAGAATTCAGGAACCGGAATCCCGAATACCGGATAAGACTCGCATAATCTGTTCCTGTTTCGGGAACATAATAACTTATCGATAAATTTCACATCTAGCTAATCATTATGGTTTTATGACCATTATGATATGTTCCTGTTTTGGCTATTCTGTAGGGGATGAGGTATCTTTTCCATCAAATGGTGGACACGATACTCCAACGCGAAACAAGGGAGGCGCTGCGCAATTGGCTGCGAACCAATCGCACGGCCAGAAACCTTCCCATGCGGACCATTGCCAACCGTCTGGGCGTATCCCATTCGTGGGTGGCGAAAACTGAAAATGGGGAACGCCGACTGGAGATTGTCGATTTCGTAAATCTCTGTTTCGCCCTCGGTCTCGACCCCTCCAAGGGACTTGATCTGGTCATCAGCAGCTTGTCATCGCTCAGCGGAAACCCCTATGGCACCTTAAAAGCCGCCGACGCCCCGATCCCATATCGGCCCAGACGCAAGAAATAAGATTTGCTTACCCGCCTTCAGTGCCGCCGCCGGGACGTCGCTGCCACCTTAATATTTTTATCGACCATGGATCGCGTTGTTCGCTTATTTCTTCAGTTGGCTTGCTATCCGCTCCGCCGCCTTCCCATCTCCATAAGGATTGTGGGCTCTCGTCATGGCCTCGTAGGCTGACTTATCTGTCAACAACTGATGCGTCACAGCAACGATCTTTTCCCGATCCGTCCCCACCAGGATCACCGTTCCCGCTGTCACCGCCTCCGGTCGCTCGGTGGTGTCGCGCATAACCAGAACCGGCTTGCCAAGGGATGGCGCCTCTTCCTGCACCCCGCCCGAGTCGGTAATAATCAGATGGGATCGATTCATCAGCCAGACAAAGGGGAGGTAATCCAGCGGCTCAATCAGGTGAACGTTGGGAAGCAGGGAATGCGGAGCGGGGAGTGCGGAGTCGGAAGAAGCCACGCCGAGGATCCGCCTGACCGGCTCCTGGACATTGGGATTCAAATGAACCGGATAGATCACCTCCACCTCCGGATGCAACGTGGCAATATCCTTGAGCGCCTGACAGATGTTCTCAAACCCTTCGCCGAAATTTTCTCGCCGGTGCCCGGTGACAAGGATTAACCGCTTGGAGACAGACCCGGACAACAATGGCACCAGACCGGGATATTTCGTTCCCAACTCATGCGCGATCTGTTGGTCCCGACGGCTTGCCGACAGCTTTTTCCGCACCATCAACAAGGCATCGATGACCGTGTTCCCTGTCACGTAAATCGTTTCTGCGGCGACCCCTTCCGCAAGCAGGTTCTGCCGGGATTGTTCCGTCGGGGCAAAGTGATAACGGGTCATTGCCCCGGTCAAGCGACGATTCATCTCCTCGGGCCAGGGAGAATAGATATTGCCAGTCCGCAACCCTGCCTCGATATGACCCACCGCAATTTTCTGGTAATACGCCGCCAGGCTCGCCGCCATGGTGGTGGTCGTGTCGCCATGCACCAGCACCAGGTCGGGTCTGACTTCTGCCAGGACTGGCGCCAGCCCCTGCAGCACGTTACAGGTCACATCGGTCAGGCTCTGTCCCGGTTTCATGATATCCAGGTCATCGTCGGGAACAATCTCGAAGAGTTCCAGTACCTGGTCCAGCATCTGGCGGTGCTGCGCCGTGACACAGACGCGCACGGCAAAATGCTCCGGCTGATTCTGCAGTTCCTTGATAACCGGCGCCATTTTAATGGCTTCCGGCCGGGTTCCGAATATAAAGAGAACTTTTTTCATATCACTCAGTTTCTCATCCACCTCAGAGAGTCAAACTTTGCGCCTTCATCTGCTTGAGGGAGGGGAACTCCCAGGACTGGGCGCCGACAGTCAAGACCGCACGATCCGGGGCCACATCGATTTTGAGCACAAGATCAGGCTTCCGGGCCTTGAAAAGACCTGCCAGCAGGATCGCCTTCTCCACCCCGTCACCCCGGCCATAGTTCCAGACCTCATCCGGTTGGGCGAGCCGCCCGGGTTCATCATAAATGGACTCGGGCGGCATGGCCTGCACCACTGCCACCATCTCATCCTCTGTCATCGGCGCCGCCCCCGCGATAGAAACCGGATTTCGCTCCAGCGCCGCCTTGAGAAAGGGCGCATAATCAGTGCAATTGAGGTCCCGGTAAGCATAGAAGGCCAGATCCACCACCGGCATCGTCTCCCGTAGCGATTCCAGTCGCCCGATCACCTGTTCACGGCTCATCTCGCGGGTAATGCCCAGCGTTCCGGACGCCGGGATGAAGGATCGCTTTGAGGCCGGCGGGATCCGTGGCTCGACATGGCAAAACTTGATCAGGTGCTCCATCGCCCTCGCCGAGTCCATGCAGGAGCAATCAAATTGCGACCGCAATCGCGCCGCATCCCCGGGCTGATTCAGATCCGGCTTCTCCCGCCGTACATAATCCTCCAGGTCGTTCAGCACAATACGCCCGGGCAACCGCTCTGTGACAAACTGGTCCATATCAATTTCCGCCAGCAACGCCTCCCGCGTCGTGTCCGTGACCAGAAACGAGCTCTCGTCCTCATACTGGAAAGCAACCTCCAACGGAACATAGTGGGTGACGCCATGAATGGTCCCTCTCAATTGAAAGCACTTCTGGATATCCCGTTTATGCCGCAGGAAATTACCCACCACCTCATCCGTCAACGGGGTATCGAGAAACGCCTTGAGTTTGTCGGAGAACCGCGCGTAAGCCACAGGGTCGATCGAAGCGTCCGGATAGACCGTATGGATCCAGCCGGTCTCATGGGCCACCACCGTGACCTCTTCGTTCTCCAAGGCACGCCGCGCCTGGGCCGAGAGCGCCGTCCCGTTACACCACATCTTTTTGGTCACCAGCCGCCGGTTATTGGTCAGGATGCCATCATCCAAATCGACATAATTCTGGGAATGCAACGGAGTCGCCAACAGGAAAATATCCTTGAGGGGGATCCCCGCCACGACGAACAGGGCGGCGGCATAGAGCGCCGCCAGCGAAACGCATTCCCCGGCGCCGGTCGAATAGCCGGCCTTGTGACAGAACGCATCCATCGCCTCCACCGTCTCCGTTTTCCAATAAGGGATCGCGTCGGTCGTATATTTGTTCAGGCCGAAATGGGTGCGGATATCGATATCAAAATAATACTTGTCGCCTTCATACCCGAACAGGGCATTGGAGCGGCGGATGGTATCTTCTTCAAGAAAAGGCCGGAAGCGGGCCATCTCGCGGTCTTTCGTGGTGAGCCCCCAGGTGTCGAGGTCGAGATTGAAAGCGTAGTGATCCATGATGAACTGCTTGAGCCGGGTAATCCGGCGATAGGGTTTCATCTTGGCCAGCCCCGCAAACCAGGGATCGTCACGCCACTTCCAGATACGGGGGGACATCAGGTTGGCCAGCAGCAACGCATACATCAACTCCGGGAAGACAAAGATCTCCATATCGGAGAGTGTCACTGCCGAAGACCGCATTTCAAGATCGCGTTCAGAACTCACGTCTACACTCCTTCCCATGGGACAGGCATGATGAAACACCCCTCCCCGCCTGTCAACAAGACAGAATCACGCCCGACTCTGAAGAGGCCGCTTTTGACATTCCCCAGCTGATTTGATAGCTATTCACGCTCCAAAACGAAGGAAAAAGGAAGTTATGCAGGCATTTACTTACAAGTCGGGAAAGTTGTTTGCTGAAGACGTATCGGTGGAAGAGCTGGCGCGCCGCTATGGCACCCCGCTTTATGTTTACAGCAAATCACATCTCAGAGACCGTTATCAGGCCATTGCCGCGGCCATGGCTGACGTCAAGCCGCTGATCTGCTATTCCGTCAAGGCGAACAGCAATGCCGCCGTGATCAAGACCCTCGCGGAGGAAGGCTCCGGATTTGATATCGTTTCCGGCGGCGAACTGTTCCGCGCCCTGCGGGCCGGGGCCAAGGCCAACACGATTGTCTTCGCGGGGGTCGGTAAAACACGCGAGGAAATCGAATATGCCCTGACCGAGCAAATCGCCTTTTTCACCTGTGAGTCGGAACCCGAAGCCCTCCGCATCTCTGAATCCGCCAAACGGCTCGGCGTCACGGGCCGCATCGCCTTCCGCGTCAATCCGGATGTGGATCCCAAAACACACAAGTACATCAGCACCGGCAAGAAGGAAAACAAGTTCGGGCTCGACTTTGAACGAACCATGCAGGCCTACGCCCTGGCCGCCACCCTGCCCCACATTGAAATCGCCGGCCTGCACATGCATATCGGTTCCCAACTCCTTGATGCCGCCCCCTTCGGCGAGGCCCTCGCCAAAGTGGCCGACTTCTGCCGCCAGCTCAAGGCCCAATACCCCACATTCAAATATCTGGATATCGGCGGGGGACTGGGCATCAACTACAAACCCGACCAGCAGGCTTTGGATCCCAAAATATTTGCCTCTCTCATGGTGCCCACCCTGAAGGAATTGGGCCTGCAGGTGGTCATGGAACCCGGCCGCAGTATCGTGGGCAATGCCGGGATTCTTGTGGCCCGCGTGCAATATGTGAAGAAAAGCCACTTCAAGACCTTTATCGTCGTGGATGCCGGCATGAATGACCTGATCCGGCCCTCGCTTTATCAGGCCTATCACGAAATCCTGCCGGTCCATGCCACAGACAAGACCGTGACAGGGGATCTTGTGGGCCCCATCTGTGAATCGGGCGATTTCCTGGCCCAGGACCGCGAGCTACCGGATGTGAAGGAGCGCGATCTGGTGGTGGCCTTGAGCGCCGGCGCCTATGGTTTTTCCATGTCCTCGAATTACAACAGCCGCCCCCGTGCCGCCGAAATCATGGTGGAGGGGAGCGAGGCCTTCCAGATCCGCCAGCGCGAATCCTGGGAGGACCTGGTCCGCGGCGAAACCGTTGAGTAGAGGGAAGAAAATCCTGTTTCCTATTTTTTTATTGGCGGTTCGATCCGGGATGATCTATCGTCGGCTTTCAACGTAAAGGGAGACCGTTATGTTTACAGGCGCATATACAGCTATCGTTACCCCCTTCCATAAGGACGGGAGTGTGGATTATGGAAAACTGCGGGATTTGATCGCCATGCAAATCGCCGCCGGCATCGATGGCATTGTCCCGGTTGGCACCACCGGGGAATCCCCCACCGTGGATGTTCATGAACACGAGAAAATCATTGAGGTCACCATTGAGGCCTGCCGCGGCAAGATCAAAGTCATCGCCGGAACCGGCGCAAATTCCACCGCCGAAGCGCTGGAACTGACCCGCCATGCCCGTGATGCCGGCGCCGATGGAACCCTTCAGGTTACCCCTTATTACAACAAGCCCAATCAGGAGGGCCTGTATCGCCACTTTTCCGCCGTGGCCGATCTTGGCCTTCCGGTGGTGCTGTATAATGTCCCCGGCCGGTCCGCCCGTGAAATTGAAGTATCCACCATTGCCCGGCTTGCCCAGCACCCGAAAATCGTCTGCGTGAAGGAGGCCGGCGGCAGCGCAGATCGCGTCAGCCAGATTCTCAGCGCCTGCAACATTACCGTGCTATCCGGCGATGATCCCCTCACCCTCCCGATGATGAGTCTGGGCGCCAAGGGGGTCATCAGCGTGGCCTCCAACATTGCGCCCAAAGCCGTGGCCGACCTCGTGCATGCCGCCGCGGCCGGCCGTTGGGACGAAGCCCGCGCCTTGCACATGCAATACTACCGGCTCTTTACCGATATCTTCGTGGATACCAATCCCATTCCGATCAAGGCCGCCATGGCCATGGCCGGTATGATCGAAGAGACCTATCGCCTGCCACTCTGCGAGACCAGTGAAGCCAATAAGAAAAGATTGGCCGGTTGTCTGAAGCAGGTGGGCTTGATCAAGTAGTTACCGAAGCGCCTCAACCAGGGCGGCAGCAAATTCACCGGCAGATTGCGGACCGTCCGCCGTGATGAGTAGACCATCACGAACCACCGGCTGGTTTTTGACAAGCGCACCGGCTTTCCCCAGCACCGGCTTGACCGACGGAAAACTGGTTACCTGTTTCCCCTTCAACACCCCTGCATTGGCCAGTGTGGCCGGGGCAACGCAAATGGCCCCCAGCACCTTCTTGAGAAAAACGGCATCCTGCGCCAAACGGTGGGCCACCGGACTGTTGAAATACTCCTGCGCCCCAGATCCCCCCACAAACACAATAGCATCGGAATTAGAGGCCACCACATCACCAATCAGCGTATTGACTTCAACTGGTTTCCCCAACATCCCTTTGGCCTTGCCCAACTGTGAACTGGCGACAATGACCGTCGCTCCTGCCTCCGTTAAAGCGGCATACGGTTTGAAAAACTCCTCATCCCGGAAATCACGATAGGCGATGACCATCACAATATTCTTCCCCGCAAGCATCTTCACATCAGGCTCCTTTCCGACTACGGACCCAATCCCCCCGGCCATCACCAAGGCGGCAATAACCATCCAACCGATTTTCATAAAGCGGCTTCCTTTATTTTTCGAAGTATAATCAAACCCCATAATCCGGCAATCAGGGATTCCCTGATATGTCTTCCAACAAGACCGCCCGGACATCCGGCCGCACAAGGTCAGCCTGGGCCAGGAGATTGGCGGCAAACGTGGTCGCCACGGCCACGCAACGCATGCCGGCCGCCTTGGCCGCAGCAATCCCATTAACCGCATCCTCCACCACCGTGCAGTGTTCGGGGCTCACCCCCAGCCGTTTGGCGGCCATCAAAAATAGATCAGGATGAGGCTTACGCAGTTCCACATCCTCGGCCGTCACAATGGCCTGCCACGTGTCCACCGGCAATCCGATCTTGTTCAGGTTGGCCACAATCTTGATGCGGTCGGCGCTGGAAGCGACCGCACAAACCCACCCGGCGGCCCGGCATTTCCGCACCAACTCCACCGCACCGGGCAAGGCGTCCAGTTGCCTGGGGACCATGGCCAGATAGAGTTCATAGGTGCGCGCCTTGGCCTTCACAACATCCAAGACCAACCCGTATTTTTCCGCGACGCCTCCGAGGTAGCGGTTCTCGCCGGTTCCGACGAACGGATGGAAATCCGCTGGTTGGACGACCAAGCCCTGCTCCCGGAACATCTCCATCGCGGCCGCACAAATTAACGGTTCGGAGTCCGCCAGCACCCCGTCCATGTCGAATATGACGGCTCTCACGAAATCACTCCCGACGATCCCATAGTCTTTGCCATTCAGCCTCCTTTTGTTTCACCAATCCCGATTGTGATTACATAGTTTAATAGAAACTCAAACGACAATCATCATCATAATCGCAGGCCGACAAGGGCTCACCTATTTCTAACCTGATGCTTTTCCTATTCACATTTTGAATTGTCTAAAATGGCGCTGGTTATGCAAAAAACGGGATCACATATTATCGTTGTTGAAGATGAACCTGACATCATGGGGTTGCTTTCCTACAGCCTGACCCGGGAGGGCTATGCCGTCTCGGGATGCACGGATGGAGAGCAGGCGCTTAAAGTCATTCCCCTTGAAAAACCCCATCTGGTTCTCCTGGATCTTATGCTGCCCGGCGTGGGAGGTCTTGAAATTTGCCGGTTGCTCAAGGCGAATCCCGAGACCGCGCGAATTCCCATCATCATGGTTTCCGCCCGGAGCACGAATTCTGATATGGTCACCGGACTGGAATTGGGTGCAGACGATTATATCGCCAAGCCATTCAGCCTGAAGGTTCTTCTCGCCCGCGTTCACGCGGCACTACGGCGTCGCGCACTCGAACTCACGACGACCAGCGAGACGCCAAAGACCCCTGACACTGTCATCAATTTGCTTCGTCAGGTGGAGGGGGGCGTGCTCTCCAAAATATTCGAAATCAAATGACGGGACATCTTTTTCCCCCTTGCAACTTCTGGATTTCCAAACACAATTCTTACCAATCTCTCACATCCTATTAACCCGGCTTGGTGATGATTCCCGTTACATGCATACAGGAATCTCGGAACAAAAAGTCGTTAAAGCTGATCTTCATGTTCACAGCAAACATTCGGACCGGCCAACCGAATGGTTTTTACGCCGGATCGGCGCCCCCGAATGTTTCACGGAACCGGCGGACGTTTATCGCATCTGCAAACAGAAGGGGATGGATTTTGTAACCATCTCGGATCACAACTGCATTGATGGTGCGCTTGAAATCGCCCACCTGCCCGGGACCTTCATCTCGGCGGAATTGACCACGTATTTCCCCGAGGATGGCTGCAAAATTCACTGCCTGGTTCAGGACATTACCGAGCAGCAGTTCGGGGAGCTCCAGGAACTCCGGAAAAACATCTACGACCTGAGAAAATACATGGCTGATGAGTCGATCCAGCACGTCATTGCACATCCGCTCTTCCGGGTGAACGACGTCCTGACCGTTGACCACGTGGAGAAGCTCCTTCTGCTTTTCACCCGGTTTGAGGCGGTGAACGGCTCCCGCCATCCCCGCGCCGGGGACTTGACCGTGGCCCTGTTTTCACAACTGACCGAGGATCAGATCTGGGCCATGTCCGACCGGCACGGCATCCAACCCTACGGCAAGGAATCCTGGGTGAAACGCTTCACCGGCGGCAGTGATGATCATAGCGGGGTCTATGCGGCCAGCGCCTATACGGTCACCCCCGCTGCGGATTCCGTTTATGAATTTCTCGAACATCTGCGGGAAGGCCGGCATGAACCCGGCGGCGTCTCCGGCACCAGTTTGCGTCTCGCCCACAGCCTTTATCATATCGCCTACCAGTATTACCGCAGTCGCTTCATGCACCACGGCACGGGTTCCTCCGTGCTGGGCCAATTGTTCAAACGCCTGTTGAGCGGCTACGAGGAACCCGAAAAAAGTTCCGGCCCCGTCCGGGCCTGGGCCGAACGGGTCATGAAGCAATACCGCATCCGTAAACTCAGCCCCGGGGAACGGCTGCTCGTGGAGTCCTTCTCCAAACTCCGCAGTGCCGCCGCGCCCGGAGGCAGTCCTACCGGCCGCCGGGTGGGTTCCGATGTGGAGAGTTTTGCCACCGCCAGCCGGATCAGTCATGAACTCGGCTATGCGTTCCTTCAGCAGTTTCTCGGGCATGTTGAGGAGGGACGGCTGGTGGACGGCTTCCAGACACTGGCGTCCATGGGCACCGTGATGCTGGGCATTGCCCCGTATTTGACGGCGTTCGGCGTTCAACACAAGGACGAACGGTTCCTCCAGGAGATTTCCACCCAGCTCGGCGCCGGCATGATTCGTTCCGAGCGCAGCAACCGCCGCGCCTGGGTTACCGACACCTTCAGCGATGTGAACGGGGTTTCCAACACCATCCGGATGCTCACGGCCAAGGCCCGGGATCGCGGTTGCCCCATCACTGTCATGACGTCCATGGAGAATCCGCCCGACACCGGAACCGATACCATCAACTTCACCCCCTTGGGAACGTTTTCCCTGCCGGAATACGATTCCCAGAAAATGGTCTTTCCGCCCTTTCTGGACATTATCGAATCCCTGGAACGCGGCAATTATCACGAGGTGATTATCTCGACCCCCGGCCCCATGGGGTTGACGGCCCTGGCGGCAACCCGGTTGCTGGGCCTACGCCCCGTGGGAATCTATCACACGGACTTCCCGAAATACGTCAAATGCCTGACCCAGGATGAGGTTCTCGAACAACTCGCCTGGCGGTATATGCAGTGGTTTTACGGGCAGATGGACCGGATTCATGTTCCCAGTGAATATTACCGGAAACTTCTCGCCGAGAACGGCTTCGACAAAAACCGGCTGAAAGTGCTGCCGCGCGGCGTGAATCTGGAGCGGTTCAACCCCGGGAAGCGCGATGTGAATTTCTGGAAGAAATACAGTTTGAACGGCAATCTCAAACTGCTTTACGTGGGCCGTGTTTCGCGTGAAAAGAATATCCAGACCCTGATTGACGCCTTTAGGATTGCCCGGACCACCTCGCCCAACCTGGACCTGGTCGTGGTGGGCGATGGCCCGGAACTGGCCACGTTCCGGAAACAAGCCGGCGACAAAAACATCTGCTACACCGGTTTCCTGCAGGGGGATGAACTGGCCACCGCCTATGCCAGTTCGGATTTGTTCGTGTTCCCAAGTGCCAGCGACACCTTCGGCAATGTGGTGCTGGAAGCCCATGCCTCCGGATTGCCGGCCATTGTCTCCACCCAGGGCGGCCCCGCCGAAATCATTGCGCGTAACGGCTCGGGTCTGGCTGTGGATGTCCGAACGCCGGCCCCCCTCTGCGCGGGAATCCGGGAACTGGTCTGTGACGAAAAACGGCGCGCCGACATGGGCCGCAACGCCATTAAAACGGCAAACGAGATGAGCTGGGATCGGGCTCTCGACCAATTTAACTGACATGAATTTGTTCATGATTGACGGGATCGGGCCTTTTTTTCTGAGGCATCCCAAACGGACTGTCAACTGGTCCAAAATTCCATTCTCTTTTCTGGAACGCGAGGGCCGCGTCCAATTGGACACGTTCAGGGAGATCCGAAAAGCCTTTTCCCGCTTCGCCGACACCGCCGCCTCGCTCGGCTTTAACGCCGTCTCGCTGGATGACCTGGCGCACCTGACAGACCATTTCTCCTATCCCCAGCCGCTCCGGGACCGGATCGCCGATTACCGCAGTGAATTCGCCATCCTTTTTGATATCGCCAAGGCGGCGGGGCTTCAAGTTTACCTGACCACCGACATCTCCTTTTTCAACCGGCAACTCGATCGGGATCTGGGGCAGGACGACGAAAAGATCATCCCCTTCCTGGCAGATGCCGTGAATGACCTCTTCCGGGATTTTCCCGCCGTCCAGGGCGTGATTGCCCGTTTCGGGGAATCCGACGGCGTGGATGTCCGGGGCGACTTCCTGAGCCGCCAGATCCTGCGAACGCCCCGGCAGGCGCGCCGCTATGTTGAAAGCCTTCTGGCCGTCTGCGAAATCCGCCAACGCCATCTGGTGATGCGCACCTGGAGCCTGGGCGCTTATCACATCGGTGATTTGATGTGGAACCGGAAAACCTTTGACGCCGTTTTCGATGGGCTGGAACATCCGCGACTCATCCTCTCCATGAAATACGGCGAAACCGATTTCTTCCGGTATGTCCCCCTCAACAGCCATTTTCACGACCATGCCCACCATCTTAAAATGATCGAACTCCAGGCGCGCCGGGAATACGAGGGCGGAGGAGAGTATCCCTCCTTCATCGGCTGGGATTATGAACGGTATGAAAAGGAGTTGTCCGCTTGCAGCAACGTGGTCGGCGCCTGGATCTGGTGCCAGACGGGCGGCTGGACCACCTCGCGCCGGATCACCTTCGTCAAGGATTCCTCCCTTTGGAATGAACTCAATGTGGCGGCAACCATTGGCGTGTTCAAGGATCACCGGGCGGTGGAGCCAGTGATGCGGCAATACTGCGCCACCCATATGCCGGGCGTTGATGCGGAGTCCCTCCTGGAGTTGCTCCGCCTTTCCTCCGAAGTGGTGGCGGAACTGCTTTACGTGGATGAGTACGCCCGGAGCGCCGTCTATTTCCGGCGATTACGGTTGCCTCCACTCCTGCATGTCCTGTGGGACACCGTCTTCATTACCGACACCATGCGTATCTTTCTGCGCTACTTTGTCAAAGAGCCGGAGGGTAAAATCACCCAGGGTTATCAAGCCCTTGATAAACTTCGCCGGATGATCGCCCTGGCGGAGGAGATGCGCCTTCCAGTGGAAGGGTTGAAAGCCCAATATGCCGTGTATGAGATCCTGGCCGTGGCACGCGAGTATTTTTTCAGGCCTCCGAATCCGGTCGTTGAATGCCGTTTGCGCACCTTGATCCGTCAGGCCTATCTATCCCGGGCCGACAACCATCATGTGTTTATTGTGCGATTCAAGAGATCCCGGATGAGAACCGGCCTGATTCGCTTCCTGCTGGGCCTGCTGATCCGGCGGCGGCGCGCCTATCGCCTTTCGGACCGGCTGATCCTCCTCCGGTTGCTGGCCTGGCTGGGATGGGGATTGAAGTTTGTCCCGGCGCACCGGTTCCCCCAGATGGCGGTTTCCCAGGGAATGGGGTTGCGGCATTTCCTGAAGTGAATCCATTTGCAGGATTCTAACCACGCTCTCACAAACCCCTAACATAAACGGCATACGATGGCGGCATTATGCAAAACACTCATGCCATTGATTGCCAGGATCTCCCCGCATCCGCTTGGCCAATGCCCGGCAAGGGGATCACACAAATCGCCAACCGTTTTCTGGGCGGCCTTTTGCAATTGGATAAACTGCACGAAATTTACGATGAAATCCGCGAGCGGGATGATTCCCGCTCTTTTGCCGATCGCGCCCTCGACTGTTTGGATGTCAGTTATGAAATTGTGCATGGAAACCGTGAGGCCATTCCCCGCGAAGGCCCCCTGCTGGTGGTCGCCAATCATCCTTTTGGCGGAGTCGAAGGCCTGGTATTGCTGAGCCTTCTCACCGCCGTGCGCCCCGATGTCAAAGCCATGGCCACCAACATGCTGTCCGGTATTCCCGAGCTTCAAAAACATATGATCCTGGTCGATCCTTTTGGCGGCACCGGGGCAGCCGCGAAAAACACCGCCCCCGTGCGGCAAAGCCTGCGATGGCTGAAAAATGGCGGCGCGCTGGGGATTTTCCCCGCCGGCGAAGTGGCCCATCTCGATCTGGCCCGGCGGCAGGTCTGTGAGTCCGAATGGCATGAGACCGTGGCCCGGCTGATGCGACATAGCGGAGCGACCGTGCTTCCGGTTTTTTTCAGCGGCACAAACAGTCCACTCTTCCAAATGGCCGGTCTCATCCATCCCCGGCTCAGGACGGCCATGCTGCCCCGCGAGATCATCAATAAGACAGGACATCTGTTGAAAGTCAGCATCGGGCAACCTCTCACCCCTGAAAAATTAAAATCCATCAGCAACGATGCCGAACTGACTCGCTACTTGAAAATGCGTGTTCAACTGCTCGGGATCCCCCAAGCGCCCAACCCCAAATTCAAAGTGGGGAGAGTGTGGTCGGCACACAGAAAACCCATCGCCCCGGCAACGGCGGCGACCAACCTGGTCAGGGAAGTCGCCTGGCTGCGGGCAGACCAGAAATTGCTGGAAGTCGGGGACTACCGCGTCTATATCGCCTCCGCCAATCAAGTCCCTGCGGTCGTCCGTGAAATCGCCCGGCTGCGGGAAGTGACCTTCAGGGCGGTGGGAGAAGGAACCGGGCAGGAGCTGGATCTCGATGTGTTCGACCGGATCTATCAGCATCTTTTCGTGTGGAATGAAAAAACCTCGGAAGTGGTCGGTGCCTACCGGCTGGGTTTGACCGATAAAATCCTTCCCCAGTTCGGCTTGGGCGGTCTTTACACCAGCACCCTCTTCAAGTATGACTGGAACCTGGTTGAAACCCTGGGCCCGGCGATCGAGATCGGTCGCTCCTTTGTCCGTCAGGAATACCAGCGCAAACACCTGCCCCTCCTTCTTCTCTGGAAAGGGATCGGCACCTTTGTGGCCTTGAATCCCAAATACCGCAATCTTTTCGGAACGGTCAGCATGAGCAACAATTATCATGAGGCCTCCCGCCAACTGGTCGCCCGTTTCTTCGGCCAGGAGACCGAACGACGGAGCAATCACCCCCCGGTGAGTCCCCGCAATCCCTTCAAAATGCGAGAACTCCCCGGCAGCGAGGCAAAGGGCCAAACCTGCCGTATTCCGGACATGGAGGCCCTGTCTGAAATGGTCAGCGAAATCGAAAAGGACGGCAAAGGCATCCCCGTGCTCATCCGGCAATACATGAAAATGGGCGGACGGGTCTTGTCCTGCAATGTGGATCCCAAGTTCAACATGGCGCTGGATGCCCTTCTGGTGGTCGACCTGGCGCGCACGGATCCCCGGCTCCTGGAAATCTATATGGGTAAACTCACTGCGGGATATCTCCATCACCACCTTGCTGCGGGTGGGGAAAGTCAGGCTCAATGTGCCTGAAGGACGCCAATGGACCATGATTAAAGCGATCATTGGCGAATATCATGAACATACTGATTCTCCATGCCTCGGCCGGCGCCGGACATAAACGAGCGGCCGAAGCACTTGCCTCCGCCTGCCTCCCGGAAGGCGTAACGCCGATCGTGCGCGACATTCTGGAATTCACTCCCACCCTGTTCCGGAATACCTATGCGGCCGGCTACTTGAACATGGTACGCTCTGCCCCCGAACTTTGGGGCTATCTCTATTCGCTCACAGACCGGAAAAGCCAGAACCCCTGGCATCGCCGGGTTCGCACCACCTTTAACAAGTTGAATACCCATGCCTTTAATCGCTTCCGACGGGAGGTTCACGCAGACGCGGTGATCTGCACCCATTTCCTCCCTCTGGAAATCATGAGTCAACACTTGCCGGACAACGAGGCCAAGGTCCCCTTGTTCGGGGTAGTCACTGATTTCGCCGCCCATTCGCTTTGGTCCTGCCCCAATATTGACGGTTATTTTACCGGCTCGGAGGAGGCGCGCCGCCAATTGATCCGGCGGGGCCAATCGCCCCGCCGCACATGGATGACGGGGATCCCCGTGTCGCCCGAGTTCGTTCCCCCCTCCGATGTGATCGGCTTGCGCATCCGGCTGGGGTTGCTCCCCGACCTGCCGGTTATCCTGATTTTATGCGGCGGTTTCGGCGTCGGGTCGATCGTGGATGTCCTCGGGGCGTTCGCTCAGGATCCCCTGCATGCCCAACTGGTGGTGGTGACCGGGCGTAACGATACGTTACGGAAGCAGGCAACCGAAAAGGCCCGGGAATTGACAATGCCAGTAATGGTGCATGGGTTTGCCTCCAATATTCACGAGTTGATCGGCGCGGCCAATGTGGTGATCAGCAAACCGGGCGGACTCACTTCCGCCGAGACACTGGCCATGGGGTGTCCCCTGGTGATTCTGGATCCCATTCCCGGTCAGGAACAGCGCAACGGGGAATACCTTCTCGAAAACGGGGCCGCCGTCCGACTGGTGGATCCTTTTGACGCCCCCTTCAAAGTGTGGCCGCTTCTGGAAAGTCCGGCACGCCACCACGCGCTTAAAGAAGCCGCCCTGCGTCTGGCCCGGCCACACGCCGCGCGACTTATTATCCAGCAGGTTATGCGTCAGGCAGGCCCCCATGGCTAAACAACACATTTTTATTGTCGAGGACGAACCGGACATTGTCGATCTGCTTTCCTACCACCTGACCCTCGAAGGGTATATTGTCAGTGTGGTCATGCGCGGGGATCTGGCTGTGGCGGAGATTACCCAGGGAAAACCCAACCTGATCCTGCTGGATCTCATGCTGCCCGGCTTGGGAGGAATCGAAATATGCCGCCTGCTGAAAACCAAACCTGAAACCGCCGGAATCCCTATCATCATGGTCACCGCCCGGGGCGATGAAACCGATGTCGTGGTCGGACTGGAGATGGGGGCAGAGGACTACATCATCAAACCATTCAGCATCAAAATTGTCCTCGCCCGGATGCAAACCATTCTTCGCCGCCTGAACCACGCCCCGGATATCACTCCCAACTTCATCAAAATCCACGACATCACCATCGACCCCGGTCGCCACGAGGTGACGGGAGGGAAAACACCCATCGCATTGACCGCATCCGAATTCCGGTTGCTGCATTTTCTGGCACAACGACCCAACTGGGTTTTCACCCGCGAGCAAATCGTCGACGGCGTAAAAGGCCAGGATTACGTTGTCACGGATCGCGCCGTAGATGTCCAGATGGTCTCCCTGCGGCGCAAACTCGGGAAACGCGGGGAGTATATCGAAACCGTACGGGGCGTCGGCTATCGACTGAAAGAATAAGATGATGGTTCTCCTTCGCATCCTGTCGCTTCAATGTCTCCTCCTGGCCACCTTCGCCCGGGCCGCCGATGATACCCATATCATCTCCGAGGTAACGGAACGGTTCCGCCCTTCCAAGCCCACCCTGATCATGAACTACGACGTCACCTATGCCCTGATGAATATCCGCCTGAAGCGCGTGGCCAATGCCACCCTGAAAGCCACCGAAGGAGTCTGGCTCAGCCGCTGTTCCAACGAATGGATCTCCGCCTGCCTGATCGACTTCGACGTGGCCTCACCTCGGACTGGCGATGAAGATGTGTGCTTGTTCAAACGCACGGTTTCCGTACTGACCCTGCCTGACCTGAAAATCATCACCTATGCCAAGCACAATGACGAATTCATCAAGCCGCTCTTCCAGAAGGGGCGCCACATGAAATACGTCGAACTCTATAATTTTGAATCCGCCACCCCGACCTACCGACATCACGACCTGTACACCGGCCTTGTGGAAACCAATCTCCCCGGCATCGCCGATCTCGCCAAACAGAGTAACGAAGTGGCCGATGTGCTCCACGCTTTGTTCGCCGCCTATCATGACAAACACCGATCAAGCCAGTCCCTCGAAAATAAGATTCATTTCAACGTGGATGGCGCCGTCCGGACGTTCACTCTTGATATGAAAAAAGGACGGACCCCCTCCCCGGTTTCGCCCGGAAAACTCAGCGCCTTGTATGCCGATATTCAACCCGGCAAAAACAGCGAGAGCCGGAATGAAAGCTTCTCCATGTGGTGTGTCCCGTTCCGGGAATTATCCAGAACCACAACGGATTCGGATCTGATGCGGCTCGCTGAAACAAGCCTCGAATGCTCCATGCTACCGTTGTCAGGCGAATACGGCCTGTTTCTGGGCGCCATTCAATGCAACCTCATCAATATCTTCGTTCAACCCCAGAAATAGATCCCGGCATTTCTTTTCCTCAAGCGGGTGCTGGCCAACCAGTCGCTGAATCACCCCCGCCATCTGCTGGAAATCTGGCGGTTTGAGCATGTACTCGCAAACCCCTGCTTTCTTCGCCTCGTCCGGAGACACGGATTCACTGTATCCCGTGCAAAGAATCACGGGTAGTGTCGGACGTATTTGCAGGACTTCCCGCGTAAGATCCACACCCGTCAGGCCCGGCATGGTCTGGTCGGTCACCAGCAGATCGAATTCCCCGGCCTGCTCCCGGAACTTCAATAACGCCTTGTGGCTGTCATTTTCCGGAACCACGCAGATCCCGTATTTCGGCAGAATGATGCTCGCCAACCGTGTGATGGCAAACTCGTCGTCCACAAAAAGAATTTTTATTTGAGGCTCGCCCATCAACGGCGCCCTGTATCCCGGCGCCTCCGGCAATGCCGGGGCGGAAGCCTCTTTCCCCGCCGGCTCCAACAGGGGAAAATAAAGATGAAAAGTGGATCCTTTGCCCACCTCGCTTTCGACGGAAATAACCCCCTTGCAGCGGGAGACAATGCCATGCACAATCGGCAATCCAAGTCCCGTCCCCTCGTTCTGTTTCTTGGTCGTGAAAAACGGCTCAAAAATCCGCGGCAGCAGGGCGGGCTCAATGCCGCTCCCGGTATCCGCCACGGAAAGGCGCAGGTAGTCCCCCAGCAGGAACTCACCATGCATGGACCAACCGAGCACCGGTCCATGATGAAGATCCAGGGTGACCTGCATCCGCCCCCCGCTTTTCCGCATGGCATGGTAGGCATTGGTACAGAGGTTCATGACAACCCGATGCATTTCTTCGGGATTCGCGAGGATGCGATCATGCTTGGTATTCATCCGCACCTCCATCTCCATCGTGGCCGGCAACGAGGCGCGCAACAGTCTCGCCACATCCTTGATCTCTTTCCCCAGACTCATGGGATGCCGTTCCGTGTTCTGATGGCGGCTGAAAGCCAGGATCTGTTTGACGATCTCCTTGGCCCGCAAGGTACTCACTGAAATCTCGTCAATCATCTCCTGATTAATGGGTTCGCCCTGTTTCCGCATAAGGGTCATCAGCTCGGCATACCCCTGGATGGGCGTGAGAATGTTGTTCAGGTCGTGCGCAATCCCGCCTGCCAGCGTCCCGATCGCCTCCATCTTCTGGCATTGCGCCAGCCTGGCCTGGCTTTCCTGATGATGCTTTTCGAACAACCGCAACACCGCCCGGTTCACCAACACCGCCCGGTACTTCCCGCCCGCCGTGAGCACAATACCGTCCGGATTGGGATTCTGCTCCGACGCATCCAGCAATTCCTCCAGCTTGACCCCTACTGGCAGGACCAGCGTGGGTTGCATAAAATCTTGCAAGGAATGCCGTTTCATAAGATCACGGCCAAACCGGGCATAGGCATGCCCTTTTAAATCGTACTCCCTCACCACTCCCAACACATGCTTATGCTCGTCCACCACCGGCAGGAAAGGCCAGTCGCGATGACTGCGAAAATGCTCGAAAACATCGTACATGGACGATGTCTGCGAAACCGCTTCTATTTCCAACCAGATCTCACTCAAGTTCATAACTGCGCCTCGGATCCGAATCTTTGCAGAGCTGTTACCACGCTTTTTAGGGTGTCACAGGTTCGTTAGTCAAACGTGAGTGATTGATTAATTTTTGACTAAACCGCAAGCGCCGCAAACCGCCTAGAAATCCAGCCGCGACAGCAGGGACGGCGTCACCAGCCACACCAACCGGCCTACCCCCTCCCGGATTCCCCCCTCGAACTCAATGCAGCAGACGCCTGATTTTTTCAGGACCAGGCCCTCGGATCGGGTCTGCGAAACAAGGAATGTTCCCAGAATGGACAAGTCGGGCATGTGCCCCACCAGCATGAGGGAATCGTCCTTGCAGGTTTTCAGCCACCGCAGGATCCTCGCCGGATCCGTCCCCGGCCTCAGGAGGTCCTGCAGGGAAACCGGCGCCTCCGGCGCCAGAATCTCCCCGGCCATCTCCGCCGTCTCCCGCGCCCGGACAAGCGGACTCGCCCAGATTTGCTGCGGCTTGCAGACCCTGCGCAATCGATGGAGGACTGACGCGGTCACATCCCGCCCCTCTTGCGTCAGCATCCGCTCCCCATCCGCCTTCACCCCCTGTTCCCCGATGCTGACAGCGCGTCCATGCCGCACTAAATAGATTTTCATTTGCCCGCCCCCTTTCGTTTTGCCACCCGCAATTCCGCCCTCATGCGTTCCTTGAAATGCGGAGCAGCCAGCTTCCGGAAAACCGCCTCAGCAGCATGCTGGGCCTCCTGCTTCCGGCAGGCCAGCATCACCAGAAGCGTTTCCGGCGGATGCTTCAATTTCATCAGCATCCGGGTCTGGACTTCCGCATCATGTCGTTCACCCAGCGTGGTGGACAGGCTTTTCAGGTGGTGGGTCAGCTTGTGAGCCACCGGGCCCAGCACAGGTTCGGCAAACTCGGCCAGATATCGAACGCGCCGGCAGCGGCGGCGCAGGGCATGCGCCTCCTCAACCTTGACGTCAGCCGGCGGAACCCCGGTCCGCAGAAGACGCTTATAGGCCCGCCACAATTGCCCGGCCAGGAACGGACCGTCAGGCTGATCACACTGGAACTGCCGGGCGTATTTCCGGGCGGCCGTGAACGGTGCCCCTGCCAAAGCCTGTCCCAAACCACGGACCTGCTTGATACAGCCGGCCTCCGCCGCTTTCAGGCATTGGTCCAAATCGGCCGGAAGCGGCTTTTTTCTGCGCCCGACGGTCCGCGCCAACACCCCGTGCCAGACTTGAATATCCCGGATCGGACTGAGTCGGCGGCTCAGCATCTGAAGCCTTTGACGGAGCCTTTTCCCTTCCGGGCACGGCACCCCTTTGCCAAATACCCGCAAGGCCACACGGTAACGCCGGAGCGCCACCCTCAGGTCGTGGACATCACTGGCCTGGTGCAACCGGACCGCCCGTTCGGCATGGGCCTCCATCAGTGACAACTGCTCCTCCAGGATCCGCCGGGCCGTTTTGCCCAGTGAACCGGTTCCCAATGGGCGCCTGCATCTTGCCTTGGTTTGCATAGAGCTTCTCCTTTATTGCCCTCTTTGCTGGTTAAGAAGATAGGACTCCAAGACGGCACTGTCAATTTCACACCTGTCTGGCAGAAGGCGCCATGTCTGTATTTCAGCTCAACGCCCCTTACTGCACCTTGATACGGTAGAATAACGGCAGCCCGTTGGTAAGGACAGGGTTGGTATAGGCGGTCACAGGCGCCATCCCCGGCAGGTTGGAGGCGATGACCGCAAAACCTGCAGGCAGGTTGAAAGAACGCTCCACACTGTACTGGCGCCCTGTAACCCCCTGCCAACAAATCACCGGATCACCTCCGGCATTCGCATTAACGGATTCAAAAACCAGGCGCGAAGCCGGATTCGTCGGATCCGTGCCGGCCAGAAACTCGTAGAGATCCGGGAATCCATCCTGATCATAATCCGAGGTTGTTGTCGCCGAGGTGACGGAATGGAAATACGCCATCTCCCAGCCGTCCGGGATGCCATTCGCGTTGGCGTCAACAAAGCCTGAACCCGACACCCCATTGACAATCACATCGTCCAGCGCCAGGTTGCCGGCGCTTTTCGTGTAGGTGAAGCGGAGTTTCGTGATGTCCCCGGACAGAGGCACACTGTTCGTCCTGGCCACATTACTCGGTATCGGGCCATACGTGACCAGCGTGGCCCAGATCCCATTGGAAAGCCCTTCCAATAACAGCCGCGACGAGGCATTGACATTCTGACCTCTGCTCCAGAAGGTGAGATTGGTTCCACCGCTGAAGGTGGGACTTTCAATGCGGTCCCCCGTGGCATCGAATTTGAGCGACGGCGACTTCCGGCCGTAGTTGCCGGTCGTAGTGTAGGTTCCGCCAATGCCGGTAAAGGTCCAGCCTGAGGGCGCGGTGGTTCCGGCATCAAAGCCTTCGTCAATCACATTGGTGGCCAGGCCGCCCGGCACGATATTCAGGGTGATGGTCTCACTGTTTGTGCCATCCTTGTCATAGGCAAGAATGGTGGTCGTCCAGGTTCCCGTACTGGCCGACATACCGGCGAACAGACTGCTGACGGAGCCGGTGCCGGTGGCGGACGGAAACGTGGCCCAAGGGGGAAGATTTGACACGGCCAGCGTCACGGGATCGCCGTCCGTGGCGTCGGACGCGGTGACATTGAAACTCAGCCACGAGTAAACCCCTGTGCTTTTGGCGCCAATGGGGTCAAGGACCGGCGGCTGATTGCTCGCCCCGGCAGTCGCGTTATAGACCACCAGCGCAAAATCCTGATCCAACGCACCCCCGTAGTTCGGCACCCCATCCGAATTGATATTGGCGGCCGATACGGTTACCCCCATGACGCCGCCGACGCCGGCCGGCAGGAATACGCTCTCCGTGTTGTTCCGGGGATCGGCCGTACCGCCGGTTACGGAATAGGCCCCACTGAAAACGTTACCCCGGTAAGTGCTGCCGCCGCAAGTGATGACCAGATCGAGGTTATTCTTATAGGCATTGCCCGAGGTCGCTCCGGGAGCATCGGTCCAGGTGAGGGTGACCCGCACCGGTTTGTTCGTATTAGTGATGGTGGTGATGAACGTCCGTGCCTGTCCGGTGGCGGTAAAGAGGTCGTTGGTGAGCTGATCACGGCTGATCCGCGGAACATCATCGAACGCCGCGCCCAGATTCATCTCCCCCATACCCTGATTGTTCGACCACAGCGTATCGTTGGCTGAAACACCTCCGAGATACCGGGCCGAGTTGACCAGCCAGGCCTTGGTCATCGCCGGGCTGGGAGCCGCCCAGCCCTTGTTGATAAAATACTGCCGGACCAGGGCGGCGCCACCGGACACGGCGGGTGTGGAATGACTGGTGCCGGAGGAGGTGGTGTAGAATTGCTGGTTCGTCGGGAAGAAATTCAACGGACTCCCCGCCGTGCCGCCTCCGGGGAGACCGCAAACCCCGGAGCCTTCAAAACCGGAAATAGCGGAACCGGCGCCGGCAGCGGTACGGACGCCCTGGGCCACGCCGCCCGTGATGTGAGTGCCGGGCGCCACAATCTCGGGTTTCCGCCGACCATCACTGCAGGGGCCCCGGCTTGAAAAGCTGGCAATGTCGCCCGCGTTATCGGCGTCAACATCCGCCGTGCTGCAACCGTCATTGCCGGCAGAGTCGGTTCCTCCGTTGGCGGGTGAATGAGATCGGACGTTTTCGGACGCACCGACGGTGATGACGTTCTTGGCCGTACCGGGAGACCCGACGGTTTGGGCGGCCGAGCCGGCATTTCCGGCGGCAAACACGATGGTCATCTCCTGGTTGCCCGCCGTGGCGTAAGTGGATCCAGAGGGCTGCGCATCACGGACCAGCGCATCATAGGCCTGCGCATCCGTGTCGTAGGCCCCGGCCGTATCGCTACCCCAACTGTCGGAACTGATGCGAGCGCCATCGTGATAGGCCTGCGACAGGAGGTTGGCATAGTCAGGATTGGTAAAGGTGCCGGGATCAAAAACCACCGAGGAGCCCACGCGCACAAAAGGGCAGACCCCCAGTCCGTAACGGTAACCAGTGGAATCGACATGCGGCCAGCCGCTGAGGTCGTTATACCCGGCGATCACGTGCGAGTTCAGATTGCCATGGCCGTCCAGCCCCTGCAAGGTGCTGCCGCTGTTGGCCGTTCCTTCAAGTCGCACATACGCCACCCGGCTGGGTTGCCCCACATTGCCACCCGTATACAATCCGAAGTGATTGGGACTGGTGGTGCCGTTGTCGATCCCGGAGTCGGTCACATCCACGACAAAACCGGAAGCCGTGAACTGTTCCTGGGTGAAGCCGCGGGAGGCCAGCCAGGCGAGGTAACCCGGGCCAGAGGGCACGGTGCCCGTCAGGTTCCCCGCCAGAATCTGGTCCTGCCGCTCATCGAATTTGTGCGGCATCATGTAAGGACGGATAAATACCACGTCCGGCTGCGCCGCAATCGCGGCAATGGCCGCGGACGGCAGCAGCACAATCAGGTTGCGATAATCCAGCACGGCCTCGCGCCGCACCAGGCGTTTATCGGGGGCCCACTGTTCCACCAGCGCGATGGTGGCCGGGTTCGCCGCGTCGTCGGCAACGAGTTGGATGGCGTAGAGCGCGTTGCTGGAGGCCGACAGGATTTGGATTGCCGGGTGAATGCGGTCGGTCGTCGCATATTCGCCTTCCCACTGGATGTGGGGCGCCGTTTGCGCCAGGGTTTGGACGGCGGCAATTTCCGAGGCGGTCCCGTAAAGGAGATAGGCATTGTTGGGGATGTAGGTGACAATCCGGACGCCCGTGCGGCCCAGGTCTTCAAACCATTGCGGTGCCACCGGCGCGGCAAACTGCACCAGATGCAACTTGCGCCCGCCAAAGGCGGCCAGGGAATGCCGCCGGGCCTTGGCTACGGTCGTCGTGGTATCCAGTGGACCCGCATGGAGGAGCACGGTGTTTTCCTCGTCACGGTTCAGGAGTATTCCGGCATCATTGGCCGCAAAAGCGGCGGACGAAACGACCAGCCGCTGAAACGACCCGTAGTCGGCCACAAGTTCAGCGCCACCCGCCAGTAACCGGGCCAGCGTCGCGGGATCGGACACCTCGACCTTATGCCGGTCGGTCAACCCGGCCTTGAAACGGGTTTCCTGCGCCGCCGCCTGAGTCGTCCGGCAGGCGATGATGCACAATATGGCAACAAGCAGGACCCTGCCCGACAACCTCATGGGGCCAGCCTCACCTTCAACCGGAAGAAATACTGTCCCGTCGGAGGCATCGGCACCGTGCAGGCGTTGGTCGCAAAGATATCACCCGTCTCAAACGGGAACGGCACCGTATCGAGCAGGTTGGTGCCATACTGGATGTTATAGATGCGGCCGGGGATTCCCGGCCATTGCACCAGGGCCGACCCCGGCGAACCGGCGGGACCGAGATCCGTGATCTTCAGGACGGAGTTACCGTTGGTCGGATCGGTACCGGCCACATATTCCGCCCAGTTGGGAACGCCGTCATTGTCTGCATCGGCATTGGGGTCGGCGGGAATCGGATCCGGCCCGCCCAGATACTGGAACTGCCAGTCGTCAAACGATCCGGCCGCCACCAGATGCACGGCCGCATCGGCGCGGAACGGCGCCGGCTCCGTGTTGTGTTGGGAGTCGGAGGCCACACTGTAAAATTCATAATAACCCACCCCATCCGGGTAGGAGAAACTCACGCTCCAGGGCGCATTGCTGAGGGACTGGAACAGGGTCCACGCGCCCCATGACAGGCCATTGGTGGAGAACCGGTAGAAGAACTGCACCTGGGCCACCGTCTGGGTGACGACCGGCCCGCCCGCCGTGTCAAGTTCCAGGATTGGCTGGCTACTGCTGTATTCCCGGGCTTCAAAGCCGTAACTGTTCGTGCCGGCGGCATTTTCCGTGATGGCCTTCAATGACAGGGACGCCAGCTTGTCGCCACTCCATTGGTTGGACACAAAGGACGTCACATCCCACGTGTACCAGACCCCCGTTATCCCGGTTGACAGCGTGTTGGTGGACTGCGGCAGGGCCACTGACACATCCGGCTGGTTATTCCAGTTGAGGCCGGTCTCTGTCCAGGTGTCGTCCGTGCTCCCGAGCGCCACCACCGGCATACTCTCCCCGGCGGCCTTCCAGCAGTACATCTTCAGCCGCGCCCCAGTGACCGCGCTGGACACATTGGTCAGGCTGAATTTGAGCCAGATACGTTCGTTGCCGTAACTGCCGCTGTTGGCGCTCTGTACATACATGGACGTGTTGGTACCATAATTCAAGGTGGGCTTGCCACTGACAACTTGCGCATCCGCCAGGGGCATCAGGCTTGCCCCGGCGGCATCAGCGCCCGCAAGGGTCACCGTTGCGGTGAGCGTCAGCGAAAGATTCGTGCGCACCTCCGGGCTCACCGGCTGGAGGGCCGACGAGGGCGGATAGTTGGTCACCCCCAGGCTGGTGGCAGACACCGCGCTGTCGCAGCGGAACCGCATCGCGTAATTCTCGCAGGTCGGCACCCCGGTCAATTGGAGCAGATCCCCGTTGCTGCCGGGCAGCGTCTTGGCGGCATAACCCGTGGCATCCATGACCGACAGGCTGGCGTTATTTTTGTCTGTGACGGCACTGGCGCCTGTCCGGGTGGCAAAGAACTTGACGTAGTGATTCTTGTGGTTGTCATCCATGACCACCGTGATGGACGGCACAAATTCGGGCTGTGCCAGGGAATCGTCGTGGCCGACGATATTAAATTCTACGCCATTGCTGTAAATCCCTTCCTGATCCACGAACTCCGGTTCGCCCTTGTAGCACGAACTCTTGCCCCAGACCTCGAGGATGTCGCCCTGATGCAGCAGGTTGGTCCGGAATCCCAGGAAACTCCGGTACAGTTCTATTTCGGACAGCCGGTGCGAGAGGTTGACGGCGCCATTGGCGTGCAACAACCACGCCGGCACCTGTTGCGATCCCCGGCGGGTCAGGGTTTCCGGCGTGGCGCTGAGCAGGCGGACAAACGCATCATCGTAGCTCGGGCTGGAATCGGCGTCGTTCATCATCATCACTACCGCCCGGTAACCACCGGAGAATTCCGTGTCGAGATGATAGCGCGGGCCCAGCACCGTCATCGGGTTGGTGGCTGTGAACTGGGCGGTATAATCAATGAGGCCATCGCGGCAAAGGGAGGAGGATACCTGGGGGCTGGGATCGGAATAGGTAAACCCGGTGGTTGGGTGATCGTACATATAATTGTTGATTGCCACATTGTAGCTCTGGCTCAGGTTGATCGGCGTTCCATTATATGTGATGGCCGTGGGCACCCCGTCGTGGGCGGTGACCAGCCACCCCTGCGACATGGCGGCGTCACAGTTGTTGGCCTTGACGAAATTCCAGATTTCCTGGCCGGTCATCCTGACCAAGGTCAGCAGATCATCGTTCCAGGGAAAGGTTTCATAGATCTGGGTCATTGTGACCGGACCGGCGCGCACATCGGCGCGTACCCCCCCGCCGGCTTCCAGGGCGAGATCGCAGTTGGTGCTGAAGACCTGTTCGGCCTTCCACCGCATGGCATCGCAAATCCATTCCCCGGCGGTGTTGTCGCCTGTCCAGGGGTACTCATCCGGCGACCACCATTTCATCATGTTGTCCAGAAACAGCGGGATGGCGGTGTATCCAATAATCTGGTCCGCCTGCGGACGGCCAAGGGCGATGGCATTGGTGTTGTACTGGTATTTGAGCGCCGCTATATAGGCTGCCACATCGGGGTCCGCCGGGATGTCGGCATTGCGCAGGACATGCTGGGTGGCGCTGAGATAGTTGCCCGACTGGTCGACAGTCAGTTCGCCTAGGTATTTCATGTAGCTGGCCGACTCGGTAAAGATCGTCTTGTAGTTGAGCTCCTCCGGCTGCCACACCGTCGAGGACCAGGTGTGCCAGTGGCCGGAGACCACGATTTCAGGCACCCTGACGGTGCCATTATCCACCAGGAGCGCCTTGGTGACCGCCGTATCTGTGCAGATGGCGCTGTGCCCGATGTGTGCGAGCAGGATGACCACATCACAGTGGTTCGTGACGCGCAGTTCCTTAACGTAATCGGCGATATGAATATTCGTCGCCACGCTGCTGGTCCAATCGCAGGGCACCACGTCAATGACCGGGTCAACACTCGCCCCCACCTCGGCATTACCCGTCGTGTAACCCAGGATGCCGATCTTGGTGCCGTTGATGGTCACCATGACGTAGGGCTTGAAGAAGGGGACGCGGGTGCCGTTGCTGCAGATGTTCATGGAGATTACTGGATAGCTGGCGCTCCTCAGGTTGTTAATGTAGGACATGTCGCGCACGTCATGATTGCCCACAACTGACGCATCGATACCCCGCCCTGAGGCGGCCTTGAGTTTGCTGTCGAGGAGATTGTAGAACTGCACCATGGAACCATTGCCGTTCATGTCGCCGATGGGATTGCCTTCGGAAATATCACCGGCATCAAGGAAGAGCGAGTTGGTGTGGCTGGCGCGGGTCTGCAACACCTCGGTGGCCAGGCAGGCCGCCCCGCCCACAAGTTCAAAATCCGCATTGGTGGTCCCGTGCTGGGGGATCACAAACCAGTGCGGCGTCAACCGGGCATGGGTGTCATTCACATGGAAGATCGTGAACGACCCGTCACCGGAAACCGCCGGGGTGGCCTGGCTGCCGGGATTGCCCGTCGCCGTCGTCGTCAGATAGTTGGCGGTAGCGCCGCTGCCGTTGAACTCGAAAACCTGCAGATAGTAATTGGTACCGGCAGTCAGGCCGGTCAGGGTAAAGGCATTGCCGGATCCTTTGTAGACGACCTTGCCGCTGCCAAGCGCAGACCCGACGCCCGCGAAGTTGGCGTCCGCCGTGTAATCCGTGCCATCCACCGGCGCGCCGTCGGGCGCGCTGCCCTGGCGGCAGATGACCAGTTGACTGGACCCGTCGCCGTTAGTCCAGGACACATCCATCTGGCGTGCTCCCACATTCCCAAACCCCACGGAAGTGGACTGGAGCGAGGGCTCCACGATAGGGCCTGCCGAGGAAATGGATCCATTTACGATCAGATGCCGCGGAGCGTTGGTCTGGTCATTAAGGTACCAGGTGCCGCCGCTACCCGACGCGCCCCAGGCAATAATCCGGAAGGTAACCACCGAACCGGCGGGGAGACTCTGGAGCGCGGTGATGCCGGTGAGCGTGATGGCCGCCTGGTCATTGCCGGTGGAGGTCGTGGTGGTTCCCCAGGTAATCGCGGAGCCGATATCCGTGAACGAACCTGAGTCCACCTTGTACTGCCAGATCCCGGTGGTGGGACCAGTACCGGAATGCCGGATGTTGTAGATGGCAATGTCGCTCAGCGACATCGTATAACCGCTGTTGGCCGTAAGGGTAAACGTCGCGAAGGTATTGGACAGGATGGCATTCGCCTGCGAGGTGGCGGTGAAGTTATTGCCGCCCCAGGCTTTTGCCGCACCCGAGCCGGTCGTGCCGACCCCGCTGCCGCGGGTCAGGCCGCCGATAGTGGCATTGGCATCATTTGCGGTGGCGGTCATGGGGCTCGGTCCGTAGTTGCTGGTACCCCCGGGAAGGGTTGAAAAATCCCATTTGACGATCTGGGCGCCCCACCCGGTTGCGCACAACCCCAAGGCAAGAATACACGCCATTTTCAAGGAACGAACCGCATCTGTCTTATGATTTGTTTTCATTATATTAATTTCCCTGCCACACAATATCCGCTGTTATCGAATGGAATAAACCGACCCTTCCAATTTGATCACCGTGATGTGTACGACCGCTGAAGTTGCGCACAGCCCGTTGTTATCGCAAGCCACCGCCGTCAGGCTGTGCTCGCCCACCTCCGCATCCCGCCACCATCCGCCATAAACTCCGTCCGTCGGACTGGTTCTATTTCCAAGCAGATTGTTATCCACATAGAACGCCACATTCGTCACCGAGCCATTAGGATCTGACACGGCGGCCATGATCGGGATGGAGGCGCCACCCACAAAGCCGGCATTATTCGTCGGAGAGGTAATCGTCACTTTGTTGATCGGCACGAAATCAATGCCCTTCAACGTCGTACCGGCAGGGGCTGTATAGAGCGTGGTAGGAGCGCTAAGTGAAATTGTGGCATTATACCCGGCCGAGTCGGTGAATTTCAGTACGCTATTCGCCGCCGTGGCACCACCACCGCTGGTTACGTACAGGTCCACCCCGCCGCCCGTCTTGGCTGCGCAGATGCCGAAGCCGCTGCCCGTGAGTGTGTAGCTCCCGTTTGCTGTCCAACTGCTGCCGTACAGTGAGTACTTCTTGATAGTCGAAGTACCTACGATGTACAGCACGTCGTACGCGCTTCCGTTGTTTCCGGAAGACAAGAAGTAGAAGTCTGCGGCCGCGCTGTCATTGGCCATCCCTGACAATCCGCTCACTGTGCCGCCAACGGCCGCGGAGACCGTGGAAATCACGATGGTACCCGCAGAAGAGGACTGTTGCAGCACGTACACCGTACCGCCGAAAGTCTTGATCCCGCGCGAACTGACGGTGCTTGGGTCGCCTGCGCTGGTGCCATTGGAATACAGCCCGCCCTGATCTCCGATGAACCATGTCGTGTTGTTGAGACTGGTCGCGCTGCGAGTCTGGTTGCCGCTGGATCCGGTATAGGTCGTCTTGATCGCGAAGTTGCGATTGAAATCGAACGTCCCCACACAGCGCGGATTGAGCGCGTTAACATTGGTCGTCGTCTCATTGGTGTTGACTCCCGTGAAGGTTAGCAACGTACCGTCCGCACTATGGCTCAGGTAGCCCACACTCGTCGCCGAGCCGCTGATGCGCAGCGCACCAGAGCCGGTTCCGCTGATGGCATTGGACGAGACGGGCACGGTCTGATTAGCGATGAAGGGAGACAACTCTATGATGGTGCAGGTCGTGTTGTTGGTGATCGCGTCGGCCCTGAGCACGGCGAGGTTGCCAGCCGTGAAATAAGACGTCGTCGAGATGATCGTTCCCGTCAGGCCAAGCGGCTGAACCAGCGTGTAGTTCCCCGCGTTTGCACCCCCGAGGACGAGCGAAGCTGTTACGGCAATGCCCGTTCCGGGATCGGGACTTGCGAAAGTACCGCCGCCACTGACGGTCACAACATCGCTTCCAACAACCCCGACGAGGGTCGCGCCTGTGATTCCAGCGGCCATCGTCCCATCATAGGGTCTGGTGGTCACACTGGCTCCCGTTACGGTCAACGCCTTGCGGTTCACCATGTTGCCCGAGTCGGCCGTTGTCACGTTGACGGACGTGGCGCCGGGACTCATCAGCACAATGTTCTTCTGGTTGTACGAACCGGAGACGGGCGCGTTAGTCGCCAGGCGGATCCACAGGGTTCCGCTGGCGGTGCCGCCCGCTTGCGCGAAGGTCGCGGTCGCACCATAGGTCGAGCCGTCGATGGACACTTCGAATCCGGACGGGGCGTTTGCGGTGATATTGCCTGACAGGTTCGCGCCCGAGACGGGGAAGTTCTGGGCGAGGGAGGCCGTTCCGTACGTCGTCGTAAAGGCGGAGGCCGTGGCCGCGCCCGTAATCGTGGACGGCGAGACCGCCAGGGGCGTGAAGGCCAGACCACGGAATACATGGTTGGCTGATGCCGTGGCCAGGGTCGTGGCGGAGCTACCGGCCCCGTTGTCGGTGATCTTGAGGATGTTGTTAGCGCTCACGACCGCGGCATCGGTCACATAGACCACCGCAGGTGAGGCGCTCCAGTCGACGATGAGACCGCGCGCCTGGGTGGTATTCAGGCGGTAAGTCATCGTCCAGCTGTTTCCGCTCTTGTCGAACCGGTAGACGCCACCGTTGACGGCGTTATCGTCGGCCACATACGCGATCGTCCCCTCAGGATTGATGTCGAATCCATAGGGGCTGGTCAGGTTGGAGTTGGTCAGGATGGCCGTGGAGGTCTGGGGTCCGGAGGTCGGAAGGGTTCCGGAGAGGCCCAGTTGATGAACGCCGATCGAGGGATTGCCTGACGCCCCACTGGAGAAATACAGGGTATTATTGATGATCCGGATCGTCCTCCCGTTGCATCCTGCGTTGAGAGTGGATATCGAGACGCCATTGTAATAGACGATCCCCATCGGCGCGACGCCATCCGGCCCACCACACCAGAATGCCGTGCCGTCAACGGACGCAACACTGCGGAAATTGTTCCCGCCATACGCCGTGATCCCTCGAGATGTATCGGGCGTGCCGCCCGCAGAGGTAAGCGTTCCGATCACTCGCTTCTCGGAGCTGACCACAATGCCAGCCTCCCCCGGGGTGCCGTTATAGCCTGGGATGCAGAGTACTCGTGCGTCGCTTGATCGAGTGATGAAGCCGTCGGAGGTAGCCGTCCCGCTTTCCAGCAGGTTGAAAGGGTTCCCTGCCGGCAACGAGCCAACCTGCGGCATGGCAATCGTCTGAACGGGTGATTGAGCGGTTCCGGTCGTCGTGAATTCCTGAATGGCCACAGGCATGGCAGTGTTGGACAGGGCGCTTCCGTCGCCCACGATTTCGACCACCAGGTTCCCGGGCGTGAAAGCCGGGACCGACGCAACGGTGAGGTTTTGTGGAACGCTGGTGGCCGCATTCCAGTTTCCATTCCCCGCCTGAGACGCGGTGACGGTCGTGGTCCCAAGGGCCAAGATGGTCACCGTGTTTCCGCTGACACTGGCGACACCGCTATCGGAGCTGCTGTAACTCACCATCAGACCGGACGAGGCCGTGGCCGTGAGCGCGAAGGGCGCATCGCTTATAACTTTTCCAGCCAACGCCCCAAAGGTAATCGACTGGTTCGCCTTATTGATCACACCGGAGAGGCCGGCCGGCTGGGTCAGGGTATAGTATCCGGCATTCGCTCCGCCAAGCGCGAGTGCGGCCGTCACCGGGATACTCGCTCCGACATCCGGACTATCAAAGTAACCACCGCCGCTAACGGTCACAGCGTCAGTTCCGACAATCCCGACGAGAGTCGCTCCCGTAATAGCGGCATTCGTCGTTCCATCGTAAGTCTTGGTAGTCACACTGGCACCCGAGACGGTCAAATTTTTTGTTCCCACCGTATTGCCGGACCCACTGGACGCGATAGCGACCGGCGTTGCCCCGGCGCTTGAGAGGACATTGCTCAACGAGTTGTAATTTCCCGGCGTCGCGGTGGCGGTGAGGCGTACACTCAGAGTTCCCCCAGCGGATCCGCCGCTCTGGGCATAGGTGACGGTGCTGCCGTAGGTCGCGCCGTTGCTGGACACTTCAAATCCGGCCGGAGCCGTCGCCGTAATGTCGGCGGTCAGATTCGACCCCCCGATTGTGAAGGTTTGGGCCGCCGAGGGTGTGCCGTAGGTTGTGGTGAAGGCAGACGCCGTCGCTGCACCGTAGAGTGTGGGCGCATGGGCGTTGATCGTGAAGGTCGTATAGGCCGGCATGGAAAAGGCGCTATTCGCCTGCGTATAGTTGCCCGTCGTCGTCACCGACGTGATGATTTGCGCGGCCGTTCCCGAAAGCGTCGTCGCTGTCAAATAGACATCGCTGAAGCTGGGGAACTGAACCAGATAGGCGGACGCCAACAGGCTCGTGGCGGGGGCGTACGAGGTCCCAGCAGCAGCCGTGCCCGACACCAGCCAGGTCGCCTTCGTCTGAAGGCCGTACAGCAGGGTGATGCCGGTCTGAGACACCCAGTTATTGGTCAAACCCTGGAAGGCGAACAACTGATCCCCGGATGCGTTGAATGCGAAGTTGTTCGGCGCTGCGGAATTCCAGCCCGTTCCCGGGAGCGACTGGCCGTTACTCCAGGTGATCACTGTGCCCGCCGGTTGCGCCGCCGGGGCCGTATAGGTCAGGAAACCCTCGCCGAGACGCCCCGCCGTCGCGGAATCGAAGCCGTTATCCGTGAAATTGATCACGGTGTTCATTCCGATATCCCTGAGCAACACCACCGCGAATTTGTCCAGTGTGGTCGGCCCGAACGCGATGATCGCCAAATCTCCCGCCGCCAAAGTGGTGGGACCAGCCGCAACGGTGAGCGTCTGGTTCGCCGGCGTCGCGGCGTTGTGGTTGCCGTCGCCCGCCTGCATTGCGGTGATCACACTCGTCCCAGCGCCCACCGGCACGACCAGATTGTTGGAAATAATGGCAACGCTGGCATTGGAACTCGCATAGCTCACGGTCAGCCCTGAGTCCGCCGTGGCGCCTGGATCGAACGCGGGATCGGTCTGCGCCTTGGAAGGAATCGCGTTGAAGGTGATCGTTTGATTGGCCTTGGTGATGTTGCCGGTCAGGCCCGTGGGCTGCGTCAAGCTGTAGTTGCCCGCCTGCGCCCCGCTGAGCGACAGATTGGCGGTGACGTTGATGCCTGAGGCTGCGTTGACGTCGGCGAAGGTCCCGCCGCCGGTAAGCGTCACGGAGTCGGGGCTCAACACACCGACCAGACTTCCCGAGATGGCGGCCGTCGCCGTCCCATCGTAGGGCTTGGTCGTTACCGCAACGCCACTCACCGTCAGGTTCCTGGCGGTAATGTGGGCCGTCAAGCCAACGGGCTGGGTCAGCGAGTAATTGCCCGACGCGCTTCCGCTCAACGCATATCCGCTCACGGCGATAGCTTTGTTGGAGGCCACAGTAGTCGTGGCGAAGAACGCTGCGGGAGTTCCGCCCAGCGTCGCATTGCTTTCGTCGCCCGCGACCACTCCGCTCAGTGCCGCCGTACCGGTCAACGTCGCGTTCGTGCCTTGGTCATAAACCTTGTTGACTCCGGACAATCCGGTGATCGTGAGGCCCTTCTGCGCCACGGTGCTCGACACGGTCGCCACCGTCTGGGCCACCGCGCCGACGCTGGAACATACCACATTGCCCGCGTAGTTTCCGACGGCAGTCGCCACCGCCAGACGCACATACACGTTCGTAGCCGCCACCGACCCCGCCGAGCCCACCGTCAGCGATGCCGCATAGCCCGCTCCCGAAACCAGCGATACCTCGTAACCGGATGGCGCACTCACCAGAATCCCCTCGCCTAGCGCGCTGCCCGACACGGTGAACACCGTAGGCGAAGCCGACGCCGTCCCATAGGTCGTATTCACAGCCGACAGCGTTCCAACCGCCGCGATGGTCGGCGTGGCGTTGATCGTGAAGGGTGTGGACGGCGACGAGGCACCATTGTAATTCGCGTCAGCCGTGATCGTCGCAACGGCCGTATAGCTTCCCGCCAGTGTCGGAGGAACGGCTGATGGTCCATAACCCGATCCGGAGTAACTCCAGGTGTAAGTTCCGCTCGGAGCGACGCCGCCGTTCACGGCAGGCGCCGAAGCCGACACCGGTCCGTGCGGGTTGCCATCCTGGGTGAAGGTACCGGCATCCGTGATCGTCACCGTTGGTGTGGCCTTATTAACCGTCAGCGTTCCGGTGTTGTACGAGATCGAGTAGTTAGCGGCATTGAACGTGCCGCCCACAACGGTGCTCGGGGTGATCGTATAACTTGTGGGTGTGGCGGTTGCATTGGTGCCGCCATCTGCCGTCAAGGTGACTGTACCGACGGTTTCACCGTTCGTTAACCCGGCCGCCGTGAAGGCGGACTGGTTGACTCCCAACGTCAGCGTCGAGCCGTAGGTTTTCGATTGCGCCGTTGCCGTGATCCCCAGCGCCTTGGCTGTCACCGCGTTCCCGCTCGATGACGTCACGATGTTGGTGCTGGCGGTTCCGCTCACCAGGCTGATGTTCTGGGAGTTGTAGGATCCGCCGACGGTGGCATTGGTCGCCAGGCGCACATACAGCATTCCGCCCGCGCTGCCGCCAGTCTGCGGGAACGTCGCCGTGGCGCCGTAGGTTGCATCGTTGGTCGAGACCTCGAACCCGGTCGGTGCCGTCGCCGTGATGTCCGCCGTCAGATTCGCGCCCGAAACCGGGAACGACTGGGACGCCGAGGACGACCCGTAGGTCGTCGTGAACGCCGAGGCGGTGGCCGCGCCGGAGATGGACGGGGCTGCGGCGACGTTCAGGTTGAAGTTGTCGAACTGGCTGTTGTTGCCTGCTGAGGTGCTGTAACTCCAGTAGGCACCGACCTTGCCGAGGGCTGTGGCTCGGTAGATTGCGGAGCTTTCGGTGAAGGTTCCGATCATTGTGTAACTGCCCGAGGCCGGATCGGCGAAGGCAGAGCTGCCGTCGTCGCGACCATAGAAGGTCCAGAGCTTCGTCGCTGGATCGTAGGTGACCTTGAAACTGTAGTAATCGTTGGCCGCAGCCTGGGTGCTGACCGAGAACGCGCCCGAGCCAATGACGAGCGCGCTGCCCGCCGTCGAGCCCGCTGTGGTATAGTCAGCCTTAATCCCGTTATTGAAGGCGACCAACCTGAATGTGTCCGGCGAACTTGTATTGCCGAAGAGCACCGCATACCCTTTTGATCCCGCGATGGAGAAGTCGTTGTTGTCGCTGGCCAGCACGAACCCATTCCCATAGTTGGCAGAGGTGAAGCCCGAGGGCGTGCCGCCGGTGCGCGCGAAACGCATGTTGAATGTCCAAGTCACGAGCCCGCTGCAACTGTCCAACACGCTGTTGAATCCATTCGCAATGGCCGGTGTCATGGCCACCGATGTCCAGCCGGCAGGAGTTCCGTTGGTCAGTTGCAGCATGGTGCTGCTGGCAATCATCGCTCCGCCTCCGCCTGTCGAGGACGTCGTGGTGTAGGCGTACGTGCCGCCGTTCAAAGTCGCGCGGTTGAAATTATCGGAGAGCGGCGGGACGGATACGGCCGTGATGTTGTCGCTGACCGCGGCAGTCAGGCTACTGTTGGTGGCGGAGATCGTGAAGGTTCCCGCCGTGTCGAGCTGCAGGTCGCTCCAGAGGTTCGTACCGGCAACCAGCAACTTGGTCAGTCCACCCGCCGCGCTCAACGTCCCGCTGCCCGACGCCTTGGTCATCGTCACCGACGCCGTGCTGTCCACATCGGCGTTACTGTTGGCATCCTGGGCCTGGACAGCGGCGATGAAGCTCGATCCGACCGATACCGACGAGGGCGCTGTGGTGAACGCCAATCGCGTCGCCGTCACCGCAATCTTGTTGTTGTTGCCGCTGGTCGAACTGGCCGCTGCACCGGCGTCGGCCGTTGCGAACGTGGAACCGGCCGAGTCGGCTGTGGCCGAACTGACCGTGAACGAGAACTGCTGGTTATCCGTCACCGCATTCGTGAAGCTCGCCCGCAGGGTGAGTGTCTTGGTCCCGCCATCGGGTGCCGTGACGTTCAACGAACCGAAAGTGATTGTGCCGCCGGCCGCGACCTCGCCCAGTTCGGTGGTCCCGTCATAGAGGGCCACCCGGCGCAACGCTGAACTACCCGTCACCGTGAAGGAAATCGAATTCAACGTGGTTCCCGCGCTGTCGGCGTCCGCCGAGGCGCCGCCATCGCGCATCGTGAACTGGGCGACCGCCAGCGAGGAGGAAGTGAGGTCGGTTTCCTGGTAGCTGCCGTAGGCGATGCTCTGCGGATAGGTAAACCCGCTATCGGCAACGATATCCGAAACCTGTGCCAGTGTGCCCGCCATCGCGGTGGGAATCGTCGCCGAGGTGCGGTAGTTGAGCGAGGCGGAATCGGTTCCGTTGGACGAGAACGGGATGATCGCGAATGAGTACTGGGTGTTGGCTGTCAGCCCGCTGAGGGAGGCTCCGGTCGCGGAGCCAGGCGTGACGATCGCGGCCACCGTGCCGTCCCCGATGGTATTGCCGACGCTGTAGCCGGAGGCGTCGGACGGAACACCGGTGGGTGCCGATCCGCCCGTTCGTTTCAGAATCAAATAACCGTTCGCGCCGGAGGCGACGCTCCAGCTCAAGTTGATCGCCGTGCCTGAGGCCGCCGTGGCCGTGAAGGAACCGGCATGCGTGCTCGGCTCCGTCGAGAGTGTGCAGAACGTTCCGTCCGGCGAGTAGGCCGTGCCCTGACTGTTGATCGCGTAGCCACGGAAGGTAATTGTTGTTCCCGCTGGCAGACTGCTACGCGCGTGAGCGAAAACGCCCATGGAGGTTCCGCCTTCCGACAGGATATTCCCTGCGGGAGCGGGCGATGTCCCCCACACCGTGCCGCGCGCCGTGATCGAGGCGTTGCCATCCGACGTGATCGTCGCGCCCAGCGTCGCCGTCGTCTCGCCAATCCCCGTCGCCGTCGGCGTGGTCAGGGTGGGAACAGAGAGTGAGGCTGTTGTGGACAGGGTTGTGGCGGACCCGAAGGGCGTGTCAGTCCCGGCGCCGTTTTGAGCCTTCACCTTGAACGTGTAGGACGTGCTGGGTGACAGGCCGGTGACGTTCTTGTTTCCCCAGGTCGAGGCAGTTTGGTACACGGCGGAAACGCCCAGTGTTCCGCCAGCCTGGACGTAGTTGCCCGAACCCGTTTCCTGGATGGCGTAGATCGTCGTGGACGGATTGCCGTCACCGCTTGTGATGGCCACATTCAGACTGCTGGCCGTGGCCCCGTTCACCGTCGGCGCAGACGGCGTGTTGGCCAGGGTCCAGAAACTCAGTTCAGGCGTGGAGAGCGTCGTTCCTGCGGTGTTAATGGCATAGGCCTTGAAGAAATACTGAACGTTGACACCGAGCACAGGACTGAGGGTGTACGCGCCCGTCCCTGTGCCGGATTGCGTCTTGTTGTCGCTGATGGTAACGCCGCTGCCGGTCTTGTAGCAGAACCCGCGATCAGTGACCGACGCGCCGCCGTCGGCGGTGACGTTGCCATTGAGTGTGACCGTGGTGGCGCCGATTGACGTGGCGGCGGAAGAGGTGACGGTGGGGGCTGTGGCGGCAGCCGTCCACTTCGCGTACAGCGTGGTGTTGGCATTGATGGTGAACGTTCCGCTACCGGCGGTGTAGGTAGTCCCGTTCCCGTCCGCCTGCGTATTCCAGTTAGCGAATGTGTAACCTGACCGCGCCAAACTGCCCGAGTTATCAGCCGCCATCACAGTGGAACCGACCGCGTAGGGACTGCTGCTGTCGATGGGCACACTGCCAGACGTGGCACTGTTGGCGTTATACGTCACCGTGTAAGTGACGTTGAGCGCGGCATCCGAAGAAGAAATTACAAGTGCTGTTGATCCGCCAGCCGGATTGACCGTGTTCACAGGACCCGTCGGCCATGACCCGTCAGAATCAATGTTTCCGCCCACCAATGTACCTGCATTGTTATATTGCGCAATACGACGGACACCGTTTATGAGAGTATTCGGAACAATTGTTCCCCACGCACCGGCAATGCCATCAACGGGGCCGCTACCGGCACTGCCATAATAGGCTGCCGCGCTGGCAACGCTTGTGCCTTCACTCTCAATATACGTCACCGTCAGCGGGCGGCCGGTGCCAGCCGAATTGTCATGCAACGTCACAAAGTTTTTTGCCGTCGCCGAAGAAGTCCCGCGAATGCCGGTGCCGTTATTGGCTCCCGCACTAGTCGAGAACGCCAGACAAAGGATGGTGCCGCTGCCCGCTGTCGGAGCCCAGCGATACAGGATCGGCGTACCGGTGTTGCCCGCAATGGTGATAATTGGGAACACGGCGTTGCCAGCGGTGAACCGCGCATTGCTGGTATAGACGAAGCCAAACCAGCCGGTGTAATTGCCGCTGGCATCGGTGGTGAAGGATCCGTAGCCTCCTGCGGTTGTCAGCGACGGGGAGGTTGTGTAGGTGAATGTGGTACCGGCGGCGTCTACCAACATGGGATTACCGGCACCGCTATTGGCCGCACCGACGTCCGTGCTGATACCCCCCTGCGCGTAATAGCGATAGGTGGTGGACGCCGTCAGCCCGGACATCGTAGCCCGGAACATCACAGGCAACCGGGTGGTATTCCCTGAACCCAAATACTGTGGATAGAAGCCAGCAATGGGTGTGAAGTTGGCTGTTTGAGTGACGTTTTGCGCCAATGCAGCAAGCGGGCTGAATGCTAACATCGCCAAGACAGCACACAGGCCCGATGATCCCAGGCCAAAAGTCAACGGGGTCACGTCTCCACATTCCACATTTACCCCCTTGCCCTCACCACGGACAGCGTTAGTCTGTGAATCCGTCCTCCTCAACACACTCTGCTTAACCATCTGGCACAAATCACCTAGTCTTAAGAAATGCCTCATAGGACCCCCCACTCGTTGTTTCGGTATTCACCGGCAGCAGCCACGCAATTGCGAGTACCCTTACTCCATGCGCATCGGGGTCACGTCTCGACATTCGACATTTGATCCCTTGCCTTCACCACGGACATTGTCCGTCTGTGAATCCGTCCTCATCAACAAACTTTGCCTAACCATCTGGCACAAATCACCTAGTCTTAAGAAATGCCTCATAGGACCCCCCACTCGTTGTTTCGGTATTCACCGGCAGCAGCCACGCGATTGCGAGTACCCTTACTCGCTGAAGGCTTGCTATGGCGAAAGAGTATCGGGGGCCTCGGTAAGAGAATAATCAGCGATGAATATCATTCCGGTTAATTACCCGTGAGAGTTTGATTATGGCTGAGTGCTGTTTCCGCACCTTGCCGGACTGCATGCCGGAAACGGATTGACTATCAGGTGGTCACGGATACGACCAGGGACAACGATGCACCAACTTTGGCTGCGTTATCGCTTGAGAGTTCGGCAAGAACCTTCCGAAGAGCCTCCTCGGTCACAATTCTTAAGCCTATCAACTGCCGGACAAAACCAATGTCCTTCGGCCTGGCTGCCGATAATGACGAGTTCGTGGCACCCTGAAATGCTCCCGCTCGCCCTCAGAATATGCTCAAGCCGCCTTCGGTTCATGATGAAAACGCCGATAAATATCCCACCGGGTGCGGACGGGAAGTATCCCGCAAAAGGGATTGCTCTGACGCAACCGCCTGCCCTCCGGCCCCTCATCAAGAAGAAGGGCTCGGTCAATGTTTCCCGGCCACTTTGAAGTTCACATACAGATTCATCAGGTAGTTCCAGGCGCCCACCATGCCGGCTATGGCAATGCGGGCAAATACGTAATTGATGTGAAACACCCCCACCAGGATGGACATGCCCGTCATGGCAATGACGGCGCCCACGCACCCGATGGCCATGAACACGACATATCCCGCCTTCACCGACCTCAGCGTGCCTTTGAATACCCAGCGGCGGTCCATTACATAGTTGAGGGAAACAGCAATCGCGAAAGCTACTCCCGTCGCAAGGATGTAGTTCCATCCACAATCATCAATCAGGACGTACAATAGAAAAAGGTCTAGGGCAAACGTCGATAAGCCGACCGCGCTAAACTTCAGGATGCGTATCATGGCCGCACTCGTGCTCTTCATACCGACTCCAAATTGCTCCCAGGTGAACGACCCTTGAGACTTGGGCTACGGTACCATCAAGCCCCGATAATAGCGACAGGGGAAAGCGTTGACGTTCGTCTCAATGAATGTGAATGGCGCGGCATTCGTCTGAAGGGAAACCCATGGGCCACCATCCAGATTGGTGGTGGCCTGTACGCTATACATCAGCCCCGTGCTGCCGGTTAGATATAACTGGAACTGCCCGCCGACCAGCAGAGGGCCACCAAGCGTTGGAGGAAGCGCAGGAGCATTGGTCGAGGCCATGCTCACCACCAAATCCCTGACCACCGCCATATGCTGCATGTTGACCGCGCCGGAATCACCACTCACCACGGGAGAGACATCGGCTAGATTGGTGTAAACACGCGAGTCAAATACCAGCCCGTTCGTGTAGACCCGTGACGGCATCACGACGGGAACAAGCGTATTGGTCATTGAATAGCTCAATAACACCCGATCATACCGCTTGGCGCGCCCGGCATTGGTGTCGGAGTCTTCGTTATGATCGGCAGGAACGGGAACATCGCTCATGAAGGATGCAAATGAGGTCACGGCACCCTCGCTCTCATCAGAGATATTCATGTCCCCGGCAATGATGACCCAGGCGTTGCTTGGAAAAGTGGAACCCATCAGACTCTTGATCTCATCCACCTCCGCTGTTCTGCGCGCGGCGCTCCCACTGCTGGCCTTGAGGTGTACGCTGACCACATAGAGGTCGTTTGTTCCGGGAATGTCGATCCTGGCCCAGGCATACCCCCGGTCAGGCAGGTCGGCACTGTCCCATGAACCGCTGGCCAGCATCGGATAGCGGCTGATGATCCCGTTGGGAATCGAATAGCCCGACTCCCGGTAATAGACGAAGTTTGTCCCGAAAGTCGTATCGACCATTTCGCGGAAGGCGGCGGGCGTATTGAGCCCCTGGGACGCGCTCGAATAGTTGAACTCCTGCATCGCCACGACGTCGGGTTTGAGTCCTTTCAGGATGTTGAGTCCGGGCGTCTCGTACCGCTGGTTGTTACCGGAGGTCAGATTGGAAGCCATCACCCGTACAGTAATACACGTTTGTGCCCGGGCAGGCTGCGACACGCACTGCAAAATGATCCCGAACCAGACCGCACACAGCACCAGACGGCCGGTACCGGTATATGAATAACGATTCCGCATAGGACCTATCGATGTTTACCTCCTGACACCGCCAATAATAAGAAGGGTCCCGGAACCGCGCCGCAGTTGCCCGATGGTCAGCACATCGCTGCGGTCTTTGGCAAATTGACGCGTGCTGAGCCCTTTTCCGGCAATCCCATCGCTGTAGAAGATGGTCGTTCCATTATCCTGGATGACCTGCACCTGGCTGCCGGGAACGACGGCGTCGGGCGGACTGACGATGCCTTCCGGATGACCCCCACCATTGATGGCAGAGGCATTGAGGCTGGTGGCGAGCAGGTGGGGTTGCGAAGCGGCATTCCCATCCCATCGATAAAATTCAAACGTGGGCTCCGATGTGTCATCAACCGGACCGGCCAGCAGAAGGATGTCACCCGCCGTGGTCACCGCCATGTCGCGCAGGCAACGGCCGCCGAGGTCAAGGGAGATCGGCGTGCCGAACTGCAACGTCCCGCTGCCGGAATCGACCACACCCGGAAAGTTGGTGACAGGAATAACCAGCGCCTTGTCGCGGGCCGAGGTATTTTCCAGCGGCGTGCGAAATCCGATGTAGACCATACCGTTGAACGCGGTGGCCGCCTCGATGTTGAAACCGGCCGGATCGTTGCACGCCACCCCACTCGCCGCGCTGGCCGCCAGCCCGAGCGCGTTCACGCCGAGACCATGGCCGTTCGCCTGGTCCCATGAAATCAGGTTGGCCTTGAGGTTGCTGAACTTATTCACATAGGTGAGTGTGGTGTTCGTGCCGGTACCGCTCACATCGCAGGCGAGGATTGTATTGCGGGTCGCCTCAACATTCCCGGTCTTGTCATTGCCGTGCGAGCCCAGCCAGTAGATCCGGTTGCCAATACGAGCCGCCGCCTCGAAATCGGCCTCCTTGGCCAGACCCAGCGCGCCAGTGAAATCAAAGACTTTCGTCGGCAGGCCTGAGTTATGGCGATCATAGAGCCGTATGATCTGGTTCTCGTCGTCCGCAACCAGCATCCAATTGGAATCCAGCGCAACCGCCGCAGAGGCATCGGACGAGCCGGAGTGATAGCGTGTCGCCAACGGCGTGGACGATGCGGCGGATACCGCATACTGAATAGTATACGTCGCGCTGTTGGATTGCGGATCACTCACCGTGACGGTGATGTTCGCATACCCGACCGTGAGCGGCTGCAGAATCACCTGGAACGTATCCTCACTGCCACTCGTATGCCGAATCACGGTCGCGGTAGCGACCGACGGCGCGCTACTGGACGCCGAGGCGACCAGTTGGGAGTCCACGGTGTCCGGATCCGTGACGGACAGGACAATATTCGAGCGCGAGGTGTCCGCCGTATCGCCAAGCGCACTGCAAAGGACGACCGGATTCACGGATGGAACAGGAGGAAGGTTCACGGGCGTGATGACGGGGCCCTGTCCCGGACCGGATGGGTCGCCTGTGATTTCAATATTATCGAGGATGAGGATGTTATTCACCTCTGTGGCGTTCGAATCGCTGGCATATTTCTGGATCCGGATGACCAGATTGCCCTGACCGTCAACGGAGGGCGGCAGGGCAATGGTCTTGGAGTGCCAACTGTTGTCATCGGTGACCGTGAACATCGTGGCCGCCGACCAGGTGGCCCCGCCGTCGATACTAGTCAACCATTCGAGTTGGTTCTCCGACCCGTCGCTACTATTGTTGTGCTTGTAATCAAACCGGACCGTCATCCCCGCGAAACCCGAGGCATCCAGACTGATGTCAAGTTGTCCATCGTACGCCTGGTTCTTTTTTTTGAAGTCGGACCAACCGATGGCCTTGCCTGCAACGTGGGCGACTCCGAGGACGTCGGTATACGCGATGCCGGTCGCGCCGGAGGCGTAGATGTCGGAGTTGCGGATGGTCACCAGCGGCGTACCGGCCACCACTTCCGCAGTGGCAGTAACCGTCGAACCGTTTGCCAGACCCGAGAGCGAATCGAACGACCAAATGGAAAGTTGCTGGGCTCCGTATGACTCTGCTGAGATCGAAACAAGCAGAATAAGTTTGAGAATACGCTTCATTGGCTTCCCATCAGAAGAACATTAATATCGTCCCCTTGGGCGGGGGAGGGGCGCTAGGAGTTGGCGCGACTCCGCGGAACGCGGTATTGCTGGAAGCCGAAACGAGCGTGGAAGGAGCCCCGCTGAAGGCGCCATTATAACCGCTGGTGTCCGTGATGTGATCCAGTTTGGAGGCGCTGGTAACAAACAGATCCACATTGGTACCGGTCACATAGCCTGTGACGCCAAAATACGCGCCCGCAATCGACGCCACGACCCCGTTGGTGTTCCAACTGCCGCCCGCCAGCGTATACTTTTGAATGCCGGCGCTCTCATCTGCCACATAGAGGGTGTCATTCGTGCCGTCATTCGTAAGGTCGGCTATAAAAAAGGCATTCGCACTCCCATTGGTCGGGAACCCTGCCAAAACCGTCATGGCCTGCCCGGCATTGGTCGGCATCCCACTGCCCACGGCATTCAACCGGCTGGCGCCGGATTGCGTGGACACATACAACTGGCCGCCAAAACTATTGACTTGTCGGATATTGGTCAGGCCTGAGTTGAGTTGGACGGAATTGGTGGATCCTTTCGTGGTATAGCGCACCCCCCCCGCACCACCCGCCACCCAGATATTGGTACCATCGGACGACACCACACTGCGGGGATTACTGCCCGAAGCAAAATCGCCCAGCGCCGTGCTGGTATCCACAAGACCATCATACGATACCACCCCCACCACACGGGGGACACTGCCGGCGGTGGTGCCGGACAAACTGGCGCCCCCTGCGGTCGTCCCATACCCAGTCAGCACCAGGGACCGCCCGTTCAGCGATAGGGTCAGCAGTCCTTCTGTCCCCGAGTTTCCGGCGATCAGCGGAAAGTTGCCGGCGGCGGCATTGGTCGGCATGGCGAAACTTTGCATCAGGATGCCACTCTTCGAGTATTCATCCAGAAACACCGGCGAACCCGAAGCCAGCGGGTTCGTGACGCCATCGCCCACCCGATACACCACCAGATTGCCGGCGGCAAACGTGCCCTGTGCGCTGACACTGAGGCTCACCACTGCCGAGGTCGAACTCAAGCCGCTGTTGTTCCATGCCACCGCCTTCAGTGCATGGGCGCCCGCTGCGGCGCCGTTCCACGTCCAGCCATAGGGCGCCGTGGGGGCATTCGCGCGAAAAACTCCGTCGGCATAGAAGGCCACGTTCGAAACCGACCCGGCGTCCGTCGCCGTCACATCAACCTGGATGGCTGACCCCAGCGTGAATTTGGCATTGTTGGCCGGATTGGTAATCGCCACCGTCGGCGCCGGAACCCCGGCCGTGACCGTCCCGTTCACCACCAGATCTTTCGTGCCGCTGACCTGATCATTGAAATACCATGAACCGCTGGAGGAACTCGCGCTCCAGGAAACAATCCGGAACCCGACCACCGTGCCACCTGTCAGATTCTGAAGTCCGGCGATCCCGCCAAGGGGAATGGCGCCTAGATTATTACCGGTGGACGAGGTGTCTGTGCCCCACCCCAGCGCCGTGCCGATATCAGTGAAGTCGCCGCCGTTGATGTTGAATTGCCAGATCCCATTCGTCGGACCCGTGCCAGAGTGGCGAATATTGTACGCGGCGATGTTGGTTAACGATACCGTGTACCCGCCATTGATGGTGACGGAGAAGGTAGCGAAATCATTGCTGGCAATGGCATCCGCCTGCGAGGCGGCATTGAAGTGCGTACCCCCCCAGCCTTTCCCCGCGCCCGTTCCGGACTGCTGTACTCCCGCGCCCCGTAACAGGCCCCCGATAATAACATTCGCATCGTTGGTGGTCGCGCTCATGGGGCTGGGACCATAATTACCACTGCCGTTCGTAAGACTTGAGAAGTCCCACCGGGCGATCATGGTTGCCCAGCCCGACGGACAGATTCCCAAGGCGAGAATCCCGGCGAACACTATTTTTGGCATCGTGTTCATATATTATTACCGCTCCATATTTGGCCGGTTCACAACCGATACCTGGTTCGTTCCCACCGGTTGATCCTTCGTTGGAAAATCAGTCACCCCCAGATTGGCGGCGGGCACCGCGCTGTCGCAACGGAAACGAAGACTGTGGTTTTTGCTGGTGGGGATCCCGGTCAGTTGCAGTAAATCGCCGTTGTTACCGGGCAGTTTCTTGGCCGAATGGCCTGTGACATCGGAGATGGATAGTTTGGTTTTATTTTGATCCACCACCGTGTTGCGGCCGGTCTTGCGGGCCAGGAACTTCACGTAATGATTCTTGTGGTCATCGTTCCAGAAGGCCTTGATGGAAGGCTGGTTTTCCGGCTGTGCCAGGGTTTCGTCATGGCCGACAATCTTGAATTCCACGCCGTTGTTCCCGATCCCCTCCTGCTCGGCGAATTCCGGCTCGCCGCCATGAAACCCGCCTTTGCCCCAGACTTCAATGATATCGCCCCGGCGCAACAGGTTGGCGCGGAATCCCAGAAAACTCCGGTACAGTTCGATCTCGGAAAGCCGGTGCGCCTTGTTGATGGAACCATCGGGATTCACCAGTCCCTGCGGCACCTCACGCGAACCGCGCCGGGCCAGGGTTTCCGGCGTGGCGGACAGCAACCGGATAAAAGCGTCCTCGTTGGCGGTCTTCGCCTCGGCGTCATTCATCATGATCACCACGGCACGATAGCCGCCGGAAAAAGCCGAATCGAACTGGTAGCGCGGGCCGGGGACGGTCAGGGGATGCGCGGCATCAAACTGGCGCGTATATTCCACCATCGCCCGCCGGATCGAGTATTTCAGGTCGAGCGGATTCTTATCCGTCCACTTGCCATGCGTATACATGTAGGAACTGAGCGCCACGCGGTAGGAGTTGGTGCGCACGATGGAGGCGGCCTTGTAGGTGATGTTCGTCGGGGCGCCGTCATGTGCCATCACCAACCAGTCGCGGGAAAGGGCCGCGCCGCAGTTGTTATCCAGGATATATTTGTAGATCTCCTGCCCGCTCATGCGGATCAGCATCAGGCCGTCATCATTCCAGGGATAGGTCTCGTAGATCTGGAGATAAGTCACCGGTCCGGCGGGCACATCGGCGCGCACGCCGCCGCCCGCCTGCATCGCGAGATCGCAGCCCCCCGCCAGTTGCGCCGCCTTCCATTGCATGCTGTCGCAAATCCAGCCGCCCGCCGTGTTGTCGCCGTTCCAGGGATATTCACTCGGCGACCACCATTTCATGTGGTCATCCAGTATCAGGTTGTCGGCAGTATAGCCCACCACCTCATGGATGGCCGGGGCGCCGGTGGCGGTATATTCCTTTTCGAGCCCGGCAATAAAGTTGGTCACATCCGGATCCGGCGCCAGTTGCGAGACGCGGATGACATGCTGGGTCGCGGAGACGAACTGCCCCTGCGCCGAGACCTTCAATTCCCCGAGGTATTTCATGTAACTGGCCGATTCGGTGAAGATGGTTTTATAGTTGAGAATTTCCGGCTGCCAGGCCGTTTCCGCCCAGGTATGCCAATGGCCGCTGACCACCACTTCCGGAACCCGCACCGGGCCGCCATCGTCGACCAGCAGCGCCTTGGAGGTGGCGCTGTCCGTACAGATGGCGGAGTGCCCGGCATGCGCGAGCAGGATCACCACATCGCAATGCTGGTTGGTGCGCAGTTCGGCCACATAATCCCGGAGATGAATGAGATTGTTATCCGCGCTGAACCAGTCGCATTTCACCACGCTCAACATACTGGAAGTTTCCGGCCCGAGATCTGCCGATTCAGTGGTGTAGCCCAGCACCCCGACACGCAAGCCGCCCTGCTGTGGCAGGGTGACAACCTTGTAGGGCGCAAAATAGGGATTGTGCGTGCCGTTGGAGCAGATATTGACCGAGATGACCGGATAGTGCGCGTTGGTTTTCAAGTTGTCCACATACGACCGCAGCCGGATATCATGGTTTCCCACGACCGACGCATCCAACCCGCGTCCTCCCTTCGCCTTCAGTTTGGCATCCAGGATATTGTAGAACTCGATCATCGCGCCGTTGCCGCGTAAATCCCCCAGCGGATTCCCTTCCGAAATGTCACCGGCATCGAGCAACAGCGAATCGGGATCGGCCGCCTTGCGCTGCAAAATCCCGGTTGCCAGACAGGCCGCCCCGCCGACCCACTCGAAGGCGGTGTTCGTGTTGGCGCCATGCGCCGGGATCACCCATTGATGCGGCGTCAACCGGGCATGCATGTCGTTCATATGGTAAATGGTAAACGTCTGCCCGACGGCAGACCCGGCGATTCCAACGGCCAGGATCAGACTGAGCATCCCGCTGATCATGGCACAACGATTTGACGACCGATCCACTTCAATAAGACGATTCATAGCCCGACACTCTGCCAAGGCTTCATGAGCTCCTTGCGAGTGAATGGTTAGAAATAAATCACGGTATTCATTATCAAAAGGCTTTGCTAATGTTGCGGTATGGGCATCGTTAAAACCGTGATTGTGATGGCAGGGGTAATTTGTATGCTGTCAGCCCCCGCCCAGGCCGACGCGACCAATCCGGTCTGGAGGGTTTACTTCTCGCCCCAGGGCGGCTGCACCGAGGCCATCGAGGCCGAGCTGATCGGGGCCCGCTCCAACATCCATGTCCAGGCCTACTCGTTCACTTCCGAACCGATTGCCAAGGCGCTCCTGGAGGCCCACAAGCGTGGAGTGGTGGTGAAGGTCATCCTGGACAAAAGCCAGCGAACCGCGAATTACTCCTCGGCGGATTTCCTGGCCCATGCTGGCATCATGACGCTGGTGGACGACCAGCACGCCATCGCACACAACAAAGTGATGATCATTGACGATGCCACCGTCATCACCGGGAGTTTCAACTTCACCAAGGCGGCCGAATTCAACAACGCCGAGAACCTGCTGATCATCCGGGACCGAACCCTGACCGGGCAGTACCAGAAGAACTGGGAGCTGCACGCCGGGCACTCGCATTTGTACGAAGGCCGGTGATTACCGGACCGAGATCACGCTGTTCTTCGCGCCATGTCCGTCCGGCACCGTTTCCACACAGAAGGGATCGATCAGCCACTTGCCATCCACGACGAACTTGTATTCATGCCGACCCGGGGAAAGCAGAAGCATAGCAACATACGTCCCGTTACCCTGCTGCGGGCTCAGGAGATGCGCGGAGGGATCCCAGTTATTGAAACTACCGGCCAGCCGCACCTCGGATCCCGGCGTCCCCTCAAAACGGAAACTCACCCGTTTGCGGACCGGTCTGGCTATTTTGGCAGCCGCTTTTACCGGCTTCACGGGTTTGGCCGCCGCACGCACCGGGGTTTTTGTTTTCGCTGAAGTTTTCTTGATCATATTATCCATCTCCTTTGATCTATTATATGTAACATCGGTTAAGCCCATAGAATGGGTTGCCATGATTAGATCTATGTGAGCGAAGTGTTGGAAATTCAAAAAAAGGGAACCCGGAGACAACACTCGTTGCCTCCGGGTTCAGAACCACTAACCAACAACACTCTTGTTTACGGCGTTACGATGACCTGGACACCGTCATAGATCAGCTTGTCGAGCTGCAGGATCCCGTCCATCTTGGAATCCACACCGAAGAAGAACGAGTTCGTTCCCACCGGCAGCGTCGTGCTATCAAGCATTGGCGTCACGCCCATCGAGGCGAATGGCCCCTTGTAGGTGACCATGAAGGCCGTCTTCCAGAGGCTTGCCGCCGCGTCATAGTAATGCCAACTGGTATCCGGAGTCTCATGCAGCATCCACCAGTCCTTGTTCGCAGCCCCCGCACCCTTGTTCACCGTGATCGCCACCTGCACCCGCTCGCCTGCCACCACCGTCAACGGCGCGTTGAACCCGTTGGCCGTGATCACCAGCCGCGGCGCTGTGCCAAACTCACTGGCCCCGATATCCACCACCGTCTTGCCATCACCGTTACCGTCCTGCATGCGGGTCTTCCCGTCCACATCCTTGGCACCGGTCATCCACGGCTGGTTCGTTCCCGCGTCAATACATGGCGAGGTTCCCGCCAGCGCGTAGTTGCCCCACGCCTGACCGAGGAACTGTGGCGCCACCGCGATATTCCCCGTGCCCACGGGCACCGGTTTGGCGCAGCATCGCAGGAACGTGCCGGCGCTGCGGTAGTACTCAGCCGACGAGGGCGCCGTGTTGCTCCAGATGATCGTGTTACGCACGACCGCATGGTCGGCATACAATCCGCCAGCTTGCGTGGTCGCAGTATTGTCGCTCAGCGTGCAATTCTCCACCACGCCCGTGGTCAGCGCCGCCACACCGCCGCCGTAGACCGAACGGTTGCCAGCCACCACGCAATCGCGCAACGTGGCCGCGCTTTCGACCGCCGCCCCGCCACCACCCAGGCTCGACGTGTTGCCTTCGATGAGGCAATCCGAAACCAGTCCGCCCGCCTCGGCAAAGACACCGCCACCGAACACCTGACGGTCCCACGCGGTGGTGTAACTCCCCGTCGGTTGTTCGCGGGTATGACCCTTGGTCAGCGTGAAGCCGACCAGCGACGCCCCGACGCCCACGTAGGCGCAACGCACGGCTGCCGGGCCGTTCGTGGAAGACGGATCCGCCGCGCCCTCGATCACCGTCACTGTCGCCCCGTTGATACTGCGCACCGTCACCGCCTTGGTCAGCGCCACACGTGTCTGCACCCCGTTCAGGTTCGTCGAACCCGTGTTGTAGACGCCGTTTGTCACCCAGACCGTCCCGCCAGCCTGCACCGCCTCAACAGCGCCCTGGATACTGGTGAAGGCATCAACCCCATATTCATGGCCGTTCGCATTCCCCTCGCTGTAGGAAGCCCCCACATGCGTCACCGCAGGTCGCGCCACCGTCACCGTCACCGTCGACGTGCTCATCAACCCGGCGTCGTCCTGCGCCACCGCCGCCAGCACATGGCTGCCCACCGTTGTGGCCGTCCAGCTCGCCGTGTAGGGCTCCACCGTATCGGTTCCCACCAGAATACCGTCCACGGTGAAGGTCACGCCGGCCACCGACACGTCGTCGGAAGCCGTCGCCGCCAGCGACACTGTCTGGCCGCGCAGGTACGTCGCGCTGTTGGTCGGCGCCACAAGAGATACTGTCGGGGGCATATTGGCATTAACCGTTATGGTCACGGCGGCTGAGGTGCTCGCCTGACCGAAGTTGTCCCACGCAATGGCGGTCAACGTGTGACTGCCCTGGACCGCGGTCCAGCTGGCCGTATAAGGCGGCACAGCGGTACTGCCGACCAGGACGCCATCCACATAGAAGCTCATGTTGGTCACATCCCAGTTGCCGCTCGCGGACAGGGCCACCGTCTGGCCCTCCACGTAAACCTGGCCATTGGTCGGACCCGTCACCGTGGCGACAGAGAGACCGAGCGTCAGGTTGTTGTCGGCAGGAGTCAGGTCGGTCAGGAGCGAATAGATCGCGCCGCCCAACATTCGTGATTGTGCATCACCCGCCAATAGGCCGGTTACAATCGCCTGCGTCGCGGGACTCGCGCCAGCCAGACCGGGTTCATCACCAATATAGTGATCCTCCATGGCCTCGGTCACTGCCGGCGCCAGATAGTTGGCGACGGGAGCCGACAGGCCGTAAGGAGGCGCCTGCAGCATCCAGGACGAGAGTTGCAGCATCCCGGTATGCAGATAGTTGTAGGCGTAGGTCTGGAAGTCAGGAGCGCCGCCCAGATCATAATCAATCGCTGTGATGCGATGGGTCGTGATCACCATCTGGCCGTCGGTCTGCAAGTCCAGGATCCGGTACGGGCAGGGATAGGTCACTGTCGATCCCGTCTCAATGTCATAGATGTCCTTCCCGCCGAAGGTACCCTTGACGATATCGTTGGCGTGGTAGTGGCCCGTAAAGACCGCCTTGACCCCGTAGCTTGCGAACAGGGGCGCCACCGTGGTGTAGCCATCCAGCACGTAGTCCGAGAAGAGCGTCTTCTGGCCGGTGTAGTGCTCCATCAACCCGTGGTGCATCATGCCCATGACGACTTTACCCTGGGCCTTGGCGATCTCGAGCTGGTTGGTAATCCAGGCTAGACGCCCGGCGTCAAAGGATCCCGCCGTCGGGTTCTGCCCCGGCGCGTACTGGCAGGAGTCCATACAGACCACCCAGAGATTGCTCACCGGCTCCACGATGTAGGAGAGGGAGTTGGTATCACGGGCCACAGCCTGCCCGTAGCCGAACGGGGCGTAGATGGCGCGGAACTCGTCCGGCGTGACATAGTCCACAGGGATTGTGTTCACCCCATCATAGGCCACCGCGTTGGTATTGTTGACATCATGGTTGCCGGGAATGACAAACACCTTCGCACCGCCGGCCACCAGGCGGGCCAACTGATTGGAGAAGGCAATATGGCTATCCAGTTCGCCGTCCTTGGTCAGGTCGCCCGACACCAGGACGATGTCCGGATTCTGCGCAATCACTCCATCCACCGCCGCCTTGGCAATCGCCGCGCTTTCCGCCAGCAGTTTGCGATCCTGCGCCAGATAGGTCTGGAAGGCCACGCCATTGTTGACCAGCAGGTTGGTCGCGAAGTAGTGGACATCCGACAGCGTCGCAATCCGCAGAGGCGCCGCCGTCACCAAGAGTTGAACCATTCCAGCCACATTGGTGACCGCATAGAGCATCTTGTTGTCGGGCGCCGAGCCGATGACGAGACCGCTGCCGCTCAGGGAGCCGCAGTTGAAGAGCGTGTAGGTGCCGACCCCGAAGCCGGAGCCCGTGATGTTCAGCGTGCCGTTCAGGGCCAGGTTGCCCGTCACCGTGATCGGAGCGCTGCCAGGGGTATATTCCAGCGTCGCGCCGGGCGCCACCGTCAGTGAGGCCGCCGTCAGGCTACCGTCCACCACCAGTGTGCCGTTGGCGAGTGTCACTGCGCCGCTGACCGTGTTCGAGCCTTTCAGCGTCACGCGGCTTGTGCCCGCAGGAACCGTCAGCGTCGTATTGGTCACCACGGCATCCTTCCAGGTGGTCGTGATCGCACCACCGGCGTTGATCACCACATCGCGGATATTCACCAGGCGGTTGGATACCACCATGCCCGCCGAGGTGTCGATATGCAGGATATTGACCGCCACCGGTGAGGGCGCGATATCGCCCGCGATGCCGCTGTCGTCCAGCAGGAACAGGTTATAGACATCGCCCGCCAACGCCGGATAGGAGAGATTGGCGATGGACTTGGACGCCCACCGCGCCGTGTTGGCGCTGAAGAGCGCGCTGTTCGTGTAGTCGATAATGCCACGACCGTACTGGTCGCGGTAGTCCTGCGACCGGGCCATCGCGATGCCGTTGGCCACCGCCGCGAAGAACGAGACCGGCGCCGAGATGGCATTCGCATCACCAAAGCCGCTGCCCAGCGCGTGCCCGCTCTTCGTGTCGTCCCACACGATGCGGTTGCGCAGGTAGTCCGACCAGAAGAACTCCACGAAGTTGATGTCCAGGCCCGTGTCCGGGTTCGTCTTCGAGTAGCCCTTGATCTTCGTGGCACCATTTGTCGCCGTCTTCACGATCCCGTCCGCCAGACCCCAGGCCAGGCCGCGGTAGTGGTCGTGCGTCATGGCTTGCGCGCCCAGTGTCGAGGGCGTAACCGGCATGGCCAGCGTGCTCGGCAGGATCGGCTGCAGGCCCGCATAGCCCGCGTCTCCGGAGAGGGCCAGCTGGTTGCCGTTGACGCCGTAGAGCATCGCGTTGTTCTCCGCCATGCGGTTGGTCCACCACGTGTCATCCACCGCCACCGGTCCGACTGCGGCATTGTAGAAGTTCGTCACGACATGACCCAGCACCACGCGATGCTGGCCCGGCACCACGTCGCCGCTCTGCGTGTTCACCGGCGAGAGGTAGCCCGCCGAGGTATGGTGCCCGTCCGTGATATACGCATTGCCATCGGGGCCGACCATCACCGGCAAGTCCTTGTCCTTCCAGTAGCCCACCGTGTAGGTCCCCTTCGTCTTCTGCGCCGTATAGTCGTACATCACCCCGGCGCCCGTGTTGCTCGGCGCCACCTGGGTGAATCTCAGGAAGCTGAACATCGTCGCCTTGTAATCCACTTCGCGGTAACCCAGCGAACGCTGCGTCGCGCGCAGGGGGCTCGCATTGGAGGGATCCGCCTCCAGGTACACCCAAGCCCCGTTCGTCAGGCCGACGTTGAATGGCTGGTACACGTTCGCGTCCACTTTCACAACCTGCGCGTTCACATGCGCCAAGGGACCGACAGCAAAGTCGCTGGCGTGATTGACCACCGCCCAAGCCGTAGCGGTGTTGGTATCGACGCCGCAGGCACCCAGCGTATAGCCGCTGTTCCAGGCGCCCAGCACAAAACTCTGCACTCCGCCCACATTCAGGTCGGCGGCATTGACCCAGCTATCAGACGGCGTGGCGCGCGTCACCAGGCCGAACAGGCCCGACTGGATCGCGGACAAGGTCGTCGCGGCAGGATCATAGCTCATCGAGATCACATAGGTATCGGTGAGGTTGTTGGTTCCGACGTCCGCCATGCCCCAAAGTGTAAGCGCATCACTCGCGAGTGTCGATGGCGCCCAGCCGGTGCCGATCTCGCGCACCAGTTGCCGGTTGCTGCCGTCTCGCCGCGTGCTGCCGTTGCTCCCGGCCAATATCCGCGCCGTCGTGCCCTTGTACGTCTCGCCGTACACCGTCCCTGACGCCACGCTGTCCACCACCGACGTGTACGCCCCGCCCTGCGCCACCAGGAACCGCTGCCCGTTCAGGCTGTACCCGAACGTCTCCTTCTTCACGAAGTTCATCGTCGGCGTGATATGGTTGGTCTGCGCCGCGAACGGGAACTTCGCGTCCGAGGCCCAATTTGTGCGCACATCAGAATAGTAGTCCACCGACACGCGAGGCCCATCGACCGTGTAGATGTAATAGCCCGGCGTGTAAAGTTCCTGCGCCAGCGACGTCTCGCGATACTTCTGGCCTTTCCAGTTCGCGTTGGTGGTCGCGTAGGGAATGTAGAACTTAGTGCTGTCCGATGCCCCGATGATCTCCTCCACCGAACTCAGGCCGTCCGGACTTTGCACCAGCGACCGCTGGTGGATGTGGTCATGGCCCGCGATGTAGTACCTCACCCCGTTCGTCTGAAGGCTCGCGTAAAACGCATTCTGCATATTCGTGTTTGCATCCGTGTATCCCACGAACGGGCAGTCATAGTGGTTCTCCGCCATCAGCGGCTGGTGCGAGAACACGAACGCATGCGCCGTGCCGCGCGACCCCTGGTCGAGCGTCCCGCTAATCCATTCCTGCTGGTCGCCGAACGAGTACCCGTACTGGTAGGTCACTGCGTCCACCCGCTTGCTCGGCGTCACCCAGTCGTCCAACACCACGAACCGCGCGCTGTTGTAGTCGAACGCGTAGCTCATCCCGTCCAGGTCGCTGCTCACGTTGGTCGGGCTGCTGAAGTTGACCGCCCCGAAGGTATTGGTTACCCCGCGCGTCTGGGGAAAACTCGCCTGGAACACCGGGATGGCGTAGTTGTTCGTCGGATTGGCGTACGTCTCGTGGTTCCCGCGCATGGGGAAGAACCCGATCCCCGCGTCGAGCAACGGCTGAGCCGCCGCCGCGCGCGTCTGAACGTCCGCGTCGTTGCCGTTCTCCGTCAGGTCGCCCACCTGCACCACGAACTTCACCCCCGCATTGATGAACTGCGGGTTGATCTGATTGATGAACGACAACGCCACCTTGTTCGAGTTAATCCCCGCAGGATCATCCGCACAAGTCCACTGCGTGTCGTCTATCACACCGAACTTCCACGGCGCGTTACTGACCGGAGCCACCACCGAAACGGTCACCGCCGTGGACGTGGTGGCCTGCCCTGCGTTGTCCTGCGCCACCGCCCTTAAGGTATGGCTGCCCAAAGCGGCGCCATTCCACGTCAGGCTATACGGCGCATTGGTGGACGCACCAAGCAGGGTGCCATCCGCATAGAATGCCACATTGGTCACGGCCCCGTCATCGGTCGCCGTCGCATCGATCTGGATGGGGGCGCCCGATATGAAAGAAGCGTTGTTTGTGGGGGAGGCGATCGCCACAGTCGGGGGAAGATTCGGTACAACCACGGTGATATTGACCGTCGCCGAGGTGGTGGCGAGCCCGTCATTGTCCTGAGCCACCGCAGTCAAGGCGTGGCTGCCGCCGGCCGCGCCGGTCCAGGTCAGGCTGAAAGGTTTGCTGGTCACGTTGCCAAGGAGGTTCCCATCCGCATAGAACGCCACATTGGTCACGAGCCCATCGTCCGTCGTACTCGCGGTGATCGATACATTCGTCCCGACAGATGCCGTATCCGAGGGGGATATAATCGAGACTGACGGAGCCTGCATGACCTTTGTGACGGGCACGAAATCGATACCCTTCATCACCGTACCGGCGGGCGCCGTATAGAGAGTAGTGATGGCGCTGATAGAGACGGTCGCATTATATCCGGCTGAGTCGGTGAGTTTCCGCACCGTATTTGCCGCTGTGGCCCCGCTTCCGCTCGTGACATAAAGATCCGCCCCCCCGGCGTTGGTGGCGGCCGCCAGGCCAAACCCGCCGAAGGTGGTGTTGGTGGAACCATTGGCCGTCCAGGATCCACTGACTAAGGAGTACTTGTAGATCGTCCCGGCTGTGGCGCTGGTGGCCTGCAGCACATACAACACATCATAGGTGGATCCATTGCTTCCTGATGACACCATATAGAAGTCCTGCATAGTCGAGGCGCCGACCGGCAGACCGGGTAAGTCGGTGATCGCCCCCCCCGTAGCGGATGAAAGCATGAACACCGGGGTCAATGTGCCCGAGGCGCGGAACCCATAAACCGTCCCCCCGAAACTTTTGACGCCCCGAACATTGGCAACAGGATCCGGTGTCGTGGTCCCATTGGAATAGAACCCGCCCTGGTCGCCAATGAACCAGGTTGTATTGTTCAGTGTGGTTGCAGACCGGGTCTGGTTGCCGCTGGTTCCGGTATAGGTCGTTTGAAGAACGAAGTTACCGTTGACATCCAGCGTCCCGACACAACGCGGATTGAGCGTGTTTACGTTGGCGGTCGAGTTGGTATTGTTGGCACCCGTAATAGTTAGCAGGGTGCGATCCCCGCTATGCGACAGGTAACCCGTGCTCGTTGCCGAGCCACTGATCCGCACGGCGTTGGTTCCACTCCCGCTAATCGCGTTGGTTGAAACCGCCACGCCAGTGGCGGAATCCAACTCGATGATTCTACAAGTCGTGTTATTGGCAGAGGCACTGTCGGCAGACAGAACGGCCACGTTGCCCGGCGTAAATGCGCCTGCCAGACAGGCGCCTGCCGTAACGATAGACATGATTGAACCCATGAATAATCTTTTCATCATAATGATCTCCTTACCTGTTTCCTTGCACTGCCGGCTTAGTATTTGTCACTATTTTTCACAACAAACTCTTTTGAACACGCGTGGAATATACTTTGCCAAGAATATGACATTGGATAGGTGTCGATTATTTTTCGATTAGTTTCGGTGCCCCCCCCTAATCGCCATTTAACGCCCCGCTAATCGCCTCCTGACGCCAGTCCGGCATGCTGGCGGGATGCAAATGCGGCTTAGAACTGTTCTGCCCGTACTGCTTGGGCTCTGGTCCGTCACACCGGCCGGAGCGGCGGCGCCCGTCCCGGCGCTGGATATCCAGGCTGCGGGCGATCCTGTGATTCAACGGGTGCTGGCACTTGATCCGATTTTCATCCACACCAGCGGTAACGTGGAAACCGAATTCACGGCCATCGCGCGGGGACTCAGCCATTCGAATCTGGTCATGGACGTGCAAACCACCTACGCCCGGATGCTGCCGCCCGGCCGCCGGCCGGAATTCGTCATCAAACAGGCCTCATCCAACGCGTATTTCTACGTCAACAAACACGGGGAGCGTTCCGATATTCGGGAAGTGCTGCGCCGGAGCGATTCGCCCGACGACATCCGGTGCGTCTATCATGTAAAAGGGACGCGCTTCTTCGGTCCCTTCGAGTCGGTGATCCAAGTCGATGTCCGCCCGGGCAAGACGACGGGAACCACCGGTTACGAGATCGAGGTTTATGCGCATCCGGAAGTCACCGTGACGCGATTCCTGGCGCGGCATCTCCCGCTCGTCGATCTCTATTTCCAACACAAGACGCGGGATGTCGTCAATCTGGTGGTCGACATCGTGCGCGAAAGCGTGACAAACAACGGCGCCGCTACGGCCCGCAATATTGACATCAAGGCCAAATCGTGACCTGACTGAACCATGAAATCTAATGCAAAAAACACTTCCTGCTATTTCCTTCCCAATCGTTTCCCGCGATCCTGATCCATATATAAAAAAAAGGAATGTTTCATGATGCACGCTCAAACTGAAATGGACACCTTGCACTATCACGTCCGCGAACTGGCGAATGAGGCACATACCCAGGCCCGCTGCGCCGCCGGGGATCTCGATCTCGGTGCGAAAGCCGATGTGGCCAAAATCCATCACGAGTTAAACCAGATTGGGATCCTCACCCGGAAAGTCGCCCACCAGTCCGGCACCCTCTCGTCCATCGGACTTCCCGCGATTGCGCGGGACATCACCCTGCTGGCGAAACTGGCCACCACCTCATGCACCAAGGCCATCCAGGCGTTTCTCTCGCAGAACGCCGAAGAGGCGAAGGCCGCGCGGGAGGATTACGCGACACTCACGCACATTCACCGCCGGTTGTCGTCCCGGTTCGATTCCGCCCTGGGCCAACCTGGAACTCCGGTTGCCGCCCTGCTGGCAGGCTGGGTGGTCATCTCCAGCCTGGCGCAGATCGGCGGGCACAGCAACCGCATCGCCAGTGCCATCGCCACCCGGCCGCAAGGTGAGACTGTCAGCATGATGGGCACCTGCTCGTAACCCCCCGTGTGCAGTGAATCAGGCGTCCTTGAACCGGTAGCCAACGCCGCGCACGGCCTCGATGCAATCGGCGTGTTCGCCGAGCTTCTTGCGCAAGCCAACCATCTGGACATCCACGGCGCGCTCTGTTACGGCGATTTCCTCACCCCGCACGGAATCCAGAATCTGCTGCCGGTTCAACACCCGGCCCGGGCGGCTGGCCAGAAAATGCAACAACCGGAATTCCGTCACCGTAAGACCAAGAATCGGCGTTCCATGGGCAAGCACCTGGAATCGACAGGGGCTGATTTCCAGTTTGCCGACATACAGATCGCTTTTCAGGTCGTAATCCTGAACTTGCTGGCGACGCAACACCACACGAATCCGTGAAATGAGGATTTTCATGCTGAAAGGCTTTGGCACGTAGTCATCGGCCCCTACCTCCAACCCCAGAATGACATCGGCTTCATCGCCCTTGGCGGTCACCATGATAACCGGAATCATCGCAGTCTTGGGATCATTCTTGAGTTGACGGCAGACATCCATGCCATTCATCCCGGGAAGCATGAGATCCAGCAACACCAGGTCAGGCCGCTTCTGGGCGACGGATTTCAAGCCATTCTCTCCGCAGGTGGCCGTGACCACGCGGAACCCTTCGCGCGTCAGGTTGTATTTCACCAGTTCGAGCACATCGGCCTCGTCTTCGACAACCAGAATTAGTTTTTGAGCTGCAGCCATAGTACCCCTCACTGTTTGATGAATATGCGGTAATTATGTTAGCCTATAATAAGCAAAAGGTTATAATTCCGTGAGAAGCAGCCCGCTTTTGCTCATTTATCACTCGAGATAATGAATAGAAAGGCCATTCCTTCCAGGCAACTACTTACCAATAACCGCAGGAAAACTTTTCCCGGTAACTTAAAACTAACTTACCGCAAATACATCTGTCACAAAGAAAGCGGAAGATGGATGTTTTTCTGGTGTCCATTAGATTTTGACAAACAGATACATCACAATGCGAATCGCCCATATATGCACAAAGTTCAACCGGATCAGCGAGACGTTCATCTATGAACTCATTCAGGGATTGGAACAAGCGGGAACGGAAAATCACATTTTGACAGCCGTCCGGGTGAATGAGAGCGAAAGACCCTTCAACCGGGTGAGGCTCCTGCCTCTTTCGTTCCCGCAAAAGGCCGCCTTCGCGATTCGAAAACATTGCCTCGGAATGTATCGGTTTCCCTTACCGCACCGGAAAACCCGCCAGACGCTCCGGGACATCCGGCCCGACGTCATCCTCGCGCATTTCGGCGGCGCCGGCGCCGCCATAGCACCAGCGGCGTACGAACTGGGGATCCCGCTGGTCGTAGTTTTTCACGCGTTCGATCTCTTCATGCGTTACGTCCGTCCCGGAACCTACACCTCATTATGGGAATCGATGTCTCAGGCCGTGGCGGTCTCGGAACATGGAAAAGCCCGGTTGCTTGAACTCGGTTGCCCTGTGGAACGCGTCAGAATAATCCACTGCGGAGTGGACATCTCCCGCTTTCCGCCGGTACCTCCCCCCCCTTCCCGGCCAGACGCCTTCCGCCTTGTCAGTATCGGGCGACTCGTGGAAAAAAAGGGGTTTGACGATCTGCTCCACGCCGTCACGATGATCCGGAACCTGACCGTCCAACCTATTCGTTTGGACATATGGGGCGACGGTCCCCGACGTCATCATCTGGAAAACCTGGCACGCAAACTGGGCGTCAGGGACAGGGTGAACTTCAAGGGAGCGACCAACAGCCGCGACATCCCGGGGATTCTGCGGGAGTATGATGCCTTTGTTCTGCCCAGCCGAACCGCCCGCGACGGCGATAAAGAAGGAATCCCCATCACCATCCTGGAAGCACAGGCGGCAGGCTTGCCTGTGGTCGCGACCCTCCACGCCGGGATACCGGAAGCCATTCCCCCTTCAAACAGGGAGTGGTTGACGGACGAAGGAAACACCCTGGATTTGGCGGGGAAACTGCGGTCACTGTCATCCCAGCCGGACCAGTGGGATCACATCGGTCGTCGCGGCAGGGCTTGGGTACTCCGGCATTTCGCATTGCAAGAGGAAGTCTCCGCCTACCTCGGTTTGTTTACCACTTTACCAACCATGTCGTCACACAAACCATCGGGAAACGCATAATATCGTGTCACTTGGATCCACAGGGTTTAGACTGGCCATTATCCGCGCCATAAATTCAGGGCTCGGTCTCCTGCTCAGTATCGGCCTAGCCGCCCGGTTTGGCGTCAGCCGTGAGGTTGACGCCCTATTCGTGGCCATGGCTGTAGCCGTCTTCCTGGCGCGTGATTTGTCGAGGGTCATCCGCACCGCTGCCGTTCCGTGCCTGGTCGAGTCGGACGAAGGTGATGGTCCAAAGGATTTCGTGGAGAATTTCCAACTCGTCGTGTTCATCATCGCCATCGCCATCACCCTGCTGGTCTGGATCGGCGCTCCCCTGATCGTAATACTGACGTCGCCGGGCTTCGACACAGCGACCGCCCATGACGCGCAACGCCTGTTACGTATGCTGGCGCCGTCCCTGCTGCTGTTCCTTTTGTTCGGCTCCGCACAAAGCGTATTTCATGCCCGCCGCCTGTTTATCATCCCTGAATTGGGCGAAACCCTCTGGCGCGTCATCGCCATTGTGTCGCTCTTCACTCTGGGCCGCCAGGGGGGCATCACGGCTTACACCATGGGATTGACGATGGCCGCCTTCGCGCAATGGCTTCTGCTCTTTGTATGGGGCTCCCGCAAAGGCTTCCCGATGCTGCCGACCCGGTGGGCGCCGGTTCATTCTCGTCAACTGCTGCCGTTTTGGATGGGGGCCACCGTGGTGCTCTGCTCCGTTATCCAAATGCAGGTGGAAGGCATCCTGGATCGCGCCATGATGTCATTCATGGCGCCGGGATCCATCGCCTTGTTTTCCTATGCCGACCGGCTCGCCCGCATGATGCCCTTCCTCCTCTCGACCAGCCTGCTGATCCCCTGGTTGCCTGAGATGGCGCGGATTCACGCAAAAATTTCGGACCCCAACCGGCTGGCCAAGCAGGGATCGCTGTTCCTGTCCGCATTGGGTATATTGCTGGCCGTCGTCATTACCTGGGCAGCGCGCGATGTCGTCACCCTCCTCCTCCTGCGCGGCAAGTTTGACGCGCCCTCAGCAGAAATCGTGATCGTCGCGGTGCGCATCTTGGCGCTGAGCATCCCTGCCATTTACTGCATACAATGTCTCGCCGGACTCTATGTCATCAGACGCGACCTGAAAGGGATGGCCGGCATGGGACTGCTGGCGGTGCTCACCCATGCGATCGGTAATCTCTTACTGCGCCACCAGGGCGTGCCCGGCATCGCACTTTCCGGCTCAGTATCCATCTGGATCGTGGCCGGCTATCTCTGGTGGCGCATCCCGTCACAGGAGCGGGTCTGGTTTGCCTGGGGGCGCTTCGCAGGCGCCATCGCTACCGTGCTAATCATCCTGTTTGCCATTACAACGTTTGTCCCCTGGGCACCGGTTCGCGTGGTGGTAGGCGCCCTCGCCGCCTGGGCGGTCTACACGGCCGTCATGTGGCCTGCCATCCGGCGCATGCAGATCGAAGAACAGGAGGCCACCGCCCCCACTCCGGCTGATGTCGGCGACACCCCTTGCTGACCAAAAAATACTCAATTACTAATTCCTCGCTAACCGTTTATCAGGATGATGTCGCCGTTCTTTTGCTTCATTCAACCATTTTCAGGCGGGACACAATCATGAAGGGTCATTATGGAACGGCGGCATGGGTTTACGAACCAGAGTCGATCACTGAATGGAGCGACACCCTGCCACCTCATAGTGAAACCATAAGCAGGTGTGTTCGATCGCATGATGTCATCAAGCGCGGCACGGATATCGTCTTCGCCCTCCTGGGAATGATCATCACCATGCCCCTGTGGGCGCTCATCGCCCTGGCCATCAAGATGACCAGCAGAGGCCCCGTCTTCTTCACGCAAACACGGGCCGGATTGAATGGCCGCCCCTTTGACATGTTCAAGTTCCGCTCCATGGTCGTTGGCGCTGAAGAACAGTTGAAACATTACATCAACATCGAAGCCCTGGAGGAACCGGTCTACAAACTCAAGGACGACCCGCGTGTGACCCGCCTGGGCCGGTTCCTCCGCCGCTACGGCCTGGATGAGCTCCCCCAGTTGCTGAATGTCCTGCGGGGGGAAATGAGCCTCGTCGGCCCGCGTCCCGAGGTTATGGCGTTGGCGAGCCGTTACAATACGGAACAGCGCAGTAGACTGCTGGTCAAGCCCGGCATCACCGGGTATCAACAAATCCACAACCGCGGCATGCCCGACATGTCAGCGCGACTGACATACGACCTCTATTACCTCCGTTACCGAAGCACATTGCTTGACCTCTGGATTCTGGCAACGACGGTTTTGGTGATCGCCAGCGGCAAGGAGATTACCTACTAAATGACGTTCCTATTCTGGTCAAGCGTAGCGGTCATGGTCTATGTGTATGCCGGCTACCCCTTCATCATCTGGCTCCTGGCACGGTTCAGACCGGAGCCATCTCCCCCCCCGACGGATAACTGGCCGTCGGTCAGTCTCATTATCGCCGCGTTCAACGAGGAACACGTCATTGAGGAGAAACTCCGCAATGCGCTTGCCTTGGGCTACCCCCGTGGAAAACTGGAGATTATCGTTGTCTCGGACGGCTCCACGGACCGGACGGATGAGATCGTGGCCGGATTCCGGACACAGGGCGTTCACTTGATCCGACTTGGGCGACAACAGGGAAAGACGGCGGCACAGAACATCGCCGTCACCAAGGCCATGGGCGACGTCCTGGTGTTCTCCGATGCCAACGCCCTTTATGAATCCAATGCATTACAGTGGTTGATCTGGCATTTTTCACGCGAGGATGTTGGTTGCGTCGAGGGTCGGCGGGTGGACTTCACACCGCAGAGGTCCGCAACGGCTCGCCATGAGTTGGCCTATCGCGATTTGGAATCTCACATCAAAACATGGGAAAGCCGTGTGTTATCCTGCACGGGCGCCACGGGGCCGATCTATGCTGTCCGGCGGGAATTGTATATCCCGCTTGATCCCGCCATGATCAGTGACTTCATGGAACCCCTGCTCATCATGTGCTACCACCACAAACGGCACATCTTCGAACCCTTCGCGATATCACGCGAGGCCGTCCTCCCCGAACTGAAGGATGAGTTCATCAGGAAAGTCCGGATCATGACCCGTTGCCTCACCAGCCTGCGGATGGTGCCCGGGGTGCTCAATCCATTCCGAATCGGCGGGTTTGCCATCCAGATCATCAGCCATCGCCTGTTGCGCTGGATGGTCCCTATCTTCGCGTTAACCGCATTCATCTCCAATGTGTTTCTGCTGCATCATCCTTTCTACCGCATGACGCTCCTGCTACAAGTCTCGTTCATCCTGGTCTCGGCCATTGGCGCCATGCTGGACCGGCTCCATATCGGCCCCTCCTTGCTGCGCCTGCCCCACTATTTTTTCACCGCGAATCTGGCCGCCTTAGCGGCCATCATCAACTGCCTCCGGAATAAAAACTTCGTGGTCTGGCACACCCATCGGCCTGAATCAAACCCGCCAACCCCTGACGTATACCGGCCCAGCGCCACGGCGACACATGAATGCGCCTGAGTTGCGCCCCGACTTTTGCCGACACAAGTCAACGGTTGCGAATACAGAAATATCCATGAGCATCACACCGGATATTCGACGACAGTACGAAATGGAAAAAAAACTGGCCGCACAAATTCGCGCGGCCCGGCCTGAGATGCGGGAATCCGAGGCGAATGCCGCCTATTCCGAGTTTTATGCCGCATTCCCGCATCCGTCCTCGCGACCGGACGGACGCATGGGCGCCACGCCGCATAAGGAACGGTTGCTGAACGCCCTTCTGCCGCAGACGGGTCGTATCCTGGAATTGGGTTGTGGATACGGACACACACTGGCCTCACTTGACAACGCCCGCCGGACGTTAACCGGGATCGATCTATCCGAACGTGCTATTGATGAGGCAAAACGGAGTTACCCCCGGCTGCAATTCATCCAGGGCAGTTGTATATCACCCCGCATTGGCGATGAAGTGTTCGATGCCGTGTTCAGTATCGACTTCATTGAGCACCTCCATCCTGATAATGTCGCGACACACCTGACATCCATGCACCAGTACCTGAAACCCGGCGGACTCTGCGTGATCATGACCCCGCATTCCAGGGTCGGACCCCATGACATATCACGTTTCTTCGATCGCCTTGCGACCGGGCTTCATCTGCGTGAATATTCCTACCGCGACCTTGTCCTGCTCGCACGGCATGCGGGCTTCACGGCTCTCCGCACGCCGCTGCTTCCGTTCAGGTGCTATCGGCTCGTTCCGCGCCTGACAGCGCCAACCTTGGTACTGGTCGCCTGGAAACAAGCCCTGGAGTGGATCTTCGGCGCAGTCCCTGTGGGCCGTTCAGCCTGTTTTAAGGCCCTCGCCTTGCACACGGTCTGTCTCGTGATGCGCCCGGCCACACGGCAGGCCCGGGAAGGAACTCATCATCCATGAACCCGGGGATCGACACCCTGCCAGGCCTGAGCGCCGCCGTCTCCCTGAAGGCGCTCTTCTGTTTTGCACTTGCCGGGGGCTCGCTGATACTGCTTCGGCTCTTCCAGGATCGACTGTGGGAACTCAGGGCACTTCGATATGGTGTCGTCATCGGGATTGCCGCCAAGTTCCTGATCGCCGTGTGGTTGTACGGGGTGCTTCACCCGGTCACCCTGAATTCCGACGCCACTCTCTATTATCTTCCCCAAACCGACGCCTTCCTGAAAGGCGCCATACCCAATCGCGATTTCGCATCCAGTTACTCGATTCTTTTTCTGCCCCTGTTAAGTCCTGCCGTCTGGCTGTGGCACTCAGTGGGAGCCATTGCCCTGACCATGCTCGTGCTGGAAACGCTCACGCTCCGCCTGTATCTCGGCGCGACTGGATCCGCTCCGGCCTTGTACCGCTGGCGCGCAGCCTTGTTATACACTTTCTCCCCCATTTCCTTCTACTGGGCAGCGGTGTCTGGCCACAACGGGGTCGTGATCGCGTTCTTTACGATGACCGCACTCGTCCTGGCCAACCGGGGTGGGATCCGGTTCGCAGGAGTCGCCGCCGCCCTGTCTTTCCTTTGCTCGAAACTGCTGGCGCTTCTCTCATGGCCCGCCATCGTTTTCTGGAATGTCCGGGGCTGGCGAAAGGCCATCCTGGCCCCGGTGGCGGCATTGGCCGTGATGGCGGTTCTGCCTCTTTTTGGCATCGATGTGCTCATGCCCCTTAAACACGAATTCGACGCCCACACGAGTGGGAATCTCTGGTTTCTCGCCTCCGTGATCTTCCCCAGACTGCGTCACACCCCTGTCTGGCTCCTCCTGCCCCTGTTGACCTTCGTCCCGTTTTTCCTAATGTTCTTCCGGCGTTATGTGACCGGAAACGACAGACTGGACAGTTCGTCGCGTTTCAATGCCGCAGCGGCGATGATCGCCGGGACAAACCTCTTATTCATGATTTTCAGCCACAAATCTTACAGTTTTTACACAACCATGTTTCTTGTTTTCCTGGTTCACTCCCTCGTCGGGCGTGCGCCCTGCAGATGGCTGACCTTGATCCCGCTGGCTTTTCTCGGGGCGACGACCACGCTCGAAGGCGCCCTGTGGCTGGCCCTTCGCGCCACGAACTACCACCTCGGCCAGCCGATGACTCGGATCCTCTTCTCACTCGATGCCGCTATCATCGCTTGTTATCTCTACTATGTTGCTATCTGCTGGAAACTCCTCCGGCCCGAAAGGATAAGGGACACACAAACTGTCGATGCACCACAAGAATCATAGTCTACTTAATTAATTGGATTATACGGAAAACCCCCGCCGCATCCGGCGACACCGCAAAAGCTATCGCCTTACAAAAACAATCCATTGATATTCAACATGTTCCGATATTATTGAGAATCCATCCGTTTATTGCCAGTACGACGGTGCTCATGTGTTTGTCTCCTGCTCTAATCTCAATCCATTATCAGTCACTCAAACGGGATTCAATAACATCCAAGTACTCTTTGATTATGGAATCTCGATCCTTGATTCTAGACACGTTGGCCAGAAGCACGAGGGCAAATCGCCTTTCTGGATCAAAGAGCGCTATCGCTTCGGAACCAACAAACAGCCCCATGTGGCCATAGGTGCCTCGGTAAACATCCCCGTACCTAAACAAGCCAAGTCCAAAGTTCTCAAGGTACTTATCCTTGGGCATCCGCGCCCTCGTCACCGCTGTCATGATCCTGTACGACTCGTCGCTAATGATCTCGCGTCTCATAATCGCTGCAAAGAAAATCATGACATCTGAAGCGGTTGCCGCCATGCCGCCCGATGCATACGCCAATGAACTCCATGCCGAGTTCTCAGGCTTGTTCGCGTGCCAGCCAGGCAGGGGAATGAGGTCGCGGTCGAATCCCGGCACCAATTCCTGTAGAGCGTCCTCCGATGGGAGAAACTGGGTCTGATGAATGTCGAGAGGAGTGAAAATCTGCTCTCGGTATAGGGTTGCGAGTGACTTATCGGTTGCCCGTTCGGCGAGGATACCTAGCAGCCTGTCGGGCTTAACCACAAAACGACTCAACAAAATCATTCTGATGGCTATGGATGAGAAAAAACACGCCGCTACCGGCGGAATAGATTTTTGGAATATATATTGCATAACCATTTGCGGCGCAATATAATGCAACGCATGAGCACACGTTTAGTTATGGTTGATCGAGATACGCCGATGTTGCTTCCGCCCGATTTGAGGGACTGGTTACCGGAAGGCCATTTGGTTCATTTCATTGTGGATGCGGTGGCGGCGTTGCCGTTGCAGGGTTTCCGCGTCAATGAGAGGGGGACGGGCAGTGAGCAATATCCGCCCGCGATGATGTTGAGTCTGTTGATATATTGCTATGCGACCGGGCGCATGGGGTCTCGTCAGATTGAGGCGGCGACCTATACGGATGTGGCGGTTCGTTACACTTGCGGAGGTGACCTCCATCCGGATCACGATACGATCTGCACGTTTCGTCGGCAAAACGGGGTGCTGTTCTCTGAAAGTTTCGTCAAAGTGTTGGCCTATGCCCAGGAGTTGGGCGTGCTTAAGAAGCGGGGCGGCGTGAGTGTTGATGGAACCAAGATTGCGGCGGATGCCAGCAAACATTCGGCAGTGAGTTATCAACGGGCAGGAGAAATGATTGCGGAGTTGGAGAAGGAAGTCCAGGAGTTGATGGCACTTGCTGAATCGGCGGATCGCGCGCCCGAGGCGGCCAAGTTGAATGTGCCAGCGGAATTGGCGCGGCGGAAAGATCGCCAGGCGAAATTGGCGCAAGCACGAGAGACCATCGAGGCCCGCTTTGAAGAGCGGCGTCAAGAACAGCAGGAAGAATACGAGAAGAAAAGAGCGGCCTATGAGGCCAAGCGGGAGCAACACAAACACGCAGGCCGTGAGCCGCAGCCCCCCGCAAATCAGCCGGATGATAAGGCTCAACACAATTTCACGGATCCGCAAAGCCGGATCATGAAGGCGGGAAGCGGTGAACATTTTGAGCAGGCGTACAACGCCCAGGCCGCCGTGGACACGGAAGGGAGCATGCTGATTCTGGGGGTTCATGTGACCGATGCACCCAATGACAAGCAACAACTCATTCCAACGCTTCAAAGTGTGGATCCGGTGGCACGTGAGATTACCGAGGCGTTGGCAGACACGGGCTACTTCAGTGAATCCGCAGTGAGAAAAGTGGAGGCCGATGGAGGCCCCATCGTCTATGCCGCCGTTGAGAAATGCGGACACCATCGCAGTGTCAGTGATCTGCTGGAACGGGCCGATCCTCCCCTTCCTCCGGACACGGCAGCCGTAACTGAGAAGATGAGGCAACGGCTCCGTACAGTGGCAGGCAAAGCGAAGTATGCGCTTCGCAAACAAACGGTGGAGCCAGTATTCGGAATCATCAAATCTGTCATGGGGTTCAGGCAATTTTCACTTCGAGGCCGAGCCAAAGTGTCACTGGAATGGACCTTGGTGGCGCTGGCGTACAACTTCAAACGGTTAGCCCGCCTCGTTTATCTGATGCGCTCGCCAAACCCGGATGCAATGCGTGTTTCCATGGCATGAGGGGGATTATCCAAGGTCTGGTGTCTGAAATTCGAGACAAAATCAGTATCGGAAACCTGAAATTCGGTTCCGAAAAGCCGACAAAGGTATGACGGGAGCCAAAAGGAATTATGAAAACCGGATTTTTTAGAGTCGTTGAAGAGTTAAGCCCGACAGGCTGCTAGGTAAACCGCTGGCGGCGGATTTCGTAAAAGAAGATTCCGGCGGCCACGGCGGCATTCAGGGAACCAATCCGGCCTGTCTGCGGGATTTTCACGACAGCATCGCATTGGTCCAGAAGTTGTGCCCCGGGGCCGACGCCTTCGTTGCCGATTACAATCGAAATCCCCTGTGCGAAATTGTAATCCATGATGTTGCCGACCGCTTTTTCACTGGCGGCAACGACCTTGATCCCTTTGGCTTTTAAACGGTCAACCAAGGCGGCTACTTCCGGAACCCGCACAATAGGCAAACGGTTCACGGCCCCGGCGGAACTGCGCACTACCATGCTGGTAACCCCCACCTGCCCCGATTCGGCAATAAAGAGAGCGTTGGCCCCGAAAATCTCCGCCGAGCGAATGATGGCCCCGAAGTTGTAAGGATCCTGGATCCCATCCAGCACAATGCAGAAAGGTGACGCCGGGAGGGTGGACAGAACCGCGGCCTCATCCGCATAAGGGAAATCGGTCATTCGCGCCAGATAGCCTTGATGCTCACTGGTGTGGCAGAGCCGGGTCATTTCATCAGGTTCGGCAATGACAGGAGCAAGCCGCAGATTGGCCGCAAGCGCCTGAGTTGCCTTAAGCTGCTCTGGATTAAGAAAACGGGACAGATAGAGATCCACGATCTCCCATCGTCCCGCTTCCAAGGTCTCCACAACGGAATTGCGCCCCCAGATCCAGCACTTCTGGTGACTGCCGAGAAGTCGCTTCTTCCCTTTACCCCGACTGTGTCGTTCCATCCGTCTTACGCCTTTTAACGTTTGGGACGTGCCGCCTCAAACGCAGGGTCAATGACGGGCATATCCTTGGCAAAAAACTCTTTGGAAGCCTTGACCACATCCTCAGTGATATCGACCTTGATACTGTAGTAGGGAAGATTCGGGCCCGTTGTCAGCACCACATCTGCCCCGCGTTTCAAGGCCACCTGATTGATATACTGCCCCAACCGTTTCCGGAAGGACGCCACCGCCAGATTGTCATACTGCTGAAGGGCATTCTGCAACGGGGCAATGCTCTGGCTGAACTGCTCATCCCCGGACTTCATCTGCCCCATGATTTTTTCCTTTTCCGCCGGAGTCTTGGCGTCAGACATCTTGTCCTGAAGGGATTTCATGCGGGTCTTGTACGCCTGAAGCAATTGAGTGGCTTTGACAAAAGCATCCAATTTCTGGCGGTCTTTTTCGATCTTCTGGAGCACCCCGACATCCTTGAATACACGATCCACATCCACCACAGCAACTTTGTGGGGGTTCATAAAAAAAACACTCCAGGCCAACAAACACAACAGCACAACCACATACATCACTTCATACCAGCGAATTTTGCGACCTTCATTATTCATTTCCATAACAACTCCTTATATGATGAAAATTACACCTGTCTAATAAGATGCGGGATGAGGTGGCGAAATTCAAGTCTCAATGCGCCCTACTTAAACTGGGCGGAGAAATCGACGTACTGGGCTTTCAATCGATTCAACTCATCCTCCAGTGCCGCCAGCTCCCGGGCCAAATCATGGGGTATACTCAACATCTGGTGCATACGCACAAAGGCACGAACGACAAAAACGCTCATCTGAATGGCCTGCGGGCTGTTCAAGACATTAGCGGCCATGATAGCACCATGCTCAGTGAAAGCATACGGTGAAAACCGAGGATCTCGATGCTTGGATGAACCGGTCGCAATTTGCGACCGGTTAAGTTTAACAAGCTTATTATGAGATTGTATTCAGCGTGGATTTCTATCGCGGAGCCAGCACCAGAGCCGGTTCCGGAAGCAGAGCCCATTACAACACCGGTGCCAGAGAACGGAACGGCTCGTGCTTCGTAGCGGAGGAAGCCTCCGCTGACTTCGCAGAGTAGCAAAGCCCTCCCTCCTGTGAAAGACCACGTGAGATAGAAGCGCCCAAGGGGCTATTTTTCCACCGGCACCACGATTCCGCGCATGATGATTTTCTGGCAGAAGATGAAAACCAGCATCGTGGGAATGGAGGCGATGATCAATGAGGCAAAGACAACACCTTGCCCACTGGTAGTCTGAAGCTGATAGAGCCAGGGCATGATGGTCCACATGCGTTCGTCCTGACACAACAGCAGGGCCATCATGAAGTTGGTGTAGGCCGCCGTAAACGCCCCCAGTGCAGTTACGGCAAGAATCGGGGTGCTTAACCACATGGTAATCTGCCAGAACAAACGGAACTCCCCGGCCCCGTCAAGCTGGGCACACTCATAGAGTTCACGCGGCAACGAGTCAAAGAACCCTTTCAACAAAAAGATCGTATAGCCATTAACCAACCCCGGCAAAACCAGCGCTGCAAACGTATTCAGCAAATGAAACTCGCGCAGCATTAAAAACACGGGAATCTGTGTCACCATCGGCGGAAAAGCCATCGTCATCATCAAAAACAACAGAATCTTATAGGTCGATTTCGGCTTGTAGCGGCTCAACGCATAGGCAGCCAAAGGATTGAAAATCAGGGCGCAAAGCACCGATAAACCGCAATATAAAAACGTATTTACAACCGCCCGGCCATGGCGAACCACGTAGTCCATCACGGTCCGGAAATTCCGCGTCAGGAACTCAATCCGTAACGCAGACATATTGGCTTTGAAAGCTCGGAATTGATACTCCTGTTGCGGGGGAAGAACTCCCAGATCAAACCGGGCTGCCCCTTTCTTGTGCAACCAATCTCGGAACCTGAACTCCACCGTGTCCAGACTGATGGCCTCGGCAGGCAACATCAGCAGGGTATCTGTCGCCGGATCACGCCACCCTTGCAGGTAAGACTCCCAATCGGACAACGCCACCCCCTCCTCCGGAGGCTGGACAGGAAAGGGAACCTGCGCAAACCCTGAATACGATGTCCCATACCGGCGGTTTAAAGTGGCAATATCGGTATATTTGGCACGCAGATAGTCACGGTAACCCGGGGTCGCCGAGGCATCCGCCCGGATCCAGACAAGATTCAGAACACCCCTGACAAACCGCTCCCAATCGTCCCGCTCCAATTGCGAATACTGATCAGGATCAGGAAGACGGCGTTCCAAATGGATATCACTCCAAGCGGCGTAGGTTGTGCCGTGGGCTCGATTGTAAGCAGCAATATCACGGGTATATTGGTTTTTCAAATATCCGGCCTTGAAAAACCCCTCCACATTGAAACAGACCCGACCCGCCAAGGGCTGATTCCGCGCAAAATTGCCCACGGCAATGTCAAAAGGCCGGCTTCCCGACTTTATGCGGCGCTCAAGTCCATTTTTAGGGAGCACAAAGAAGGCATTCCAACCTGAAAAAGTTGTCCCCATCGCCATATTGAGTCGAACAATATCATTGCCATAGGCCTGTTCCATCTGGCGCTTGAAGGCGCGGAGACCCGACGGGATTGAACCCCGTGATTGCGGGGTCGCCAAATATCCAAGCCCATACATATGGAATGGCAATTCTTCCGTCTTGAGAAACACGGCCCAATCATCCAGAAGCGCGGATGCCACATTCGTCCCCGGCAACTCCACCTGCTGGAATGTAGAAACCTCGCTTCCATAGGCCCAACGCATCTGATTGAGTGATTCATTAAAAAGCCCCTCGAGATGTTTCTGATACAGGGCTTTGTCACTATATAGAAAAGTTGGAAAGATATTCTGATCAGCCGCATCCATCGATGATTTCGAGGACCCTGCCAGCATCAGCAGAAATGGGTAAACCATGGATACTGCCCCCACCAGCAATAGCGCATACATCAGCCCGACCAGCAGTCGGGTCTTCCAATGGCGCCGTCCTATGGGGGATATGATCGGCATTTAATCCTTCCCCGTGGTGCGGAACTCTACGCGTGCGAGCAGCTTAAGTTGTTGTACGGTAAACCCGATCAGAATGACCCCTAGCATCCAGGCGGCGGCGGTGGCGGGGCCAAATTTCAGGAAGGTGAAGGCCTTGTACCAGATATGAAGCCCGGCAACCTCGGTATTGGCCGCCCCGCCCGTCATCACCAGAATATTTCCGGTGGCATTATAGAAAGACGCAATAAAGGCCCCCACGAAATTGATCAGGATCAGGGGCTTTAAAACGGGAAAAACCACGAACAGGATTTTATCCACGAACGTGGCCCCATCCACATCGGCCGCCTCATATAAATCGTCAGGGATCCCTTTCAACGCCGCCAGATAAATCAAACAGCCAGGGCCCATGCCAGCCCATATCATGGGAATGACGCAGGAAAGCATGGCCGTGTCCGGATCAGCCAACCAATGATAGGCCTCCGCCGTATGCTGAAACAACCGGGCGGGAAAATGTCCCAGCGCCATCAAGACCGGCTCACCGCCGGGAAACAAGATCGGCATCGCCAAACGCCCCATCGTTACGAATAGCAAAACGCCAACCCCGACAAATGCCCAGGTCGCTTTGCGCATATCATTCAGCCAGAGTCGTCGGGCAAAAAGCAACGATATACCCAGTAATCCCGCACCGACGGCAATCAATCCAATGGCAGGGATCCTCAGCACCACGGCATTCAACGCCCCATGCTCGGAAGGATCAAAAAACTCCTTCCACAGCAACATGGCAACAATTCCAGCGACCACAGCCGGCAGATAGTAAATTAAACGGAAAAATATTTTCCCGCGCGGAATTTCCTGAAGGAAAATCGCCAGCAGGATTGGCGGAATGAAAGTGAGGACCAACACCAGAAAACTGTAGCGAAAGGAATTCAACAAAGCCTGCCACCAGAACCCGTCAAAGAGGATATCACCAAAATTATCCAAACCTACCCAAGTTGAATCTCCCACCAAGCGATAATCCTGAAAGGCCATCAGTGACCCCCACCCGAGGGGAAAATAATGCCAGAGAATCAGCGTGAGAAAAGCTGGGAAGAGGAGAACGATCACCCAGAACTGGTTTTTGCGCCGCCGGGAATCCCCTATCCCCATTAGCCCCTTGGGGGAAGAAAAGAATTTGAACAGAAGTCGCAAAGGCCGCAAAGGGGGATTGGTTACGCTTCGCGGAATACCTTCACCCGTCGAAAACACCCGTGCCAAACGTGAAAATCCAAACACAAAAACCCCCACCATCAACGCCATAACCACGGCGGCCACGCCCCGTCGCACTGAGCGTTCCCGTGGCGTGACGATGCCCATCATCAGGTCATTGGCCCTTATCACCCCTTTGTGCAGAATGGTTTCCAACACCTCCAGTCGGCGGGACCGTTCCGGGGGAAGCTGATCCCGGAGCGCCAGGGTCTCGGCGTATTGAAGCGGCAGGGTCATCATTTCATAGGCCAGATTGCTATTCCCGCCATAGGGTTCCGGCTTTCCGGTCTCCATCGCAATATCAAATGTTTTGGCCCACCCCGGCGGAGAGAGGCGTTCAATCTCGGGATAACCGAACAGCTTCAAATATCGGGGATGAATAAATCGCCCCAGCCCACTCTCTACCAGAACACGCGTTTTGATCGCCATGGCTTCCTGGCTGTCAAAAAATCGCATATATTCCCAGGCGGCATCCCGGACCGCCGGCTCCTTAATGCCCGAAAACAGCCCCATCATCATACTATTCAATTCCGTCCCTCGCACCCCCGTTGGCCCCGCTGGAATCGGAACCATACCCGTCACGTCCGGATTGATGGTCGCCATTAATTTCTCATCAATATAGGCAAACCACATGCCGATTTGACCCCGTTCCTGCCGGGCAATAAAATCACCCGTATCTTTGCAGGAATAACCGCGCCGAATCACCCCTTTGGCATCAACCCATTTCTCGGCGCTCAATCGCAAATAAAAGTCCAATGCCTCTGCCGCCTCATGGGAATCAAACACACATTTCCACTGGCCAGTGGCTCCATCCGACACCACGGCCTCGCCTCCAAATGACCACAGCATCGGGAGCCAGTAATGCGCCTCGTGCTTGCCCCGTACCAGAAAGAATCCATAGGTTCCGGCCTCAGGATCGGTCAGTTTTTTTGCCGCCTCCATGATATCGTCCATGGTCCAATCGACCGTCGGATACGGCATGTGCCTGGCATCAAAGAGATCCTTCCTGAACATCAGGACGTTACCCATGGCGCCGCCATAAGGCAAAGCCCAGACATGGGTCCCTCCCGGACCGGGTCGGCGAATCACCGGCCATAGTTTGGAATTAACGCGAAAGTCCTGCGCCTCTTTGTCCATCGCGGAAAGGTAACCATCCTCGGGGCGGTCCAGAGGATACAGAAACCGGTTCTGGATATAGGTTTCCGATTTCCGGAAATTAACATACAGGACATCCGGGGCCATCCCTCCGGCGATGGCCAGCAAATCCACTTCCACACCCTTGACATTGATCCCGGTGAACCGCTCCAATTCAACGCTCACCTGATTCCAGTTATGGCGTCCATATCTGGCTGGGTTCGCCTGATAACGATCACGGTATTTAGCGGCAAAGATTCCGGGGAAGTCCTGCTTAAAATCATCGACCGCAGCCACCCCGGCCCGACTCGCGGCATCTGCACTTGCAGGATCAGGCAGATCGAACAACTTGACATGAATAATTGTACGCCCATCCCGGTCCTCCACCCAACCGGCACGGGATAGGATGGGGATGAGAATACAGAAAAGGGTCAAAATGATTTGGAGTGCGGCAGCTTGATGCCGTTTTTCTACGGCGCGGCTTGACGCGACGTCTTGCCTGATGCAGCCCGTCAAGCCGGTCTGCGGGAAAGCGGCGTCAAGCCGCCGCACTCCAAAATTTGGCCTGCTCGGCTGCATCGTTCCATCTTAGACATTGAATAAGAACTCGATCACATCGCCATCCTGGACTTCATACTCTTTGCCTTCAACCCGTAGCAGGCCTTTGGCGCGGCAGGCGGCTTCGCCGCCGTGTTCGATAAAATCCTTATAGGCAATCACTTGCGCACGTATGAAGCCACGCTCAAAGTCCGTATGAATCACTCCGGCGGCTTGCGGGGCTTTCCAGCCGCGATGGATGGTCCAGGCACGGACTTCATCGGGACCCGCAGTCAGAAAACTGACCAACCCCAAAGCATGATAGCCGGTGTGGACAATCTGATCGAGACCGCTTTCCACCACCTGGTATTCCTTCAGGAACTCGATCCGCTCCGCCTCACTCATTCCGTTGAGATCCTCTTCCATCTTGGCGCAAATCTTGACCGCCTCACAGCCCCGCTTCGCCGCATGATCGCGCGCATACCGGACAAAATCATTATCCGCCTGCAACCCCGCTTCATCGACGTTACAGCAGTAAATCATCTTCTTATCCGTCAGAAGTGAGCATTCCTTGAACATCAGAACGGCCGCATCAGTCTTGTGGTCCTCAAACTCGACCGCCATTTTCCCGGCGCCTAGATGTTCCAAAAGGAGTTTGGAAATATCGAGCGAGGCTTGAATGGTTTTATCACCCCGAACCTGCTTTCCCAACCGTGCCACACGGGTTTCAATGGTCTGATAATCGGCCAGGATCAGTTCAGTCTCGATAACCCCAATATCGCGCGCCGGATCCACGGCTCCGTCAACATGCACGATATTTTCGTCGTTAAAACAACGAACGACATGCAGCAGGGCATCGGTCTCACGAATATTGGTGAGGAACTTGTTTCCCAAGCCCTCCCCTTGACTGGCCCCTTTAACCAAGCCGGCAATGTCGACGAAATCGACGGTTGCATGGATGGTTTTCTTAGGGTGACAGATTTTGGCTAACTCGGCCAACCGCAGATCGGGCACAGGAACCACGGCCTTATTGGGCTCAATGGTGCAAAACGGATAATTTGCGCTTTCGGCATTTTGAGCCCGGGTCAATGCGTTAAAAATCGTGGACTTGCCGACATTCGGAAGTCCGACTATACCAATACTTAATCCCATAATGTTCTCCCAAAAAGGAGAACACAATAGCAGGTTATCGGCTATTTACTAGCACGTAACACCCTGGCCTCAAACTCGGCATAACGAGGCAGGAGTGAAGCATATACTGCCGCCGCACCCGGGACTGGCTGTACCCCACCCGTCGCCATGGTATTGGTAAACCCTTGCGCAATCTGCACCCAGGACAGGGGTTGACCTGAAGCCTTTTGCCACGCATGGGCCGCACGCAAGGCCGCTCCCAAGGCCGCCGTCTTGGATACTTCAAACTGATGCACAGGACAGCCCATCACATCGGCCATCACCTGCAAAATCGCCCGTTCCTTGGCACCGCCACCGGTAGCACGAATGGAGACAGGCTGAATCCCCATCCATTGGGAGTGGAGTTTCATACTCATCATCTGCGCTTCCACCACGGCCCGACAATTGGCGGATGCATCCGTCACATCGAGATTGACCCGGTGGACTCCCGGGGTCAACATCCTGGGCACAATTTCCGGCTCGAACCATGGCAACATCATTCCGCCCCCATTACCCGGCGCCGTTGCGTTCAACGCGGCAGCAAATCCACTCCAATCCAAGCCGTAGGCATCCTTTACCTTCTCGCGCGCCAGCGACCCATTCTTAAAACAAATCAACGTCATGTAGTCGCCCGTCGGAGAAACAAACACGTGCCCTTCCCCGCGCGGGTCAGTATGGCATTCCGCCATGGTCCCGAAATAGGTATCACTGGTCCCCAGACTGATCGCCACCATTCCCGGCTCCACCAAGCCGGTTCCAATCACGCTGCAAGGATTATCCCCCGACCACACCACGGCCAGGGCATTCGAATTGAAACCGTATTTTTGCGAAAAATAAGGACTGATTTTACCTATTGAAGCCCAGGGCTCTGCCAAGGGCGGCAATTTCTTTGCCAAGCCGGGCGCCGTTGCATCAAGCGCCTTGGCATGCCACTGGCGCTGATGAATATCCATCAGGTTCATTCCGGCGCCATCCCCATGATCAATCGGGGCCACGCGCCCGGCCACCAGCGAAGCCATGAATGAACTCACCAAGCTGATACCCGCTGTCGCCTCATAGGCTTTGGGTTCAGTTTTAAAGAACTTACGAATCTGGGGACCTGTAAATCTTTCAAACGCCGCCGAACCCGTGGCTTCCGCCATGGCGGGAGCGCCACCGAGTTTATCCTGAATTTCAATGCATTCTTTATTAGTGGAGGAATCCATCCAGACCGGCGCAGTCGGCCTGGAAAAACAATGGGCCAATTGATCTTTCAGTGACTTCCGAGCATCGAGACTTGCCAGAACTTGCGGGAACGTAGAATTCCAATAAACAGAACCATGTTGCTGGCCGGATCCCGCCACCGCGCGAATATCACCAAGAGCCACCCCGTCTTTTTTCAATTGAGCCAGCAACACATCAAGCGCCTCGGCCCACATCAGAGGGGATCCATGCACCACGGTGGGATCCTGAACACGAAAGACCCCGTTCTGTGTTCCATAATCGGGCAAGGTTTTGTCAAAGTTCAGGGACACTTCATGTACAATCTGCCGTGTCGACAAATCGACCACCACGGCGGATAGACTCTGAGTACTGGAATCCAATCCCAAAAACAGATCGCTCATGAATAAAATCTCCGTTTCGTCTTCCTATCTCTGAAAACAAAAACTCCCCGGGCACACCCGGGGAGTTTCCATCCATCACCCTTAAATATAGTCGTTGATAATCTGTTCAAACAATTCCTGCTGGCCACTGATCTGCGCCGGCTCACCCACCTTCTTGGCGTAATCACGCAGTCCAGCAAGGGTCAACTTGCCCTTTTCAAAATCACGCCCCTTGCCGGAATCAAATGAGGCATAACGCGTTTTACGCATCTTCAAGAAGTTGGATTCCTTCAATACACGGGTAGCCACCAGGAGGGCTCGTGCAAAGGTATCCATCCCCCCGATATGCGCAATAAACAGATCGGCGGCATCCGTGGAGTTCCGGCGGGTCTTGGCGTCAAAATTCACGCCCCCCTTTCCGAACCCACCCGCCTGGACGATCACCATCATGGCCTCGGCGACTTCATAAAGATTGGTAGGAAATTCATCTGTGTCCCATCCGCTCAAATAGTCGCCCTTGTTGGCATCAATACTGCCCAGCAGCCCGGCATCCGCCGCACATTGCAGTTCATGTGGAAACGTATGACCTGCCAGAATGGCATGGTTCACTTCAATATTCACTTTGAAATCCTTTTCCAATCCAAAGTGACGCAGGAAACCGATTACGGTCTCGGTATCAAAATCATATTGGTGCTTGGTCGGCTCTTTCGGCTTGGGTTCAATCAGGAATGTACCGCGAAATCCCTGTTTGCGAGCATAATCACGCGCCATGGTCAGGAACATCCCCAGATGCTCCTTCTCCCGCTTCATGTCGGTGTTGAACAGGGACATATAGCCTTCACGCCCGCCCCAGAACACATAATTTTCGCCACCCAGCGCAATGGTGGCATCAATCGCATTCTTCACCTGGGTACCGGCATGCGCCACAGCGGCAAAGTCGGGATTCGTTGAAGCACCATTCATGTAACGCGCGTTGGAGAACACATTGGCGGTGCCCCACAACAATTTTATCCCGGTGGCTTTTTGACGGGCCTTGGCCTCTTCAATCATCACGGCCAGACGTGCCTCGATCTCAAAGACCGTCCCATCCCCCACCACATCCGTATCATGGAAACAATAGAAGGGAGCCCCAACCTTGCTGATAAACTCAAAGGCCGCATCCAGTCGCGCCAGATTCCGGTCCATCACGTCACCATGTTGATCCCAGGGAAACACCTTGGTGCCTGGACCAAAAGGATCGCCTCCCGCGCCGCACAGGGTGTGCCAGTAGGCAACCGCAAAACGCAGGGTTTCCCGCATCGTGACCCCATTGACTTTTTGAGTGGGATTATACCACTTGAACGCAAGGGGATTTTTGGATTTAGGTCCTTCGTACTGGATCTTGCCGATACCGGGGAAAAACTCCTGACTGCCTTTGTAGTATTTCATATCTATCCCTTTTGGGTTGTTTCGAGGTAGTTTCTAACGTTACATAATTAAGTCAATAAAAAAGACCATTACAGAACGAGAACATTCAACAGTACTGCTAGGCTAAGCTACCGACGTGCGGGTAATCGAGGATCTTCCGGTCTGCCGTGACAATGGTCAGGTCGCGTAACCGCGCGGTGGCGACAATGAACCGGTCGGCGGGATCACGATGAAATGGGCCGGGAAGTGAAAACGCCTCCTGCACCGTGGCCAGATTGATGTCCAGCACGGACCATCCATTATCGGCCACAGCCCGGTTGAACCAGGTCCGCCAGTGGGGGGCGACGGTGATACGCCGGTCGTCCGCCAGGCAGGCGATTTCAGCGCAACTGATTGCGGAGACGTGTACACGCGAATCTTTATCGAGGAGCGCCTTACGTGCTGCCTGTGACAGGTTGCGGGGATCCGACACGCACCAAATGATGGCGCAGGTATCCAGAAGGAGGTTCATCGAAACATATCCCAGTCATTTTCAGGGATTGACGGTGCGGTCAGATCACATTTTGCGTTTACGCTCCCCGCATCCGATCCAAGTCGCGTGCGATTGCGACCATTGCCGCCCTCCAGCCGCACTAGTTCGGCCACGGGCCGGTTACGGCGGCAAACCTGGATCGTTGTTCCCTGCTCGGCCAGGGTCACATAAGCGCTGAAATGTTCCTTGACCATCCCAATATTCGCCTTCTCTATTTTACACGAATTCATGGACATATATTTGACCATATACTTGACCAAGTCAATTGGCTTTTATGAAAAAACCACCGCAGTTTTGGGGCACCACGGAAAACTGGGGACAGACGAAAAATACTTTTGAAAAATTAGTTTATTGGTAACAAATAAGTTACAAATTATGCTGCTTTTCACAACGTCACGGTAGGGACACCCGTCGCCGGGTGCCCCCCGCACAGATCCGGACTTGCGCCACTCACGCATCCGGCTCTTACCTCGAGTATTTGGCGTCGAAACGAATCGCAGGGTACGGATGAACCAGACGGGGACGTGGTAACCACTGGCTTTGCAACCGTAGAAACCGAGCCCATGTCCAACGACTCCGCGCCTTTTGACTGCGCCCCCAGATCCCCTTTAGCCACATCCGGCTAACTTGGGTGTAAAACGCCCGTGGGGCCTCCATGTTACATGGCACCGCAAAGTAGTTCGTGAACCCACGAACCACGCTTGCCAGCCATGCGCCGACACACTTCAAAGGGTCATGCTTCCGCCTGATCAGTTCCGCTTTTACCTCCCTCAACTTCCGGCGCAATCGCTTCATCACGGTTTTCCTGACGATGCAAAACTTGCCTCTCCGGCTGACCGCACAGATATGCGTGAAGCCACTCGGGTCGCGGGGTCGTATATGGACATTGGATTCCGCTGAAAAAGTCAGTCTACGCTGAACCACTTCTTTTTAAACTCTTTTCTTGGTTTTTGTCGCGGCCGGCTTTTTTCTGACGAGATGCAATTCTCGCCGATCCAGCACCTCCCACTCCACCG
>Ga0209697_10000129_pt1 | contig 114049 bp, 102 predicted proteins | sample AliMusrvi5mmetaG_FD_184115 | JGI IMG/M metagenome (GOLD analysis project Ga0209697, IMG submission 184115) | Freshwater lake bacterial and archeal communities from Alinen Mustajarvi, Finland, to study Microbial Dark Matter (Phase II) - Alinen... | ecosystem: Environmental > Aquatic >... | reverse complement strand
TTGAGCAGATCAGCAATCAGATGGGAAAATAAAAAGGAGGGGAATGCAGGATTTCAGAAAAAAAGAGATGGCGCAGGTGGCTCAGTTTTCGTTAGCAGAGGTGGTTCAATTTTGATTAGCGTTGAAGGTGTTGTTGGTAACCAGCGTCATAGCTTGAGATCTGGCTTGCCCGGCAATAAGGATATCATACGGACCGATGGGAGTTCCTTTGCATTCAAGTTGAGCTCGGATTATTGCTGCTTCGGTTGCGGCGCTCCGATCAAGATCAAGAATATTCAATGGGAGGAGAAATTGCTCAAGGGCTTTTTGGGCGCGACGCTGCTGTCGACTTTTTTCAACCCCGTGTTCAAGCTCGAAAAGGGTGATAATAGAAATTGCAACGTCCCTGTGGCCGGTGTTTTTTGAATTTTTCCAGCACTTCTGGAGGATGGAAGTGTACTTGATTCAAACGGACTGCTGTTTTTTAGGAAACACGGCTATTCCGGTTTTTTTAATCTGTTCCACTAAGGGATCAGAATTGAAGTATTGATGAGATGGAAAAGGGATAGGTTCAAGGCTGCTTGAGATTTGCAGCTTAATCCTCCGGATTTTATTTCTGTCTTTGAAACGATCTCCTTCGAAATCTGAGGAAAAGAGGGCAAGATCGATATCGCTCCAAGGTGTATTCGTTCCTTGGGCATAACTACCGAATAGAATGGCTCTTTCGATGGAAATATTCTCTTTTTCAAGTTCTTTCAGGAAGATGTCAATTATGGAAGATATGTCAGCCGGGATTTGAGCCATTCCGCTAGGTCCTCGATTTGTTTGAAATAATGTTGTGAAAATTCTCTTGTACATTTTTTGTAGAGCTCATCTCTAAACTGGGGATAGCGTATCTCAATATTGAAATCATTCACCTCGTCGAGAAGAAACCTCTGCTTATCGGTCAAAGGAATCTTGGCGTTTTCCGCAAGTTTGACAAGATTGTGGGTCTTCGGCGGAAGGAGATCGGCACTATTTTGCACAAAAAGTGCCTTGAGGATTTTTTCGAGAACCAAATGCCCAATAAAAAGGCACCAGTCATATTTTTCTGAGATAAAAAGGCTAGTTGCGGTATCCCAGTCATGCGCCGCGCTGTCTAGCCAATATCGGATATGGTCCTGCCGATTCATTGAAGCCTCATGAATGAAAATTTCCTTATTTGACACTACCTGAGTTTTTATCGAATTACAATCAGTTATAAGGTCGTCTTTTTGTTTAAACGGAAAAAGACCAATGGTTATTTATTATTGGCTGTATCATGGATAAGAAACGGGTTCTTGAAGAGAAAATCACGCGGCTGCTCGATATGTTTCCGGTAGTGGCCATCATCGGGCCGAGACAATGCGGAAAATCGACCTTGGTTCGTGGATTACGAGGTGACTGGAAATACTATGACCTTGAAAGCCCGGATGACTACCAGCTTATCAGCGGCGATCCTGTTGCCTTTTTTAGCCTGAACACGGATCAGGTAATCATTGATGAGGCCCAACAATACTCGGACTTGTTCAAGGTGCTCAGGGGAGTGGTTGATGCCGACAGAAAGCGGAAAGGCAGGTTTTGCTAGGTTGGGATCGTCTTCTACGAGCATTCGGATGAGCGCGTTGGGTGTCAAAAGCAGCTCAACCGGGGCAGGTTTCAACTTCTGATGAATTCCAGATAATGATCCCATTTTCCTTCGGCACGATATTTGCTCTTATAATGCCATAGTATGGATTCATCATCTTTTTTGTCAACGTAAAGAAAAAACGACTGTCATCTCCTTCGTATGTATGCTAACATAAAGGGTTTTTACTGTCAGGCGAGGAGCGTTTGCTTACAACACAACTGTCCGATGGTTTCTCCTCGCTTTTAATGAATGACAACATGCATTGTGAGACAATCGGTTATTGATAATCGAATCAAATCCAATCAAACAGTTGCCGTCAAATAGGAATATCCGTTTTATACTGTTTTGTAATGTGTCATTTTGCTGCGGAGCTGAATCATGCTCAATCTTGAAATAAGAATTTTTTTGGTCTTTCTGGTCGCCCTGTTTTCTTCAATGCTCGTGCTCCCCAAATTGGCACGGATTGCCAAGGTTATCGGTCTCTTAGATAAGCCTTCCGAAAAAAGAAAGATTCATAAAATCCCTCGGCCTTTGGTTGGTGGTATAGGTATGGTGATCTCGGCCACCTTCTGTTCGCTTATCTTTATTCCCATTGCCGGCCTGCGGGGTTATTTCCTCGGATTGTCCATCTTGCTTTTTGTCGGTTTTCTCGACGATTTTAAGGAAATGGGCCATAAGCAAAAGTTTCTCGCGCAGATTCTCGCCAGCCTTTTATTGATATATTTCAGCAAGGTGAGTCTTGTTTCCTTTGGTGATTTATGCGGTTTGGGGCCGATCATTTTGCCGGACATTTCCTGGCTTATCTGGGGAGTGACCATTTTTTGTGTCGTAGGCGTCATCAATGCCATAAATCTGGTCGACGGTCTTGATGGGTTGGCTGGCGGGATTTCTTTTGTCGCTTTTATCATTTTTGCCATCCATGCATCGATTGGGGGAGATGAGACACTGATGCTGCTCAATCTGGCGTTGGCTGGCGCGGTCCTAGGTTTTCTACGGTTCAACTGGTATCCTTCGACGATGTTCATGGGTGATGCGGGGAGCTTGTGCCTGGGGTTTTCGCTTGCATTTATGGCGCTGGCATTGACTCAGGGCAGCAACGCCCATGTCAGTCCCGTTGTCCCTCTACTGATTCTCGCCGTGCCGATAACCGATACCATTACGGTCATGGGGAAAAGAATACTTCGTGGCCAGAATCCCTTCAAAGCTGACCGTTACCACTTGCACCATATTTTTATGAGGTTAGGTATGGGCAGAGTCCTGGCCGTCAAAGTGATCCTAGGTGTTACCACCCTGCTGAGCCTTACCAGCCTACTCGGGCCTCTCTACAAATTGTCGGATGCCAGCCTTTTCGCTGTATTTCTCGTTTATTTTATTGTGTATGTCATATCTTCCTTCTTCATCATACGTTTGATGCGGGCCAGTCTTAAATATACCAAGAAACATGAAGAAACAGGCGGCCGAGCTTTTTGGGTTCATCGAATTCTGTCGAGCAGGTTGAATTTTTTCCGTATTCTCAGAAAGTCACCGAGGTATGATGTCGAACTTTCATTCACCTGCCAGGAACGCGATAGAAATTTGGTGTTTTCCGGCAGCGTTTTGAACATCTCCAATGATGGATTTATGGCCTCTCTTCCGCAATTAGATTGCCTCCTTGACAGAGTGGTTGCAAAAATTACCTTTCCCCTTGATTCGGAATTCCACTCTCTTGAGTTGCCTGCCGAACACCTGTGGTTTTCAGAGCATGGCAATACTTACTACCATGGTTTCAGGTTCCTGGAGTTTGGTGGTGATCAGGAGCAGGTGGTTTTTAAGTTTTTAGTGAAATTCAAAAAGAAATGATTGTTGCGATTTTCTAAATATCTTGGAACAATTCGCCATTCGCGAAGTTTATTGAAGATTCTGGTGAAAATTGGCTTTGTTATGTGACGACGAAGAGCATGTTCTTCCGTATTTACGGAACAGTTTTTTCCGCGAATCCGAAAAATCAGGTGACGGATAGGCCGGATAAGACGAGTTCGACGTTAATTAACCAGTATTTTGATGTTTTTGAAATTATTTTATAATGGTATAGTCATTGCAAAAAGATTGTAGATGAATTAATGATGTTGTTTACTATGTGGATATACGATCAGATTTTAAAATAATAATTTGAAGGATGAGATTGCCACGGTTTCTACTTCAAGGAGGTACCTATGAAAAAATTTGGGATTGCTTGTGTAATGGTTCTTTTCAGCGTTTCCATTGCCTGCGCGGAATGGATGGTCGATTTTCGTGATACTTATAGCACCGAAGGTATTGATAAGGCAGTAGAAAAAGCTTTAAAAGATGGAAGAAACCCAGACTTGATTGTTGAGGTTGGTCTTGAAATCGAAGGGCTCAACCCGCAAAATCTAGTGCGAGCGCTGTACTGTGCCGGGGCCAGCGGTCAGGACATCAGGGCGGCGGCAGAAAAATGGAAAATCTCGGAACCTATTGTTGTTGCCGGTTACAAAAAGAGCATCGACGAGTGTGGAGACCGGGTTGCCGACAGTCAGGCATATACACCAGTTGCCACCGGTCCGAGTTTCGCGACCCCCAGTGGTGGGCGAGGTGGTTCTTTCGCTAGTCCGTCAACTTTTTGATGTTGGCAGGGAGTTAGGGGGAATTGAAGTCGTTATCAAAGCTAATGTGCTGCTGGTAACGACTTTTTTCTGTGCTTAAAAAGGGGGGGGAGAATGGGGTCGAAAAAAGTTACTTCTTTGTTCGCAGGGGTTGTAGCCTGTTCCGGGTTGTTGATGCTGAATAGTCCTGTCCAGGCTATTCAGATTCAACAACTGACGGTTGTCGGTTCCGGTAATGGTCCGGCTCCCGCTGGTGGAATCGGGGTAGTGCAGGACATACCGGTAGGACATAGCGCTGGAGATAAGGTTTCGCTGTTACCGGAAGACGCAAAAATGTCTGAAGAAGATAACCTCCTTGGCGGCAATGGCGGGTATATCCATATCAATGCTATGGTGCAGGAAGAGTATACCGACAATCTTTATAATTTGGAAAAAAACAAAACCTCCAATGTCTTAACGACTTTGTCGCCGGCTGTTTGGTTCTCGTTACCAAGAAAGAAGGATATTCCGGTGACCTTGGCTACCAACAATACCTCTCCGGGAGGCTTGGCCTTACAATCCAAAGATTATGAAGGAACTGATCGCTTTCAAGCATATGCCCTTGGGGGGGCGGATTTTAAGCTTTATTCCACTGATTCCGAGTTAAATACGGTTAATGGCCTCGGCGAGGGGATGTTCCGCTATAATATGCGTGGTGGCTTGTCGTTGATGGCTGTGGACAGATTTACTCGCGGTGCGGATCGCTTTGATGTTGGCTCCAATCCCGGTTCCAACGGCAGTGTTTTTGAGAGCAAGTTTGATTCTAATATCGGAGTAGCAACCGCAGATTGGAATATTACCGAGAAATTGCGTGCTAAGTTAGATTATTCAAATTTTTATCTTTCTTATGATAAAGATCTCGATGCTTTTAAGGATCGTGTTGATAATGCTTTTGATCTGTATGGGTACTTCAACTATAGTGTAAAGACCGCGGTCTTTCTTGAGGGGAAATTTGTCGATGTCAAGTACGATACTGCAACGCAAAATGATAACCGACAGAATTTTATCTACGGTGGTTTTAAGTGGGATACTACAGAAAAAGTGGCATTGTTTGCCAAAGCCGGTGTTCAGAATAAGGAATATCAAAACAATGATAACGTTGCTACTAAACGGAGTGATTTCACTGGGCTAGCCGCTGATGTACAGGCTGTCTACAAGATGACCGAAAAGACCAAATTTTCCTTGGATGCATATAGAACAAACGAAGAAACCGATAGTACGGTCGCTTCCGACAAAACTGTTCTGGGTGTAACCCTTGGTTATAATCAAAAATTTACCGATAAAATCAGCGGCACTTTTGACGCCAAATTTGAGGATGCCAAGTATTCGCAACTTATCTCCCAGAATAGGGATGATACCTACTTTTCTTTAAAACCGGCAGCCCAATATCTTTTTCGTGAATGGCTGATGGGTGAGGTGTCATATCAATTTGAAAAACGCGATTCGACTGATAATCTCTTTGACTATCAAACGAACACGGTTTTTGCGAATATTAAATTTGCCTTATGATCCTAACCCCGATAAACTAGTAAATATCGATTGAATATCTCCGGAGAAGCGTAGAGGTATTTTTCCTTTTGCCAGGTTATTTTGCATCTGATGACGAGTCGTTTTAAAAAAATACTTCCGACTGTTTTTTTGGCCTTTCTGGTTTTGTTTGGAAAAAATCAGGTATTCAGTGGAGAGTATCAGGTAGGGCCCGGTGATGTCATCAGTATCATTGTTTATAACAATGATGATCTCAAAACCAAAGTTCGAGTTTCCAGCAACGGCACGATTGTTGTACCGTTGCTGGGAGCAGTGAATGTCAACAAATTATCCATTTCCGCCATTACCGAAAAATTAACCGGGCTTTTTGCTAACGGTTATATCGTCAATCCGCAGATCAACGTCTTTGTCGATGAATTCCGCAGCAGGAAGGTGGTTATTCTCGGCAATGTCAGAAACCCCGGTATTATCGAATTGAGTGGACCGACCACTTTTCTTGAGTTGGTTTCCAAAGCAGGCGGTTTAGACAAGGATGCCGGAGATACCGCTACGATCAAGAGAAAGGTCGGTGATAAGGATTCGGTAATCCCCATTAATTTGATTTCACTTGTCAAAGGTGGCGATTTGGATCAAAACATCCAGATCAATGACGAAGATACCGTCTATATCTCCGGGGCCGGGATGTGTTATGTCACCGGTGAAGTAGGTACTCCCGGCACTTATCCCTGTGGCGACGGCACCACGGTTCTCAAATTGGTGGCCCTTGCCAGAGGGTTTACCGGCAAGGCTTCAAAGTCCAGCGTTTCCATCATCCGCATGGAGGGTGACAAGAAGAACGTGATGAAGGATGTCAATCTTGATACAGCCGTTCTTAAAAATGATGTAATTGTCGTTCCGGAAAGCTTCTTTTAGTAAGTCTATTTTCCCCTCTTATTTTTCTATTAAGTGAATACCAGCATGCAGAATTATCAGGAGCAGGAACGTTTTCGCGAGGAGGATGTCGAGCAGGAGATTAATATCCGAGATTATTTCATAATTCTCCGGAAAAGAAAATTTATTGTTTTCACCTTTCTGATTGTCATCTTTTTGATCACGGTTATCAAGACCTTCTCAACCGTTCCTATTTATACTTCGGACACCGATGTTTTGATAGAACGGAACAATGCTCAATCCGGTCTTGAAAGACAATACTACTCCTCTTATGACCCCGATTTTCTCGACACCCAGTCGGCGATTATTAGAAGCGCCAAGGTAGCAAGAAGAGTCGTGGACAGCCTGAAACTGAGCACCACCTACCGAAGCTTTTTCCTTGAGGGGAAAAATGACACCCCGTCATTTTTCAGCGACATTAAATCCGGGCTGCAAGACTTTGTCGAGAAAATCATAATTCCCTTGAAAGGTGAGGTACAAGGTGAAAAACGGCAGAATGGTGAGGGGTCCGGATTAAGCGTTGAACCCCTGTCGGATGAGGATACCATTGCCTCAATGGTGCAAGGCAGGCTGCTGGTCGAGCCTGTGAAAAACACTAAAATAGTACGTATCTCCTTTAGCGACAAGTCTCCAGCCATCGCCAAACTGGTAGCCGATGCGGTAGCCAAGGCATATATGGAAGAAATTCTCGATATGAAACTCACCACCAGCCGTTATGCTCTGCAATGGATGACGAGCAAGGCCCAGGATGAGAGAAAGAAGCTTGAGGCATCGGAAATGGCCATGCAGAACTATATGCGGGCCAACGATCTGGTAACGGTTGAGAATAAACTGGCAATTTCTCCGCAGCGGTTGACGGAGTTCAGTTCGCAACTGTCCAAAGCACAGACAGACAGAAGAGTGTTGGAAGGGGTATTGAAACAGATTGAGGCAGCTGGCAAAAATGTCTTTCAACTGGAAAATATCCCGCTGTTCGCCGGCAATGAAGTACTGAAAAGCCTGAGAGAGACTATCTTTAAGTCCCGGCAAAATATCAGCGAATTGTCAAAAAAATATGGCGAGAAACATCCGGTGATGATCAAGGCAAATGATGAACTCAGAGAACTGATAAGTCAACAGCAGGCTGAGATCAATCGGGTCATTGCCGCGACCAAGAATTCTTATGAATTGGCAAAGTCGCAGGAGAAAAACCTCGAAGAAATGCTCACTTCGACCAAGGGTGAACTGCTCAACCTGAACGAGAAGTTCATCCAATATTCGATAATGAAGCGGGATGTCGACGCCAATCGCGTGGTATACGAATCCCTGACCTCCAGCATTAAAAAAGAAGGAGTTACCGAGCAGTCACAGAGCGTCAATGTCTGGGTAATAAAAAATGCTGCCTTGCCTGGTGCACCCTCAACACCGAATAAAACAAGCAACCTGGCCATCGGTCTTCTTTTGGGGTTGGTCGCCGGTATTGGCTGTGTTTTTCTGATAGAGTATCTCGATAATACGATTCAGTCGGAAAAGGATTTGGAAAGCCGCTATGGTTTGACCGTCCTTGGGGCTGTGGAAAAACTCAAGGAAAAGAGCAAGAATATTGAGTCGTATATTGTCCAAAAACCGCTGTCGCCGCTTGCCGAAAGCTATCGACTCATCCGCTCCGGACTGTTGCTGTCATCGGCTGAGCACCCTCCGAGAACGATCTTGGTGACCAGCATGGGGCCGGGTGAGGGGAAGACCTCGACGACCATCAATATTGCCCGGGTGTTTAGTCAGGGTAACAAAAAGGTTCTAATAATCGATTGCGACCTGCGGAGACCGAGAGTCCATTCAGTGTTCGCTATGCAAAATGACAAGGGATTGAGCAACTATCTAACCGGCAATCTCAATGAAAATATTGTTCACAAGGTTGCCGGTGAAGAGATTTTTGTAATTACTTCGGGAACTATCCCTCCCAACCCGTCCGAGCTGGTAGGTTCAAAAAAACTGAAGGTTCTTATTGAAAAAATGGCTGAGAACTTCGATTTTGTTCTGATCGATTCGCCACCGGTACAGAGTGTTACCGATAGCCTGATTCTGACGCAACTGGTCGATGGTACGGTGGTTGTGGTTAAGGCCGGGGTAACGACCTATGATATAATGCAGAGCGGCTTGAAAAAATTGAAGGATGTGCAGTGCCATTTCCTCGGGTTTGTCTTGAACGGGTTGAATAAAAGCCACAGCGCTGGGTCCTATTACTCCGGATATACAGCGTATTATGCCAAGGACAATGTCGGCTAGAATTATTGCAGGATTATTTTACATTTCGGCCCGGTCGTGACAAAAACTTCCTATGTCCTCTTTATCATTACCCTGATTTTTGCGCCTCTGGCATTTGGCACTGCGGAACAGTGGTCCCTGTTGATTCTGCAGATCTTCATTGCCGCTTCAGTCTTTACTTTCTGTCTGCGAAAGACCAAATCCGCTGAGAAGCTTCTCCATGTTCCTGGTCTCATTCCTCTCCTTCTTCTGGTCGGGTGGATGGTCGTACAGATCATTCCTCTACCGGTAGGTGCAGTAAAATTTCTATCTCCGGAAACATATCAGATTTATAAACCTGTTTACGACCTGCTTGAAGGGAATAGGTGGATGCCGCTTTCCGTTCATGTAAAGGGCACGGTCCTGGAGAGTATACGAATAACAATGTATATATTCTTCTATATCTTGACGGTGCAGACCCTCAGTCAGGGAGATCGCTTGAAACGGACGGTAATGATCTGCTCTTGGCTGGCTATCGGTATCGGATTTATTGCTATTCTGCAAATGTTTTCATCGCCGGGGAAAATCTATTGGTTACGCTCAGGTCCAGCCAATGCCCAACAGGTAGTCGGACCGTGGATTTATCGTTCTCAATACTGCGGCTATATAGAGCTTATCGCACCTCTGGTGCTTGCGCTGTCCCTCTATTACCGGCCTGTTGTCAGTTCCGGGGAATCCCTGCGCATGCGAATTGCCGCTTTTTTCTCAAAGGATGGCGGTAATCTTTACATTTTGCTTGGTTTCGGACTCTTAATCTTGGCGTCGTCCACCTTTATCAGTCTGAGCAGGGGGGGGATTATTGCTTTTTCCCTGTCCTTTCTGTTCTTTTTTGTTTTACTGGCTTGGAAGGAGGCACGATATTCCAGCCTCTTTTATGTGGGTATCATTTCCTGTTTGATCCTCTCGGTTTCGTGGTTTGGCTGGGATCCGATTGTGCAACGGTTTGACAGCATAATCAATAGTTCCGGTGAGGTGGATATTAACCGTTTTCCGATCTGGGTAAATTCCTGGCAGATAGTTAAAGAATTTTGGCTGACCGGCAGCGGTTTTGGCACTTTTATAGCTATTTTCCCGAATTATAGAACTCTTCCAGGAAGTGAAATTTATGACCATGCCCATAACGATTATCTTGAATTGTTGACTGACGGCGGGATAATTAGTTTCTTTCTCGTTTCTTGCTTTGTCATCGTTATTATCCGTTCAGGGTGGCAAATGCTGCGACGTCGGCGGGATCGCTATTCGATACTTTTGAGCATCGGGGCACTTACCGGTATAGTCGCCACGCTGATCCACAGTATTAGCGATTTTAATTTGCATAACGGTGCTGTCGGACTCTATTTTTTCTTTATCTGCGGGCTTCTTGTTGCGGCTGGGAACACAAGATTTCATTATCAAATGAATGCCACCCTTCTACCCAGAAGTCCGTGGTTGTCGCGAAATATTTTCATGTTTTCCGGAGGCGTTCTTTTCTGCCTAGTGCTGTTCGGGCAGGGGGGTGTGACCCTGGCTCAGTACAAATATAACAGCGTGAAGAACATCTACCTAAGCAGACAACTGTCGGAGCAACGTCTTCATGAGGTTTCCTCAGCCCTGCAGAGTGCGGCGCGGCTCGATCCCTCTGAGGGTCTGTATCCATTTTTTCAGGGAGAAGTGCAGAGATATTTGAAAAACCCTGAAGAGGCCCTGAGCTCGTATGTCACCGCCAGTCTGAAAGATCCCCTGGATGGGGCCTTTCTCCAACGAATCGGATTATTACTGCCGCAAGACAGGCATAAAGAGGCAGACTATTTTTTGAAAATGGGCTCGCAACGGACGCTCAAAAAAGATCAGCTTATGTTAACTCGCGTCGAATGGCTCTTGGCAACCAGGCAACGGACCAAAGCGATAGAGGTTCTTCGCGAGTCGATCGCTGTGACGCCCGATTTGGTGAAAGTGGTGATACCCTTGCTGCAAAGTTTTTCTTTCACCAGGGAAGAGCTAGCCGCTATTTTACCGAATAGTGTTGACAGTTGGATGCAGTGCGGTTCTTTTTTGGAGAGGACGGGCAATCTTGAAGATGCGGTTTATTTTTGGCAACATGCCCTCGATTTTCTTTGCAACGAAAGAAAAATTCTGCCCCAATGGTTTGACCCGCTCTATACTTATTACAGACAGCAGAAAGACAGTGAGAAGGCTTTAGAGATTCTCCGGCTCGGTATCGAAAAAATCCCGGATTATCCCCGCTTTCATGAATGGCTGGGCGATTATTACGCCGGTGAGGGGATTATTTATCGGGCATTGGAGGAATACCAGCAGGTGCTGCTGCTTGAACCTCTGAATGAGTCGATTCGCGGAAAGGTAGAGAAATTACAAAAACCGCAACTGAAATAGCCTGGGGGATGTTCCGTGCACACCATGGGAAGAGGAAGTAGGCTAAGTTCACTCACAAAATGAAGTGAAACGTAAAAATCGTCAATCGCTGATGCGTTTTTCTACGAACTGGGCCATCAGTTCGTGCACATTATAGGGAGGTCGGACCTTGAAATAGTGGTCGACGATCGCATGGCCTATTTCATGAGCCAGTATCGCCAGTTTGACATCATCAACAGAGATATAAATGGTGTCCTCAGACAGTGAGTAGAAGGCCAAGTAATTTACATTCTTCCCATACTTTTCCTTGAACACCCTTGCCACATCCGCAGAATTTTCCAGCAAAACAATCCTCATATGGAGCTGATCGGGAAACATTTCCAAAATAGTCTCCGCCTTTTCAATGATTGTGTCTATCTTTACCAGGACCTCGTCTTCGACGGTAACGATATTCGTTTTTCTGACAAAGGCTTTGAGATTTCTTCCTAGTTCAATCTCCGCATTGAAATCGGTGAGCAATTTTTGGCTGCTGTACTGCAGGGAGGCATACCTGCTCTTTGCTTCCTTTGCCATGAGCAAATGCGGAAAAAAAAGAAAGGAACAAAGTGCAATGCAGAAGAGTATTCTAGACATCCTTCAAGGTGTACGATGAGCAAATTGCCTTTATTCTCTTATTCTTTTCATCGATATTCCAGTAAATACCCTGCAATTCTTCTTGTTGGCCATGACCCAGATTCTCGGTTTTTTCCCGGGCCAATTCGAGAAGGCCGGCAATGGCATCGGCATTGCCCTGGAGATTTTTCACAGCCAATGACAATTCTGAGTTGAAGTCATTGATTTTTTTTGCGAGATCCTTGCCTTCGTCGTTGATACGCAAATAAATTGTGTCATCCAATTTGCCTTTGAGCATATTATCAAGAGTTCTTTCGAGTCGAAAAAGAGGTCCGGCGATTCGATGGGTAAGGAGCATGGCAGCCGCCACCAGAAAGGCACCGCCTAAGACAATGAATACCCAGTGGGCGGCAAGGGTTTCCCTGATGAGCATGATCGGTGTCTGGCCCAACTGCAGATCGTGATTGTTGTACGAAATCGTCAGGGTGTCCGCCGAAAAAAGACCAAGGAGGAAGAGGAAAAAGAGGCAGCCACCGGTTACGAAAAGGAAGTAACCGAGTATCAACTTGCCTTGAAAATCTTTTTTAATAAAAAAATTTCTTCTTTTGTACTTTTGCGCCATGGCTACTCTTGCTCTTTGTGGATGGTGATTGTTGCGTTTTGTCGTAATTCCAAAAGCCAACGCTTCATCTGCTGCTCTTTTTGGTCCTCCTCCAGCATCTCTTGTATCCTTTGCCTATCGACCGGTTTTGTTACATAGTCCGGAGAAGGCTGGACGCTGTCCAGCCTGAGGGCATAATTTTCACTGCCTGTATCAAATCTCACTCCATATTGGCCGGGTTGAAGCGATGAAAGGAGGAGGCGGACCGGGGTGGCCAGATCAGAAAACAGAGCAGTATTGCTCAAACCTTTGCTGGTCGCCGCTTCTGAAACATACTGGGGGATTTTCTCAAGTCGGGTAAAGGTAACGATTTTGCCGAGAAAGCTTATGTAGTTATCAATATCCACATCGGTGACAGCTACCTGCAGCTTGCTGTTCTGGCGATCAAGGAGGGTTTTAACCAAAGAATTTTCATAATAATTTTTCAAGGATTGGCGGAAACTTTCCTCTTTGTGTATTGCTTGTCGTTCCGCTTCTTGGATGAGCAGTTCTCTGGTTATCAGGGTATCAAAAACTTCAGACTGTTGATCGGCGTGGTAGCCGTACTTCTTGCCTTCAACGGTAACGGTGTTTTTGGCAAATTCATGGCCATTGATGGAGATGGCGATATCCTTTTGCGCGGCTCTCTTCTCCGGGAAGACAAAAAAGACGGTAAGAATTGTCGTCACTCCGATGATTACCAGAATAATATAAAGGTACTTCATAAGCTGTTCGTTAGTATTTTTGTTGAAGAACGTTCATGCTTTCCAGCAGAACATTGCCGAAAAACGTTTTTAATTCAGTATAATTCTAGCGGAAAGAAAAGAGCAATTGCAAGGGAAAACGAGGAATGCGTCACTTGTCGGTTGTGGAGATGCGTGTCACAAAGTCGGTTATCTCCTGTTTGTTTAAATAAAGGCCACTGAGAACAGCATTGCCGGCCTTCAGTGCCGGCACCATTTTTATGCCATCCCGCCAAGCCCGCAGTGGTGCTGTGAGGATTTCGACCTCTTCAATCCGCAGGTCTGGATGGGTGGAGCGCAGGGTGAGGAGATGTCTTTTTGCAAGAAAACAGCGGGGGCAAAGAGCTGATTTGTAAAAAATAAGGTGCATAGTGGTTGCTTCCTGTTGGGAGAGGTGGCGGCGGTGCAGTGGTTTGAAGAAGCAAAGGTACCGGATACGGCCATTTCACACAACAAAAGAATGTGCCGAAGAAGGGTGGTGGAGCCGGGTTGATCGGCAATCACAGGAAGAATGAAATGTGTTTGCTTATTCGATCGGTCCTTATGCTATAATGTTGGAAGAGAGGCTGTCGTTTGCGCTTAACTCTAGAGGCGGATTCGAAAACTGAAAACCTCAACGGTTCCTAATCTCGGCAATGGAGGCCATATGTATATCGCAGAATACATGACTCCCGACCCAATTACCGTATCGCCCGACATGTTGCTGCCGGAGGCACGATTGATCCTCAATACCTATCACATCCGCCACTTGCCGGTGGTCGATCGGGATAAAAAACTGGTCGGCATCGTCACCGACCGGGACCTGAGGTCGGCCTATCCTTCCTCGGTAACCTCAAAGCATGATAAAACCCTTGCATTCGAACAGGTTGAGCAAACGACGGTGGCCGATATCATGACCACAACCTGCGCGGCCCTCGGTCCGGAGGCTTCTCTTGACGATGCCCTGCTTCTCTTTGATCGGGAAAAAATCGGCGGTATCCCCATCTTGAGCGAGGAGGGTGTGGTACTAGGTTTTTTTTCTATCCTCGATCTAACCGCTGCCTATCGCAGGCTCTTCGGAATGGATGAAAGAGGCTCGGTGCTCATTGGTGTGGAAGATGATGGTCGTGATAATATATTGAGTGAGATCGTAACGTTGCTGGAGAAAAACGACATTGTCCTTACCCGCCTGATCCGACTTGTAGAGAGTAAAGATGCCGCAAAGATCTATATGCGGATTAACAGCCAGAGACCGGCAGATGTTTATAAGCTTTTAAAAATGCAAGGATTCACGCTCCTGCAATAAGTAAATTTATGACTACGATAGAAAAAGGCTGTGAACAGTGCGGCAAGTGTTGCAAAGAGGGTGGCCCCGCTTTGCATAACGCGGATCTGCATCTCCTGAGGAACAGAAAAATCCCGATCGGCAAACTCATCACCATCCGTAAAGGGGAATTGGTGCATGACCCGCTGACCGGGTCCGTGCAGCCGGTGCCTGTTGAATTGGTGAAAATTGCCGGAGTGGGAAGGCAGTGGGATTGCTGTTATTATGACGGCAGCAAGGGATGTACCATCTACGAACACCGGCCGCAGGCATGTCGGGTGTTGAAATGTTGGGACAATGAAGAGATTCTTGCCCTGGTGGCAAAGGATACTCTGAGCCGTATGGATATTCTACCGGAAGATCATTTCCTTCTCCCGATGATCCGGGAGCATGGTTCGCTTTGTCCCTGCGATGACCTGCAGCAGCTGCATACTGCAGGACAGGATATATCTGAAAAAACAAAGAAAGAATTGGAAAAAAGGGCAGACGAAGAGATGCAGTTTCGCCTGCGGGCCGTTGCCGATTTTCAGTTAGCGCTCTGTGACGAACTTTTCTATTTCGGTCGGCCATTTTTTCAACTGCTGCAGGCGCTCGGGGTGCGGGTTTCCGAATCTCCGACGGGGATTCGACTGCACTGGGAGAGATAGCGCTCCAACCTCCTTTTTCGGTACGCTGGAGCGCTGTTGTAATCACCAGATTTTTCGTGCTATTTCCTCGCCTCTCGTGGAAATGGTTATCTGCTCTACCGGAACGGTTTTTCCCGCGACTTCCATGGCCTTTTTGATGATGACGTTCATAGCCGAGCAGCATGGGACCTCCATGATCAGCACAGTGAGGCTTTTCAGGTTGCAGGTACCGATAATCTCGGCGAATCTCTGGACATAGCTGTCGGCGTCGTCAAATTTGGGACAGCCCATCATCACCGTCTTTCCGGCGAGATATTTTTCCTGGAAATTGCGGACCGCGACCACCGTGCAATCGGCAGCCACCAGGACATCGGCATTTTGCAGGAACGGTGCGTGCGGCGGAATGAGACGGATCTGCACCGGCCAGTGGGTCAATTCGGAACCTCCCGCCCCGGCCATAGGGATTCGACTTGGGGCGTTGGCCGACTGACAGGGTGATATGGCGGCCTGGGGCATGGGCCTGAAGGATTGGATATGGCTTGAGGCACAGCCGCAATCCATGGTTTTCGCCGGGCTTTTCTTGGCCTTTTTTTTCTCTTCGGCAAGATATTCCTCGACCGCCTTTTCGTCAAATTCCTCGGCCGGGCGTTCGATGATCTTCAGGGCTCCGGTGGGGCAGGAGCCAAGACAGGCGCCCAGGCCGTCGCAGAGTTTATCGGCGACCAGTCTTGCCTTGCCGTCGATGATCTTCAGGGAACCTTCGGCACAATCCGGCACACATTGGCCACATCCGTTACAGAGTTCTTCATCAATTCTGATAATTTTCCGTACATTTTTCATATTCTATTCTCCCGGTCAGGTGATTGGAAACAAGGTTGGGCGGGCCATCCGTTATCGGAGCGCTTCGCCGGCAGCACAAGGTGCGCTGTTCATGATGATAGAATAACACAGCGGGCCGGAAGATCTTTGATCTGGGTCAAGTTGCATCATTTTTTAAAAAAAAGAACAAAAAAGGCGGGGTAGGTACCCCGCCTTGGCGTCTGGAACAGACAGTACCGATGCTTACCCGAGGATGGCCTTCAGGTCTTCCTCCGGGGTTGCGGCGATCGGTTTACATGCAAAATTCTCAACCAAGACATTGAGAACATTGGGGGTGATAAAGGCCGGCAGGGAGGGTCCGAGGCGTATGTCTTTAATTCCAAGGCTGAAGAGGGTCAGTAAGATAACCACCGCCTTCTGCTCGTACCAGGAGAGCACCATGGACAGCGGCAGGTCATTGACGCCGCAGTTGAAAGCGCCGGCAAGGGCAACGGCAATCTGAATCGCCGAGTAGGCATCGTTGCACTGGCCGACATCGAGGAGACGGGGAATGCCGCCGATATCGCCGAGTTTTTTGTCAAAGAAACGGAATTTGCCGCAGGCGAGGGTCAGGATCATGCAGTCGGCAGGCACCTTCTCGACAAACTCGGTGTAGTAGTTACGACCGGGTTTGGCGCCGTCGCAGCCGCCGACCAGGAAGAAGTGGCGAATCGCCTTGCTTTTCACCGCCTCGATCACCTTGTCGGCGACTCCGAGGACGGTATTGCGGGCAAAACCGACCAGTACCGTATCCTTGTCGACATCGGCAGCAAAACCGGGCAGTTCGAGGGCACGTTTAATGACTGGGCTGAAATCCTTGTCGGCACCGATATGCACCAGATCCGGCCAACCGACCAGGCCGGTTGTGAAGACATTGGCTTTGTAGCTGTCGGCAGGTCTCTGGATGCAGTTGGTGGTAAAGAGAATTGCCCCGGGGAAGGTCGGGAATTCTTTGGCCTGGTTCTGCCAAGCGGTACCGAAATGACCGAAGAAGTGACTGTATTTTTTCAGTTCCGGATAACCGTGACAGGGCAGCATCTCCCCATGGGTGTAGATATTGATGCCTTTGCCTTCGGTTTGTTTGAGCAGCAGTTCGAGATCGCGCAAATCGTGTCCCGTGATCAGAATGGCTTTGCCGGCTTTGACTCCGAGCGGCACCGGTGTAGGCGTCGGATGACCGTAAGTGCCGGTATTGCCGGCATCGAGCAGCTCCATCGCCTTGAGGTTGACTTCGCCGCACTTCAGAACCATGCCGACCAATTGACCCAGATCTTGGCCCCCGTGGGTCAGTTCCGCCAAGGTGGCATGGATATATGCATAGATGGAATCATCCTCCTTGCCGAGAATTGCTGCATGATCGGCATAGGCGGCCAGACCGCGGATGCCGTAAACGGCAATCTGCTTGAGCGAGCGAAGATCTTCATTGGCGTCGAGGGTGTTCATAAAGTCAAGCGTTTGCCCTTGAGCGATCAAGCCATCCAGGGTCGGAGCGGGGGTGAAGGAGGCATTTGCAGCGGCGAACTGGACATTGCCGCCGGCGGTCTTCACTTTACCCTTCATCGCTTCACGCAGTTCCACGGTTTTCTTGATCCAGACCTGGAAACGCAGAGGGTCGAAATCGACGTTGGTCAGGCAGGCGAAGATCGCTTCGGCGGTAAAGCGATTAACAGCGGCATCGGTCAGGCCGAGTCTTCGCGCTTCGGTGGCTACCAGAGAAAGCCCCTGGATCGCATAGGTGAGGAGATCCTGCAGGGCGGCAGTTTCACCGGTTTTTCCACATACGCCGATTTTTGTGCAGCCGCTTCCTTTGGCCGTTTGTTCGCATTGATTACAAAACATTTTTTCTCTCCTGTGACTAGGTTGGGTATTCGCCGGGCGAATACGGTGGTTGTACGGGCTGTTGTTTCGGGGGATCCCTTTTTGTCTATCGGGATTAAGAGGGAGAGTACCCTAAGAGTGTCTCAGGATCTTTGATGTAGGTCAAGAATAAAATATTTTTGAAAATTATTGCTGTTTGAGGACAAGCAGACAACATGAGGATGCTGACCCAGCATAGGTCGCATTGTTGTAATTCCCCCAAATATGTTGCGGTTCGAAGTTCGCTTCGGTAAAGAGGGTGAGCCATTTTTCGAGGGGGAACCCGGCGATGGCCGTGATGGTATGGTAATCCTCGTTCGGCAGCCCCGCCTGCATGGGACGGATGCGAAAACGTTCTTCCAATTGCACGGTTTGTGAATCCGGCAGATATTTTTTGAGAATCTCCTTGATGATCCGGCCGCCGCCCTGACGATCAAACATCTGAAACTGGAAGGTGGTACGATCCTTGCCGAGAAAATCCTCGGTGGGAATGAAAAGCTGGACGATAAGGGTGCCTTCCCTGCGGAGATGAGCCTTGCAGCCAAGCAGGCAGCGGCGGATTTTCTCTTCAGTCGGCAGCAGGTTCAAGGTATTGTAGGGAATGAGGATGGCAGCAAAAGGTTGGCGAAAGGCGGGTGCCAGCATGTCCATACAGACGAAAGAACAATAGGGGCTTTGGTGCTGCATCGCCAGTCGGAGCATCGACAGGGATATGTCGATGCCGGTGACCGGTCGGCTCATTTTCCCCAAATAACGGGCGACCCGGCCGGTGCCGCAACCCATTTCCAGAACTGCGCCGTGTTCGGGGAGCACCTTGTCGAAGAAGACACAGTCTTCCGAGAAGTTTTCCATCTCAAGGGCATAGAGACCGGCGGCAAGTTCTTCCGGCAGACGCAGGAACACATCAGCCGGTTCGTCTTGATAATCATGGTAAATTGTTACCATATTCGTTCAGTGGAAAGCCTGTGCCGTCGTGTTTCAAAGGAATGGAATTTCTAAAAGTGCAGGAGACCGGCTTCTTCCGGGGTAGCCGAGTAGCAGTCGATATGAATCAGCCAGTAGTGGGCCGGATTTTCCTGAATCGCCCGGAGAGTCTGGGGTGGCAGCCAGTGGCTGTCGTCGAGGATATTATAAAAATAGGAGTCGATGCCGATGAAGCCGTCGAGAAAATGGCTGAGAATATGCAGGGTCTTACTCAAATAGCCCTGGGGGATGTGTCGCAGGTCACCTGTTTTTTCGATGCCGGCTTTTTCAAGCTCGGCAAGCAGATCTGCAATCATTTTGCGGTTACGTTTTTCCGCTGCCGCAATACGGGTGAAGAATGTGCCATCGAGGCCGGAAAAAGAGTGCTCCTTCCGGGTCTCGATGCAGTCATAGATCACCAGGGAGGTGAGGTCGAAAAACCTGTGCAGCTGGTCGCAGCAATGCTCGAACGACTCCCCTGCGAGGAGAACCTTATGCTGGGAAAGCCTTTCCATGATACTTTATTCCTGTTCCGCCAGACTCTCAACGACCCGTTTGCCGATTCTTCGGCCCATTGCCACACATTCTTCCAGCTGTTGGTCGCTCGGCACATATTTCAGGCGCAACCCTTCCTCAATGACATCGATTCGCATGTCCTCCAGGGCCGCGTTCATCAAACCGACCGCCTCTCCGCTCCAGCCATAGGAGCCGAAGGCTGCCCCGAACTTGTTGGTGGGTTTCAGTCCTCGCATATACATAAGGAACCCTGCCATACGCGGCAGCAGGCCGTTATTGAGGGTTGAAGACCCAAGAATCACTGCCTTGGCTCCGAGCACCTCGGTCATGACATCGCTGCGGTGATGGACCTTGAGGTTAATAAGCTTGGTGCTTACACCGGTTTCTCGCAGTCCGGCTTCGACGGAGTGGGCCATACTTTCGGTCGAATGCCACATCGAGTCATAGATAACCAGAACCTTTTTCCCTGCCTCGTTGCGACTCCAGTGGTCGTATGCCTCAAGGATTTTGTTCAGGTGCGTCCGCCAAATAATCCCATGGTCCGGCGCAATCATTTTGATATCAAGGTTCATGGAACTGACCGTCGCCAACAGTTTTTTAATTAGCGGGGAGTAAAGGTAGAGGATGTTGGCGTAGTATTTGGCACTTTCATGCATGACCTCGGACATGTCCACCTGGTCATCGAACCGTTCGCTGGTGGCGTAATGCTGGCCGAAGGCATCGCTTGAAAAGAGAATGCCGTCTTCTTTGATAAAACTGAACATCGAATCGGGCCAGTGCAGCATCCTGGTCTCGAGAAACTGTATGGTCCGTTTCCCGAGGCTGATTTCGCTGCCTGATTTCACAACCTCGAAAGGCCAGTCTTCACGGTGGAAGTGGTCTATGATGGCTTTTTGGCCCATTGGTGAACAGATGAGTTTTTCCGGTTTGACGAGGTCCATCATCGTCGGCAGAGCCCCGGAATGGTCCATTTCGACATGGTTGACGACAATGTAATCAATTTTAGCAGGGTCAATTATCTTCCTGATGTTTTGTAACATTTCATCGGTATGGGAACTTTTCACGGTATCGAAGAGGGTTACTTTTTCATCGATAATGAGAAAGGCGTTGTAGGTGGTTCCCCGGTAAGTTGAATATCCGTGGAAATCCCGTTGATCCCAGTCTATAGCTCCAACCCAGTAAATTCCTTTGGCAAGTTCACTTGTGCTCATTGTGGCTCCATCATGAGAGTATTGTTAGTCCCTTAGAATAAAAAACATGGTCTATATGATAATGGACAGGAAAACGTATTACAATAGGAGGATATCCATTTGTGAATTTTCTGCGACGTGAGGAGACCCTATTAATGAAAAAATTTCCATCAATCGATCTTGGCAGATGTACCGAATGTAAAGGCTGTATCGAAATTGCCCCCACAGTGTTTTGTTATAATCCGTCCACCGGGATGATGGAAGTGATCGAACAGGAGGAATATCCTGAGGATCTGGTCAATGAGGCAATAAAGAATTGTCCCGAAGACTGTATTTCCTGGGAGGTGGGTGAATATCCGACAAGCAAGCCGGCATAGACCTTTGTCCTTCGCTGTCAATAGGCAAAAATACTCAGTTGCCGAGAGGGTATTCCTGTCAGCTTGTTTTTTTTCCGGAAAAGCAGTAATTCATGTGAATTCTTCAATAATTATGGCAGGTTTTTTTCGATTTTCATCCTTATCTCGCCGACGGCTGCTTTGGCTCACGGTATGACACAAAAATTGTTCCACGGGGTAACCCTGAAATTGGCTTTATGGCTGGTGTTGCTGAGCTCCATGGTGACCATTGCCGGAACCGTAGCTCAGATGTATGGCGATTTCCGGAGAGATTTACTGGCCAACGGAATCAGCATATTTCTCATCGCCGGGTGTGCACTTGTTCTGTTTTATTTTTTTGTTACCAGGCACCTTGAATCCCTGGCAAGGCAAATTGCTCGTCTCGACTTCTCCGACCCCGAATCTGCCCTGATCCTAAGTCGCAAGAGTTGCGAAGGAGATGATGAACTTGATGCTGTTGTGTCCGGGCTTAACACCACCTTGGCGCGGGCGCGCGGGGCCTACAAGACCCTGGCCGGAAACGAGCAGCGACTGTTGCTGTTTTTCGATTCCACGGAAGAGGCGATCATAGGGGTCGACCGGGATGGTATCTGTACCTTTGCCAATGACGCTTGTCTGCAGTTATTGGCGCAGAAAGATTATGAGGCGGTAATCGGCAAAGAGTTGCATACCCTTTTTAACCATTCGGATTATAAAAACCCGCATCAGGTTGATGGTCAAGACCTCATCCGCCAGGCGATGACCAAGGGCCTGGCTTTGCAGTGTGAAGACGGTTTCATCTCCTTGCCATTCGGAAAAAATCTCTTCGTGGCAATCCGTGCCTATCCGGTTTTCAAGGCCGGAGAGGTCTCCGGAGCCTTGCTTTTCATTAATGATAACAGCGAAAAACGACAATTGCGTCGGGATCGGGAACTGTTGAGCCAGGCAATCGAGCAGGTGCCGGTGATGATCATAATAGCCGATAGTGATCATCGCATTCACTATGCCAACAGCGGCACCGAGCGTTTAACCGGATTTACCCGAGAGGAATTGGTCGACCAGTCGATTTTTCTGGTGGATGGCAGATTTCCCGAAGGTGATGCAGACCTCGCTCCTGTCAAAGACAGTCTTCGTAAGGGGCAGCAGTGGGAAGGCATCTTGGAAACCAGGTCGAAGTGGGGGAAACCGTTGAAGTTTTTTTCGGTGATCTCGCCGGTATTTGATGACAGGAAAGAGGTGGTAAACCTGATCTCGGTATCGAGAGAAGTGTCCTGCGAAATCGCTCTGCAGAACGAAATGATCAATGCCAAGAAGATGGAGGCTGTCGGTCGACTATCGGCGAGCTTTGCCCATGAATTCGGCAACCCTCTTTTTGGCGTGCGCTCAGTGTTACGGGATATTTGTGACCGCATTACTTTTTCTGAAAATGATAAATATCTGCTGGAGCTTGCCCACGGCGAATGCGAGAGGATGCGAAGTATGGTCAGGGAGATTCAGCGACTGGACCGGCAGACCCCGGCCAGGGAAGAAATTGTCGAAGTTACGCAGATCATTACGGCTGTTTTGGAAGATGTCGAGCCCTTATTTGCTACTCACAAAATAAATACCTTCTGTGAGTTTCCAGAAAATACCCGGGGAATTGTCGGTAATAAAGGCAAGTTGTCCGTGGTACTGCGAAATATAGTGATTAATGCTGCCGAGAGCATGGCAAAAAGCGGCGGAATCCTGCACATCTCCACCGCCCTGGAAGGGGATTTCCTCCGGGTCTTGATAAGTGACACTGGAGGAGGTATCAAAAAAGAGCATCAGGACTTCATTTTTGAGCCGTTTTTCTCAACCAAGCCGGAAGTGGAAGGCAAAGGGCTTGGCTTATCGGTGGCCTACGGGAGCATAATGGGACTGGGTGGAACACTCACCTTTGTGAGCGAAGAAGGCAAAGGCACTGTTTTCACTATCCATATCCCAATCAGCCGGGCAGCAACCCTTGACCCGCCCGCGGCAAGATGATTATACCGCACTGGCCATTTTCCTGATTTGTTTCTGTTAAAATACTTTTCCACCCTAAGTTTTCCCGAGCCATGATTATTCTTCTTTCTTGGGCGATGTGCAGAGATGTGGATTTACCCGTGACCTTTTGTTAGTATGGGCGCGGCGCAGAGGTTCAACCACGAGAGAATTTTATGGACGTTCCCTTTCAACTTATAACAGAATTCAAGCCGGCCGGCGACCAGCCCGCTGCCATTGAAATGCTGGCCGACGGCATCAGGGCCGGACTTCCCGGCCAGGTGCTTCTCGGGGTTACCGGCTCCGGCAAGACCTTTACCATCGCCAACGTCATCGCCAAGGTGCAGCGACCATCCCTGGTGATTGCCCCCAACAAGACCCTGGCCGCGCAACTCTTCAGTGAATTCAAGGAACTCTTTCCCCACAATGCGGTTGAGTATTTTGTCTCCTACTACGACTATTACCAGCCGGAGGCCTATATCCCCCAATCCGACAGCTATATCGAAAAGGATTCGTCGATAAATGAGGCCATCGATAAGATGCGCCACTCGGCAACCCGGTCTCTCTTGACCCGCAAGGATGTCCTGATTGTCGCCTCGGTGTCCTGCATCTATGGCCTCGGTTCGCCGGACGAATATAAGAATATGCACCTTTTCCTGCGGGTCGGAGATGAGTATCCGGTCGAGGAGGTGCAACGCCGCCTGGTCTTCATGCAATATGAGCGCAATGACATGTCGTTTCACCGCGGCACCTTCCGGGTGCGTGGTGACGTACTCGATATTTTTCCGGTGCATGAAGAAGACCGGTCGATTCGTGTCGAGTTTTTCGGCGACACAATCGAGGCCTTGGCGATTCTCGATCCCCTGCGCGGGGTAGTTGTTGAGCGGCTCCAGGAATATTCGGTCTTTCCCGGCAGTCACTTCGTCACCTCAAAGGATCGTTTGCAAACAGCCTGTGCGACGATCAAGGACGAACTGCGGCTGCGGCTTGAGGATTTTCATCAGGGCAATCGACTGGTCGAGGCGCAACGGCTCGAACAGCGAACCATGTTCGATCTGGAAATGATCCACGAGCTGGGCTATTGCAACGGCATCGAAAACTACAGTCGGCATCTGACCGGCAAGAAACCGGGTGCCCCGCCCCCCAACCTTCTCGACTATTTTCCCGAGGATTACCTCATTTTTATCGATGAAAGCCACATAGCCATTGGCCAACTGAACGGCATGTACAACGGTGATCGGTCGCGGAAACAGACCTTGGTGGATTACGGTTTTCGCCTGCCGTCCGCCCTCGATAACCGGCCCTTACGCTTTGATGAATTTGTCGGGCGCATCAACCAGGTGGTATACGTTTCCGCAACCCCCGGCAGCTATGAACTGGAGCAGGCGCAGGGCCGGGTTGTCGAACAGGTGATCCGCCCGACCGGGCTCCTCGATCCGCGCATTGAAGTCCGACCGGCCACCAGTCAGGTCGATGATCTGCTTGAAGAAATTCGCCTCCGCGCCGATCGCGGCGAGGCGGTGCTGGTGACGACCCTGACCAAGCGCATGGCCGAGGATCTCACTGACTATTATGAAAAACTGGGCATTCGGGTCCGTTACCTGCACTCAGATATTAAAACCCTTGAGCGGGTCGAACTTATTCGCGATCTGCGCAAAGGAGAATTCGACGTCCTTATCGGCATCAACCTGCTGCGGGAAGGCTTGGATATTCCGGAGGTGTCGCTGGTGGCCATTCTCGACGCCGACAAGGAAGGTTTTCTTCGTTCCGAGCGCTCGCTTATCCAGACCTGTGGCCGAGCGGCGCGCAACTCCGAGGGCATGGTGATCATGTACGCCGATGTCGTTACCGGCTCCATGCGGTACACCATTGAGGAGACCGAGCGGCGACGAAAAATCCAGGAAGCCTACAACCGGCAACACGGCATCGAGCCCAAGACCATTATCTCCTCGGTCAAGGATTCCATGCAGCAACACCTCAAAAATTCTGGGTATCTTGTTGAAGATTACCAGCAACACTTGCTTGCTACGGCAGAGGACGTTCCTTTTTTCTCTTCCATCAAAGATCTGGAGAAAGAGATTCGCAAACTGGAAGTAGAAATGCGTACCGCCGCCAAGGAATTGGCCTTTGAACAGGCGGCCGCATTGCGCGACCGTATCAAGAAAATTCGTCTTATGGAGATTGAACTCGGATGACCGAAGGGGTGTTGAACAGTATACTGCTGCGGGTGGTGCCCGTCACTCTTGCCCTCATCATGCGGCTATGGTTTTCTACCTGCCGGGTGCGGGTCCATATCCCCCATGATTTTCCCGATCCGAAGAAAACCGGGAAGCCGGTTATTGCCTCTTTCTGGCACTATTCGATTATCTATTTTTTCTATTTTGTTCGCGACTATCGGGTTACCGCGATGGTCAGTGCCAGCAGGGACGGGGAATATATTGCCAGGCTGGCGAAGCAATTCGGCTATACGGCAGCGCGCGGTTCACGGAATAACAAAGGGACCGAGGGGCTGAAGGCCCTGTTCCGGGCAATCCGCAGTGGCGACAACTGCGCTTTGGTCGCCGACGGTTCCCAGGGGCCACCGAGAATCGCCCAGCCGGGGGCGATTCTTCTCGCCTCCCGGAGCGGGGCCCCGGTGTTGCCCATGGTGTGGTCGGCCGAACGGTATTTCACTGTGCATTCCTGGGATAAGACGGTTATTCCCAAACCGTTCTCCCGGATCGAATATTATTATGGGGAAGCGATTTTTGTCCCGGCCGACCTCAAGGCGGACGGTATCGAGGAATACCGGCTGCTTCTTGAACAACGGCTGAACGCGCTTTACGCCGAGGCTTGGGGGCAATATAATAAGGCCGGGCATTGAGAAAAATGGGGGGCTGCCCGGTGTTGCGCCGGGTTGTCCACTGGCTTGAGATTAAAAAAGGATATAGCTGGTAATGCAGAAAAGAGGAGTGGTAATCGCCGGCCTTGCCGGGGGATCGGGAAAGAGTGTTGTTGCCGTGGGAATCACCGCCGCATTGGCGCGTCAGGGCTATACGGTCGTACCTTTTAAAAAGGGGCCGGACTATATAGATGCCGGCTGGCTGCAGCTGGCCGCCGGGCGGAAGTGCTATAATCTTGATCCTTATCTGATGTCGCAAGCTGCCGTTATCGATTCCTTCGCTCGTCGGTCGGCTGCGGCCGAGAGGGTCATTGTCGAAGGCAACCGAGGCTTGTTTGACGGGGTGAATGCCGCCGGCGGCTATTCCACAGCCGATCTGGCCTTGACTCTGGGGCTGCCGGTCATTCTGGTGGTCGATTGCACCAAGACCACCCGGACGGTCGCCGCCTTGGTCCTCGGCTGTCAGAAGTTTGATGAGCGGTTGGATATCCGGGGCGTTATCCTCAATCAGATTGCCACCGAGCGCCAGCGTTTGCTGATCACCGAGGCGGTGGAAAAATACACCGGCATTCCGGTACTTGGGTCGGTGCCGCGATTGAAAAGGGATATCTTTCCCATGCGCCATCTGGGTATGATCCCTCATCAGGAATACGGGAACAGTGGGGAGGCCCTGACCTATCTCGCCCATCTGGTCACAACCAATATCGACCTTAGCCGATTTACGGAACTTATGGCTCCGCTGGCGGATACGGCAGCGACCGATGCAGGTCAAGGTCCGGCACCGCAGTCTTTGGTGCGAATCGGTGTTCTCCAGGATGCGGCCTTCCAGTTTTATTATTCGGAAAACCTCGAGGCCTTGGAACGGGCGGGTGCCGAGCTTATATACATCAATGCCATGCAGGATGAAGGTCTTCCGGCCATTGATGGTTTGTATATCGGCGGCGGTTTTCCGGAGACCGGGGCCAGGGAGCTGGCGGCCAACACCGGGTTTCGTCTATCGATTAAAAAGGCTGCGGACCAGGGGATGCCCATCTATGCCGAATGCGGCGGACTGATCTACCTCGGTACCTCAATTATGATGGAAGGCGAGGAATTCCCTTTGGCAGGCGTCTTTCCCGTGCGTTTCGCCATGGCAAAAAAGCCGCAGGCGCACGGCTACACGGCTTTTCGGGTGGAGAGGGAGAATGCCTTTTATAGTGTGGGCGAGAAAGTGAAAGGGCATGAATTTCGCTATTCAAAAATTCTTGAGTGGCGGGGAACAGAGGAACAATTGGTTTTGAAGATGGAGAGAGGGACCGGCTTTATCAATGGTCGCGATGGCTTGGTCTACAACAATGTCCTGGCCTTATATACCCATGTGCATGCCGATGGCACACCGGAATGGGCCGGAAAATTTGTGCAACGTTGCCGCCGACCGGAAAAAGGATGGAAATAAAGAAGGGTCAGTTGGCGGTATTGGAGCCGAGCACCTTAAGACTAATCTCCTGCTGGAGTTTTTCGCTGGGGGCGGGTTCTACCCAATGAATAAATGACTCGGTGACGCGCACGAAGCTGCCGTTATCCTCTTTGCACTTGGCGCAAATAGTCTCCGCCTGATCCCGATACATGATGATTTTTGAGGCCGGATCCCCTTCCTTGGAGACGGCGGCCATCTTTCGGCAACCACAGTCCAATCGAACCACTACGACACCGATGCCATCCGGGCTGCCCTCGAGAATACCTTCAATCATTGCCTGCTCGCGTTTTTCCGCCAGAAGGACTTTTTTACCTTTGTTCTCTTTCATTTTGTTTAAATTATAATAATTATAGGTGGTTGAATTGGTAATTTCGGGTATGTTGCCTGGCCCGACTGATTGTCGCACCGTTGCGCAAAAGAACCCTTACTATAGCTAAAAAAATACTGACCGGTCAAGAGATATGTACGACTCAACCATCACTGAAATACTGTTGTTTGTTGTGTAACATTTGGAAAACACATTATAAATCATATTGTTTACAGACTTAAACCGGTTTGCAATCGGAAGCCGTTTTTGCTTGACAAAAATCTGGCCGTGAATTACAGCATACATCGAATATTGACGACGGGTTCGGGACTGTGTTCGAACTGACGATTAAGTATCATGAATACTTTTTTTTAAATCTCACTTCTGGAGGTGAATTATGTTTGAGGTAATAGTTGACAAAGATAAGTGCATCGGCGACGAGGAATGTGTAGCTGCTTGCCCGGCTCAGGTGTTTGTAATGGAAGACGGCAAAGCCGAGCCTGCCGAGGCCGATGAGTGTCTCGGTTGTGAGACCTGTGTTGAAGTCTGCCCCGAGGGTGCTATCACCGTAAACGAAATTTAAGTTCGATTACGTCTCATCCGAAATGGACAAGCCCATCTCCTGAACAAGGGGGATGGGCTTTCTTATTGGTGTTGATGGGGTGGAGATGCTGAAAGGGATAGCTCGGTTCAAACCGGCGGTGCGAAGGAATACCCTGCTCTTATCCTCCGCCTGTCTATGGACGGTCATTGGCCTGCTTTTACTGGTAAAAGGAGGCTATCGTTGGTATCAACTTCCCGACTCTCATCCCCTCATCATTGCCGCGGGAATTCTTGCAGGCAGTATTAAGTCGTTTTGGATACTCGATAAATCTGCCCGACGCGGGATCGATCGTATTCTCAATTTTGCCGATGGTACCTGCCTCGGCGCGGTTTACTCAAGCAAAACATGGTTATTGGTATTGTGCATGATGAGTTTGGGTGTTATTTTGCGGAACTCTTCTTTTCCCGTTCAGCTGCTCTGCTTTTTTTATTTCACCATTGGTTGGGCGCTGCTTTTATCCAGCAGGCTCGCCTGGAAAGAATGGCTGAAGCGGTAATTTCCCCCACCCCCGTTGTTACCGGCATGAATGAAAAATCCTTTAATTGCATACGAGTAAGCAGCTCGGCCTTGCAACACAATTACACTGTTATCAAGAACCTCGCCGGGACGGATGTGCCGGTGATGGCGATGGTCAAGGCGGATGCCTACGGACACGGCATGGTTATGGCCGCCCGCGCCTTTGCCCGCGCCGGCTGTGGCACCTTCGGGGTTGCCGAACTACGTGAAGCGGTCATCCTCCGAGAGGCGGGCATCAAAGGAGCAATCTATGTCACCCTTGGTTTTCTCCCCGAGGATATCGAGCTGCTCTTTCGTTATGACCTCATTCCGGTCATATACACCTATGAAACAGCCCGCCTTCTGGCGGATAAGGCGACGGCCTTGGGGCAGGAAATCGGCGTCCATATCAAAATTGATTCGGGGATGAGCCGATTAGGCTGGTTGCCGGACGAATTGCCAGGGTTTGTTGCCGGGATTGCCACCTTGCCGGGCATCAGGATAGCCGGTATGATGAGCCATTTCCCCGAGGCCGACATCTCCGGCTCGGCGAGCACCGCCCGAGGCTACCAAATCTTTTCCGAGGTTTGCCGGGAGATAAAAAGCCGGTTCGGCGGTATCTGCCACATTGCTAATTCCGGCGCAGTGCTTAATTTCCCCGCCAGCTACTGTGACATAGTGCGCAGTGGCATTGCTCTGTACGGATACCATCCCGCGGGACGCAGTGTGGGGGATGATAAAAATGCGGCAAACTTGATACCCGCGATGTCTTTTGTCACCAGAATCATGCAGGTGAAGACCCTTCCCGCCGGAAGCGGAGTCAGTTACGGCCATACCTACCGCGCCGAGGGGCCGATTACCCTGGCGGTTTTGCCCGTCGGCTATGAGGACGGATTTTCCCGGTTATTCTCCAATCGCGGCCAGGTGTTGATCCACGGGCGGCGAGTACCGGTGCTCGGCCGGGTCTGCATGAATATGTGCATGGTAGATGTAACCGGAATAGAAGATGTCCGGGCCGGTGACGAGGTCGTTGTGATGGGTCGTCAGGGTAGCGAGGTCATCAGTGCCGAGGACCTGGCGGAAGGAATGACAAGCATCAGCTATGAAGTGCTTTGTCTGCTTGGCAATAATAATCAACGAGAATATATCGAGTAACAGCAATGATCCGAGCACGATTGAAAGATGCGCTTGATGGGTGTTTTGACCAGGGCGTTGCCGAGGGCCTGTGGACAAATGGCGCCGCCGCTAAATTTACCGTCGAACTTCCCAAGCATGAGGGGATGGGCGATTTCTCCACCAATATGGCCTTGGTTGTGGCCGGTGCCGAGAAGAAAAACCCACGGGACTTCGCGAAAATCATAGTCGAAAAACTGGCGAAGGATAGCGACCTTATTGCCCGCGTCGATATTGCCGGTCCCGGATTTATTAATATCTTCATCAATCCCGAGGTGTGGCGTCGGCTCATTCCGACAATTTTCGCGGCCGGCGAAAACTTCGGCAAAAGTACGATCGGCGGCAAGCGCCGGGTCATGGTCGAATTTGTCAGCGCCAATCCTACTGGACCGCTGAGCGTCGGTCACGGCAGGCAGGCGATTCTTGGCGATTCCATCGCCAGGCTGCTAACGGCTACCGGCCACGATGTTTTCCGCGAATACTACTTCAACGATGCCGGTCGGCAGATGCGCGTTCTCGGCGAGTCGACCCGGGCCAGATATCTGGAGCTGCTGGGAGAAAAGAGTGAGTTTCCGGAGGATGGCTATCAAGGCCAATACATCGTTGACATCGCCCAATCACTTATCGACGAACATGGGGATTCTCTCAAGAACCATGCCGATGTGACTCCGTTCAAGAAGCAGGCTGAGGAACACATTTTTAAGGATATCTCCGCCACCCTTGAACGCCTGGGGATCGTTTTCGACAACTATTACAACGAGCATTCCCTGTATGAAAATGGCCATATCGACGATGTCGTTGCCATTCTCCGCGACAAAGGCTATGTCTACGAAAAGGATAACGCGGTGTGGTTCAAAACCACCGCCTTCGGCCACGAACAGGACCGGGTCATCATCAAAAGCTCCGGGGAGCCGACCTATCGATTGCCGGACATTGCCTATCACCGGGAAAAGTTCCGCCGCAATTTTGACTGGCTCATCGATATCTTCGGTTCCGACCATATTGCCACGGTACCGGATGTTCTCGCCGGGGTCAGCGCTCTCGGTTATGATCCGGGCAAGGTGACGGTGGTTTTGCATCAGTTTGTTACGCTGACCCGGGATGGCAAGACGGTGAAGATGTCCACCCGCAAGGCCAATTTCGTCACAGTCGATGAACTTATCGACGAGGTGGGAGTGGACCCGGTCCGCTTCTTCTTTATGATGCGCAAAGCCGATAGCCAGATGGAGTTCGATCTCGCTTTAGCAACCAAGGAGAGCCAAGAAAATCCGGTCTACTATGTGCAATACGGCTACGCGAGACTCTGTTCAATCCTCCGTCAGGCTGCGGAAAAAGGGCTTGCCGAGGTCGATCCTGCCACAACCGAGACGGCCCTGTTGGTTGAGCCGGAAGAGCTGAAACTGCTGAAAACCCTGTCAACCTTCCCGGCAACCGTTGAGAACAGTGCCCTGGAGTTGGCACCGCATAAAATCATTTTTTATCTCATGGAGCTTGCCGGCCAGTTGCACAGCTACTATAACAAGCACAAAGTTATTACCGACGATCTGCCTCTCAGTCGGGCCAGGCTCTGTCTGATAAAAGCCCTGCAGGGGGTGTTGAGAAACGGTCTGAACATGGTCGGCTTGTCCGCTCCGGAAAGAATGTAGAACGGTTGGTCCTGATGGCTACGGTAAGAAAAAATCAGGCAAAAAAGATCAGGTTTGAGCTGACTAAAAGTGCGATTGCCGGTGTTGCGGTGATCGTTTTTTGCCTTTTTCTGTGGATGTTTCTGCTTGGCGTATGGGCCGGGCAATCGCTTCTCCTGCCCACCTATGAGAAAAAGGCCTTGGTCACCGAGGAGAAAAGCAAAGTCCCGGAACCACCAGTGATCAAGGCGGAAAAGAAGAGCCTGAAGAAAACGGAATAGGGTGGGACCTTGGGTGAAAGAATGTTCGGGACGACAAAGGACGGGGAGCAGACCTGCTTCCGAGACGATATGCATTTGATAATGCTTATTTGAGGACGATTTACATACCACAACAGGCTGAATACTATGATCGGAAAAATACTCACGAAGGTTTTTGGCAGCAGTAACGACAGGTACCTTAAACAACTCAGACCTCTCGTGGCGCGGATAAACGGACTGGAAGAGGAAATCCAGGTCCTGGACGATGCATCTCTCGCGGCAAAAACGGTACTGTTCAAGGAGCGGCTGGAAAAAGGTGAGTCTCTCGACGATCTGTTGCCGGAGGCCTTTGCGGTGGTCCGGGAGGCGGGCAAACGGGTTCTCGGCGAACGCCATTTCGATGTACAGCTGCTGGGTGGAATAGTACTGCATCAGGGCAAAATTGCCGAAATGAGGACCGGTGAAGGTAAAACCCTGACATCGACACTCGCCGTCTATCTCAATGGCTTGAGCGGAAAAGGGGTGCACCTGGTAACCGTCAATGATTACCTGGCAGCCCGTGACAGTCAATGGATGGGCCAAATTTACAATTTTCTCGGGATGAACTGTGGAAAAATCATCCATGGTCTGAACGATGCCGAACGGCGCGCCGCCTATGCGGCCGATATTACCTACGGCACCAATAACGAGTTCGGCTTCGACTATCTGCGCGATAATATGAAATTCGAGCTGAGCGATTACTGCCAGCGCGGCTTTAACTACGCCATCGTCGATGAGGTTGACTCTATCCTCATCGATGAGGCGAGAACCCCTCTGATCATTTCCGGGCCGGCGGAGCTTTCCACCGACTTGTATAAAAACGTCGACCGGATTATCCCGAAATTTAAAATAGATGAGCACTACACCGTCGATGAGAAGGCCAAACAGGTTTCCATGACCGAGGAGGGTGTTGCTCTCGGCGAAGAGATGCTCGAGGTGGATAATCTCTACGACCCGATAAACATCGAGAAACTCCACCATCTCAACCAGTCTTTAAAGGCCCATATCCTCTTCAAAAAGGATGTCGATTATATTGTTCGCGACAATCAGGTTATTATTGTCGATGAATTTACCGGTCGGACCATGGAGGGGCGGCGATACAGCGATGGACTGCATCAGGCGCTGGAAGCGAAAGAAAGAGTGAAGATCGAGCAGGAAAACCAGACCCTTGCCTCCATCACCTTTCAGAACTACTTCCGGATGTATAAAAAGCTGGCGGGTATGACCGGTACCGCCGATACCGAGGCCGCCGAGTTCAAGAAGATCTACAATCTCGACGTCGTGGTCATGCCGACCAACCAGCCGATGGTCAGGATTGATTTTGCCGACGTTATCTATAAAAACGAAGCGGCCAAGTACCGGGCGGTGATCAAGGAAATCGGCGAGCTGCACACCAAAGGCCAACCGGTTCTGGTGGGAACCATCTCCATCGACGTCAGCGAGAAGATTTCCACCATGCTGAAAAAGATCAAGGTCGAGCATGAGGTCCTCAATGCCAAGCATCATGAACGAGAGGCGGAGATCATCGCCGGTGCCGGGCAACTGGGTAAGGTAACTATTGCCACCAATATGGCCGGACGCGGCACGGATATCAAGCTTGGACCAGGCGTTGTCGAGGTCGGCGGCCTGCATATCCTTGGGACTTCCCGCCATGAATCGCGGCGGATCGACAACCAGCTGCGTGGGCGGGCCGGACGCCAGGGAGATCCGGGGTCTTCCAGGTTTTATCTCTCTCTTGAGGATGATCTGTTGCGTATCTTCGGCTCCGACCGGATCAGCGGCATCATGAACAAACTTGGGATGGAAGAGGATGAGCCGATCGAGCATGGCATGATCTCCCGAGCCATCGAGAATGCTCAACGCAAGGTCGAAGGTCATAACTTCGATATCCGCAAACATCTGCTTGAATATGACGATGTTATGAACAAGCAGCGGGAGATCATTTACCGGCAGCGGCGCGATGTCTTGGTCGGAGAAGATGTAGTGCAGGTAGTCCAGGATATGATTGAGGATCTGGTTGATGGTGTGACCGGCGAATTCTATCAGGAACGGCTTGACTCGCAGGAATGGCAATGGCCGGAATTTAAAGCCCGGATGGGGGAGGTATTTCATACTCTTCCGGAGTGGTCGGAGGAGGAAGTAACAGGTCTGAACCACGATTCTTTCCGAGAGAAAACCCTCGATTTTGTGAAACAGGCTTATGCTGCCCAGGATATCAACAACGGACCGGAAACCCAGCGCCAGATCGAAAAACTGATACTCCTCCAGGTGGTCGACAGCCACTGGAAAGACCACCTCCTGTCTATGGATCATTTAAAGGAAGGCATTGGCCTACGCGGTTACGGTCAGAAAAATCCTCTCAACGAATATAAACGTGAAGGATTTGAAATGTTTCAAAGTATGATCGAAACGGTGAAGGCCCAAACCATATCCAGTTTGATGCGTGTCCGTATTGTCCGTGAGGATGATGTCGAGCGTATGGAAGAAGAGCGTCGCCGTAAGCAGGAGCAGGAACAGTTACGCCTGAACAGAGGCGCGGCTGGGGAGGCTCCTCAGCCACCTAAACCGGTGCGGCGTGAAGTCGATAAGATCGGCAGAAACGCCCTGTGTACCTGTGGTTCCGGCAAGAAATACAAGAGGTGTTGCGGCAAGGAAGCTTAGGGGCCGTTAAGAAATAACTGTTACAATTTTGACCATTTCTTTACGGCCCCTTATGTCGTTCATGACATGGAAACGGATTAATTATTGTTGTACGACGGCTTAGAAGTCGAAAGCTCTTCAGGTTGGTGGGGGCTGGCGCCATGTGTGCCAGCCCCTTTTTTCGTTTTGAGGGGGGGTGAAGTGCTATCCGTGCAATTGCTCCGGCCGCATCAAATTGTCTTCCATGTGTTTCAATTCATCGATGCCTGAGATTACCACTTTCGGATCGGTCTCCAATTTTTCCAGTGGCAGCTTGTCTTCATACCCCAAGTGGCTGAGAATATGTTTCATACAGTTGAGGCGGGCCTTCTTTTTATCGTCTGAACGGATAATTGTCCAGGGAGCAATGGTCCGGTTGGTTTCGGAGAGCATCTGGAACTTGCGGACGGAGTACTGATTCCAGTATTCTTGTGCCAGATTGTCGACCGGAGAGAGTTTGTATTGTTTTAAGGGATCTTCTTTGCGCGAATCGAAGCGTCCCTTCTGCATCTCTTTTGAGACGGAAAAATAAAACTTGAAAAGCTTGATGCCATCCTTGACCAGCATTTCTTCAAACAAGGGCACGTCTTTCAGAAACCGTTTGTTTTGCTCATCGGTGCAGAAGCCCATAATCGGCTCGACCATGGCCCGATTGTACCAGCTGCGGTCGAAAATGACAATTTCGCCGGCCGAGGGGAGATGGGTGACGTAGCGTTGGAAATACCATTGGGTCATCTCCGTCTCATTCGGTTTCATCAGAGCGACGACGCGGGCGCTGCGGGGATTGAGATTGGCGGTAATCCTCTTTATGGTGCCACCCTTGCCGGCGGCATCTCGTCCTTCAAAGATCGCCAGAACTCGCTGACCGTTGACCTTCATCGAGTTTTGCAGTTTCATCAGCTCTATCTGCAGTTTTTTTAACTCTATTTCGTACTGCAGCTGGGAATTTTTAATGTTGATAGCTGTTGTTTCGTCGCTATTCTGGGTGAGAATGTTGTCAGCGGCGGTTCCCTCGGCGAGTCTGAAATCCTCTATGGCATGTTTTCCCTTGTTGTCGCTCTTCTTTTTACTCATATTGATTGCCCTTGTTTGTAGAGGTTGAAAAAATTGATCAATTCAGTTTTCTACCCTGTAAATACATTGTCGCATAGATTTCCGGAAGTTGCTGGCGGCGTATGGCGGCAACGACTTCGGCTATGTCATATCCTATCCTGAGGTGGTGGACTTCGACGCGCTCCTCCGCTATTTCGAGAATTGCACAACTTGCCCGCGGATCGCCATCGAACATCCTTCCCGCCGATCCCGGATTGATGAAATGGACGCCGGAGAGGAACTTATGATACGGACTGTGCGAGTGACCGGTGACGACAATCCGGCAATCGACAGTTGCGGCAAGTTCATGGAACCGGTCGTCCGGGGTATCGGCAAATAAGAATTCCTCGGGGTCGGTGGGGCTGCCATGGAAAACACCCAGGCGATGCTGTTTTTTTGATGAATCGTGCAGGACAAGGGATTCCGATTCACCGAAAGTTAAAAGGGCGCGGCGTCCTGCCTCGTCAAGGGCCTTGGCGGTGGAAGAATACATGATGCGTTTTTCCGGATTTTTTGGTTTTTTGAACGGTTGACCTTTGAGAATGTCGATGACCTTCTTGTCGGTATTGCCAAGGATGGAAATGACCTTATGGCGGAGCAGCCAGCCCAGTGTTTCATTGGGGAAAGGGGCGTAAACGAGGGAATCGCCACAGTTGACGATAGAGTCAAAAGTCGCGGCGTCCAATTCTTGATCGATGGCTGCCAGTGCCGGATAATTGCCGTGAATGTCGGAGAGCAGCAGTATCCGGGTCGGTATCAGAGGAGTGGTGACACCAGTAAGCATGCATTTTCCTTGAATTTTGTGAGGTTTCCTCGGCGGCAAAAAGTTGTCAAGTCGAGGGCCAGCGATTGATCGAGGTAGCTCTTCTGCACGGCCAAAAGCCGGTTAGTGAAATCTTCGCAGTAAATGAACAGAGTGGCTTCAAAATTCAGCCAGAAACTGCGCATATCGAGGTTGACGGAACCGAAAAGGGCAAAGTTCCGATCAACGGTTATGGTCTTCGAGTGCAGCAGTCCGCCATGGAAAAGCTGGATTCTCACCCCCGATTCGGCAAGTTCCTCGAAGCGGGCCTGGCTGGCATAGTGGACCAGCCTGGAGTCATTTCTTTGCGGTACGATGATGGTTACCTGAACCCCTCGCTGGGCGGCTGCCTTCAAGGCAATAAGCAGGGGCTCGTCGGGAATGAAGTAAGGGGTGGTCATGATCAGTTCTTTGCGCGCCGCGTAGATGGTGGTGAGCAACAGGCTGTGAATGGTTTCCGGAGCAAATCCCGGACCGGAAGGAACAAGTTGGACCGGGCATTGGCCGGCGCTGGGCAGGGGGTGGATATCGCCCTTTTGCCGAACTGTTTCGATATCCTTCTGCAGCGATTCGCTTTGGTACTCGTCTTCCTCGGAGTCAAGATACCAATCACTGATGAAGGTGCCGGCAAGGCTCTCGACGACCGGTCCCTCCGCCTTGACCATCACATCGATCCAGTTTCCCACCCCGGCATCTTTTTTAAAAACCTCCGGGTCGACCATATTTTGGCTGCCGGTAAAAGCTATCTTCCCGTCGATTACCACTATCTTTCGATGGTTGCGGATATCAATGCGGGAAAAGAGGGCCTTGATCAGCCCCGCCGGCAACGATTCTCGAACCTTTATACCGGCCTCCTGCATCCTTGCAGCCGTTGTGCTGCCGAGAAAGTCACGGCTGCCGATGGCGTCGAGGAGTAGGCGACAGGTAACGCCCCGGGCGGCGGCGGCGATTAAAACATCTATGACCCTGTCTATCAAGCCACCCTCCTGCCAGATATAAAATTGCAAATGACAGGTCGAAACGGCCCCTTCAATTTCGACGATGATCGAACGGGTGATCTCTTCCGGGTTGGTAATGAGGGTGAGTTTGTTGCCTGCCATGGCCGGCAAACCGACCAGGGTTTCCGCCTGGCGGTGCAGAGGCGCACATTCGGGATTGAGACCGGTCCAGGAAACCGGAGCGCGTTGTCGGAGGGTTTTCAGCCAGCGCTGGTAATATTTGTAGGACACTCTGGCGCGCTCGGTACGTCTCTCGGGTATCCGATTTTCGCCGAACAGCAGGTAGAAAAAGCCGCCGAGAAAAGGTATCAAGAGGATGACCACCAACCATGCCAGGGATACACCATAGGGGCGCTTACGCATGATTACCCGAAATGATAATCCGATGCGGATAACCAGATCGGCCAGGAGCAATACCGTTGAAAAAAGGGAATAATTCAAGTGAAAATCCTGCTTATTCTAAGTTGCATTCATGAAAATGTATTTGTTCTGTAGGATGCACTTTGTGCACCATGGAAAAAGGATGGTGCACAAAGTGCACCCTACAAAGAGCTCATAGAAATTGCAGCGTTTGCCAAAGAGAGAATCTCTCAGCTTGATCTCTCCATTTTAAAGTAGCATAATCAGTCGGATAAGTGGTAGATTTATTTTATTGTTTCGGTTCGGCAACGGTTTTCTTACGGTTTTTTCTCGCCGTTCGGATCGGTTTCCGGAAGCTGCCGCCCTGGCCGTATATTTTTTGTCATCAAAGGATCATTTCGTATGAATATCAAGGGGTTTTCTTTTTCCGCCATTGAATCCGGCATTCGCTATGCCAATAGGCTGGATCTCGGACTTATAGTAAGCGATACCCCCTGCGTTACCGCAGGGGTGTTCACCACCAATCAGGTCAAGGCTGCACCGGTTGTCCTCGACAAAGAGCGGCTTAAGGCCGGCCGAGCCCAGGCCATCCTGGTCAACAGCGGTTGTGCCAACGCCTGCACTGGGGAAAAAGGTATGGAGGCGGCTCGCCTGACCAGTGCGATGCTGGCGGCCAAACTGAACATTCCCGAAGCCATGATTCAACTGGCCTCGACCGGAGTGATCGGCGAACAGCTTAACCTGGCGGCCTTTGAAAAAGGCATTCCCGGGCTCGCCGAGAGTCTTAATGCAGACAATTTCGAACTGGTAGCCAAAGCCATCATGACCACCGACACGGTTCGGAAAATCGCCTCAACTACAGTCACCATCGGCAAGAAGGAAATTAAAATCATGGGAATGGCCAAAGGGGCGGGGATGATCATGCCCAATATGGCGACCATGCTGGCCTTTGTCGTCACCGATGCGCGCATTAACTATCCGGAACTCCATAAATCACTGGTCAAAGGGGTCGAGCGCACCTTTAACCGCATCACCGTCGACGGCGATACCAGTACTAACGATATGGTTCTGGTCATGGCCAACGGCGCCGCGGAAAATCCTTGGATCGATGGTGATTCGGAGGCTGATCGGCAAACTTTTCAAAATGCCCTGGAACTCGTCTTGAAAGACCTCGCTCTGCAGATTGTCGCTGATGGCGAGGGGGCAACCAAGACCATCACCATCAGAGTGTGTGGTGCCAAGGAGGAGGATCAGGCCGAACAGATCGCCAGAACCGTGGCCACCTCGAGTCTCGTTAAAACCGCTTTTTTTGGCGAAGACGCCAACTGGGGCAGGATTCTCGCGGCCATGGGACGATCGGGAGTGAAATTCTCACCCGACCATGTCGATATCGCTTTCGGCGATGTGCTGATTGTTAAAAACGGCCTCGCGGTCGGAAAGGATGCTGAGGCCGCGGCCAGCAAGGTACTCAAGGAAAAAGAGATTACCGTCACTATCGATTTATATGACGGCAAGGCCTGTGCGGAGGTTTTGACCTGTGATTTTTCGCTTGATTACGTGAAAATCAATGCCGATTATCGATCGTAGTGAGAGATGGTATGGGTATCCGGAATCTCGATAAGTTCTTTCATCCGGAGTCAATTGCGGTAATCGGTGCCAGTGAGCAGCCGGGGCGAATCGGTACGGCCCTGATGCACAATCTTATCCGTGGCGGCTTTACCGGTCGATTGCTGCCGATCAATCCCAAGTATCTGCAGATCATGGGATTACCGACCGCACCTACTATCGGCGAAGTCGACACCAAGGTAGATCTGGCGGTCGTGGCAGTGCCGATTCACCAGGTGCCCGAGATTATCGACCAATGTGCGGCCGCCAGTGTCAAGGCAGCTATCGTCATCTCTTCCGGGGGCAAGGAGACCGGGGAAGCCGGCCGGCAGGTGGAAGAGCGGATACGCAGGGCTGCCTTGGCGGGAGGAATCCGCATCCTCGGACCAAACTGTCTGGGGATCATGGCACCCTGTGCGAAACTGAACGCCAGTTTTACCGCCGATATGCCCAATCTCGGCAATCTGGCCTTTGTCTCGCAGAGTGGCGGAATCTGTACGGCCATCCTTGATATGTCCTTCCAGGTGGGGATCGGGTTCAGTCATTTCGTCAGTATCGGTTCGATGCTCGACGTTGATATCGGTGATATGATCGACTACCTGGGCAGAGAGCCGGCGGCGAAAAGCATCCTTCTCTACATTGAACAGCTTTCCAACATCAGAAGGTTCATGAGCGCCGCCCGTGCGGTATCGCGGATCAAGCCGATCATTGTCCTTAAGGCAGGCAGCAGTGCCGCCGGAGCCAAGGCGGCCTCCTCCCATACCGGCGCCCTAGCAGGCGAGGATGCCATTTATGACGCGGCTTTCAGGCGGGCTGGGGTGATACGGGTTGATACCATTGAGGAGTTGTTCGATAGTGCCGAATTGACCGGCAAACAACCACGACCCGCCGGCCCCCGGCTGGCGGTAATGACCAATGGTGGCGGACCCGGTGTCATGGCGGTCGACGCCATGGTCCGTCATGGTTTGGAACCGGCCGTCCTTGGCGCTGCTACCCTGAAAGCCTTAAATGAGATCCTGCCGCAACACTGGAGTCACAGCAATCCGGTGGATATCATGGGCGATGCCAGCGCCGATCGGTATGGCCAGGTAATGGAAATTCTCTCCAAAGAAGGTGAGCTGCATGGCCTGATGGTCATTTTTCTGCCCCAGGCCTTGACCGATCCCCTGGCGGTTGCCAAGCGGCTGGTGCAGGATTTGAAAGGACGGCCTTTCCCCATCTTTGCGGTATGGATGGGCGGTCGGGATGTGGCGGGCGCGGTACAGTTCCTAAACGATGCCGGTATTGCCACCTACGCCACTCCCGAACGAGCGGTGCAAGCGTTTGCGACCCTGGTCCAGCATACCCGCAACCTCGAAATGCTGAAAGAGATTCCAGCGCGATCGCAACGCCAGCTGTTCTTTGATAGGGCGACGGCAAAGGCGATTGTCGCGGCGACCGATCTTGCCGAGGGCGGGTTTTTAAGCGAATCGCGGAGCAAAGAGCTTCTTTTGGCCTACGGCATCCATGTCAATCCGACGCGAACGGCCGATTCGCCGGAGGCTGCGGTGGCAGTGGCAGAGGCGATCGGCTGGCCGGTGGCTTTAAAGATCCTCTCACCGGATATCACCCACAAGACCGAGGCCGACGGAGTGCACCTCGATCTGCGTGATGCCGGGGAAGTGCGTGCAGCCTATGCCAGAATCATGGCCGGGGCAAAGCGCGTTTCTGAAAACGCCCGCATTGAGGGCGTCACCGTGCAGCCGTATCTTGCCCGGCCCGATTTCGAACTGTTGCTTGGGATCAAGCGGGACGATCTTTTCGGGCCGGTACTGTTGTTTGGAAGTGGCGGTGTTTATAGCGAGATCATCGGCGATCGGGCTCTCGCTCTGCCGCCGCTCAATGGACTGCTGATTCGCCGGCTTGTCGAGGAGACCCGGGTTGCCAAACTTCTGAGCGGCTATCGTAACCGTGCGCCGATCGATATGGCCGCTCTTGAGGCAATGCTGCTGCAGCTCTCGCAATTGGCGATCGATATTCCGGAAATTGCCGAACTCGACATGAATCCGGTGATTGTCAAAAACGGTATACCGGTAGTGGTGGACGCCCGAATTCTCTTGCGACCGTCGCCGCAACCGTCCCCCTTGCACCTGGTGATCAGCCCCTATCCAGTGCAATATGAAGTATGCACCACCACCAGGAGCGGGCTGCGGCTGGCTATTCGCCCCATCCAACCTGAGGACGCCGAACTCTTTACCGAGCTGTTCAAAACCCTGTCGCCCACCAGTGTCTATTATCGCTTCTTTCGCCACATGAAATCACTGACCCCGGAGTTGTTGGCTATGCTCACCCAGGTTGACTACGACCGGCATCTCGCTCTGGTCGCCTTGGATCTTTCTTCGCCGACAGAGAAAATGCTGGGTGTGGCGAGGGTCATTGCCGACCCGGATCTGTCGCATACCGAGTTTTCCATCATGGTCGGTGATCCCTGGCATGGGCAGGGAGTGGGAGCCGCCTTGCTTGTCAATCTCCTGAAGGCAGCCAAGAAGCAGGGAGTGGAGAGGGTCTGGGGCACTGTTCTGCGGGAGAATACCCAGATGCAGCGACTGGGGAAAAAAGCCGGATTTACCATGAAGTTCAACAGCGAGGAGGGGGCCTATGACCTCGATATTGATCTTGCCAAGGCAGAACTGGAGGATTGAGAGAAGGCTCGTGACGCTGGTTTTGTCAGGTTGGCAGCCTCTCCTTGCCAATTACAAACAACACTTGAACGTATGAAAAAGCACTTTCTTGTCACTATAAGTAATGATATCGAACATCTCTTTGGGGTCCGCTTCCTCTGTTCATTTTTTAATACCATCGGGGAGCAGCAGGTCACCCTGTTCCACATCTGCCGGACCGACGACAGCGCAATGGCGAAAACCTTGAACCAGATGTGGAAGGGCCCGGACGAGGGTATCGAGGGCCGGGTCACGGTTCAGGCGAGGAGGGCGATCTTCAAGGCTAAGGAGATGCTCGGTCAGCATAAAATGGCCATAGAGCATATGATGACCAAGACCTTTGCCGAGCGTTACGGCAAGGTCAAGGATATTCTCGGTGAAGGTTCGCGGGGGCTCTATGATGCCATCGTCCTCGGGAGGAGGGCGGCTTACTCCTTGCAGTGGATGTTCGAACGTCCGGCCGACGAAACCCTCCAGGCGATTATCAAAGACAGTTGTTGCACAACCCCGTTGTGGATTTGCCCTGAACTCGAACCGGGAAGGAAAAACGTCCTAGTATGCCTCGATAACTCGGAGAATTCACTCCGGGCGGTTGATCATGTCGGCTATATTCTCGCCGGACAGGAGCAGCACACAATCACCCTGTTCCATGCGGCCATCGGAATGGACAGCAAAACAGACCACTTATTTCAACGTGCCGAGGCGCTGCTTCACGCTCACTCCATCGGTCGAGAACGGATCAACAGAAAAACCAGCTGGGGTTTGTCGGTGGCCGGAACGATTCTTGGCGAACTGGGTAAGGGCCGTTATGCTGCGGTAGCCATGGGACTGAGAGGGGAAAGGCAGGAGCGGGAAAAGCAAACGGTCCTTGCCGGTGGAACCACAGCCAAGCTCATTGTCAAATTGGATAAGGCCTCACTGTGGTGTTGCCCTTAAACCACTTTTCTCCCCTGCGAGGATGATCCTCTCCAGCAGTTCTTCGAAATCGACCGGTTTCATGCAAAAGTCGAAGGCCCCCTGTTTCATGCTCATGACCCCGGTGTTGATCGAGGCATTGCCGGTGAGGATAATGATCGCCAGTTCGGGTTGGAGCTTTTTCATTTCGGCCATACACTTGAGTCCGTCGAGGCCGGGCATGACCACGTCCATAACCACCACATTGAAGTGGTCTTGCCCCAGCCAGTCTAATGCCTCCATGCATCCACCCGCGGTTTCGTAGGCGATTTTCCGCCGTTTGAGAAAAGAGCCCATGATTTCACGGAAATCGGCCTCGTCGTCAACCAGCAACACTTTGTTGTTCTTCGCCATTTCCAGCCTCTCCTTGGATTAATGGATCACGGCGGGCAAGCATTTCGGCAATGTCCGTCAGAAATTTTTGCTTATATCTTTCGACCATGTGTGGATCGTCCATGACCATATCAAGCTGGCGAGCGTGCAGGGTCAGATACCCAAGGATCTGCAGGCGCTCTTCAAGAAAACCCCTTGGCCGCTTCTTGATCCTTGCCAGCAGCGCATCGGACCTCAGTTCGATACGGAAATCGAAGGACTCCAGGATCTCGGCCAAAAGTTTTGCCCGCACCGCCTTGCGTCGCATGTCCGCTGCCCCTCCTTTGAAACGAAAAGTTACATAATTCTCGGTGAGGAGGTCGCTGAGATACGCCTCGATCATCGCGTAATGATACCCCAGACGGACGCTGAGATTGCAGAAATTTTTTGAAATGAGAAAATAATTTTTAGTGGTCAGGTTCGAGGCTACCGCCGGATCAAGGTCCGGCCGCATGGCCGATTGAAAAATAATGGCCCCGAATCCCCGCATACTCACCCGCGGTGGTCCTTCCCAGGGGAAGGCGGAAATGCCGCGCCAGATCGCCTGCATCGGCACCGAGACAATTTCCTCGACCCGCACCGTCGAACCACTGACGTCGGCGCCTTCCTGAAAACCGTCGGCCAGATCGATCACCCACCATTCGAGTGGCACCTTGCCGACCAGCCGTTTGGCCGCACCCTCGTGGAAATGGTGTTTTTCTCCAAAATTGAACATCTCGGTCACCGATTTCTCGTGGCAAAACCGGGTGATGTCGTGGAGGGTTTCGCACCACTTGGATTTAAACTGGTGTGAGGCCGGGTCGCTCAGATTGAGCGGCGTGATATGCTGCAGGGTCTCGGTGACGAGGCGCTGTACCGGGCTGCCGGCCATGATGTCTTTTTTTACCTCCCTGGCTCGCAGCAGATCTTCCCGGCAACCGCTGTAAATTGCCCGGGCCGCGGCGTTGACGGTGATGGTCTGGCCGTTACCGAGGGTCGTCAGCGCCTCCGGCAGATTAAGGAGAGCGGGGATGGCAAATTCTCGGGCCACGGTGGCCAGATGCCCGGCCTCGCTGCCATGCCCGGCGATCAATGCCGCCGCTCGACCAAGCAGGGGCGCCCATTCCGGCAGCGGATGTTCAACCAGCAACACCGCACCTTGCGGGAAACTTTGTAATTGGGTTACCGAGTCGATCCGCATTACCTCGCCGCAGACAATACCTTTGGAAGCGCAAATCCCTCCGAAGAGAATGGGCTCTTCGCCACCATCCCCACCGTCCGTAATTTCCTTGGGTTGCTCGGCGATTTGTCGGTGATGGAAAGGAATCGACCGGCTCTGTAAGATAAAAAGCCTTCCCTGATGATCAAAAGACCATTCGATATCCTGGGGTGCAGCGAAATGCTGCTCGAGCGTCATGGCCGTCTCTGCCAGCTTTTTCAGTTGGCCATAGGTGAGGGTAGAGGGTGCGGCATGGGGATTTGCCGAATTGTCGCGATCCTGGCGGATTTCGCTATACACCAGGGTATGGGGCTTTACTCGACTGACCAGATAGAGATCGGTGGGTCTGGTGCCATCAACCACGCTGGTGGCAAGGCCGGACACGGCGTTGATGCGGATGGTCTCGTTTTCATCGCCGGAAGGATCGCTGGAATAGGTTACTCCGCTGACTAGGGCGTCGATCATGGTCATGCAACCGACGCACATCTCGATATCCTCATGGCGGTAGCCCCGCTTGCGCCTGTAGGCGACGGCCTTGGTGCCGTATTTTCCGGCAATGACCTCTTTATAGGCTGTGGCAAGGGACTCCTTGTCGATGTGTAAAACCGAGCGATACAGCCCTGCAAAGGAGACTCCGGCGGAATCCTCACCGATGGCGCTTGAGCGCATGGCTACCTTAACTCCGGCATGGGTCAGTTTTTCAAGGCGACCGTAATGGACATGCAGCAATTCTTCGAGATCGCGGGGCAGGGGGCTTTCTCTCACTATTTTTTTTATTTCTTCACAGGTCTGGAAGAGGCGGTCAAGGTCGTCAGGGTCGAGAATCTGCAGGCGGCGATTGATTTCGTCGAGCAGAGTGGTGGTAAGAAAATGACCGGTAGCCGAGGCGGTGACGACAAAGCCTGCCGGGACCATAAGACCGGGGATGGCGGCAACCTCACCGAGATTCGCCATCTTCTCGCCGGTCTGGCTCCTCTGCCCTCTGCCGATTTCAGCGAGCGGCAGGATGAAAGGCCCTTCATGGCGGGCCGGTTTTTGTTCTAAGATCGCCACGAGATCGTGACCGATTTGCTCGAAGATCGTCTCCAGGTCTTGGTATCTGCCATCCGCCATCTCTCTGAGATTGCGGACCATTTTATAGACATTGACGAGGATGGTGGTGACCTTGGAACGAATCGTTGCCATCCGGTAGGAATCGCCGCTGTAGTAAATTTTCTCCAGCTCGGCCATGGCCTGCAGAGCGTTGTTATTGGCGGTGAGAAGACTGCGGAAATTGCCGTAACGGCGCTTGAAACTTACCTTGAGTTCCTCGGGGTCGAGAGGCTCCTCTGGGGGAGTTGATGAAAATATGTACTTTAAATAATTGAATATCTTCTTCATATATTACCCTTTCGAGCAAGGGCGGGTCCCGGTTAAATATCCCTTACCTGGCCCGCCCTGTTGTCGAACCGGGTGTTAATGACCGATCTTCAGGCCAAGTCCCTCAAAGAGGTACATGAGTCCAAAACCATACCATACGGTATAGAACACATAAAAGGCTAGAGCGAAACACACCATCGCTATTTTTTCCTTCCAGTCTTCGGCCTTTACACCATAGTAGTTATAGGCCGGCTCCAAAGCCTTTTTCTGGACATCAGCAAAGGGCTTAGCATCCGCAAACTTCTCCTGTTTGGTCAGATCGGTGCTGATTTTTTTGAACAAGATATGCCAATTGACCATGGCTTGTTTTTCTGAGAAACCGTATTTTTCGGCGACCGGCTTGCCATCGTTTTTGAACATAAAGTCGGAATCAATGAGACTGGCCTTGAGAATCTGACCCACATCCCCTTTAATTGCCAAATCTTTGCCGGAAGCCGTCACCTGTGCACCAGTGCCGGCAAGCTGTTTAGCTGTCTCGGCCACCCTTTTTTCATCGTCGAATTTTAGTTTAACCTCGATTGTCTTACCGGCATACTTTTCACTTTTCTTCATCGATTCGGGGATGAAGTATGATGAACCTTTGGAGATCATATTGAATAGATTGTCCATAAAATCAAGACCATTGATCTTTCCAGGGAAAACCGGGCTGAAGATGACCGCCAGGAGGATGAAGAAGGTCAGCAGCATGATGATGCCGCGGGTTTTGAGTTTTGCTTGCATGCTCATATTAGTTGCCCTCCGTTTTCAATTTGGAAACATTACTGAAAAATGCGTAGAATACCCAGATGGCAAAGGCACCGATAACGATGAAAAACAAGACATTGCCTACCGTGTTGGAAAGATCGCCAAGTTCCTTGGTGATCTTGATAATGCCAAGGCTCTGCAGTTTTTCCGGCAGGGCGAAGAGGCGGTTGATAAAACCGGCTGTTACCGCCAAGGCGAAAAAGCCGCGGATCATGATGCCCGGAACAACCTTGGTAACGAGGGAACCGATCTGTACGCCGATGAGGGAACCGAGCAGCATGCCCATGGCCAGGGTGTAGAAGACGAAACCGTAGAGGGCGTACTGACTGAGGGCGCTGTAACCGGCGGTGAAGACGATCTGGAAAATGTCGGTACCGACGGTGGTCATCGACGAGACGCCGAGGCCGTAGACAAAGATCGGGAAGGTAAGAAAACCACCACCGACGCCCATGATCGAGGCGGCAAGGCCAACGATGAGACCGGCCACCACCAGGAAAATTGCCGAAATTTTACGGCCACCGGGGGTGACACCTTCGTCGAAGGTCAGCATCGGCGGGATATGTACCGATTGTACCTTTTTGCCCATCGGCGCGATTTCTTCACCCTCCACCACCTTTTTGCCTTTGGCTTCACCTCTTCTCGCCTTGAAGTAGTCGATGAGGGCATAAAAGGACAAAAAACCGAGGATGAAGACATACACCGCAGTGATGAACATATCGCTCAACACCGGGTTGAGGTCATAGAGGTAGCGGTTGAGCATGCCGCCGAGTGTCGCTCCGACCAGCGAGCCGACAAGAAAGGTCACTGCCAGCGATACCGAGATATTGCCGAGTTTGCGATGCAGTACACTGCCCATGATCGCCTTGGCAAAGATATGGAAGAGATCGGTGCCGACCGCTAAAATACCTTTGACCCCGGCGCTCATCAGAGCGGGGGCGATGATGAAACCGCCACCGGCGCCGATGCAGCCGGTGATAAGACCGGCGCAAACCCCGACAAAGATCGAGGCGAAAAAGATTAAGTTGGTGTAGTAGGACGGCATGTATGCCGACTTTCCGCCAAGAACACTGGGTAATCCGGACCCGTCGCCAGCGGCAATAGCAATGCCACCGATGAGTATCGGCAGTAGCATGAGGAGGAGAACACCCTTCCTCTTGCGACTCTTCAAAATGTTGGTTGACATCTCCAGGTCCCAGCGGGCATATTCCTGCGACCCCTGCACCATCAGGTTGTAAAAGTCTTTGAAACAACTCATAATGCACTCCTCTTCAAGTTAAAGTAATATTTACAGAATACAATCAAGCTCGAAATACTCCGCCTGGAAGGCGGATCAAGCGGGCTTCGACATATTCCTCTTAATTTCTGCTTGTTCTATTTTTTCCTGATGCAATCGTTTCTTTTCGTAGGCGTCAGCCAGCTTCTCGAGAAGAGGCTCAAGTTCGATGGGTTTCATCAGATAATCAAAGGCGCCCAGTTTCATGCCTTCAATTCCCGAGTCGACGGAGGCATGACCGGTCAGCAGCACCACCTCGGTCAGAGGTTTCATGCTGCGAATACGACGCAAGGTTTCGATACCGTCTATGCCCGGCATTTTTACATCGAGCAGAACGACGTCGGTGGAACTGTGCAGAAGGATCTGCAGGGCCTTTTCGCCACTTTCGGCCCCCTGCACCTTCAGCCCTCGTTTTTCCAGTCTTTTAACGGTGATATCGAGAAACTCCTGCTCATCGTCGACTACCAGCACATTAAATTCTCTCACGGTATTTCTCCTTTTTGGTTAATAATTTCTTTTTGCGAAAGCTTCCCTCGTCCCGATTGCCGATTAGTCGACGTTGATGATCGGCAGAACGATGGTAAAGACCGCACCCCCGCTGTTTCTGTTGGCGACACTTATTGTCCCGCCAAGTTTTTTGACAATGTCGTAACTGATATAGAGACCAAGGCCGGTGCCCTTGCCCGGGTCCTTAGTGGTAAAAAAGGGATCGAAGATTCTTTTCAGGTTTTCCGGCTTGATGCCGTGGCCATTATCGGCGAACTCGGCAACCAGTTTTGTGTTTCTCTCGATCGCCGTGCGGATCTCGATAATCCCGCCCTGGCCGATTTCATCAATCGCATTATTGATGAGATTGAGAAATACCTGCTGCAGCTGTGGACCATCGGTCATGGTGCCGGGGAGATTTTCGGTATATTCTCTGACGATTGAAACGTTGTTGTACTCGGCTTCCTTTTCAACAAAGGAGATGGTCTCTTCGATCAGTTCGTTGAGGTGGACATTCTGTTTTTCCGCCGAAATCTTGCGAGAAAATCCGAGGAGCCTGTGGGTAATAGTCCCGGCTCGGCGCACATGGTGCTTGATCTGCTCGATTGCTTTTTGATATTCCTCAAGATGTTTGACCTTGTCCGGCTCTTCCTCAGGCAGCAATTCGCCGATCCAACCGGCCTGACTGGTAATGATCTGCAGCGGATTGTTGATCTCATGGGCGATGCCGGTGGCAAGCCTGCCGACTGTCGCCATTTTTTCCATCTGTACCATCTGGTGGCCAAGTTCAGCCCTGTTGCGATCCTCTTTTTCGATCCTTTGCAGAAAATAGTTGGCGAAAAGTACGGCAATGGCTAGGAAGACAGCACTTGTCACAATAATGACAATGATGATGTTATTGCGGACCTTATAGAATGGCCCGAGCGAATCCTCGATCAAGGCCTTGACAATGAGGCACCACTGGCCGTCTTTCACCCATCTGGTGGCGACGATACTCTCTCCTCTTTTGACTATCGACGTTTTGCCTAAATCGGTCACGACCTTGTCGTCGCCCGGCACAACAACGTTTTCATCTCTTTTGACAATGGTGGTTCCTTCGTGGTGTTCGAGCAAGAGCCTGTCTTCACTGTTTAATTCGCTGAGCCCTGCCCGGCTGGGGGTTTGCAGGGTACCCTCTCGATTGACGATAAAGGAGTCGCCGTGCGGGCCGATCTGCGAACTGAGGAGGAGTCGATTAAATTGTTCCGAGTTAATAGTTGCCCGCAGCACATAGGTTTTCAGAGGATCGGCGACCGCTACAATGAAGTGGGGGACATTGCGAAAACCGAGAAAAACATCGCTGACATGGCTACCGTTGATAAGGACATCCTGAAACCATTGAGCATCATAGTAATTTTTGCCGATGAGGCTTTGGGCGTAAGGCCCGACATAGGCCAATTGTTTGCCGGAAGAATCAATGACGTGCAGATCGACTATACTGCCGGTTTTATTGACGGCAATAAAGAGGTTGTCGAGATTTTCCTGGCGACCGAGGTAGGTAATGGGATACATGCCGACCATCATGGTGAGGAGATCTTCTTTTTCTTTCAAAAAAAGGTTGACCACATCCCTTTTGTGTTCGATGAGCCGGCCAAGAGATACCTCGATCTTGTTGATCGCCGCATCCCTCAGGCTATTGGTGGTAACCAGAACCAGAATCGCCACCGGCACGGTGATGAGAAGACAAAAGACCCCGGTCAATCGCAGCCAGACTCTTTTGTATTGGGTGGTTTCCATTCGGCTTCGCTCTTATCTGCTTGGAACTGTTTGTAAAAATCTGTTATGTTATTAAAAACTGCGCAACCCGACCAGCTACCGTGAGGGGTTGTCGCCGAGGGAGTTGAAGACCCTGTTGAAACAGGCAAGGAGTTCATCCCAGGCCGTATTTCGTTCCACCACCGCATTGGCACCGGCAGCGAGTATCCGCTCCCTTTTCGCCCCGGCCAGATTACGTCGTACCAGGGCTACGGCCCGCATGCCGCCGATACTTTTGACAAAACGGATAACGTTCAGCGCCTCTTCGTCACCATTCACCGCGTCCGCCAGGATGAGATCGGGCAGAAAGGTAAGGATTTTATATTCCGCACCCTTGCCAAATGTGACACTGTCCATGAAGCAGTTGGCCTTTCGGCTGAACTGTTCGGAGAACAGTCGGAAAAACTTATTTCCGGCCTTTCTGCCTCTTTTGCCGGGACAGATGAAGAGAACCTTTTTTGAGTTGATAGGCAGGATACCTCCTGGGATGGGCATATTGTAGTGCATGAGAAACCCTACGAGATCTTCCTGTCGTACCTTTAACTCTCCTAGCGAGACAATGAATTTGAGGCCGTTTTTCTCGATCCAGTTGTCAACTCGGGCTACGGAGACGCCGCATAGGAGAGCCACCTGTTCGATCCTCAATGCCTGCGGCTCTTCTTTTTTTATCTTTTCCGTCATCATTTAAACCTGAATCCGTCAAGCGACCTTTTAGAAATTTCCCTCAGCCTACAGTTCCGGTGTGCCGGTAGAGGCCCGTACCAGTTCCTTGTCACTATTAAAAGCAACTTTCGGGCCAAAGGGAAAATCTCCGGAAATGTTTTATTATATGTAATTATTACAAATAGATATTAGATGAATATATGATAGGTAGGAGTCGTAATAACCAATACCACCGACCAAGGCTGTATAGCTTTGGTGCCGGAAAAGACTCTCTTAAACAGTTATGCTATTGTATTTCCCGTAGAAATAGACTATGTGCAGAAATGGTGACAGGTCCCGAGCAAAAATCAGGGCAATGGAGAAAAAAGGTGACAAAGAAGGAATCCGTGGACGACCGCAAACAGGAATTGCCCAAACGGCAAGATCCGGAAAACATAGAAAACAGCCTGGTCAAACTTCTCGAAAAACAGAAGACCGATCTGGTTATCCGGGTTTTGAAAAAACATGAGGAACTACAGGCAGGTAAGGAATTTACCAACAAGATTCTCACGAGCCTGGCCGAGTTGTTTTTCCTCCTCGACAAGGATCTGTATGTGGTCCAGTGTAACAACGAATTTACCCGCTGTCTCGGCTATGTCCTCAATAAGAATGAACCTCTCAATCTATCCGACCTGGTCGATCGGGAAAATTGTACAATGATTCGCGAGGCCCTGGCTGACGGGGAATTTCAAATCATCGAGACCAATCTCCGGGCGGTTGGCGGTCGGGAGATTCCGGTAACCCTCAAGGGTTCAACCTATGTTACCGAGTCGGGACGGGTGCTGCACATGCTTATCGCCTCGGACAAAAGCGATTTTTACAAGATGATGGCTAGGATGCGCGAGGTTCAGGATCAGCTGACCCACTCGGCCCGCCTCGCCAGCCTGGGAGAAATGGCCGCCGGTATCGGCCACGAATTGACCCAGCCGTTAAATGCCATCCTCCTGCTTGCCAGAAACGGTCTGAAGGCCATGCAGGATCCTCTGAAAAACCATAAGATGCTGGAAGAAAATCTCAGTATTATCATTGATCGGGTGAACAAGGCCTCAAGCATCATCAACAGCCTGAAGAGCTTCGCCAGCAAGGCCAGGGATACCATGGTCCCGGTGAACATCAACGTCATCATTCTCGATATCCTCAACTTTTTCGAGTCGCAGATGACCCTCTCCGACATTGGCCTCTATCTGCAGCTCGATACCCAGCAGACTATTGAGGTTATGGGGCAGGAGGTCAAATTCGAACAGGTCTTTTTCAATCTTATCCAGAACGCCATTCTTTCCATGGGTAAGATTGCCGAGCCGCGCTTGACCATCAGCACGACCATCAAGGCCTCCATCAATCCTACGACCCTGCGGGAAGAACCCTTTGTCCTTATAGCCGTGTGCGATAATGGCGAGGGTATCTCCCAGGCCAATCAGGAGAAGATCTTTGATCCATTTTTTACCACCAGGGCGACCGGTTCCGGCATGGGGCTCGGTCTGTCCATCGTTGACCGGATCGTCCGCAGCTTCGGCGGCTATATCAAGGTTGACAGCACGCCCGGTCAGGGTGCCTGCTTCACTGTCTATCTTCCCGCCCACCAGGACAGGGACTGAACACCGACTAACCCTTTCATCAAGGATTTCAGCATGAACATGACGCGCAGCGAAGAACCCGTCGAACCCAATATCCTGGTGGTTGATGATGATCCGTATCTGCTCATGGCCATCGGCCAGACCCTGACCCTGAGCGGCTATCAGGTCGATACCTTCACCTCGCCGCTCGAAGCCCTGGAAAAGCAGAAAAAGACGACGTATGCGGCGATCATTACCGATATCAAGATGCCGGCGATGGATGGTTTGCAGTTCCTCGCCCATGTCCGGGCACAAGACTTGGAGTTGCCGGTGATCATGATCACCGGTCATGGCGACGTCGCCCTGGCGGTCACCGCCATCAAGAGCGGGGCATACGATTTTCTGCAAAAGCCGGTGGACGAGGATGTCCTCAATGCCTGTCTGGTTCGGGCCGTGGAAAAACGCCGGCTGGTTCTCGATAATCGGCGGCTGAGCGTAAGCCTTGCTGAACAGCGCCAGGATCTCACCCGCTTTTACGGTTTAATCGGCAACCATCCGGCGATGCACCGACTCTACGACATTATCAAGGCAGTTGCGGCAGAAAACGATCCGGTGATGATCCACGGCGAGACCGGCACCGGCAAGGAGCTGGTGGCAAGGGCCATCCACCAGATCGGCAGTCGGGCAGCCCAACCGTTCGTTGCCCTCAATATGGGCGCCATGCCGACGGAGATGATAGAGTCGGAACTTTTCGGCCATGCCAAAGGGGCCTTTACCGGCGCTCTGCAGCGCAAGGTCGGTAAGTTTGAATATGCCGGGGAGGGAACGCTCTTTCTCGACGAGATCTGCAGCCTGCCCATTGCCCTGCAGGGCAAGCTTCTGAGGGCCCTGGAGGCGAGGGTGGTCAGTCCCCTCGGCAGCAATACCGAGGTGCCGTTTAAGGCGAGAATCATCGCCGCCACCAACAAGGACCTGGATAAAGAGATTGAAAAAGAAGCCTTTCGCCAGGATCTGTTTTTTCGTCTCAATGTTCTGCCGGTGCATATCCAGCCGCTACGCGAGAGAAGGCAAGATATCCCGCTGCTCGTCGAGTTTTTCCGCCAGGAATATGCATACGGCAAAATGATTGCTCCGGCTCCCTTCCGTCCCGAAACGCTTCATGAAATCATGAACAATCCCTGGCCGGGCAATGTCAGGGAGTTGCGCAATCATGTGCGGCGATTATGCATTCTCGGCGGCCTTGAAGAGCATCGGGATGGCGGAAAAAGCGATGATGCTCCTCGATCAGAAGATAAATGTCTGCCGCTGAAGGAATTTATTGATCGCACGGAAAAGGACTATATCATCGGAGTACTGAGGGAAACCGAGGGGCAGGCGGCGGTGGCCCATATTCGGCTCGGCATCTCCCGTAAGAGTTTTTACGACAAAATCGGCAAGTATCGCATCGACCTGAGCGAATTCAGGAAAACGGAGAAAGGACGGCCCAATAAAATCGGCTAGGAGCAGGTGCGGTAAGCGTTTTTTTCTTATCCCCAGCTGGCCGGGCTGTTGGTGCTGTGTACAGTTATTTGTCGAGATTCTTCTGATCGGTGCGCTCTTTTCCGATCGGTGCAAGAAAATGGTGACATATATCGGTAATATGATAAAAACAGGTAAAACTCTCTTGCCGGTGGCGCAGTTTGCCTGGAACCACACCCAGGAAAAATATGGCCTTTGGGAGCAAGACAGTGATAGAGGGGAGCGGCAATGAAGCGGTTGTATTTGATTCGTCATGGCAAATCTAGTTGGTCCGAACCGGGTCTCGATGATTTTCACCGGCCACTCAACCATCGCGGCAAAAATGATGGCGTGGCAATGGCTAAAAGGCTTGCTGCCGCCGGAATTCGGCCCGAATTGATTGTCGCAAGTCCTGCCGTCAGAACAAAGAAAACCGCCCGATTGATGGCAGAGGGGACCGGTTTTGACGAGGATGCTATTCAATACGATAAGAACCTCTACCTGGGCTCGTTCACTTACTATTGTCGTTTAATTGCCACTCTTCTTGAACAGGTCGATGTGCTTTTCCTGGTGGGGCATAACAATACCATTAGCGAACTTGCCGGGCATCTTTCCGGTCGTGTTCTCGGCAATGTGCCGACCTGTGGTATCGTTGCTCTGGATTATTCGGATACAGAGAGATTCTCCGAGGCGGCAGGGGGCGGCAAACTCATGTTCTTCTGGTTCCCCAAAGATCATGGCGGTCTGCCCAAGTAGGTGGATGTGATACAAGGCGAGAAGCTGTGGATCTAGTAACGATGATGGAATCACTACCAAATTGTATAAAATGCATGAATTATTTCATCACCCACGACCCGACCAAACCTTACGGCTGCCGGGCTTTGGGATTTAAAAGTCGAATCAGTCCGGCGCTGGTGGTGTACGAATCTTCCGGCATGCACTGTCAGTTGTTTTCTGCTAAGAAGCGACAAAATGACGATTCCGGGTCTTCGAGGGTGGCCTAACTCAGTTGATCGAGCATATTTATTTAATGATTACCGATTGCTACAAAAACCGATGGAACCAGCTGAAAGAGCTTGCGCAGTCGCTTGGCCGCGAAACGTGGTTGACCAGTTGGGAACTCATCCGGATAACCATTCCGGTCGCCATCGCCACGAAGATCCTTGAAGAGCTTGGCCTTATTTCCTCCTTGAGCATCGTTTTGGAGCCGGTGATGGCGGTTCTCGGGCTGCCGGGTGCTCTTGGCCTGGTCTGGGCAACCGCCCTGCTGACCAATATGTATGGCGGCATTGCGGTCTTTGCCGCCCTGCTGCCGGGGCTTGCGCTTACCAGCGCTCAGGTGACCGTGCTCTGCTCGGCTATGCTTATTGCCCACTCCTTACCTGTTGAGTTGAGCGTCAGCAAACGGGCTGGGGCAGCGCTTCTACCGATAGCCCTTATCCGTCTGCTCGGTGCGGTTATCTATGGCTTTTTGCTGAATCGCATCTGTCTGGCCTTTGCTCTTTGGCAGCAGCCGGCGGTGCTCTTATTTAAGGCTACTGCCAAGTCCGGCGACCTCCTGCAATGGGGACTCGATCAGGGACAGAACCAGGGAATGATCGTTGTTGTCATCTTCCTTATCGTCGTTTGCATGCGGCTCTTTCGGGCCATCGGTTTTCTTCGGCTGCTGGAGAAAATCTTGGCTCCCGTGCTGCCGTTTTTCGGTATGAGCCACCGTGCTGCGCCAATCACTGTTGTCGGTATGATTATGGGGATCGGTTATGGTGGGGCATTGATTATCCGGGAGACCAGTACCGGCAAACTGGCCAAGGAAGAGGTTTTTAACTCCATGGCGCTGATGGGGCTCTGTCATGGATTGGTGGAGGACACCCTCATCATGGCGGCGATAGGCGGAAAATTCGGGGGGATTCTGTGGGGAAGGATTGTCTTCTCCCTCATCGTCACCTATTTGTTGGTAAGGGGGCTGCATCTTCTGGCGGCAGACGAATAGGCCAAGGCGCAAAGACATTAAAAACAAAGAAAATCTTTTAATAACAAGAGCATGGAATTCACTCAATTCGGCAGGAAAATGACCGGCAAGGCAGGGATCCTTTCCTTGATGGATGATCTCGGCAAGGCCACTGCGCCCGGCAGCAAGCCTCTTATCATGATGGGCGGCGGCAATCCCGGACAGGTCCCTGAATTTCAGGAAATAATACGCCGAGAGTTCCTGGCGATCGGCGAGGATAGACAGAGTTTTCAGCAACTCATCAGTGGCTATGCGCCACCTCAGGGGGAAAAGGCCTTTATCGAAGGCGTGGCGGCTCTCCTGAAAAAAGAACAGGGCTGGGATATCGGCCCGGAAAACATCTGTCTCACCAACGGCAGTCAAACCGCTTTTTTTATGTTGTTTAATCTGTTTGCCGGGATTCTTGCCGATGGGCGGAAAAAGAAAATCTGCCTGCCCATGGCACCTGAATATATCGGCTATGCCGATCTTGGTCTGGTCGATGATATGTTTGTATCGACCAGACCGGAGATTGAACTCCTGGACGGAGGTTTTTTTAAATATCATATTGATTTCAATAAATTAGAGATTGGTGATGACATCGGTGCCGTCTGCATTTCCCGCCCGACCAACCCGACCGGCAATGTGGTAACCGATGCGGAGTTGGCTCGGCTTGTCGACTTGACGGCCAAACGGAAAATCCCCCTCATTGTCGACAGCGCCTACGGGCTGCCCTTCCCGGGCATGGTGTACGTAGGAGCGGAACCGATCTGGAACGATAACCTCATCCTCTGTTTTTCCCTTTCCAAATTGGGCTTGCCGTCCTTGCGAACAGGCATTGTCGTGGCGAAGAAGGAAATCGTCGAGGCACTTACGGCCATGAATGCCATTATCTCGCTTACCCCGACCAGCTTTGCTGCGGTTCTTGCCCGTAATTTGGTTATAAAGCAGGAGCTAACGTCTCTTAGCAGGGAACTTATTCAACCCTTTTACCGGAAAAAGATGGAGAAGGCGGTCGCCGTGGTTCGTGAAAAATTTATCGGCATCCCCTGTCGCATTCATAAACCGGAGGGAGCCATGTTTTTGTGGCTCTGGTTCGAAGGTCTGCCCATAACCAGCCTGGAATTGTATCGGCAATTGAAAGAAAATGGGGTTTTGGTGGTTTCCGGCCATTATTTTTTCCCGGGTCTTGGTGAAGAGTGGCAGCATAAGGATGAGTGTATCAGAGTGACGTATTCGCAGAGTGATGACGATATACAGCGTGGGCTTGCGATTATTGCCGAAGTGGTGCGGCGGACATATGCGGAACATGGTGGAAACAAAGAGCAGGCCGTTGTCAAGAAATAACATGGCAGTAGGAATGCCGGAACGGCATAAGAGATGGAGAGAGCCATTGATGAAGAAAACGGGTTTACAGGGATTGCTATTTTTACTGGCAGTATGCCTGATACCGACGCAAAGTCTCGGTGAATGTGTGCAAGGCGACTGTAGTAACGGTAAAGGTGTGTTCGTTGCTGCCAATGGTCGACGTTACGAAGGGGAGTTTAAAAACGGCCTTGCCAACGGTACCGGGACTCTTGTTTTACCGGAAGGAAGCCAATATATCGGCGAGTTTCATGACGGTAAGTTCCATGGCCAGGGGCGGCTGAAAAGCCCGGATGGGCGAAGGTACCAGGGGCAGTTTCTTGATAATGTCATCCATGGGGAAGGAACACTGGTTCGTCCTGACGGTTCCCAGTATATGGGGGATTTCAGCTTCGGACGGTTTCAGGGCAGGGGAATTCTCTTTTTTGCCGATGGGCGCGAATACCAAGGGGATTTTCGCAATGATATTATTGATGGTCAGGGGAAACTGATCTATGCCGATGGCACCTGGTTTGAAGGGGTGTTTCACGACGGGCAACCCGATGGCAAGGGGACGAGAAAATACCTCGATGGCTCAAGCTATGTCGGTGAGATGAAAGGGATGAATCGCCAGGGCCAGGGTGTCTTCGAGACTCCTGGCGGGGAGCGTTATGAAGGCAAGTTTGTTGATGATAAATACCAAGGCGAGGGTACCCTAAAATATCGCGATGGCCGCCTTTACAAAGGCGAATTCAAGGAGGGAGCAAGTCATGGGCGCGGTACCCTGCAATATAGCGATGGATCGCGGTATGAGGGTGATTTTCGTGAAGGTCTTTTCCACGGCGAGGGCACACAGGAATATCCAGATGGTACGGTTTACCGCGGGAAGTTTTTGGTCGGTATGAGGAACGGTCGCGGTGAACTGCGCTCTGCCGATGGATCGCTCTATAAAGGCGAATTCCTCGACAATAAAATGCATGGCGAAGGAACCATAGTCTACAGTGACGGGAAAAGTTTTTCCGGTAAATTTATCGATGGCCAGCCCCAGGTGCCGAACGACGCATCGGCCAAGAAAGAAGCACCGGTTGTGAAGGAAGAGAAATTCCCTGTAGTCGCCAAGGAGAGTGTCGAGAAAATATCGGCACCACCGACGCCAGCAGCGCCCATCCAGAATATTCAACCGGAAAAAATTGTCGAAGTTGCAACCGTCTCGGCTCCTGTAGCTAAGGCTGACAAAGGCTATTTTGTCAAAGATGGACTTGTTTATACCGGCGAAGGAGGACCTCTTTTGGAGGGAACCGGGCAGGTGCTCTTTCCGGATGGGCGGGAGTATCGCGGCCAGTTTTTGAAAGGGTTGATGCATGGACCGGGTAGGCTCGACTTTGCCGGTGGTGATCGCTACGACGGTGAGATGGCGAATGGCCAAATTCATGGCTATGGGACGTATCGGTACAGCGACGGTCGTGAATATACCGGAGATTTTATCAAAGGCAAAAAACATGGAAACGGGGTTTTCACCTACCCTGATGGTACTCGCTATGTTGGTGAATTTAGAAATGATCTTTATTCAGGAAACGGGGAATATGATTTTGCCGATGGCAGTCACTATAAAGGTGAATATGTAAATGGGAGTTTCAGTGGTGAGGGGGAGCTTGTCTACTCCGATGGCAGCATTTATAAAGGCGATTTCAGCAATGACCTGCCGCATGGCAGGGGAGTTTTGACCTCCGCCGATGGCAGTCGGTATGAGGGTGCCTTCAAGCTCGGTCGTCGTGAGGGACAGGGGCGCCTGATGCGCGCGGATGGACGGATATTTGAAGGTGTTTTCGAGAATGACAAATTTACGCAAAAAAAATAGGGGCTGTGTCGACAAGATGCCCGGAAAAGCACAATAAACAGGATGTAACTATGCGTTGGAGTTATAAAACAGTACACTACGAGTTGAAAAAAGAGGGGTTGCTGGGTGGTTCTTTTCTTGATGAATCGGAGGTTGAGTTATCGCTTAACGAGTATGGCAAGGCGGGATGGGAGCTGGTTTCGATACTCGAGACCCAGGATGGCCTGATTGCCGTCTTTAAACAACCGCTCGAAGTTGGCAGGCAAACAACCTATTTTGCGGAAGAAGAGGCGGAGCGGCAATATGTACCACTTCAACCGAAAAAGGACGATTTTACCCTGGAGCCCGATCCCGGAAAGAGTGGGAAAAAAGCCGGAAAGGTAGAGTCAGCAGTGGTGCCGATTGATGAATATGAAATTGTCGTTGATGAAGAGGAGGAGGAGAAAAAACCACCGGCAAAGGATGATATTGGTTCAATTCGTATCGAGTAGGGACAATTGCCCGAAAAACGCTCCTCATCCAAGGCTAAAAAAGGTCCCGATCTGAAAAACGGCAACTGCCATGAGATAGGCAAGAATGGTATTGAAGGCCATCGAAAAAGCCGCCCATTTCCACGATGCCTCTTTGGCAATGCATACCAAGGTGATGAAACAGGGCGAGTAAAACATGATAAAGACCAAGGCTGCAACGGCAGTCACCTTGTTCCAATTGCTATCTTCCTTCAGGCGGTCGCTGAGGGATTGAGCATCCTTCGAATCGACTTTCCCCATCGAATATGCCGTCCCGAGGGTAGAAACTATAACCTCCTTGGCGGCAAAACCGCCGATGAGGGCAATATCCGTCCGCCAGTCAAATCCTGCCAGCCGCGAGACCGATTCCAGGCTGATGCCGATCTTTCCCGCTATCGAATGGCGCAGGGCCATCTCGGCTTCTTCGTTGCCTATCAGGGTTATGGCTTTGTTCAGAGCTTGGGCCTGTTCCGATAATGGTTCCTTCTTTATCTGCAGTTCGGCGCGGGTATCCGGGGCAGCGGCAGCCATAACTTCCTGACGTTTCATGGCAAAGGAGGTTGAAACCTCCTCGGACAGGCCGGGAAAGGTCATCATCGCCCAGAGCAGGATGGAAATGCCGAGAATGACAGTTCCGGCTTTCTTAACATATTGATAGGTACGCTCCCAGGTATGGATGCAAAGGCCGCGAATAGTTGGGAAGCGGTAGGGGGGGAGTTCCATGACGAAGGGCGTTGGAGCCCCCCTGAGCACCGTCGAGCGCAGGAGTTTGGCGGCAAGCATAGCCACAATCCATGCAAGCATTGTGAAAAAAAACATGTATCTGGCTTTGTTTTCACCGAAGAAAGTGCCTATCAGGAGAGCGAGGACCGGAAGCTTGGCGCCGCAATTCATGAAGGGAACGGTAAGCAAAGTTGCCATCCGTTCCTTCGGCGAACGGAGGGTTCTTGTGGCCATAACTCCCGGAACCGCGCAGCCGCCGGCAATACCGCCGGAGACGATAAAGGGCATCACCGAGGAGCCATGCAGGCCGAAGATCCTGAAGATTCTGTCCATCATGAAGGCGACTCGGGCAAGGTAGCCGGAGTCCTCAAGAATGGCAATGCCGAAAAACATGAACATAATCAGCGGTACAAAGCCGATAACTCCACCGACTCCGTTGATTATTCCGGAGATGATCAAGGATTTGAGGGTGCCGTTCGGCAATGTTGTTTCAACCAAACCGCTCAGCCAAGTGAATGCATTTTTCAGCCAGGTGCCAGGTATTTCGCTCCAGCTGAAAGTGAACTGGTAGAGGGCGAAGAGGATGGCGAGCATCAGCACCGGTCCGAGCAACCGATTGGTCAGCACTTTGTCAATCTTGTCCGAGGTGTAGAGACGGTCGGCGTCGAATTTTCGGGTGATCACTCCCTGTCGGAGGAGGGATTTGATATAGCCGTAGCGGTGATCGGCGATAATTGCTTCGGGATAAACATCGAGGGTCAGTCGGCTATGATCTGCCGTCTTTTCAACAAGTTGCTCAAGTAGGTGCGCGGTTTGTGGGGAGATCTCCCGACCTTTGGCCTGAATCTGATCATCATTTTCTAAATATTTGATGGCCGTATATCTGGCATGGTAGGTTTCGGTCATCAGGTCTGCGGCGGTAATGATCTTGATTAACTCGGAAAGAGTGGTATCAAGATCATCTCCGTAGGAAATACTTAAGGGATTCCATTGCTGATTTGTCGAGGCTACCTGTAAGGCGGCACTCAGGAGGGCGTCTTTGCCAAATCCGGAGCGGGCGATTATCGGTACGACCGGAACTTGGAGATGTTGTGCGAGAACAGCCGCATTAATTTCAATGCCCCGCGCCTCGGCAACATCGATCATATTGAGAGCCACAACCAGAGGTGCACCAAGTTCGAGGAGTTGACAAGTGAGATAGAGGTTGCGCTCAAGGTTTGAGGCATCGACAATATTGATTACCACCTGGGGGCGGTTGTAAACCAGATAATCGCGTGCCACCAGTTCTTCCGCCGAATAGGCGGTCATCGAGTAGGTTCCCGGCAGATCGGTGATGGTGATTGTTTGCCCTTGATACTGCAGGTGACCTTCCTTGTGATCTACGGTTATCCCAGGATAATTGCCGACATGCTGTCTGGCTCCCGTCAATTGATTGAAGAGGGTCGTCTTGCCTGCGTTCGGGTTGCCCGCCAGGGCCATTTTCAGTTGCATGGGTCTTTAAATTGCTGATGATTTTGAAATGATGATGTGAGCAGGACTGGCTGGAAAATTATTCAATCTCGACGAGAATGTGGTCAGCCTCATTGTTGCGCAGAGTGATCGTACTATCGAGAATGCGGATTGCTACCGGGTCACGTAGCGGGGCGCGACCGCAAACCTTTATGCGGGTGCCCGGGACAAGCCCCATCTCGCGTAAGCGCCTTCCCAGTTCACCGGCAACACTGATTGCCGTGATAATGCCGTGCTGGTTTTTGTGCATTTGTCGTAAGCAAATAGTGTCCATTATCTATCCTTGCAGAAATCCCTTTGCTCTTTTATTGGCTCTTGGTCGAGCAACTTGAAGCTGCACCGCAGGAACAACAACCTTGCCCGCAGGAAATTTGCGCTTTTTTATCGAGTGCTGCTCGCCATTGTCGGTAAAAACTACGACCGGTAAAAAAGGCGCTTATTCCAATAATCGTCCAAATCAATAAGTTCTCCACCATAGTCTTGACCCCACACGGTTAGTTAGATGCCCCTAACTTGATGGGCAAAAAAATAAGCCCGAACAATCGGACTTAAAGATTTCTCCTACAGGCTGGTAACTAAGATATTCTCGGAGACGTCAGCGTCGAGGCTGACTGTGCCACCGTTTACCTTTAATACACAGCTGTGGCCTTTGCCGGAACAGATGATATCGGCTTCAACCCCGGGATACACTCCCATTGCCGCAATGCGACTGCATACCCTCCGGTCACCTGTGACCTTGCAGATTTTTATACGCCCGGTTGTACCTCTATTAGACAGTGGAGAGACCAAATCGCTGCAGTGATTTCTAGTAAAACATCGTTTCACTGTATCGGTAAAACAACCACCGATGTTTTTTTCTCTTTTTCGCAGCATGGTATTCTCCCTGTTGTGATCCTTTAGGTACTCCAAACATTAACTTCAGTCAACAGGTTTTTCAATGGGCCGAAATATTTTTAGGGATAGCTAACAAACTTTTTAAATAGAGGCTTCCACCTCCACCGTAATGTAATTAAAATTCATGTACTTGTGCCGGTTATGGCCCTCTCACCTCGGTGTTATTTTCGTACAGCCTCCCAAGAGTCTTTGAGGGTCACTGTTCTATTAAATATCGGTCGCCCAAGTTGCGACTCGACATGATCGGCGCAAAAATACCCAAGGCGCTCGAACTGAATTTTGTCACCGGGCTGCAGTTCCATGAGGCTCGGTTCGGCAATAGCATTGCTGACCACGACCTTGGAGTGCGGGTTCATTTGATCGAGAAAATCAATGTCTTTGTCGGCTTCGGGATCTTCAACCAAAAAGAGTCGGTCGAAGAGGCGGACGGTTACCGGTGTCCCTTCGCTTGCCGATACCCAGTGTATTGTTCCCTTTACTTTGCGGCCATCCGGGGCGGAACCACCCCGAGTTTCCGGGTCGTAGGTACAGTGGATTTCAGTGATTTTTCCGCTGCTTGCGTCTTTCACATGGGATACATAGCGAACCAGATAGGCAAAACGCAACCGCACTTCACGGCCCGGTCCGAGGCGGTGATATTTTTTCGGCGGGTCTTCCATGAAATCGTCACGTTCAATATACAGTTCGCGGCTGAAAGGCACCTTACGTTCGCCCATCTCCGGGGCTTGGGGATGATTCATTGCCACCATTTCCTCGACTTGACCGGCGGGGTAATTGTCGATTATTACCTTGACCGGGTCGAGAACACACATTCTGCGCGGCGCGCTGACGTTAAGATCATTGCGGATCTCATTTTCCAGAACTCCCATGTCGATACGGCTTTCACTTTTGCCGATACCGATCGTCTTGCAAAAATTGCGGAGTGAGGCCGGGGTATAGCCGCGGCGACGCAAGCCGGAAATGGTCAGCATCCGTGGATCGTCCCAGCCATCGACAAATTTCCCCACCACCATCTTCAAAAGCTTGCGCTTGCTCATGACCGTATATGTCAGGTTCAGTCGGGCGAATTCGATCTGGCGCGGGTGGCATGGGGTTTTGAGGATATCTAATACCCAATCGTAGAGAGGGCGATGGTCCTCAAACTCCAGAGTGCAGAGAGAATGAGTGATGTTTTCCAGCATGTCGGACAGGCAGTGGGTATAGTCGTACATGGGGTAGATCACCCAGGTATCGCCGGTACGGTGATGGTGATCCTTGAGAATTCGGTAAATGACCGGATCGCGCATGTTGACGTTTGGCGAGGCCATGTCGATCTTGGCACGGAGAACATGGCTTCCCTCGGCAAACTCGCCGTTTTTCATACGTTCGAAAAGATCAAGGTTCTCCTCGATGCTGCGGTTGCGATAGGGGCTTTCTTTGCCCGGTTCGGTCAAGGTCCCGCGATATTTTCGTATTTCATCGGGGGACAATTGGCAAACATAGGCCTTGCCGATTTTGATAAGCGACACGGCAAATTGATAGAGTTTCGGGAAATAGTCGGAGGCATAAAGCGCCTCTTTTCCCCACTGAAAACCCAGCCACCTAACGTCTTCTTTGATGGATTCGACGTAGCTGACATCTTCTTTGCCGGGGTTGGTGTCGTCGAAGCGCAGGTTACAGACTCCGCCGGTTTCCGCGGCAATGCCGAAATTCAGGCAGATTGATTTGGCGTGGCCGATGTGCAAAAAACCATTAGGTTCCGGCGGAAACCTAGTGATGGTCCCTTGATGTTTGCCGGATTGCAGGTCGTCGGCGATTATCTGGCGGATAAAATCAAGCGGTCTGCTCTCGGATTCTTCTCGTGTTTCCATAAGTTAAAACCAGGGTAGTGGGGAAGGAAGCGGGTTATTGCCTGTTGAAAAACTTGCCTACATTCCGAAGTCGTCGAACGATAATCTCTTTACCGAGAGTCAGGACGATGTCAAACATCGACGGACCGGCGAGTTGACCGGTGACCACGGTGCGCATGCCATTAATAAGAATACCGGGTTTAATCGACAACTCTTCGGCCAATTCCCGGACCACCCTCTCCGTTTCTTCCAGGGTAAATTCACTAAGATTTTCATATCTTGCGGCAAGTTCCGGTAGCCAGGTCTGCAACTCGGCAAACTTCAGCACATTTTTTTCGAGCGGTTTCGGCTCAACCATAAAGTCGTCGGCGAAATAGGCCCGGCCGAGAGAGGTGAAATCCTTGAGGGTGTGAAAGCGGTCGCGGATGAGCGCCAGGGTGTCGAGGTACCATTTTTTTCTGTCGGAAGCATAGCACTCCTGCCAGAGGTTTTCCGCCTCAAGTTCCTTTCGCACCATATCTCCGAGTTCACCGATCTCCATGGTCCGAAGATAGTGTTCGTTGAAGTAGATAGCCTTGGGGTCGGTGATGAATTTCGGATCATCCTTTTTATAATTGAAAATGGCGCTCGACTTGTTAATCCGTTCAAGGGAAAAATCCCGGATAAGTTCCTCTTTCGAGAAAAATTCCTGGTCATTGCCGGCAGACCAGCCGAGCAGGGCCAGAAAATTATTGAATGCCCAGGGGATGAAACCGTTATCCCGATAAAACTGCACCGCTACTATCTCACCGTGGCTGCGTTTGGAAATTTTTGCCTTTTTGGTGTCAAGGGTGAGTGGCATATGACCGAAAACCGGTAGCTGTTCCCCCAGGGCTTCGTACAGCAGCACCTGTTTGAGAGTGTTGGTCATATGGTCCTGGCCGCGGATAATGTGGGTAATGCGATCCCGGATATCGTCGACCACGTTGCAGAGGAGATAGAGGGGTTTGCCATTCGAGCGAACGATAACAAAATCGTCGATTTCTGTATAGGCGGCTTCAATGCGCCCGAAAATCTTGTCATCATATCCGAGCAGGCCGTTTCGTTCCGGCACCTTGAAGCGGATCACCGATGGTATTCCGGCGGCTTCCTTGGCGGCTATTTCCTCGGCTGCGAGATGCCGGCAGGTTCGGTCATAACCTAAGGGCTGCTTGGCGGCAAGAGCAGCCTCGCGTTTGGAATCCAGTTCCTCCTTGGTGCAAAAACACTTGTAGGCGGCCCCTGAGGCCAATAATTTCTGGGCAGCAGCTACATGATCGGCCTCAAAATCCGTCTGGAAATAGGGGCCTTCATCATAATCGATACCCAGCCATTTAAGACCATCGATAATACCCTTGATCGATTCGGCGCTGGAGCGGCCAGTGTCGGTATCTTCAATGCGAAGCACCAGTTTGCCCCCGGTTTTTTTCGCGTACAGCCAGTTGTAAAGAGCCGTCCGTGCTCCCCCGATATGCAGATAACCGGTAGGACTCGGCGGAAAACGCAGTCGCGTTTCAGTCATAAAGGACTCCTTCCGGCCGCTTTTTGCGACCGGAACAATGGGAGAAATTTGTTGTAGTAATTGTTACCTCACCCATGAAAATAAGTGAGATTCCGGCTTAATGCAAGGGTTTTACATCAAGAATGTTGACGCTTGTTATATATCGTTTTCCAATGCAATGTACAACAATATTACAGTTGGACAAATGGGGTGAGTTGAGTTGGGGAAGGGTGCAACTCCTTGTCGGAACGGATAATTACCTTTTTTTTGGTTGTTCAATGCAGGGGAAGTTTGTATACTTTTCAATTTGTTACCGAGAAGTTGTTGATTATCTTTTTCTTTGCTGGGCTCGAAAAATGGTTGGTTGATCGGCGATTTATCCCGGACATGGGAGCCGGCCATGAGGCCCGAACAGTCGAGGTGAACTTATTTGAGGGGGTTGCGATGAGAGTGCTGGTGAGTGACAATTTGTCTCAGGTCGGGATAGACATTCTTAAAAATGCTGGCCTGGAAGTGGATGTAAAGACCGGACTTGCTCCGGAGGAACTGAAAATTATTATCGGCGACTATGATGGGCTGGCCATTCGCAGTGCCACCAAGGTTACTGCCGATATTTTAGAGTCGGCGCACCGGCTGAAAGTGGTAGGACGGGCCGGCATAGGCCTTGACAATGTCGACATTCCGGCGGCCAGCCAAAAAGGCATTGTCGTCATGAATGCGCCGGACGGCAATGCGACGACCGCGGCGGAACACGCCATTTCCATGATGATGTCCCTGGCCCGCAATATCCCGCAGGCCTGTCGATCAATGAAAGAGGGAAGATGGGACAAGAAAAAATTTATGGGCCGTGAGGTCACCGGCAAGACTTTCGGGGTCATCGGCATCGGCAGAATCGGTGCCATTGCCGCCAGCCGGGCACAAGGGCTGAAGATGAAAACGATAGCCTACGATCCGCATATGCCCAAGGCAACGGCCGAGAAAATTGGCGTGGAATTGGTGAGTCTCGAAGATTTAGCAAAGCGTTCCGACTTCATTTCCGTGCATGTCCCCTTGACCCAAGAAACTAAAAACCTTGTCTCCACCGAGTTCTTTGCCAATATGAAACCTGAGGCGATGTTTATCGATTGTGCTCGGGGCGGGGTATGTGACGAGACGGCTCTGTATGAAGCACTGGTAAATAAGAAAATCGCCGGTGCCGCCCTTGATGTTTTTGCCAAAGAACCTACAAATCTGGAAAACTGCCCCCTTCTCGGTCTCGATAATTTTATCTGTACACCGCATCTTGGGGCTTCAACAAGTGAGGCCCAGGAAAATGTGGCACTGATCATAGCCGAGCAGATTGCCGATTATCTCTTGAAAGGGGTAGTCACCAATGCGGTCAACGTCCCGTCGGTAAGCGATGATGTGCTGGCCCAGGTGGGCCCGTATCTGACCTTGGGTGAAAAGCTCGGCACCCTGCATATGCAAATTGCCAAGGGCGGAGTTGCCGAAGTAAATATCGAATACAGTGGCGCGTTGGCGGAATTGAATACCAATCCCATAACGGTTGCATTTCTCAAAGGACTTTTCGCACCCATCCTGAAGGATGCGGTAAATTATGTGAATGCCCCGATCATTGCCAAAGAGCGAGGGATTAGGGTCATTGAGTCAAAGAGTGACAAATCGGATGATTTTATCAATACTCTGACGATCAAAGTTACCACCAATGAAGCTGAGAACATACTCGTCGGAACAGTATTCGGACGTAATGAACCGCGTCTTGTCCGGCTGAATTCATTCAGGCTTGAGGCCATGATCTCCGGACCTATGCTGCTGGTTTTCAACAATGATGTACCCGGGGTGATCGGAGCACTGGGGACAACCCTCGGGGCTGCCGGGGCGAATATTTCCCGAATGACTGTTGGTCGTGAAGAAAAAAGCAATCAGAATATTATTTTGCTCAGCACCGATGAACTGGTTTCCAAAGAGTTGTTAATTAAAGTCAAAAGTTTAGCAAATATCAATAACGCTCAGGTTCTTGATTTATCAGCTGTTTAGAACCTTGAAATTCATTTCTTGTTTTAAAATGAATTTCGTGAAGGTGTTTATCCGGTTGTCAGGAATGGAAGTGACTTGAAAAGGGGAGCAAGGGACATGGCAGATGATGCAAAAAAAGATGGTTGTGGCTGTGGCGAGGGAAAGGTTCCCAATAAGGAGGGGCGATGTGTGATGCCGGAAGTTACTTTTCCTGCCTTTGTAATGTCTTTGAATACCTCCGCTCTCTACCATCTTGGTGAGATCGCCGACCCGCAGACAGGAAAAAGGGTAGCGGAGCCCGACCTGGCGCGACATGCCATAGATACTCTGGTACTCATTCAGAACAAAACCAAAGGGAACCTGACTTCGGATGAAGAAGAGTTGCTGAAAAACATTCTTTATGACATCAAGCTTCGCTTTGTTAAAGTTGTGAGGAAGTAGTTTCTGCACAATGATTCCTGACAATTGCAAGATTACGCTTCATGCACCTGCAAAAATCAACTTGTTTCTTTCCGTCATCGGCCGACGTTCCGACGGTTATCATGACCTGGAAACTTGGATGCAGAAGTTGCAGTTGTATGACACCATCACCCTGGAAATTTTGCCTGAGGACAGGAAGGTCGAATTTTTCTGCTCAGATCCTAATATCCCGGCGGATGCCGGCAACCTTGCGGCACGGGCGGCAAGTGCCTATTTTGCCGCCAGCCGGAAGGGGGTAGGCTGTGGAGTGCGGATCTTTTTACAAAAGAAAATTCCGGTGGCGGCCGGTCTTGGCGGAGGGAGCAGTGACGCCGGAACGGTTTTACGAGGCTTGAACAGTATTTTTGAACAAGAGTTCAGTGAGCCGGAGATGCTGGAGATTGCCCGGCCACTCGGTGCCGATGTTCCTTTTTTTGCTGTATGCCATGATGCCGTAGTTGCTCGGGGCATTGGCGATATAATGTATCCTGTGCCGTCACTCGACGACTGTTCCTTTATTTTGGTTAATCCCGACATTTTTGTCTCGACTGCCTGGGTATTCCAAAATTTAACATTGACAAGGCCGGCGAAAAACTCTAAATTGTCATGCTTTCAAAAGCACAAAACCGTTTCTTTGCTGCTGGCGGAGATGCATAACGACCTCGAACAGGTAACGTCGGCAAAACATCCGGTAATTGAGCGTATAAAAGGTTCACTTTTGACGGCGGGGGCATCAAAAGTTTTGATGTCCGGGAGCGGTCCGACCGTTTTCGGGATTTTCCCGGACTCTGATTTATTGAATAGTTCGGATTTTGCTCGTATTGTTGGCAGGTTGCGTCAGGAATACGGTGGAAAAGTTTATTTGTTAAGGGCTTGCACTGGGGCGTCGCCAAGCGGTAAGGCACCGGGTTTTGATCCCGGCATCCGTAGGTTCGAATCCTTCCGCCCCAGCCATCACTAACATACGTTATCCGGTTCTTCCGAGTGCATAAGACATGGTACGAGACTTAAAGATTTTTTCAGGCAATGCTCACAGGCAGTTGGCAGAAGAAATTGCCGTTCATTTGAATATTCCCTTGAGCAAAGCTGACCTGAGAAAATTCAGTGATGGAGAGATCTTTGTCGAATTAAAGGAAAATGTGCGGGGAACCGACGTTTTTCTTATTCAACCTACCTGCACTCCAGTCAACGATCATCTGATGGAGTTGGTGATCATGGTTGATGCTCTGCGACGAGCTTCAGCGAGAAGGATAACGGCCGTCGTTCCCTATTACGGGTATGCGCGCCAGGATAGGAAGAATGCCCCAAGGGTCCCTATTTCCGCCAAGGTGGTTGCCGAAATGTTCATGGCAGTTGGGGTTCGCAGGGTACTGTGTATGGACCTGCATGCCGGACAGATCCAGGGATTTTTCAATATCCCCGTCGATCATCTTTTCGCGGCACCGGTGATTCTCAAATATATCAAGCAAAACTTCGGGGAAGATGTCATCATGGTTTCTCCCGATGCCGGAGGGGTGGAGAGAACCCGAGCCTTTGCCAAAAGGTTGAATTCCGGTTTGGCCATTATCGACAAACGTCGCGACAAACCCAATGAATGCGAGGCAATGCACGTAATTGGCGATGTCGTGGGGAAAACTGCGATTTTAATGGATGATATGGTCGATACAGCGGGAACACTGTGTTCCGGTGCCAAGACCCTTCTGGAACATGGAGCCAAAGAAGTGCACGCTTGTTGCTCTCATCCCGTCCTCTCCGGGCCGGCGATTGAAAGAATCAACGCATCGCAATTGAAATCACTTGTCGTTACCAATTCGATACCCCTTCGCGGCGAGTCGCTAACGTGTGAGAAAATTAAGGTTCTTTCCGTCTCCCGTTTGCTTGCTGAGGCGATCAGCAGGATACATAATGAGGATTCGGTCAGTTCGTTGTTTGTGTAACTGGCATAGTTTGTATCATTTCGAAATAATATAACTTTTTATAATATTCTGCTCAGTCGTTTTTGGTGCAAATAGCGACGACTGTCTGGCAAAGGAGGCTTTATGTTTCAGGTTGAAATGTCCGCATCTGTGAGAAATACTTCCGGTAAAGGACCCATGCGGCAACTGCGTATGCAAGGAATCACACCCGCAGTAGTGTATGGTGGCGGTGGAGAGGCAGTTATGCTGCAACTTGAGACTAAAACCCTGATGACAAAACTTCTCGAGTTCTATCGTCGCAATACGGTTGTTACCTTAAAAATAGACGGAGCAACCGATAGATGCGTTATGGTAGGAGAGGTGCAGACGGATCCTGTCCGCGACACTTTGATCCATGTCGATTTTTGCGAAATCGATCTGCAAAAAAATCGGTCTTTCACTGTTCCTGTAGTCTATAACGGTACTGCCAAAGGTGTTGACTTGGGTGGGGATATGGTCATAGCCCACAACGAAGTTGTTCTCGAAGGCAGGCCACTCGATATCCCGGATGAATGCGTAATAGATGTTACGCCACTTGCCATTGGTGACTGCGTCAAATGCGGCGAGATATCCATTCCTGAAAATGTCCGACTGGTTACGGATGCTGAGGTGTTAGCTGTCAGTGTCATGAAACCCGGACAGAAGGCTGCAGTCGCCTGACGTAATAAGCGAGAGGTTGTGCTGAGGGAAGAATCTCAAGCCGACACCTAGCTTAAAGCAACGTAAGGTTCATACTTCTCACCTTGAGAAGAGAATATAAGGTCCGAAAAAGGTTTCTTTTTCGGACCTTTCTTTATTTTGATGCAATCTCTATGGAAGCAAATGACTACCTGATTGTTGGACTCGGCAATCCCGGTGCGCAATACCGTTTGAACCGCCATAATGTAGGATCTCAGGTTGTTGATGACCTGGCGGAGAGATGGGGACATACCCATTTTATCGAAAAATGGCAGGCATTTTCATCAAGCTTTTCGTTTTCCGGTAAAAAGGTTCATCTCCTCAAACCTGTTACCTTCATGAACCTGAGTGGTAAAGCAGTAGTTCAGTATTACCGGTTCTTTAAGTTGGTGCCTGACCAATTATTGGTTATCCACGATGATCTGGATATGAATCCAGGGCGGATAAAACTTGTCAAGGCGGGTGGTACCGGAGGGCACAATGGTATCAAATCTCTCGTCGAATTCTTGGGGACCAACGATTTCTATCGGTTGAAGATCGGTATTGGAAGGCCTGGGAAAGGGGAAGTTCATCCTGGGTTTCCTGTAGAAAAGTATGTGCTCAGTGACTTCGAGGAAGCCGAGAAGGCCCTTATGGCCAGCAGATATCCCGTGCTTGAAGAAGGCATGCGCCTTTATCTTCAGGATATGCCGGATAAGGCTATGGGGCTACTTAATGGCCTGAAATGAAGCATATCCCGAGTTGAGTCCTGCATGATCGTATTCATATTTGGATAGCTGGGAAAAAGTGCGGCAATTATTCTGCAAATGAGTTATAGTAAGAACGTACAGTGTTAAATAATACTGATTTTCAGTATCACCCGCTGCAGCAAAAATATCAATCACAACCGGAATAATGAAATATCTCGTTATCGTCCGGTGCGTTCCTTGTTCGCAAATGCATTTGTAGTGTCTTGTCATTCAGCTACTATTGTGTCCGGCCTTATGCAAGGCGCTTTGATAAAAGGAGAAAACTGTGTTTTCTGAAGGTGATATGGCTGTATATCCAGCTCATGGTGTTGGCGTTATTAAAGCCGTCGAAACGAAGAAAATCGGGGGAATTGATCAATCATTTTACATTTTAGAAATCCTCGATAACAGCATGAGGATCATGATCCCCACTGCCAGCAGTAAAAATGTCGGACTGCGGGCCATTGTCGGCAAGCATGAGGTGAGTAACGTCTTCGATATTTTGGCGGATCGTTCGGTAGCTCTGGGCACCCAGACCTGGAACAGACGTTACCGCGATTATATGGAAAAGATCAAGACCGGATCTGTCCATGAAGTTGCCGTTGTATTACGAGACCTTTTCCTGCTGAGTGTTGATAAGGATCTCAGTTACGGTGAGAGGAAGATGCTCGATACCGCCAAAAACCTCCTCGTCAAAGAATTATCATTAGCCCAGAACACCGAAGAAGCCGCTGTAAGCAAATCCATCGAAGCCATCTTCTCCTAACTGTTCGGGTTTTTTCCGGTCTTGTTTGTTCGCTCTACGCTCCCCTGTGGGCAGTTCCTATGGAATCCAACGTTCTAGCCATTGACAGTTCTCTTGCCCGCGGCAGTTCGTTTCAGGTTGCAATCGATGCGGGCTTAGCTGGAATGCGTCTTGACCAATTCCTTGCTCTGACTATTCCATCGCTTTCAAGATCTGTCCTTGCCGACTCTATCCGGAAAGGCCACATCCGTGTCGATGCGGTATCTCGCAAGAGCAGTTATCGACTGAAAGAGGGAGAGATAGTCTCCGGTGATATTGAAAAACAGGAAAGGATCGATGTTCAGCCCCAACCGATCGATTTTTCAATTATCTACGAAGACGAATTTCTTCTGCTGTTATCAAAACCACCGGGGCTTGTTGTGCATCCGGGGAGTGGTAATTCTCAGGGGACATTGGTCAACGGCTTGGTCCATTACTGCCAATCGATTGCCGGTGTCGGCGATAGCTTACGGCCTGGAATTGTTCATCGGCTTGATAAAGACACCTCGGGGATCATGCTGGTGGCTAAGCAGGACTTCGTGCACCGGAAGTTGGTTGACGATTTTAAAAATCGCCGACTCACCAAGGAGTACCTGGCCTTGCTCCATGGAGTGCTGAAGAAAAAGAGCGGGCGATTGGTGGCATCAGTGGGGCGCCACCCCATTCATCGTCAGAAGATGGCCGTAAAGGAACACGGTGGTCGGCATGCTGTCAGCAATTGGCAGGTCCTTCAGGAAACTTCCCCTGCCTTCAGCTTGGTTAAAATTATCATCGAAACCGGGAGAACACATCAAATCAGGGTCCATATGGCCCATCTCGGTTGTCCGGTTGTTGGCGATAAGGTGTATGGAGGGCATCGTGATAACAGTGCTTTTTCCAGGCACCTCCTGCATGCATCGAGATTGGTTTTTCAGCATCCCGTTACTGGACAACCGATGGATTATACTGCAGCTCTCTGGCCAGATTTTGCCGAGGTGTTAAATGCATTGGGCAGCAAGATGACAGAGGAGACAGGACATTGAATATCGCCGTGACCGGAGGCTTGGGTTCTGGGAAGAGCACGGCAAGCCGGCTTCTCGCGGTCGCCATGTCAGCCGAGCATCTTGATACGGATCAGCTCTGCAGGCAACAGATGCAGCCGGGAAACCCTGGGTTTGCAGCGTTTTCCCAGGTGTTTGGCAGTCGCTTTCTTTCTGCCGACGGCGCTCTCAATAAACAGCTTCTGCGCCAGGCTGTGTTTACTGACAGCGGGGTGAAAAACGAGCTGGAAAGGATTCTTCACCCCTTGGTTCGGGAAGAGGTTGCCGAGTATTACCTGCATTGTTGCGTTACAGAAAAAAACCTGGTCGTGGAGATTCCACTCCTCTTTGAAGTTGGCTGGCAACATGATTTTGCCGTGTGGGTGGTCGTGTATGTCCCTGAAGAACTTTGCTACAGCCGGGTGGCGGCCCGGGATGGTTTCACGGCAGAGGAGATACAACGGGTTTGTGCCACGCAATTACCCCTTTCGGAAAAACTGAAACATGCCCATTATGTCATTGATAATAGCGGTACTTTTGTCAGCACGGTACAGCAGATAGCCTGGCTCGGCAAAAATCTTAGGGCAGAGATATCAATGGGAAATGCGAGAAAGACAGGCTAACCCGTTGTCACATTTTAATATTAGGAACGGTATAAGGAGCCGGAACGAAATCGGAATGAATAACCAAGATATTTCGTAACGGCTCCTAAAAAGCTTGACAGTAAAGACGTGAATACGTATAAGGGAAACAATGATTTTGAAACTCAATCCCTGTCTTTGTTGAATCATCTCTTTGAATCCTGTTTGTTCACGCCGCTCTGAGATAGCTGTTTCCGGAAGATAGTTCTAGGACCATCTACAGACTTCAAATGTTTGATTCGTCACAGATCTGGCCATTTAGGTGCCGTTAAGAAATAACTCCAATTAATTCTGCCAGTTCTTTACGGCCACTTAAACCGTTCATGACATTGAGGATTATTTATTGTTATACGACGGCTTATCCCATTCTATTGACATTATCTGACCGACACACACAGTACTCAACGAATTCTCTTGAAATCATAAATGATTTCCATTGCCATGGATTTTGCCTAGGCATTTCTTGCAATGCGCGGTCTTGACAAAAATTATTAAATCCACACCGATGGTATTGGTGAAGAGCCTGACGCGTCTTGGCGTCAACGGTGTTTCCCCATTATCCTGCCAATAATTCCAGAAAGGAGAAGTAGATTAATGAATCTGGCGGAACTTAAACTGATGAAAATCGGTGAATTAGTGGCGCTTGGCCGATCCTTAAAGGTCGAAGGTTATAGTGCGCTCCGTAAACAGGAACTCATCTTTGCAATTCTTAAAGCCCAATCCGACAAGGATGGAAAGATGCGCGGGAGTGGTGTCCTGGAAATACTGCCCGATGGCTTCGGTTTTCTCAGGGCCCCTGATTATAATTACCTTCCCGGCCCGGATGACATTTATGTTTCTCCCTCGCAAATACGCAGGTTGAACCTCCGTACCGGAGATACCATCGAAGGTTTGGTACGCGCACCCAAGGAAGGTGAGCGATATTTTGCCCTGTTAAAGGTAGATAGTGTCAATTTTGATCCTCCCGAAGCATCAAAGCAAAAGACTTTATTCGGTAACCTCACCCCGCTTCATCCCAACGAGGCTTTTACTTTAGAGTGGCAGCCGGATAATATTTCCATGCGGATTATGGATATGTTTGCGCCCATTGGAAAGGGTCAGAGGGGACTGATTGTCGCTCCACCGCGTACCGGTAAAACGGTTCTCATGCAGAAAATCGCTAACTCCATTGTGCGCAATCACAAGGAAGTCTATCTCATTGTTCTTCTGATTGATGAACGTCCTGAAGAGGTCACGGAAATGACCAGGAGCGTCAAGACGGCCGAGGTCGTCAGTTCAACCTTTGACGAACCGCCGCAACGCCATATTCAAGTGGCTGAAATGGTAATTGAAAAGGCAAAGCGACTCGTTGAACACAAAAAAGACGTGGTGATTTTACTCGACTCTATTACTCGACTTGCTCGCGCCTACAACACCGTCACTCCGGCAAGCGGCAAAATCCTTTCCGGTGGTGTTGAGGCCAATGCCTTGCATCGGCCCAAACGATTCTTTGGCGCGGCGAGGAATATCGAGGAGGGGGGCAGTTTGACCATTTTAGCTACCGCACTTATCGAAACCGGGAGTCGAATGGATGAGGTAATCTTTGAAGAATTCAAGGGCACCGGTAACATGGAGCTGATACTTGACCGGAAGATGGCCGATAAACGAATTTTTCCGGCTATCGATCTCAAACGTTCAGGCACGCGGAAGGAAGATCTCCTCATCAAGGCCGATGCCCTCAACCGGATATGGATACTTCGTAAACTTCTCAACTCAATGAATCCGGCCGATTGCATGGATTTTTTGATAGATAAATTGAAACTGCAGAAATCCAACGCCGATTTTCTTGATTCCATGAATACGTAAGATCTCCGTGTAAGAAGGGGGAGCTCCATTTTTTGTTGAAATAAATCGCTGTTTGGGTAATATATCTCTCTTGTGTTTGAAAAAGTACTATCAATATCGTTAAAATTTATTCTCGCCCGGAAGGGTGTTGGAGGAATAGGAACTATGAAGAACGGAATCCATCCTGAGTATCATACAATCAACGCAGCCTGTGCCTGTGGTAATACATTTGAATTAGGGTCGATAATGAAAGAGATGAAGGTTGAGATCTGCTCTGCCTGCCATCCATTTTTCACCGGCAAACAGAAGCTTATTGACTCGGCGGGACGTATCGAGAAGTTCAAACAGCGTTATGCTCAGCATTATGCCAAATTAGGAAAGGACAAATCCTGATCTTTTTACCCGGTGTCGGTACTCTCCTCCGACAAATATTGTATTCTCTGTGAGGTCCACAACGATGCTAGTCATGGTTGTGGACTTTTTTCTTTGTCTTTTGCCTGGTTAATAGGGTTATGTTTGCAAGATTTGCTGACCTCGACGAAAAGATTTCTCATCTTGAAGGTCGGTTGTCCGATCCTCAACTGGTAAACAACCAAAAGGAGTATCAAAAGGTTGTTCGCGAGCACGCCCATCTGGTGAAACTCAATGCCAAATATCGGGAATACATGAAAGTGCAGCAGGAAATCCGCGACAACAAAGCGATCCTCTTTGATGAATTGGAAGACCAGGAAATGAAAGACCTGGCCAAAGCCGACCTTGAGGACCTGGCTGCTCAAGAAAAACAGCTCGATCAGGAAATGAAGGTTATTCTTCTGCCTAAGGATCCCAACGACGACAAAAACATCTTCCTCGAAATCAGAGCGGGAACCGGGGGCGATGAAGCAGCACTTTTTGCCGGGGATCTGTTCCGAATGTATAGCCGCTTCGCTGAAATTATGGGCTGGAAGGTCGAGATTATGAGTTCCAACCCCATCGGTATTGGTGGTTTCAAAGAGATCATTGCCCTCATCAGCGGCGAACAGGTCTATTCAAAGCTCAAATATGAAAGTGGGGTCCATCGAGTGCAGCGGGTACCCGAAACCGAAACGCAAGGGAGGATCCACACCTCGGCGGTTACCGTGGCAATTTTGCCGGAGGCCGATGAGGTTGAGTTGAATATCGATATGAATGAGCTGAAGTTTGATGTCTTCCGCTCTTCTGGGCCGGGTGGTCAATCGGTTAATACAACCGACTCCGCCGTGCGGGTCACCCATCTACCAACCGGCCTGGTCGTCATCTGCCAGGATGAAAAATCGCAACATAAAAACAAGGCCAAGGCCCTGGTTGTGTTGCGTGCCCGATTGCTCGATCAAATGGAACGGGAGCGTCATGACAAGATTTCCCAGGATCGCAAAAGTCAGGTCGGCAGTGGCGACAGGAGTGAAAGAATCCGCACCTATAATTTCCCCCAGGGGCGCATGACCGATCATCGAATCAATCTCACACTCTATAAACTCGACTCGATAATAAGCGGCAAGATTGAAGACGTGATTTTCCCCCTGATTGCCCATGATCAGGCGGAAAAATTGAGAGATATTCAATAAGACTTCGGTGCCTTTAATGTCGCTTTCGACCTCTTTGCAAACGCTGTAAACGCCGAACCTGTGTACGAGAAACATGCGTCTTACGGAACTTCTCCAACGTGCTGCGACTGAACTCGAACTGGCAGGGATAGAGGAATATGCCCTTGAAGCCCGGCTTCTCCTTGGGGCCTGTCTTGGAAAAACACGAACCGAACTCTTTCTTCTTGGGCAGGAGGAAGTGGTGGAGGCAGAGCAAACAAAGTATCTCGGTTTCATTGGTCGCAGGAAAAATCGAGAACCGGTCGCTTATATTCTAGGAGAGCAGGAATTCTGGTCAATGCCGTTCTTTGTTTCGCCGGCCGTCCTCATTCCGAGGCCGGAGACGGAATTTCTCCTTGACCGGGTTTTGGCTCTTGTTGCCCCGGAAAATTTAGAGAAGGGGGCTCTGCTCGATCTTTGCTGCGGCAGTGGCGTGATTGCTGCCGTACTTGCTAAGGAAACCGGAAAAAGAATTATTGCTGCCGATATCTCGCCCCTGGCACTTGCAGTTAGCCGACATAACCTCTGTCGCCATGGACTGGCAGGGCAGGTCGCGTTGGTCCAGGCTGATCTCTTTTCCGCTTTTCGCAGGCGTTGTAATTTTTCACTGATAGTATCGAACCCACCCTATGTGGGTCGTTTTGATCTTGAGAACAATTTGGAGCCGGAGGTGGCGAAACACGAGCCCAGGCTTGCCCTTGACGGCGGGGTGGCGGGTATGGATTTTATCCTCAGGATATGCCGGGAGGTACCGAGACTCCTCTGCCCCGGCGGACAATTGTTTATGGAAATAGGCGCAGATCAGGGCGAGGCGACGCGTTTGCTCTTTACTGAAGGACTGAAAGACTCTCCAGGTTTTGAAAAGATAGAGATACTCGTCGATTATGCCGGTCGAGACAGAGTTCTGCATGCCAGAATGGCGTAAATAGGGTTATTCAATGGAAAAACTGGTTATTGAGGGCGGTATACCGCTGCATGGAGAAGTAAGAATTAGTGGCGCAAAGAATGCTGCATTGCCTTTGATGGCCGCGACACTTCTGACTCCAGGGCGACACATTCTGCGAAATGTCCCTGACTTGCGCGATACTCGAACCTTTATCCGACTTATGGAAAATCTCGGGGTAAAGAGTGAGCGCAAGGATGACGTTCTGATCTTGGATTCTACGCATCTGGTGCATGCCGAAGCACCATACGATTTGGTAAAAACCATGCGGGCCTCGGTGCTGGTGTTGGGACCCTTGCTGGCCAGGCTCGGCAAGGCCAAAGTGTCATTACCCGGGGGTTGTGCCATTGGCGCCAGGCCGATCAATTTTCACATCATGGGGTTGGAGCGTCTGGGAGTTACCTGCAAGCTCGAAGGAGGCTATGTCGATGCCCATATTGACGCGCCGATGCAGGGGAATGTCATTTATTTCGATGTCCCTTCCGTCACCGGCACGGAAAATCTGCTGATGGCTGCTGTATTAGCGGAAGGGACGACGGTTTTTAAAAATGCCGCCCGTGAGCCGGAGGTCGGCAATCTCATTGACATGTTAAACAAGATGGGGGCGAGAATTGAAGGCCGCGACACTGACCGGCTGACTGTCCATGGGGTGAAAGAACTTTTTCCCGCCGATTGTACCATCATTCCGGATCGGATCGAGACCGGAACCTATCTTATTGCCATAGCCGCAACCGGCGGTTCCGGCACGGTCACCGGCTGTAATCCTGCCCACCTACCGTCTCTTCTCGAAAAACTGCGGAGCGCTGGTCTCTCTATCGGCGAGACTGAGAATTCGATCAGCATCAGCTGGCCGTCTCGGCTGCAAGCACTTCCGGCACTGGGCAGTGTCGATATCAAGACAATGCCCTACCCCGGTTATCCAACCGACCTGCAGGCGCAGTACATGGCGCTCATGACGCTTGGTTCGGATATCTGCGTGATCACCGAAACTATTTTTGAAAACCGGTTTATGCATGTGGCTGAACTGCAGAGAATGGGTGCCAAAATCAGGGTTGATGGCCATTCGGCAGTCGTTTCCGGACGGGGAATGAATGGCTTGAGCGGTGCGCCGGTCATGGCCACCGATCTGCGGGCCAGTTCCTCACTGGTTATTGCCGGGCTTGCTGCGTCCGGGCGGACCGACATTTCCCGTATCTACCATTTGGAACGTGGTTATGAAAATTTGGTGGAAAAGCTTACCGGTTTGGGTGCTCGTGTATGGAAAGAGCAAGAGTAAGGGAGAGGGTGGTAAAGAATGATTTGCCAAGGACACCGCAAATTATTATTTTCATAAAAAGAGATTGAAGAAGGGTTGATAAAATAACAACGGGTTTTCTCAACAATATGGCACTGGAATATATAAAAAAACACAAGGAAAAGGTCGCGCTTATCGGAGTGATCGCTATTATTATACTCTCTGTTGGTGGCGGTATTATCCTGCAAAAAACCAGACGATCGGCAAAGGAGTTCCAGCCGGAGTCTATTCCGAAAACTGTGGAACTTAAGCTCCAACAAAAGAGGGAAGGTGCCGGGCCGACCGAGGGAGGCACGCAATCGGCTTCTTTTTTTCTCAAACCTTCGCCTGATGAACTTTTAGAGCAACTGACCTCTTTGGAGAATTTTAACGAGGAGGTAATGGAGTCCAAATATAAAGGGTTGCGGGTATTATGGCCGGCTTATTTTTTTACTTTGCAAGCAACCGTGGGAAGCAAAGCCACCCTTGTCCTGGATGTAGCCGAAGATGGTTTTGGAGTAGTACTTGAGAGTGATGTTGAAACCTTGGAATATCCACAGCTTCGTGACTTGGAGCCAGGGAAAAAGCTGTGGATTGCCGGTGAGATTCTGGCAGTGGATCGTTCCGGGACGGGAACCGTCTATTTGAAAACTGAGCATCTTAAGTTCGGCGATGAGCCAGTCCCTCCTGCAAGTCGGCAGTCGGCAAAGTGAGCTGTTGTCAAAAAATTACATGACGGGCGAAACGCCGGGAACGGTTTTCTAAAAAAAATCGCCCCCAAAAGGATAATGTTCGGTTATTGGGGCAGGGGCAGGGTGATTGTGAAAATCGCTCCACCGTTTGGGCCGCAGCCGACGTCGATTGTGCCTTGATGCTCGGTTATTGTTTGTTTTACTATCGCTAGGCCAAGCCCGGTGCCTTCCGCCCGTGTGGTGAAAAACGGTTCGAAAATCTGTTCTCGCTTCTCCTCGGCAATACCCGGTCCATTGTCATGGATAGAGATTTCTATTGCCTCCTGATTTCCTCTGTTTTTGATCTCTCTTGCCTTGATGACCAGGTGCTCCTTGCCGGGAGGGCAAAAGGCCAAACCATTAAGGATGAGATGAGTGAATACCGTAAACATCTCTTTCTCATCGGCCCAGATGTCAACGGTTCGGTCAAATTCGCAGTGTATCTGTGCGGATTCCGGCCAGGCGGGATCGGACTTGCAGACTTGCAACACTTCTTCGATGCAGCCGCGTAGCGAAAACCAGCTGCAATTGGCGATCTCCGGTCGGGAAAACCTTAAAAAATCGCTTATGGTTTCAATGAGACGGTTGGATTCTCTGAGGATGATGGTGGTTAATTGGAAATTGCTGTAATTTTCAGAGCCACCGGATGAGAATTCGTTGGCAAGCACTTGGGCGGATCCCGAGATTGCCGTCAAGGGATTGCGGAAATCATGGGCGATGCTTGCACTCATCATGCCGATAGCGGCGAGTTTTTCTGTTTGCCGCAATTGGCGCTCCAATTTTTCAATTTCACTTATATCTTTCAGGGTGATGATTTTGTGTGGTGGTTCCTGGGAGGGTTGTTCGGTTTCCGAATGTTCAATATTGATATGGGAATAACCGATTCGTACTTTGCTGCCGTCTTTCTTAATAAAGTCGGTGGTCAAGCGGTTGCTGGTGTCTCCCGACAGATCGAGACTGGGGAAAGCTGATTGCAGTTTATGGCCAATGAGGTTTGTGGGCGATAATCCGATAATTTTTTCGATGGCATTATTGGCTGAGGTAATAACGTTTTTCGCGTCGATGGTAATGATGCCGGTGGAAATATTGTCGAAAATTTGTTTGTACAGGATGGCCAGCTGATCAAAATTCTTTATAGAATCGGAGAGGGCATTTTCAGTCTTCTGGAGGCGTAAACCGAAGAGGGCGCTCAAAATCGCGGCGAGAAAGAAGGTCAATCCCTGGACGGAAAAATAGTTGAAGATAGCCAGTGGATTGGGCGATGTTTGCCACAGATACTCGCGCAGGTAGGCCGGGTAGAGGCCATATGCTTCGAGGAAGAGGATGGTTCCGTACAGGAGGGTTGCCGATGCAGCCGCAACGAGGCCACCTTTGCGCGGCAGAATAAGACCGCCGGCTACGATGGGAAAAAAGAAGACCGAAGTGAAAATTGATCGTGAAGAGCCGGAAAAAAACACCAGTAATGCGACAAAAAAGGTGTCGAGAAGATTTTGCGCGAAACCGAAGTTGCGCAGGTTGCCCTCATAAATCAGGAGGAAAAATGCTGAAAATATGGTCGTTAGAAAGACTATCAGGAGCAACAGGATAAGCAAATTGGATGGCAGTACGATAACATCAAACTGGGCACCATGGAAAACATAACTAATGGCCAGCAACAGCGTATAAAGAACAATGCGCAGCACCATCATCCACAGCAGTTGATTCCTGAGAATTTGCTTGATGTTGACAGTATTTTTGGCGCGCCCTATAAGGGTTGATAGATCCATACGACTTAGCTCAATCCGTATTTTTTTACTTTGTAACGCAGAGATCGAAAACTGAGTTGCAAAAGTTCAGCCGCTCGCATTTTCGAGTTATTGGTTTTTTTCAGCGCGTGGGTGATGAGCCTTTTTTCCAGATTATCGATTATTTTTTCAATACCCAGATCAAACAATTCCTCCTCACTGGCTGCTGCCCGAAAAAGGTCGCCATACTCATTGCTTGCCGTGTCGGGGGCAGCAGGTTTCATTTTACCGGAAAAGGTCAGACTTTCAGGTAGAATAATATTCGATCCGGCCAGGGCAACGCCTCGTTCGATTATATTTTCCAGTTCCCGGACGTTGCCTGGGAAGTGATAATTCATCAGGACCTGTAAACCATAGGAGGAGATTTCTTGCACTTCTTTGGCCAGTAGCCGTGAGTATTTTTTCAAGAAGTGGTCGACCAACATCGGTACATCTTCTTTTCTCTCCCGTAGCGGAGGCACCCGCATCGGGACGACTGCCAGGCGGTAGAAAAGATCTTCCCTGAATCTTCCTTCGCGAATTTCTTCTTCGAGGACTTTGTTGGTTGCGGCAATTATTCGGACATTTATGCGTTTCGTACGCGTGCCGCCGACCGGTTTTATCTCACGTTCTTGCAAAACCCGTAACAGTTTGGTCTGAATAATTGGCGTCAATTCGCCAATTTCGTCAAGAAAGGCGGTGCCGTTATCGGCTTCGTTGAAGAGGCCGGATTTGTCGCAGATTGCCCCGGTAAAAGAACCCTTGACGTGACCGAACAACTCGCTCTCCATCAGATCTTCGGGGATGGCGCTGCAGGTAATGGGAACAAAGTTCTGATCGGCAACCTTGCTGTGTTTATGAATGGCCTGGGCAACCAGTTCCTTGCCGGTTCCCGATTCCCCGTAGATCAAGACGTTGGCCGGTGTCGGGGCCACCCGTTGGATCATGTCGAAGATTTTAAGCATTTCCCGGCTCTTGCCGATTATTTCCGGAAAGGAGGTGCTGAGGTCCTTGGGCTTTATGGTTTGCTGAGTTTTGCTGGTAGCGGATTCAATTACCGATTTAATCTCATCGACGTTAAACGGTTTAGTGATATAGTCAAATGCCCCGTTCTTCATCGCCAACACGGCATCATCGGGAGAAGCGAAGGCGGTGATCATGATTACCGGCAGATCGGGAGATTGTTCTTTCACCGCCTCAAGAAGGTCAATGCCGGTCATGCCGGGCATCCGGATATCACTGACTATGACATCCACCTGTTGGTTGTCGAGGATGTCCAAAGCTGTTTTGCCGCTTTCGGCGATGGCAACTTTATGGCCTTCCTTTTCCAGAAGGATTTTAAGAAAATCCCGCATACTCCGTTCATCATCGACGACTAATACCGAGGCCATGGCCACCTTCTTGAGATTCTTAAGGAATCTGTATCAGATTCTTGCAGTCCGGAAATGAAACCTTTTTGTGGCAATCGAGGAGGATCGCTTCTGCGCTTTCTGCTACCGGTGTTAACAGAAGCTACTCACTGATAATATCGTAAAGCGCGGCGAGAGACAAGAAGGGGATAGGGGGACTGGCGAAAAACAAGAGAATTTCCTTCGCCGGCTACGGATAACGATGGGTTACAGCCTGAAAATAAGCCGGTATTGCCAGAAACAAGAACCATGCAGACAAAACCGGCGGTTGGTTACTCCTTTGGCACCGGGGTTCATTCGGCAAGGGAAGTGGCAAGAGATCTGGCGGAGGTAGTGAAGAATTGCATTTCCCCTGCCTGTTGCTCCATTGTGATAGTTCTTGTTTCCTCTTTGAGATCCTCTTGTAACTGTCTCAGTGTCAATGCGTCGTGCATAATCTTGGACTGAAGCGAGTCACTTTCCGTAATCGCTTCAGTCTTGTTGAGTATCTCAAGAATTTCCTTGATCATTGGTTCGCCGGCACCAACCTTTCGGAGTATTGCTTCAGCTTGAGCGACACCGGTATCATAAAGATAAGCGGCACAAAGCAACACAGCAAGATTGCCTCCCTCAGCCTTTCCGATGTTCTCGGCAAATCGAGCCGTGGCTGTGGCCTGGCGGATACGTTTAAAATCAGTCTGAAAAAACCTCTTCATCTCCACCGCCACCTTGTCTTTGAGCAGATTGTCTCGTGCCCCAGTAAATCCCTCCGGGAGAGCACCTAAACATTGTTCTGCATACGGGCAATAGGAGGCACAACCAAAATCCATTTTTGGGTTAACGAAGCGATGGCCACAGTTGCTGCACTTTCTGCTGGTATCATCCTTATAGAATTCGACGGTAGTGTTGCACTTGGGGCACTGCGCATCGAAGATGGCGCTCGCTTTCCAATATTTCATATCCTGGCCGGGGCATTTCATAGTTACTCTCCTTTGACTTATTCCGTTAATCGGGGTTAGAAAGTTAATTATGAGATAGTGTACTTCACCCACTCTTTCTGACATTGATCTAGGTCAAGACCGGATGTTTTGTGGAGAAAAAGATTGTATTTAAAGAGAAAGCGGAAGCCGTTGACAGGTTTTAGGAAAGGGAAATCTCAGGGAGGAGGGCAGCTCCCCCTTTTCTGAGTGGAAAATAAATGTCATTATTGCAAGGGACAAAAGTCAGCCATGAGCTTATCGATTGCCAACACGGAGGGTGCATTCTCCGGCAGTTCGAGCAAGGAACGGCGTTCCATATCAAACTCAAGAAGGGCCGGATCATGGGGAATGATACCGGCAATCGGTAAACCGATTTCGGCAACTTCAGCCATAAAGGCGTCGCTGAGTTTTTCCGGGCCACGAGTCACGACAATGGCCAGTTTTTTTACATCCAGTTTCAAACCGGCCAGCATCTGGTGTATCCTCCGCACTGCCCGCAAGCCTCTCAGGGAATAATCAGTGACAAGAAAGAGCAAATCCACCTTGCCGCTGGTCCGGCGACTCAGGTGTTCCATTCCCGCTTCGTTATCGACAACCGTGTATTTATAGTGGTTGGCCAGCTTATCGGTGAAACGGTTCAGGATATTGTTGACCATGCAATAACAGCCCTGACCCTCCTGTCTGCCCATGACCAGAAGGTCGAACTTTGGTTTTTCAATGAGAGCCTGTTCGATGAGGGTCTCAAGATAATTGACCTTGTCCATCCCTGAAGGGATGCCCTGCGGATCCTTCATGTAGGTTTCCCGAATCTCGCCAATGGTGGTGGTGACATCAAGGCCCATGGTTTCTCCAAGATTGCTGTTGGGATCGGCATCAACTGCAAGAACTGGAGTTTTTCCGTTTGCCCCAAGATAGCGGACGACCAATGTTGCCACTGTGGTTTTGCCAACCCCGCCTTTACCTGCAAATGCAATGACTTTGCTCATACATATCTCCGTCGAAATTGCTTGTTACTAAGGAATAAATAATTCATTACCTCGCCATCATAACGAATTGGTCCGGCAAGTATGTCAATACTCGAATAACAGTAAACATCTTCCGGCGGAAAAAAAGAAAAAACCACCCCCTCAAAGAAGATGTGGGGTGGTTGGTGTTTTGTGGGTTCGAGGGCCTTAATCGGCTGAGGGTGTCAGGCGGCGACTTTCGCTTTCTTTTTCTTTTTTTCCTCAACGGGCGGGCCAAGGAGACTATTAAGCCGCTGTATGTCTTCTGCGGTAATGGTACTGTTCTTGGCAATCCCCAGGGACTGCTCATCTAAGCCGAGACAGAGTCCGAGAAGCTGCGGAAAGAGAAGTACCGGCAGCAGTTTTTCTTCCGCCGCCCCTGTCTGGATGTTCTTTTGTGTGGTATCGAACTGGAGATGACAATAAGAACAGATGGGAGTGATATAATCGGCACCTGCCTCCTGCGCTCCCGCGATTTTTTCCTTGAGAAGCTTGTGGGAAAGATCATTGTTGATCCCCGCCAGCGCCGCCCCGCAGCATTCGAGTTTCCCTCGCCAATCGAGGCTTTTCGCCCCGGTGGTCTGAAGCAGTTCCTCGGTGATTCTCGGCACGAAGGAGTCGTCGAAGTGGGTGATTTCCCGCGGTCGGAGGACATGACAGCCATGAATTACTGAAATGTTGAGGCCGGTAAAGGCATTGACCCGCTGAGCTTTGATTTTCTCCGGGCCGACTTCTTCGTACAGGACGGTGAGGTAGTGTTTGACTTCGGCCTTACCTGAATAGTGGAGGTCTTCCTTGGCGAGGATGGTATTCAATTCATCCATGAGCTGCCGGTTTTTGCCCATGACGTTTTTGGCTTTCTGGAGGCTGGCAAAACAGCAATTACAGATGACCAGGATATCCAGTCCTCTTTTTTCAGCAATGGCGAGGTTGCGGACGGAAGGCAGGATGTAGGCCTTCTCGTCGACGTTGCGAACAGGGTAACCACAACAGTTGAACTCCGGAATGACTTCCAGTTCTATGGCAAACTTGGCAAAGACCGCAGTCGTTGATGTTGCATACTGCTGAATGCGGATAGGGATATTGCAACCCTGAAAGAATGTGTATTTCATGAGTTCGCTCCTGCCTCAATTTTTTTGAGGGCGCCGTTCTTTAAAGTGTAGAAAATATCACAGAGTTCGACCTGATTTGGACAATGCTCCTGGCACAGATAGCAAGTGGAACAACTCCAGATCATCTGCGCTCCCATAGCTAGTTCGGTGTTGCCGATTCCAAGACTGAACATGATCTGATGGGGCAGCATTCCCAAGGCTTCCGTAGGATTGTCGTAGCTGCGCACCACCGGACAGATGTTGGTGCAGCGCTGACAGGAGAAACAACCCCGGAAACTGGTGTTGCCGATATCCGTGGCTTTCCCAAGGGTTATCGGCAAGGCCATATCGGTCAAATGCTGGAAGCTTTTCTTGAAGATGTCGGTCACCTTCTTCAGTGCCTGCAAATGGTCATCGACGAAGTTCTGTGCCAGGGCCAAAGGAAAGGAGAAGTGACTGAGCATTGCGGTTTCCGGCATTCCTTGGCCAAGCAAGGCATAGCGTGAGCTGACGAACAGCTCCTTCAAATTAATACCTGAAGGGCAGACCGTGGTGCAGCGATCACAACTAGTACAGACATACAGCCCTTGCTGCATTCGTTTCAGAACAGCCGGGTCGTTTTCTTTGCCGGCCGCAATTTTCTTTAGATATTGGACCTTCTCGGAAGGGAGGATAAAATCGTTGTGAAAGGATTCGTAAAACATATTGGAGGAGCACTCAAGACTGCAGGTACCGCAATGGGTACAGGCGGAGAGCCCAAGCATCTGGCGGGTAAGGATGTTTGCCGGTTCCTGCAGCTGATCGCCGGTTACGCACTTGACGATCAAACTTACGGGTGCGGCAAAAATGTGGAACATCTTACTGAAAGGCAGCCATGCCAAAAAGGCCAAACAGGTGATAATGTGCAGATACCAGAAAAGAGTAAGGGTTGCAGAATCACCGAAAACAGCAAAAAACATAGGCGTGACTTTTGCCATGGCTGAGCTGGCAAAGGCATTTTTGTTGGAGACATGGCATTCAATACAGCTGTCACCATTAATCTCCCGACCTTTGGCAACAAGTTCCGGTGCAGGAGGCAACTGAACATTGGCCGCGATAAGACCGTTTTCCTGGACCCAGAAGGCTTCGAGGGCTTTTCCATCTTCGTCGTTGGAAAGCGATGCATACTCATCGACCATGCTCTGATATTTCGAGTGGGAGGACATCTTGGCACCCTCGAGAAGCATGCCGGAGAGGATGATAACTCCGAGAAATATGAGAGCCGCCCAGTCGCTGGTGTAAGTCCTCAAGCGATGCGGCTTAAGGGAAATTCGACGATATACGGCAATTGCCACCCCGGCAAGTACCATCAAACCAAAAAGGTTACGTAGAAAAAGATAGGGATTGAGGGTTGACTGATAACCCTTAAAAAGGTGCTCGGTTACCACTCCATGCATGGCGTGCATGAGAAGTAAAAGCATAAAGCCGAAAAAAATCAGAGTGTGGGCGATCCAGCGCAGGGAATTTTTATCAAAAACGCGTTTCTGGAAGAGAAGGTCGACAAATACCGACTTGATAATGAGGAAAATCTTCGCACTGAAAAGCGATCCAAGAACTCCCTTCAATGCCTCGGCCACTCTTTTAGCAGCTGGAACCGTGGGGACGTCGGAGGGGTGCATGCCCTGGGAAAACCATATCGATAACCTGATGATGAGCCCAACCAGACAGACAACTGCAGATAAACCTAACAGTATATTAAAATTCATAACTAATTCTCTATACCCTCAGTCTTGTTTCCATTCAGTGGAATGATTGTTGATTTATCAATTCATGGTTATCAAAGCAACCTGTCGAATGTCAGGTGATAATCATAAATGATGCCCGTTGCCTCTCCCCCTTCCTGTTTCTTTTTTTATTGCTGCTGTAAAATTGTCTGGCACAACACTCTGTGTTTTGTTGCGTTTCATTTCCGTTAGCGGAAAATCTATGATCCTAGTGTGCTGCATCCAGGGGAGTATTTCTGTTAGCTAACTTGTGTTTTGGCAATGATCCTAAGATTGCCCCGATAGCAACAAAAAACCTCTGGGAATATACCGTCTTTTATTGCCTCCGTCGAGCAGTCATTTGCAGGTCGATTAAAAAAGCAGGGCTTAATATTTGTGCTTTCCAGTTGCCAAGGGCATCGTATTTTTGCCGAAAATATTGTATTTTTTTCTGTCCTTTATACCGCTCATTGCCGAAAGTCACAAAATTATCAATAATTGATGAGGTAGATAATGGAGTTAACCCCTTTCATCGGTGCCGCAAAATATGTTCTCGATCCTGAGTTGGCTAAAATTGTCAATATCTCCATGGTGTTGGAGATGCCACTCCTGTTAAAGGGTGAACCGGGCACAGGAAAAACCATGCTCGCCCATGCCATCGCCGAGAGCTTACGGATGCCGCTCATTATTTTAAATGTCAAATCGAACATGAAGCTGGTCGAGGCCTTGTATCAATACGATACCCTGACGCGGCTGAACGACAGCAGGTTCGGCGATTCCCGGCGTAATGTCAGTAATGTCTCAGAATATATCAAGATGGGCAGGATCGGCCAGGCCTTTGTTGCCGGTGCCAGGTGTGTCTTGTTGATCGATGAGATCGACAAAGCCGAAACAGAGTTTCAGGACGATATGCTTGATGTACTTGATCAGATGCAATTTGATATCATGGAGACGGATGAAACCGTTCGAGCAACCCATCGTCCGGTGATTATCATAACCTCCAATGCCAAAAAAGACCTCTCCGATCCATTTCTCGGACGGTGCAATTTTCATCATATCGCCTTCCCCGATCCGAAGATGATGCGCAATATTATTGAGGTGCACTTTCCAAGGCTTGATAAAAAACTTGCAGATCTTGCCATCGGAACCTTTTATGAACTGCGAAACATCGATGGCTTGGAGAAAAAACCGGCCACCCGGGAACTGATCAATTGGTTGCGAGCCCTGGCAAGTGATCCCGATTTCCAGGACGGAGAGCGGCTTAGAAAAGAAATTCCTTATCTCGGAGTCCTGTTCAAGAAAAGTGCCGATTACCAGAAATCGGTAAACAGCGTGATGAAAAAACGCTTTTTCTAGCCGAGGAACCCAATGTTCATCTCCTTTTTTTATCAGCTGAAAGATGTGGGAATACCCGTCAGCCCAACATCCTTTCTCACCCTGCACAGGGCGATGCACTACGGCTTGGTCACTTCGCTTGATGATTTGTATACCGCGGCAAGAACCATACTGGTAAAGAGCGAGAAATATTTTGATCTGTATGATCAGGTCTTTGCCCATGTTTTTGCAGGAGTGGAACTGCCTGCCGCCGAGGATGAAGCAACCTTTGACCTGATGGCCGGCGGGATGTTGCAGGAGTGGTTGGAGAATCCCAAAAAACTCGCCGCCGCCTTGGGTCTCGATGAAAAAAAACTGGCCGCCATGTCTCCCGCTGAGCTGTTGGAGTATTTCAAGGCGCGGCTGAAAGATCAACAAGGGCGGCATGACGGAGGCTCGAAATGGATCGGTACCGGTGGTACGTCCCCAGTCGGTCATTCAGGATTTCACCCGGGGGGGTTGCGGATAGGTGGAGTGTCGGGAAGCCGTTCGGCCATCAAGGTGGCGGGTGAGAGAAGATACAGGGAGTATTCGGCTCGGGGGGTATTAACCCGGAGTTCCGTTGGTGAGGCCTTGAAACGTTTGCGCAATCTGGTGCCGCAGGGTATAAAGGACCGCTTGAATATCGAGGCCACCATCTATCAGACGATGAAAAACGGTGGCGAGATCGAGCTGGTTTTTGATCGGGGCATCGTCGATCGACTGAAGGTTATCTTGGCCATTGACAATGGTGGTTGGTCCATGGAACCACATGTGGATTTAGTGCAGACCCTGTTCAGTTATGCCAAATCGCAATTTAAAGATTTGAAAACCTATTTTTTCCACAACACCATTTACGATCTGCTGTGGGAGGATGCGGCTCGCTATAAGCGGCCGATTGCCATTAAGGATTTTGTTCGACTCGACCCGGATACCAGGTTGATCATTGTCGGCGACGCCAGCATGGCACCGTATGAGCTGATGTCCACGGATGGTTCCATCTATGCCTTTGAGCGAAGCGGCAAGCCGTCAATTGAGCAGCTCAGATTTTTGGCCGAGACTTTTCCTCATGCCATCTGGCTGAATCCCATTGCCGAGAATCACTGGTCCTATACTCGCTCCCTGAATGTCATCCGCACCGTCTTTCCCATGTATGAACTATCTCTCGATGGTTTGGAAAAAGGAGTTCGTTCTCTCATGGGCAGGTAATATTAAAGCAGTATTTGCACAATAAAACACTCAACAGGTATCAATAATGTCTCCTTTTAAACCGTCTTGTCTTCCGCTTCTCATCGGCAGTTTGCCGATCGGCAGTCATCAGGAAGCTACCGATCTGATTTTTCATTATACCCCCGACATTCCACTTTGGCCGCAGTTGCCGATTTACAAAAGAGAAGGCATGATGCAGCAGTTTCTCCCCGGGTTGCCGGGAGTTATGGAGATTAACGGAAAGACTTTCATAAATACGGCAAGCATTACCTGTGAAGAGGAAATGCTCACCTTTTATGAGGAGTATCTGGGCGTCACCGAAGGTGCCGCACCTCTTGAAGAATCGCGCTTTCAGCTGGCCCGCGAGGCGGCTCCGGGATTTTATGTTTTTTTGGAGCAGGCAAGGGCGAGAAAGGGGAAACTCGCAGCCCTTAAAGGGCAAACTACCGGACCGGTGACCTTTTGCACCGGGCTGGTTGATCAGGATGGTAGGGCGATCTTTTATAATGACCAGCTCCGCGATGTGGCGGTTAAACATCTGGCGATGAAGGCCAGGTGGCAGGTCAGGAAAATGGCGGAAATCTGCGGCCGGACCATCATGTTCTTCGATGAGCCGGGACTCGCCGGTCTTGGTTCCTCGGCCTTCATAACTATCACCCGTGAAGATATAGTCGCCTGCCTGTCGGAGGTTTTTAATGCGGTTCGTGTCGAGAATGGCCTGACCGGGGTACATGTCTGCGCCAATACCGAATGGTCGGTAGTGTTTGAGTCCGGGGTGGATATTGTCAGTTACGACGCATACTCCTACTTTGACAAACTCATCCTCTACCCCGAGCATCTGGTGAAGTTTTTCGCAGGTGGCGGGATTCTCGCAAGCGGTATCGTCCCGACGACTCCGGAGTTCATCGATGCCGAGACCGCCGAGTCGTTGGTCGCAAAATGGTTCGGGCAGACCGAACAGCTGCTGGCCATCGGCATTGACCGGGAGAAGGTGTATGCTCAGACCTTGATTACTCCAAGTTGCGGCACCGGTGCCGTGTCGAAAGAGCAGGCTGAAAAGGTACTTGCTCTTACCAAGTCCGTCTCGGAAAGGATTCGGGCAAGCTTTTCATGAGGTGCTGTTTTCGGGGGGGCCGCCGGCTGCTCAAATGACGGCAAGGGCCGACTTCCCGATCCGGGATTCCCGGCAATAAGCCGGATCTTGCCGGCAACGCTCAGTTTCTTTATCTGGTTTTCCCGTTGTGCGGCCGTTGCCCTGGAGGGTGTCGATTCGCTGTATACCAGGGTTACCGGTCGACGGGGCCGGGTGTATTTGGCTCCACCTCCGGGAGAATTGTGTTCTGCGATACGTCTCGTCAGGTCGGTGGTAATGCCGGTATACAAGGAACCATCCCGGCAACGAACAATATAGATAATCCATGAGAATATGTTGGGGGAAATGTTGTGTTCATTATCTTGCATGGGAAGGGCACATGCCCCGGTTTCGAGGCGATAGAGGATGCGTGAGAATGTCGTTTCCGCCACAGACCATCTTGTCAAAAGCCCTTGTAGATGGTATTCAGATCAGTTCCGAACATGAGGCGGTGAACAGTCAATCTTCAAGGTATATGCCATATGAACCAGCAAGACGGTAGCGGAAAATTAAAAAAACAGGCACTCACCGAACATTTGCGAGAGTTGCGTTCGTGCCTGATTGTATCAATGGTGGCCGCATTCGTCGGTTTTTGTCTTTCCTATTCGGTTATTGAGCCCATTGGCACCTGGTTCTTCAAACCTCTTGTCGAGGTTTTGCCGAAAGGGACCTCCCTGATTTTTACCTCCTACCAAGAGGGGTTTTTTTTTATCTAAAGCTTGCCCTAGTCTGCGGCGTGCTGTTTGCGTCTCCGGTGATCTTTTCGCAGATCTGGCGCTTTGTTGCTCCCGGGCTTTATGGGCATGAAAAGAGGGTGCTGATTCCCTTCTCCCTTCTCTCCTCCTCCTGCTTTATCGGCGGGGCGGCCTTCGGATATTTTGTCGTTTTCCCTCCCGCCTTCAAATTTCTGGTTGGTTATAATAATGAATTTCTCACTTCCCTGCCGGCGGTGAGCGAATATTTCACTCTGGCTACCAGGCTGCTTCTGGCTTTTGGGGTGATTTTCGAGATGCCCATTTTTATGGTCTTTCTCGCCAAAACCGGGTTGATCGACGTTGCTTTTCTCAATCGCAACAGAAAATATTCCATTCTTGTCAACTTCATTCTCGCCGCCATCCTTACCCCAACCCCGGATGTTGTCAATCAGGTAATGATGGCGGTACCCCTCATGGCACTCTATGAGATCGGTGTTGTGGCGGTTTGGCTTTTTGCCAGGAAGGGTTTCGTCGATTTTAGCAAATCGCCGGCGGACAATGAAAAGATATCGGAATAAAAGAGTTTCCTCCCTGGATTTCTTTTTATGCATGGTTTATAAAAAGAGAGTATCGAAAAAATGGTTCTCTCTCAGCCGTTGTAAATAATAACATGGCCGAAGGCATGCCTGGAACGGCATAAGGAGCCGTAAGGAAATGGTTATAAATGGTCTAGTTATTTCCTAACGGCTCCTAAACTCTCGTGCTTTTCAACCTGTTTTCCAAGTCGTAGAAATACGGAAAAATACATCTGGAGGTGTTTCATGGGCATGAATGCAGAATACGAAAAATTGATTCAGATAGGCAGACCGCCAAATATAAGCAAACGTTTCCCCCATTCCAAGGCGCTGATTGTCAGCGGCAAGGTCATCGACCGCGCCCTTTTAACCAAAGGCCAGGCGATGACCATTGCCGCCAACGGCCGGAACAGTTTTGTTATTCGCGGGGCTCTGCAGGCCGCCCAGCGCGCCGACGCAGCCCTGATCATTGAAATTGCCCGGTCGGAGGGCAACTATTGTCCGGTCAACGCCTATAACTTGGCCATGTATGTGGATACCATTTGCAATGAGCTGGCCATCACGGTCCCGGTGGCAATCCATGCCGACCATTACGGTATCAAAAGCGAGGCCGATCTGCTGTTTGCGAAAATGGATATCCCGGCGATGTTCGACGCCGGTATAACCTCCATCGCCGTCGATGCCTCGCATATGCCGGACGATCTCAATCTGCTGGCCAATATCGAACTGAGTGCCTTTATCCCCGGATGGGCGGGTCTTGAAACGGAGGTCGGCGAGATTAAAGGGGATCAAGGACTGTCAACGGTTGCCGATGCCTCGTTTCTCATCAAGGGATTGAACGCCCATGGCATATTTCCCGATTGGATCGCCCTAAATAACGGAACAACCCACGGCCTTGAGGCAAGCGGCCAGGGTATTCAGGTGGATCTCACCGCCGCCATCCACAAGGCTCTTGAGCCCTACAAGGTTTCCGGAGCGCAACATGGCACATCCGGTAACAATTCGGATAAACTTCGCGCCATTGCCTCTAACACCAATACCACCAAGGCCAATGTGGCCACCGCTCTGCAAATGGTTTCCTGGGGAGTGGAGGTCAACGACTTCGGTAATGCCATCCTCGACCAAGACGGCAATTTCATCAAAGTCAAAGGACGGGGGATGAGCGGGGAAATGTGGCAACGAATGACCGCCCACGCCGCGAAAAACGGTTGGAAAGGGGGTAATTATAAAAATCTCAATCTGCCCGTTGAGTGTTTGCTGCTATCCCAGACACAGGAGGTGCGGGAGCGAATGTGCAAAGGTGTCGAGGATTTTGTTTACAAGATTCTCACCCAGGTCTTTCATGCGGAAGGTACTGCCGGTTTCGCCAAGGAAGCAATTTTGCGGGCCGGTTCCTATGATCTCGGTCCCAAAGGCAAACGCCTTGAAGAGCCGGCACAATGGACCAGGGAAAAGATCATCGCCAGAGCAAAAACCCTGGACAGCGATAAGGGATCTGAGGGCGATTTTGATGATTGACCGGGCCACAACATCTGACCAAGGGCGAATTGTCTGGAATTTAAACTCTGTAATTGAATAATAATGAAGAAAATACTGATTACCGGTGCGGCCGGCTTTATCGGGGCGCATTTATCGCAAAAACTTATAGCCGGCGGCGTCGAGGTCGTTGGTTTGGACAATATCAACGACTACTACGATCCGCAATTAAAGAGGGACCGGATGGCGGCTCTTGCGGCAGGGCCGCTGTTTCATCATGTCGCTATTGATCTGGCCGATCGGGATGGGGTTGCCAAGCTCTTTCAACAGCACCGTTTTGACGCGGTGGTGAATCTTGCCGCCCAGGCCGGAGTTCGCTATTCGCTCATCAATCCTCATTCCTATGTCGATACCAACCTCGTCGGTTTCGTTAACATTCTTGAAGGTTGTCGGCATTCAGGAGTTAAGCACCTAGTGTATGCATCATCCAGTTCCGTTTATGGGGCTAATACCAGGATGCCGTTTTCGGTCCATGATAATGTCGATCACCCGGTTTCTTTATATGCCGCTTCAAAGAAAGCGGGTGAACTGATGGCACACTCCTATAGCCATCTTTTTAACCTGCCAACCACCGGCCTAAGGTTTTTTACCGTCTATGGACCGTGGGGACGACCGGATATGGCCTTGTTTTTATTTACCCGGGCAATTCTTGAAAATCGTCCCATCGATGTCTTCAATAATGGCAAGATGGAGCGGGATTTTACCTACATCGATGATATCGTCGAAGGAGTATACCGGGTAATTCATCAGGTACCTGAAGGCAATAAGGCATGGCACAGTGACAGCCCCGATCCTGCCTCCTCCTACTGCCCGTATCGGCTTTACAATATCGGCAACAACAACAAGGAAAAACTGTTACGGTATATCGAGGTCCTTGAAGAGACTCTGGGGAAAAAGGCGGAGAAAAGGTTCCTGCCGATGCAACCGGGCGATGTTCCGGCCACCTACGCCGACGTTGACGACCTGGTACGGGATTTTCACTACAAACCGGGGACGACTCTTGAATATGGAATCGGTAGATTTATCCAGTGGTATAAAAACTACTTCAAAGTCTGATCCTTCGAGGGGTTCTGAAAGAAAAAGGCCGGCACCGTGTTTTACGGTGCCGGCCTTTTCTTTTGAGTCGGTAATGGAGCTTATGGCCCTTTCCCTGTCAGTTGCATGGCCGTCCGAAGGATTGATGGCACATCTATGTGGCTGTTCTGCCATAAGGTACTCTGGGGTCCATGTTCAACGAAATTGTCGGGATGGCCGAGCATGCAGGTCTGCACCGAATACAGGCCACGTCTGCTGAACAGCTCAAGGACCGAACTGCCGAAACCACCTTGCCGAGCATTATCTTCAATGGTGATAACTCTGGTGGTGTGCTGCGCCCAGTGGCAGATGAGTTCGGCATCCAAGGGTTTAATGAAGCGTGGATTGATGACAGCTGCACTGATACCGATCTTCTTCAGCCCTTCAGCGGCTTCAAGGGCCGGATACACTCGATTGCCTATGGGCAAGAGGAGGATGTCGTCACCGGAGCACAGCAATTCACCCTTGCCGATCTCAAGTTTTATCAAACTTTCACCTAAAGGCAGGCCATATCCGGGACCTCTTGGATAGCGAACAGACGCAGGGCCGTCGTGGTAAACGGCGGTATACAGCATATGCTGTAACTCCTGCTCATCCTTTGGGGCCATGACCACCATATTGGGGATAAAGCGGAGGAAGGAGATGTCGAAGACCCCGTGGTGGGTCGGACCGTCATCACCAACCACTCCCGCCCGGTCGATGGCCAGGGTCACAGACAGGTTAGGAATACAGATGTCGTGGATAATCTGATCAAGGGCGCGCTGGAAGAAGGTCGAGTAGATGACCACCACCGGCCGCATGCCTTCAACCGCCAGGCCTGCGGCAAAGGTCAAGGCGTGTTGTTCGGCAATTCCCACATCAAAAAAGCGATCAGGAAAGGATTTGGCGAACTTCGTTAGCCCGGTGCCCGAGATCATAGCCGCGGAAATAGCAACGATTTTCTCATCCTTTTCCGCCATCCGGGCAATGGTATCACCGAAGACCTGGGTATAGGTTGCGCCCCCGTTTGTCGAATGCGGGGTACCGCTGAGAATATCGAAGGGACCGATACCGTGGAAGACATCGGGATTTTTTTCCGCCGGTGCATAGCCCTTACCTTTTTTGGTGAGGACATGAATGAGCATCGGACCCTGTGAGTTATCGCGAACGGTTTCCAGGGCTTCCAGGAGGTCTTCGAGATTGTGGCCGTCAAGCGGGCCGATATAATTGAATTTAAAAGCCTCAAAGAGCATGCCCGGGGTGAAGAAGCTCTTGAAGCTATCTTCACTCTTCCTGAGGATGTTGAGAATGTTTTCACCGACATCGGAAATCTGCAGTTTTTCCACCAGATGGGCCTTGACCCGGCTCATCGTCTTGCCGGTGAGTTTGCGGCTAAGGAAACTGGAAAGCGCGCCGACGTTCGGGGAAATGGACATCTCGTTATCGTTGAGGATGACGATAAGATCCTTGTCGAGATGGCCGGCATGGTTGAGGGCTTCAAAGGCCAAGCCGGCGGTCATCGAACCGTCGCCGATGACGGCGATAGCCCGGTGCCGATCTGCCTTGAGATCTTTTGCCAGGGTCATGCCCAGGGCCGCCGAAATGGAGGTCGAGCTGTGTCCCGTCTCGAAGGCATCGTAGCTGCTTTCTTTAAATTTGGGGAAGCCGCTCATACCCTTATATTGCCGGAGGGTGCCAAACTGCCGGCGCCTGCCGGTGAGAATCTTATGGGCGTAGCTTTGGTGGCCGACATCCCAGATAAGTTTATCGAGAGGGGTATCAAAGACATAATGCAGGGCAATGGTCAGTTCCACCACCCCGAGGCTTGGCGCAAGGTGGCCGCCGGTACGGGCTACTGTTTGAACTATGAGATCACGAATATCCTGGGCCAGTTCCGTCAGTTGCGGGAGGGTGAGTTTGCGGATATCAGACGGAGATTCTATACTCTCAAGGAGCGAATGGGGAACTGTTGGGGGGAACTTTGACATAATAGTCAATTACTTCTGGTGTAGATATAGGTGGCGAGTTGGCGAAGCGGGTCCGCCTTCACATCAAAACCCAGCAGGGCGTCGATGGCCTCTTCAATAGCTTCCTTGGCCATGATCTTGGTTTGTTCAACACCGAAATAAGCCGGATAGGTGGCTTTGCCGCGATTGGCATCCGATCCGGCCGCCTTGCCCAGTTGTTCCGTTGTCGAGGTAACATTAAGGATGTCGTCGACTATCTGAAAGGCCAAGCCGATCTTTTCACCGTAGATTGTCAGTTTTTCCATCTGCTCCGGGCTTGCACCGGCTCCTATGGCCCCGGCCTGTACCGAGCAGGTTATCAGCGCCCCGGTCTTAGCCAGGTGAATGGTCTGCAGGACGGGAAAGGGAACGGCAGTCTTCTCGCTATCGATATCCAAGGCTTGACCGCCTGCCATGCCGAGTGGTCCGGCCGCCCTGGCGACCATCTCGATTATCCGCAGGCGTTTCTCGGCTGGGAGTGTGTTGTTTTTTTCTCTGCTCAGCAACTCGAAAGCGAAGGTTAAGAGACTGTCGCCTGCGAGAATTGCCCCGGCTTCGCCAAAGAGAATGTGGTTTGTCGGCTTGCCCCGCCTGAGGGCATCGTTATCCATGGCCGGCAGGTCGTCATGGATAAGAGAATAGGTGTGAATGCATTCGAGAGCACAGGCAATCGGCAACAGATTGTTTGCGGTTTCCGGGCGGTTGTCAATGGCCTGCCCGGTTGCCAGGCAGAGGATCGGTCGGACCCGTTTGCCGCCGACAAACAGGCTGTAACGCATGGCTTCAAGATGCTTGAAAAATGGGCCGGTGGCCTGCAGCATCAAGGCCTGCAAGCCATCTTCCACAATCCGTTGCTGGTTATTTAAATAGCTCTTTATCTCCACTTTCCGGTCCTTCAAAGGGTATTGCTTCGAGCTTGCCATCCTTTTCGAGGAGAATTTCAATCTTCGCCCGAGCCTCACTCAGTTGCTCATGGCAAAAACCGGCCAGTTTGATACCCTCATCAAATTTTTTTAAGCTATTTTCCAGGCTCTCGTCACCACCGGCAAGTTCTTCGGTGATCTGTTCGAGCCGGGCAAGGGCTGCTTCAAAGGATTTTTTCGCCATAGTGAACAGGATGTAGGGGAATAAAAGAGGGTTGCTTCGTCTTAGCTTTCAGGCTAGAACTATTGCCGGATCAACTGCTGTCGTACCTCGGTAAACAAATCATAAATGACGGAAAAAAGCATCCTATATTCCCTCTGAGGGTAGAAGTCAAAGGGAAAAAGGTCGCCTGGCGGCAGTTTTTGATCCGACCAGAGGTTGTGTCACCTCCGCTTGTGAGGACGAGAAATTGCGTGAAGCTGTAGAACTTTTTACCAGATGGCTGGCCACCGAAAAGGGGTATTCCGAACATACGGTCACCGGTTATCGGCGCGACCTTTTCGAGTTCTCCCGTTTGCTGGGGGAGGATACAGCCTTGGACGCGGTGTCGGCCAGCCATATTCGTTCCTTTATCGTCAGCCTGCATGGTCGTAACAGTAGTGGTTCAGTGGCAAGAAAACTCTCAGCCTTGCGAACCTTTTTCCGTTTTGCCGTACGTCGAGGGGTGATAAAAATTGATCCGGTGACTGGCATAGCCGGGCCAAAAGTCGGCCGGTTTATTCCGGTTTTTCTCACCGTCGATGAAACCTTCGCCCTGCTTGAAGCGCCAGGGATTCAGGATACATATATGCACAGGGACCGGGCAATCCTTGAACTCCTCTATTCAACGGGAATGCGGGTTTCCGAGCTGGTGTCGCGGGATATTGCCGACCTTGATTTCGCTTTGGAAGTGCTTAGGGTACGGGGCAAAGGAAATAAGGAGCGATTGGTTCCCGTAGGCCGCCCCGCTATTGAAGCGGTAAATGGCTGGTTGCCGCAGCGTTTGCAGTTGATCGTGGAACGGGCCGGGCGGGGCCGGGCGGTTGAGCAGGAGGCACTCTTTCTTAACGGCAGGGGGAGTCGTCTGTCCGCCCGAAGCGTTGAGCGCATCGTCCAGGCTTACGGGGAGCGGGCGAGGATCTCGCAGGTGGTGACGCCGCACGCCTTGCGGCACTCGTTTGCCACCCATCTCCTGGAAATGGGGGCGGATCTTCGCTCGGTGCAGGAACTGTTGGGTCATGCCAGTCTATCGACTACCCAACGGTATACCCATCTGACCCTGGATCATCTCGCCAATGTGTATGATAAAGCTCATCCTTTGTCGAACCCGGAAAAAAAGGACTAGTCAATATGCAGCGGGAACGAATTGTTTGCCAGCTGTGATAGAAGGAAACATTTTTTTAACCAGATAATGAACATCAATGAAAATACGATCAACAACCATTCTCGCTGTTCGTCATAAAGGGCAGGTCGCCTTAGCCGGAGACGGCCAAGTATCCTTGGGCAATACCATCATGAAGCATCAGGCCCGCAAGGTGCGACGACTCTATCATGACCGGGTAATCACCGGCTTTGCCGGGGCGACCGCCGACGCCTTTACCCTTTATGACAAGTTGGAACAGAAACTCGAACAGTACAGCGGCAATCTCCTTAGGGCGGCGGTCGAGTTGGCCAAGGATTGGCGCACCGACAAATTTCTGCGGCGGCTGGAGGCGATGATGATAGCGGTCGACAAGGAGCATTCCCTCCTTCTTTCCGGCACCGGCGATGTTATCGAGGCCGACAAGGGGATACTGGCAATTGGCTCGGGTGGTCCCTACGCCCAGGCGGCGGCCCTGGCCCTGGTTGAGCACAGCGATCTCGATGCTGAAGCGATCTGCCGGGCGTCCATGGAAATTGCCGCAAATATTTGTGTATTCACCAATAATTCAATTATCGTTGAGAAAATATGATTTCCGATCAGTCATTTACCCCGAGGGAAACCCTGGCCGAGCTGGATAAATACATAGTCGGCCAGGCGAATGCCAAACGATCCGTGGCCATTGCTCTCCGTAACCGTTGGCGGCGGCGGCATGTGCCTTTGCCGCTACGGGAAGAGATAGCACCGAAAAATATCATCATGATCGGTCCCACGGGGGTAGGCAAGACGGAGATTGCCAGGCGTCTTGCGACTCTTGCCCAATCGCCGTTTATCAAGGTCGAGGCGTCGAAATACACCGAGGTGGGTTATGTCGGCCGGGATGTTGAGTCGATGGTTCGCGATCTGGTCGATCTGGCGGTGAATATGGTCAAAGATGAGGAAAAAAACCGGATCGAAGGTGTAGCCGAGGCCAATGCCGAAGACCGGATGCTCGATCTGCTCCTGCCGCCCGGGCCGGGATCGCTTGCATCAATGGGACCGGATGGCGGCAATTCCTTTACCATCCAGGACCCTGATTTGCCGATAAAAAAAGAAAAAGATCTGCCGGGGGAAAATACTACCCGCGAGAAGTTCAGAAAAATGCTGAGAGACGGCAAGCTCGACGACCGCGAGATTGAGGTCTCTTTAAGTGAGTCGAAATCGATGCCGATGGTCGAGATCATGACCACATCCGGCATGGAGGATATGCAGTCGAGTCTTCAGGACGCCTTTAGCAAGATCTTCCCCCGGAAGAAGAAAAAGTGCAAGATGAAGGTACCGGAGGCGATGGAGGCCACCAAGAAAGAGGAGATGGAAAAACTGGTCGATATGGACAAGGTCATCAAGGAAGCTCTCCGGCGTACCGAAGAGTCGGGGATTATTTTCCTCGACGAGATCGACAAGATCGCTTCGCGTGGCGGTGGCGGTTCCCACGGCCCCGAAGTGTCGCGGGAGGGTGTGCAGCGCGACCTGTTGCCGATCGTCGAAGGGGCTACGGTTACCACCAAACACGGTATGGTGAAGACCGATCATATCCTCTTCATCGCCAGCGGGGCCTTTCACATGAGCAAGCCCTCCGATCTGATTCCGGAATTGCAGGGCCGCTTTCCTATTCGGGTCGAACTGCATTCCCTCGGCAAGGAGGAATTTATCCGAATCTTGACCGAGCCTGAGAACGCCCTGATAAAACAATATGTGGCCCTTATGCTGACCGAGGGGATCGAGCTGATCTTTGAGGATGACGCCATCGAAGAAATTGCTGCTATTGCCGTCGAGGTGAATGAAACCACGGAAGAGATCGGTGCTCGCCGCTTGCATACGGTCATGGAGAGGGTACTCGATTCCCTGTCTTTCGATGCCTCCGAGCTTACCGATACCAGGTTTGTAGTCACCGCCGATTATGTGCGCAAGCAGTTGTCGGATATCGTCAAGGATCAGGACCTCAGCCGCTTCATTCTCTAGCTATCCGAAGGACCAGTATGTTTCTAAAGTTCTTGCGCAAGAAAGCAGCAAACAGTTGCAATGACGGGTTGCAGGAGGCAGGGAAAACGCCCGGCCTCGACCCCGAGATGTATTATTGTCTTTCCTGCGGCGGAGAATTTCGGTTGGACCTTCCTTTCTGTCCGAGTTGCCGGATACCTCTGGTGAGCGGTCATGAAAAGCTGGCGCAACTGGCGCGGGAACAGGAGCGTCACTCAGGTCGTTCCATGGAGATAGAACCAGGAACAGAGCTGGTCAGTATTCGCAAAGGGCCCTTGCGGGAGATGAAATATCTGCAAAAGGTCCTGGAACAAGGCTCTGTTCCGGGGCTTATCAGCGGAGATGAAAGCGGCTGCAGCAAAGGATGCTGCGGGCCGGAAATGTATCTGCAAATCTGCAAGGACGATGTCGGTCCGGCCCTCGAAATCCTAGCAAAGGATTTTATCAGAAGCACAGCCTTGGACAGCCATGACCTCAGTCACGCCTCCGCTGTTTTTGATCCCACCGCCCCCGAGACCCTGTGCCCCGCCTGCGGCTGCAAATTTTCACCTTCGGTAGGTGCCTGTCCGGATTGCGGGCTTTCCTTTGAGTAGCTCCCGCGTTCAGTTGGGCTTTGCCTGATTATTATCCCAGCGTTTTTTCTTCTGAGTCAGAACAATCGGCTTTTTGCTGAAGGTCACCGCCTTATATTTGAGAATTTCATCAACCATGTCGGTTAGTTGCCGACATGGTTGAATGGTGAGATCTTTTAATACCTCAATGTCCACCTCACCCCTGCCGGGAAAGTGCAGGGTGAGCATCACCGGGCAGGAACCATGGAATTGATACAGGGCTTTCTTGATCTTTTCCATCTGCTGCCTTGAAAGTTTGTCCGCCTCCAGTTTGATCCTCGCCGATTCGGTATATTTTTCTCTGGCCGCCGGCAGGGAGTCGATGCTGTCGGCAAGGATTTTCGGTCCCCGTTCATCCTTTTTCACCGTACCCTGGATGATTACCGGATCGGTTGAGGAGAGGGTTTCTTCACAGTTGCTGTAAGCGTCGGGAAAGACGACGACCTCAATAGATTCATAGATATCTTCAACCGTCAGGAAGGCCATCGGGTCGCCCCGTTTGCTCTTATGTTTTTTGCAGGTACGAATGAGACCGCCGATGCGCACCGGCTGGTCGTCGGTCATCTCCGCCAGATCCTGGATGGTGCAATCGATGATGGTTTTGATGTCTTGTAGGGCGTCGTCGAGCGGATGGCCGGTGATGTAGAAGCCGACGGTCTCTTTTTCAAAAGTTAATTTTTTGCGGTCATCCCATTCCGGTATATCAGGCATTATCAAGGTGCCGGCTTCCTGTGGTTGCTTGGCCTTGGGCGCGACTGAAAAGAGTGACATCTGGCCACTTAATTGATCGCGTTGCACGGCTTTGGCCTGTTCCATGGCCTTATCGAGGGCTGCGAAATATTGCGACCGTTTATGGCCGAGGGAGTCGAAGGAGCCGGATTTAATCAGGCTTTCAATCACCCGACTGTTGACCCGACGGGAGTCGATACGGTTGCAAAAGTCTCCGAAGGAAAGGTACTTGCCGTTTTTTTCCCGTTCCTCGATGACCGAATCGAGTGCCGATTCTCCGACATTTTTCACCGCCGCCAGGCCAAAGCGGATACGATCGTTGATGACGCTGAAGTCCTTGACGCTTTCATTTATATCAGGGGGCAGTACCTCAATGTTGTGCTCCTTGCATTCATTGATATAGAGCACCACCTTGTCGGTGTTGGTCATGTCGCAGGAAAGCAGGGCGGCTATGAACTGGGGCATATAGTGGGCTTTCAGGTAGGCGGTCTGGTAAGCAACCAGGGCGTAGGCGGCGGAATGGGATTTGTTGAAACCGTAGCCTGCAAATTTCGCCATGAGATCAAAGATATACTCGGCCTTGTCCGCCGGATGGCCGTTCTTCACGGCTCCGGCCATGAATTTGGCCTTTTCCGCGTTCATTGCTTCGGGGATCTTTTTGCCCATCGCCCGGCGCAGGATATCCGCATCGCCGAGGGAATAACTTGCCAGAATGTTGGCTATTTTCATAACCTGTTCCTGGTAGACGATAACCCCGTAGGTCTCTTCCAGCACGAATTTAATGTCCGGCAGTGGATAATTGGCGGTTTTTCGGCGGTGCTTGGTCTCGACGAAATCATCGACCATGCCGGAATCGAGCGGGCCGGGACGGTAGAGGGCGACCAGGGCGATAAGATCACTGAACTGTTCCGGGGCGAGTTTCACCAAGAGTTCGCGCATGCCGGAACTCTCCAATTGAAAGACCCCCATGGCATCGCCGCGGCAAAGCAGGTCAAAGGTTTTGGCATCATCCATGGGGATGGCATCGATGTTCAGGTCAGTCCCGATATCCTTTTTGATGTGCTTGAGGGCCTTGTCTATGACCGTCAAGGTTTTTAAACCGAGAAAATCGAACTTAATAAGTCCGGTCATTTCGGTATGTTTCATGTCGTATTGGGTGAGAGTCTCGTCGTTACTGCCCCGACAGGTCGGCAGATACTGGGTCATGGGGCCAGGTGACACCACTACTCCTGCGGCGTGGGTCGAGGTATGGCGAGCGAGGCCCTCCAGAGTTTTCGACACCGCCAAGAGTTCGGCAATTCTCGGATCATGATTGGCAGCCTCCTGCAGTTTCGGTTCCTCGGCCATGGCTTTTTTGATGGTCATTTTCAGCTGATCCGGGATCAGCTTAGCCACCTTGTCAACCTCACCATAGGGGATATCGAGTGCCCTGCCGACATCGCGGATGACGCCGCGGGCCTTCATCGAGCCGTAGGTGACTATCTGGGCGACGTGCTCTGCACCGCCGTATTTCTGGCGTACGTATTCAATGACCTCACCTCGCCTTTCCTGGCAGAAATCGATATCGAAGTCTGGCATCGATTTTCGTTCAATATTGAGGAAACGCTCAAAAATGAGGCCGTAGGGGATGGGATCGATATTGGTAATGCGCATGGCGTAGGCGGCCAGACTTCCGGCCCCGGAGCCTCTGCCCGGCCCGACGGGAATCTCCCGGTCTTTTGCCCAGTTGATAAAATCGGCAACGATCAAAAAATAGGCGGGAAAGCCCATCGTCGTGATGACATCGATTTCCGTTCTCAGCCGCTCGGTGTAGGTTTTTTCAACCTCCAGAGTAAAACTGCCGGCTTTGCGCATTTCGTTAAAACGGGCCTTGAGCCCATCCCAACAGGCCTGCTTGAACATCGACTCCAGGGTTTCGCCTTCGGGTACGGGAAAATTGGGGAAATAGTAGTCGCCGAAATTGATTTCCAGATTGCAGCGCTCGGCGATCTCCTGGGTGTTGGCGATTGCTTCCGGGCAGTGGGCAAAGCTCTTCTTCATGGTTTCCGGGGACTTGAAGTAGAGTTCGTCGGTTGAAAACTTGAAGCGGTTTTGGTCATTGATGGTTTTGCCCGTCTGAATGCAGAGCAGCAGTTCATGGGCGTGCGCCTCATCCCGATTGAGGTAATGACAATCGTTGGTAGCCACCAGTTTGATACCCATTTCGGCACTGAGGATTTTCAAGCCTTCATTCACCTTCTGCTGCTCGGTCAGACCGTTCTCCTGAATCTCGAAATAGAGGCGGTCGCCAAAGATGTCATACAGTTCCTGCGCCTTGACCTTTGCACCCTTCATATCACCTCTGCCGATCAAATAGGGTACGTGACCGTGCAGGCAGGCCGTCATGGCGATGATTCCCTCACTGTGTGTCTCGAGGGCCTGCATATCGATGCGGGGTTTGTAGTAGAATCCTTCGAATTGGGCAAGGCTGGCAAGCTTCATGAGGTTCTGGTAGCCGGCATGATTCATCGCCAGAAGGACTATGTGGTAGGCGATATGGCCGTCAACGGCCTTCCTCTCCCGCATGTCTCCCGGAGCGACATACAGTTCGCAGCCGATTATTGGTTTGATTCCGGCTTTTTTTGCTTTGGCATAAAACTCCAATGCTCCGAACATGGCCCCGTGATCGGTGATCGCGACACTATCCATGCCGTATTCCTTGCATTTTTCCAGGAGGTCGGCTATACGAATGGCTCCATCGAGGAGACTATACTGGGTATGAACATGAAGATGGGTGAAACCTGCACTCATGAGTTCCTTTTGTCCTTTCGTGAGAAAAATTATCAACCATTAATGGATGTCGAGTAATAGCATAGATAACCTGTTTTTGCACAGGAATTTGGCAAACGGTTGATGCATCGATTAGTGCGTCGTAAAATTACTTGTTGTTTTGTGGGCGTTAGGGTAGTTTTCTGTTTTTACTCTCCGTAACTTTAATGATAAAAATACATTTGCAATATTTCCATTTTATCACATATACTTGAGTGAATACTACGGGACTCATTCCGGCACGCGGGCAAGGATGGCGAAGGCAGACTGCTGTTCTTCTCAGGGGTCGAATCTTGCCCGGCAGGAAATGTTAACATATCACACCTTGGCAGGCAAAAGGGGAGAACGAGCTGCAGATGAAATTAGACTCGCGCCATAAAAGTGGCGTGTCCCTACAGGGAAATATTGCCTCGATCGAGTTGAACAATATTTTTCAATTTTTCGATTATGCCACTGTTTCCGGAGAATTACGCGTTGTTGCCGATCACAACAATGCGAGTTTCTTTTTCCAGAAAGGAATATTGATCTTTGGGGCGCTAAGTAGAAATCAAAAAAGGATTGGAGATCTACTCCTGGAATCCGGACTCATTAACGCGGTGCAGTTGACGCAGTGTTTGAAAATCCATAACCAGCATGGCATGCGACGGAGGTTGGGTGATATCATCGTACGCAAGGGGTTCCTCAAGTTTGAGACCCTAGCCGAAGTTCTCAAGCTTCAGGCAAGAGAGGCCTTCTTTGAAACCTTGTCATGGAAGAGAGGGATGTTTTTCTTTTATACTAACCAGTACCCTTCACAGGAAGAAATTCTGATTAACGAACGTATTGACCATCTGCTTCTCGAAGGAATTGTCCGGATGGATAATTCCGACCTCATCGAGAAAATTTAAAAATCCTTTAATTTTTCTCCCTTCATATTGTCGTTTTGTTCATCATCATTCTTCTGTTGCCGTTCGATATTAAAACGTTCTTTGAGCTTGGAGTAGGACACATACTCCGTCGCTCTATCGGAGGGGGTGAGGAACGACTCGAGTTTGGTCTTGAGAATGATCGGATTGACCTCGGAGTTGATTGCTATAACGCCCTCCATGATAATTTTTTGCAGCAGGAGTTCCTGATTTGTCCTCTCTCTTACCGTTGCGGCAAAAGGAAGGAAGAAAAATGTTGAAAAAACCAAACCGTACAAGGTTGAGGTCAGGGCGATGGGAATAGCCTTGAGTATCATTGAGGTGTCACCAATACCCCCGATCATGGTTATGAGACCCACCACTGAACCGATGAGACCAAAGGTCGGGAAATAATTGGCGATTGTTCTGATTGCTCGCTCCGAGTCTTCTCTTCTGAGTCGAAAGAAATACATTTCCGTATTCAGGATATCGCGAATTTGTTCTATTTTATATCTATCAACAAGACAGCCGAGGGCTCGTCTGAGAAAAAGGATGGTAGTTTCATTTTCATGATTTTGCAAAGCCAGGATTCCCTCCATCCGTGAACGAATAGAGAGATCGATGAGGATAGTGATGATTTCCGTTTCCTTGGTAATCGGCTTGCGATACGCAGTGATGAGTACTCTCAAAACATTACGCAACTGATCGAGTTTATAGCTGAGCAATGTTGCCGCCAAGGTTCCGAAGATGACGATCAGCGCCCCGGAAATACTGAAATACAGACCGGTATTGCCATGAAGGGCAAAACCTAGGAGGAAGAGTAGGATACTTAAGATAAGGCCGATGAGATTTTTATATTTCATAAAGATTTTCTCATAGTTATTTCAGATTTTCGGCAGTTGCCGGCAATGGTTCGGGCAGTCGTTTGGAAATGATAATTTCTACTCTCCGGTTTTTTGCCCGATTTTCGGCGGTGGTATTCGGTGCAACAGGCCGATAGGAGGAGTAGCCACTAACCACAAATTGATTCGGATCCATACCCACATCCTCAATGAGGTAACGAGCAACTGTACTGGCTCTGGCGACAGAGAGTTCCCAGTTACTGCGGAATTTGTTGGAGCGCATAGGAATATTATCGGTGTGGCCGACTACATTGATCATATAGGGAGTTAAACGGATGACTGCGGTGACTTTTTGCAGGGAATCTCTGGCGTTTGCCGATAACTCACTCTCCCCGATATTAAAAAGCAAATCCCCGGTCAGGACGATACGCACTGTTGTATCAGGAACGATGTCAATGGCTGCAAATTTATTGAGGTGTTCCTTGTCGAGAGCGCCTTTACCGAGTCTATAAATTTCTTGGAACTTGTCAGCCGGCGAGGAAGCTTGTTCGGCTGGAACAATCGGATTGGGGCCGACAATATCCTCATTCGGGAGTGGAACGGGAGGGACAGCCAAAGGTTGAACGTTCTTCTCGTCTTTGACAATAAGTGCTATTTGTTTTGGTTCTATTGAGAGTTTTTCGAGTGGCTCTGCAGTCTGTTTTATCTCTTCATTCATCTTTTGAGGAGTTTTCGGGGCGTTTGTCAAGGCGGCATCTCTCTGTAGAATCGCTCCGTTATCGATTCGTTCAACCTGTTTGATTTTTCCCGCGGCAATCAATGGCAAGCCGGGACGTACTGGTGAAAAGGGTAAGGTGGCCTTGCTTGAATCGAGGGTCTGGAGGGCTTCCGTGGTATCGCCACCGATGATCTCCTTATTTCCTTTACTCAAAAATTGCTGATTTGCCACCTGATAGGCATATAAGGCGAGAAAGAGTATGAACATTATCATCATCAGGTCTGCCCATCCGACTGACCAGTGGGTTGGCAGTGGCATGTCTGTTGTATAGGAGATGTCATCAACGACAAAAACGGTATTGCCATGGGTGCTTTTTTCGATAGCAGCAAGAGACGACGAATCGGTGCTTGGAATATTTCCGGTCGGCACCTCGGAACTCTCAGGAGAAATGTCCGGGGATGGGATTGCAGTGGTCTCGGTCAAATCCTCAGTGGCTTCCGTCATAGGTCTTGTTCGTTGCAGGACATATCTCTATGAGATAATAGGTGATTAAGAAGAACCTGTTTTCTCCACGTTTTAAATTCCGATCACGTTCTTCAATCGTCTTATCGGCAAATGGGACGAATTCAATAGAAATTTCATTATTAAAATTAATAAATTAAGTCGATACCATTTTCTCTGATATCTTTTGCCGCATTTTTCATAAGATTTTATTCATGACTTCATCGATGCCGATACGTTCCATAAATCGTGAAGTCCGCTCCTTTTTTTTGCCATTATCTTTATAAAAGTCGAGAAGTTTTTTAATAAGATGAATAGCGTTTTCATCGGAGAGGTTTTCCGCGATAATATCGCCAACTCTAGGGCGATTACCCGAATGTCCGCCGAACGACACAGTCCAGCCATTTTTTTTGGCAATCACACCAACATCCCTGACCAGACTTTCACTGCAGCAGAATTGACACCCGGATACCCCAACCTTGAGTTTTGCGGGGAAATCTCTGTCGGATAGAAGGTGTTCCAGGTGAATGCCGAACCCGAGGGAATCACGAACTCCAAATTTGCAGACTTCTGTGCCGGGACAGGCCTGAACGTAATGCAGGCAGAGTTCGGTAGCTTTTCCCGGAGTCATAGCAAGGTCTTGATAAATCGAAGAGAGATCTTCCTGTCTCAGACCGACAAGGGCAAGACGTTGCCCGGAAGTAATTTTGACAAGAGGGATGTCGTATTTTTCGACAACATCGGCGATTGCCCGAAGATGATGGCGGCTGAGCAAACCACTGGGAATTCTTGGAACAATCGCATAGGTGGCATTGTCTCTTTGGAGAATGGCGTATTGGGGAGAGGTGATTTGCATAATGTTCTTCCGTTAATATATTGAAGGGGGTATCGATAAATAGCTACCTTATAAAGGAGAGTCAGATCGACGCAACCTGCCGCAGTGGTGCATCAAGGATTTTAAAACACCGGTTTGAAGTCAAAGAAGTGCCGCGTTTCGAGTTTTCTATAGGTCCGGGTTTCCCCTCGAGCAACAAAAGAACTGGTTATGGCACCGTTCGCCGTGAATCTTACTCCCTCAAGAAATTCACCGTCGGTAATGCCGGTTGCGGCAATTGCGACTTCTTTGCTTCGTATAAGATCTTGAACTCGGTAAATTTTTTCATAATCACTTATGCCATGTTGCAAAGCTTCCTGTTTATCACGATCATTATCGTAGATAATTTTCCCTTCAAAGTAACCACCTAGACAACATATGGCGGCGGTGACTAAAACGGCCTCGGGGGCGAAGCCATAGCCAATGTAGATATCAGCTTTTTCACCGGTAATTGCAGCGAGACAGCCGGAGACTTCACCTTCATCAATGAGTTTTATTCGGGCGCCGCACCCCCTGATTTCACTGATCAGGTCTTTGTGTTGGACTTTGTTGAGGATACATACGGTTACGTTCTCGGTATATTTCTTTAAAGCCCGTGCCACCCTTTTTACATTGATGATCGGTGGCTGGTCTATATCGATTACCTCCCCAACTTGCGGGCCGACAACAATCTTGTACATTATAAGGTTCGGTACCGATTGTATTGATCCCGCCTTGGCGATGACCGCATAGGAGGTAGAGTTGTTTTTTCCGTCGGCTGCGCTGTGATAGGCTTCCAGGGCAATGGTCATGAGGTCGGTCTTTTCTCCTCCCTTGCCTAAAATGTCGGGGAGTTGATAGACTTCCGGGCGATTGAGGAACCGATCATTAATGAGAACTCCCTCAATGCTCAGGCGATTCAAGGTTTTGGTAATCGCCTTCCGTGTTTGATTGAGGATGTCTCGATGATCACCGAGTCCTTGCAAGCGGGCAGCCGTCAATGCGGCTATTTCCGTCGCCCGAACAATTTCCATTCCGTAGTTGGTATCCATAAGAGATCAAAGGTGCAGAGTTAAAGAGGGGTTGAGTGCCAGCCGTTTTGTTCGGCACATTGTACTAACCGTTGCATGATTGCATCCCGCTCCTGCCGGAGTTTCTTGCCGGCGATGGTATCTTTGATCTTCATAGGTTGCGGGAATTCATCAATAAGTTCTATGTCCAAGGGGGCTGATTCGAGTTTTCTTTCCGCCTCCATAATTTCACTTGGGGTGGGGAGAATGATGCCGTAGAGTTGGTGCGGGGTGTGGACCAGGGAGTGGCCCCGATTATAATAAGCTGCGGCAAATCCACCGTCTACATTGATCGCCACCCCGTCTTCACTGGCCATTTGCAAGCCTTTCTTGTAATTCACAGGGGTATGGCCGAAGATAACCCTTTGCACGCCAAATTCCAGTTGCATCTTGCGCTTGAAGGCGGCAGTCTGCATGTTGTCTTTCCAAAAGAGACTCCTTTCGGCGTGTGTTGCTTTATCCCTCAGAAAATATCTTTCAAAAGTTTTCATCGCATGTTTACCGAAGAAAGGCGATTTGGGGCCGCACCAGAGGTAGAAGAAAAGGGCCTGATCCTCGCTATTCTGAGTCAGGCCGGCCAAGTACTTTTCCCCGACCTGGGAAATGGTGTCTTGGATGAAGGTAAGCAGGTCTTTGCCCTTGAGACCAAGGAATTCTTCAAATTCACCATCGGCTGTTGATGGCACCAGGGCATGAATATTGAGGAAATTATTTTGGATATGATAAGTTTTTCCTTTGGTGAAAAGAAATCTGAGTAGGCGCTTCAAACGTTTGTTGCTAGTGAATTGCAGGGTCAGATCGTCAATTATATGGTGTTCCTCATCTGTTAACTTGCCTGGATCGTTATAATCCAAAGTGGGAAAATGGGAGTCGTTGAGTGTTTCGGTGCTACCGGAGTGCAGCATTGCCGCTAGGCGATCAAGCCATAATCTGCTCCCCATCTCGTACATGGGAAAATCACGAATGGTCTGTTCTTCGAGCTTGAACTGAATAACGGCCAAGGCCTTTTCCATCGAGCGGCCTTTGGCGGTTTTTGCCTTGAAATTACCGGTAGCCAGGTCAACCGGATAAGTATGTTCTGCAAAATCCGCGAGCTGTGAGCTGTTAAAACCCAAGCGATCAAGAAATTCGAAATGGTCATAGCGGCAGGTAATGCGTAAGGCCTCGGCAATAAGAGAACGATTGCCGGATGCCGCCCCCATCCACAGGATATCGTGATTGCCGTAAACATAGTCGACCATGTCTTTGTAAAAATGCGATGACAATATTCGGAGAATTTTGTCAGGCTGAGGCCCACGGTCAAAGACATCGCCTAAAACCTGAATGCGGTCGAGCAATACCTGGCGAATGGTATAGGAGAGGTGAGCGATCAACCTGTTGGAGATGATGGCTTCTTCGAAAATGGGGTCCGGAACCGGAAGTCCTGAGAGGAGCCTACTGATTATGTCCCGAAATTCCGGACGGAAGATTTCTATTCCATGAGATTTGATGTTGGTGAGTTTATATTTTAATACTTGCACCAAACAGAGGATGACATCCTGCATATCCATTCGCAGGATGTCATCTTCCAGATAATGCTGTTTTCTAATAATTTTAGTCAAATACTGAATTTTTTCAGAACTAAAGGTGTTCGGCAAGGCCTCTTTACAGGTTTGGAACAGCATACCGAAACGACCACGAAGAATGGATTTGAACCGGTCACCTTCACCGTGCAGGTCACTAATCCATAAGGTTGTGGGGATATTAGAATTGAGTTCGAGGTCGAGGTCCAACAACTTGCTGGAAAGTTTATCTATCTCACTGACTCGGATTGCGCTTGAATGACTGCTTTCTTCACTCTGCTTGTGTAAGGGAGACATAGCACCACCAGTTATTGCGATTATTCAAAACTGCTTAGTATTATTACAGTAAATATATTTACATGTAATTTGCGAGGAGTTTTTCTTAGGGACTTATACCCAATGAGGGGTTACTGAAGAGAGTCCCGTTTATCGGGGTTTGACAAAAATGCACGGTAAATCTTTGCTGAACTTGCTGCAATGAGCCGATAATAGTCTAATATATCAAAAGAATGGTCAATAACCTAGGAAATCCATGCCAATCACACTTCATGGTGAATTTTGTTATTCCGGGTTGCACAAGCAGAAGCCGTGGGAAAGGGAGCAAATGTGTTAAACGCAAGAAACCCCCGAAGAGCAACGCTCAACGGGGGTTTTTGTTTGAAGAAGGAAATCGGCGGCGACCTACTCTCCCACACAGTTACCCATGCAGTACCATCGGCGCAGAAGAGCTTAACTTCCGTGTTCGGAATGGGAACGGGTGGATCCTCTTCGCTATGACCGCCGATAAAGC
>Ga0209697_10000122_pt1 | contig 115536 bp, 99 predicted proteins | sample AliMusrvi5mmetaG_FD_184115 | JGI IMG/M metagenome (GOLD analysis project Ga0209697, IMG submission 184115) | Freshwater lake bacterial and archeal communities from Alinen Mustajarvi, Finland, to study Microbial Dark Matter (Phase II) - Alinen... | ecosystem: Environmental > Aquatic >... | reverse complement strand
TAAACTCGAACTTGCTCTTGAAGTAATTAAAAAAGCTAAAGATAAAGGTGTAAACCTTATCCTTCCTGTTGACCAAGTGATTGCTGATAATTTCTCCAATGATGCACAAACAGCTACAACTAAGATTACCGAAGGTAAAGATGGTTGGATGGGATTGGATATTGCTGAAGACTCTGTTAAACTTTTCAGCGATGTAATTGAAAACTCTAAAACTATTCTCTGGAATGGACCAATGGGCGTATTTGAAATGGAAAAATTTCAGAAAGGCACTGTTGCTATTGCTCAGGCAATCGCCAAAGCTACATCAAAAGGCGCTTACAGCTTAGTTGGTGGTGGTGATTCAGTTGCTGCTGTTAACAAATTCAAACTTGCTGATAAAGTAAGTTATGTTTCAACCGGTGGTGGCGCTATGCTTGAATATATTGAAGGCAAAGTGCTTCCGGGCGTTAAAGCAATTCGCGGAAAATAATATTTTTCTTTAAAACAATTGAAAGCTCTGGCAAATAATATTGTCAGGGCTTTTTTATTTTAATAAATTTGTACAACTTTGAATATATTTTAAACACAAGATAAAATGCTTCAATCCTCATTTTCCAATCACCTTATTGAAGCAGGCTGTGATGAAGCAGGCAGAGGATGTTTGGCAGGTCCTGTGTTTGCAGCTTCTGTTATTTTACCAAAAAAATTCAATCTTGCTTTTCTTAATGACTCAAAAAAATTAAGCAAAAAACTTCGCAATGAACTTCGTTTGTTAATCACTCAAGAAGCTCTTGCATGGGCTGTTTCCAGTGTTGACAATCATAAAATTGATGAAATTAATATTTTGAATGCTTCGTTCCTTGCCATGCATAGAGCAATTGAACAATTAAAAATTACGCCGCAACTCCTGTTAATTGATGGAAACAGATTTAAACCTTATGCAAATATTCCGCATGAATGTATTATAAAAGGTGATGGTAAATATGCTTCAATCGCAGCAGCATCAATACTTGCAAAAACATATCGTGATGAATATATGGAAAAATTGCATCATGAATTTCCTGTTTACAAATGGAATGAAAATAAAGGCTACCCCACTCTATCACACCGAAGAGCCATCAATATACACGGAATCACTGATTATCACAGAAAAAGTTTCCGATTGAATGAACAATTAAAATTTGATTTTTAATATTATACTTCAAATAAAAAAATATTTTCTTCTCATTAATAAACGAATGAATAAAATGATTTATAGAATGTTATTTTTTCTAATTTTAACGTTATAAATAAAACAGATGAAAGATAAAATTGTAATTATCACCGGCGCATCTTCCGGTATTGGCAAAGCATTGACAGAACTCTATGTTGAGAAAGGTTCTAAAGTTGTGATGGCTGCCCGAAATTTAGAAAAGATGAATGAAATAATTAAAAATCTAAAAGTCGATAATGATAGAATTTTAGCAGTTCAAACGGATGTGAGCAAAGAAATTAATTGTAAAAATCTCATTTCTAAAACCATTGATAAGTTCGGCAGGATTGATATACTTATAAATAATGCCGGTATTTCCATGCGTGCATTGTTTGAAGACCTTGATATTAAAGTCATTCAGCAAGTGATGGATATTAATTTTTGGGGAACTGTTTATTGCACAAAATATGCTTTGCCTTATCTGTTGGAAAGCAAAGGGTCTGTAGTAGGTGTCTCTTCAGTTGCAGGATATAAAGGACTTCCAGGCAGAACTGGTTATTCCGCTTCCAAATTTGCTATGCATGGTTTTCTTGAAGTTGTTCGGATTGAAAATCTGAAAAAAGGATTGCACGTGCTTATTGCTTGTCCTGGCTTTACTTCGTCAAACATAAGATTCACAGCACTTGGTAAGGACGGTTCATTGCAAGGTGAAACACCGCTTGACGAATCAAAACTAATGACTTCAGAAGAAGTGTCACAACATATTTACAAAGCAGTAATCAAAAGGAAACGAAGTATTGTTTTAACTACACTTGGAAAATCAACTGTTTTGCTGAATAAATTTTTTCCTGCATTTATGGACAAAATGGTTTTTAATCATTTTGTAAAAGAACCTGATTCACCTTTAAAATCAAATAACTAAAGCATTCCTTATGACTTCCTCAACTGATTTTTTTCAGAAAAAAAAATTATACGATTATCTTTCGCAATATATTTCTGATAATAAAAGACACCTCTTTGAACAAAATATTCAGCACAGAACAAGGTATCTGACGGTTGTTCTCGAAAATCTTTTTCAATCACACAATGCTAGCGCTGTGTTGCGCACGTGCGACTGTTTCGGCATTCAGGATATTCATGCCATTGAAAATACTAATCACTTTGAAGTGAATGCAGACATTGCACTTGGCGCTTCAAAATGGCTGACAATAAACAAACACAACGAAAAAGATCAAAACAATACGCTCAATTGTTATGAACGACTTAGAAAACAAGGTTATAAAATCATAGCAACTACACCACATACAAAGGATTGCACCATTGAAAAATTAAAATTGAATCAAAAAACCGCATTGATTTTCGGAACAGAATTAGAAGGTTTATCAAAAACAGCCATTGACAATGCCGACGGATATGTGAAAATTCCAATGTATGGATTTACAGAAAGCTTTAATATTTCAGTGTCAGCATCCATCTTTCTTTTTTATCTGACACAAAAATTAAAAAAATCAAAAATTGACTGGAAACTTTCTGAAAAAGAAATGCTGGACATCAAGATTGACTGGGTAAAGAGCGTTGTTAAAAAACCCGAACTTATTATTGAAAGATTCTTACAGGAACAATAATGAATTGTTTGTTGATTGTATTTTTTATTCACAAAAAAAATTGTCAAAGGCAAAGATTGAAATATTTTTTTCTTTTCTAATTTGTTGATAATCTTGATGAAAACTTGCATTTACTTTGAGTTTTTAAACACTAATACTCAAATATATTTGTATTAATAAAACCCAAATTTTATCAAAAAATCTAAATTAAAATTTATGAAAAAATATTTTTTAATTATTGCTTTTCTGTATTTGCTTTCACCTAATCTTTATTCTCAATGTAATTTCAGAAATATTGCTCACCGTGGAGGTATTTCATATAATTTCCCCGAAAATACATTGTTATCAATTGAACAAGGATTTATTGACGGAGCCTGGGCTGATGAAGTTGATATTCGAAAAACAGCAGATAGTATTTTGGTGCTATGTCATGATGAATATGTTGACAGGCTCTCTAATGGGCATGGATTGGTGGAAAATCTCACACTATCTTATCTTAAATCACTTGATTTCGGTAGTTGGAAAAATTCACGTTTTACCGGAACAAAAATGCCTACACTTCTTGAAGCCATTGCTGTTGCTGAAAAATATAATCGAAGGTTATATCTAAATATGAAAGTCTTTGAGCCACAGCTAGTAGCCAAAACATTATATCAGTCAGGAGCGAAACCAAACACTGTGATGCTTGATCCGGATGATACGAATAAAGTCAAGATTTATCATTTATTAATGCCTGAGACCCCATTGGTTTTTTTTGGCTTGCCACCAGATTCTATTACAGATACAACTTTTTATAGATTTCTAAAAAACAACAATGTCATTGCTGCTGAGATTGTTGCAAGTGACGCTTTAGATCCTTCTTTACAAAAAAATCTTTCAAATTATCGAAATATGCTTCATAAATATAATATTGAATTATGGGGATATACAATCAATGATAACATTCAATTTGACTCTCTTAAAAATTTTGGCATGGATGGATTAGAAACAGATAGGGCTCCAGCAGCAAAAATAGTTTTTTGTGATAATAAAAATACCGGATTCTTTCCCGAAAAACGTATTACCGGTCAATGGGATTTTAGAAATAAAAACCTTGTGGGAACAATCGGCTCTCAAATGGTAGAGCAAGGTGATATCAGCGTTTCAGGACAAAATATTTCCTTCGAAAAAACTGCAGATTTCGGAATCCCAAAAATAAATAGTGTTGAAACACAAGTTATGATGGTACCTGGATTTGACCCTAATCACAGATTAGAATTTTATTCAAATATTTTTCCTCAACGAAATGTTTCGAATTGGCTAAATTGTGATTTTGACTACACAATCATTATGGATATTCTGAAACCCACTTCTTCTCAGCAATATATTGCACTCTTTCAAACAAGTAATAATAACTCAGATGATGCCGATCTCTTTATTAAAAATTCAGGTTTAAATAATAGTGTTGGAATTTTAGGCGAATATTTTGGTAATTTTTCTGATTATACTTGGCATCGCATAACTTTTGTTTTTAATCTGAATCTTTCAAAAATTGATATTTATATTGATGGAAGCCTTGCGGGAACAATCACAGTATCAGATACAGATTATTATAAAAATCGTTTCTGTATAAATAATAATTGGGGGATTCAGCCTTCAAATTTTTTTAGTGATAACGATGGTGAGACCTCAACTTTATATGTTAGCAGTTTACAAATCAGGGATTATGCCATGACTGCTGAAGAGATTGCCATGCTTGGCAAAGCAGATGCAAATAAAATTCCTTCAACTATACAAATTGATAGTTCTATGTGTTTAAAAAACACAATTGTCCTCCAAAATATTTCTGTTTGCGAAGGAAATCCTGCTGAATTGATTGCAGATGCTGGTGACACGTTGAATTATCATTGGCAAACCAATAAATATCAAGGAGCCGGATGGGAAGATATTTATAGCAATATTTTTTCAGGAACTGCAAGCTCAAAATTAACAATCAACCCAACAGATAGCTCATTGAATCTGCAGGCATACAGATGCCGAATCAGTAATGATTGCGCTGTTTTCAGTAATGAAGCAAAATTAACTATTAATAAAAAACCAATTGCATTTTTAAATACAAATAGTACTTCTGAAATATGTCATGATGACTCTCTGAAAATAACTATTAAAACAGAAAACGCTCTTTCAAATTTTTTGATTTATAACAATACCAGTATTCCGGTTTTAAACAATAACGATTATTATCTAAAAAATTCCGGAACATATTATCTAAAAGCGGTGAATACTTGTAGTTCAGACAGCACCTCATCAAAAATTTTATCAATCATTCCATCTTTAATTTTAAAATACACTAAATATATAAATGTAACTGAAAGTTTTCCGGTAGATATAAGTGTTGACGCTAACGAAAATGATATTATTTATCAATGGCAAACATATGATAAAAATTCATGGAAGAATGCAAGTCTCGTTTATCCATCATTAAAAAGTGATTCTTCGGTATTACACTTTAAAACGACAACAACCGAACTTGATCAAAAATCTTTTAGATGTATTGTAAAAAGAGCTATTTGTAATGATTCAACTTCAACTGACCCAATTCTGTTTAATGTTTTAATTTCTCAAAATATGTCCGACTTAAATAATCAGCAAGAAATATCTATTTATCCGAATCCGTCAAATGGAAATTTTATTTTAAAAACAAACAATATCGTTAATTCCATTGAGATATATTCAATTGATGGCATTAAAATATTTGAAAAAAATATTAAAAATTATTCTCAATCAGAATATAATTTCAACATGCAACTTCCTTCAGGTATTTATCAAATTATAATAAATTCAATATCTGGAAGAATTATAAAGAAAATATCAATATTATAATTCAATCACAAATCACCATGCACTTTCATTAAAAGAATAATTAAAATTCAACTTGTCAAATTATTCTTATAAAAGGATTAATTCCTGATATTTCGCGGTTTAATTTTTTTTTATACCTTTACACCCGAAAATAAAAAATAATATTATTATGGGAAAAGGCGATAAAAAATCAAAAAAAGGTAAAATATTTATGGGTTCTTATGGTGTTAGCAGAAAAAAGAGAGTAGCTAAAAAAATCATTCTGCCTAAAGCTAAAAGCGCTGTGAAAGTAAAAGAAAAACCTGCAAAGGCTGTAGTTGCTGAAGAAATCAAGGTAGTTGCAAAAACTGTTGAAACTCAAGTGGCAGAAGTAGTTGCTCCTGAAACAACTAAAAAAGAAGCTCCAAAAAAACCAAAAGCGAAAAAAGAAGCGGCTAAAGAAGCTGAACCAAAGAAAGAAAAAACAGCTGCTAAAAAAACTGCTGCTAAAAAAACAACTAAAGAATAAAAGTATTTTTCAAAATATCAAATAAGGAGTATTGTTAACCGATACTCCTTATTGTTTTTTTATAAGTATCGCCACGATCGGCAAAATCCTTAAACATATCATAGCTTGCTGCTGCCGGCGATAAAAGACAAACTGCACCTTGCTTTGTTTCCTTCATTGAAATACTAACAGCTTCTTCCATTGAATTGACAAAAAATATTTCCGAATTACAATTTCCTTTTTTTAATTCTTCTGATATTCGTTTTCCTGCCTTACCTAAGAAAATCAGATGTTCTATAGGATTTTTACACAAAAATTCAGACAAGATTGAATAATCAATTCCTCTATCAAAGCCGCCAAGAATCAATGTATTCACATTATTTAAAGATTTAACAGCTTGTATTGTTGCTTCGGGAATTGTAGCGATTGAATCATTATAAAAATGAATATTATTGTAAAGCCCAACATATTCCAGCCGATGCTCAAGTCCTTTGAAAGATATAATTGCGTCTTGAATCACAGAATCAGGAATTTTAAGTATTTGGCAAACATTGATTGCTGCCATAATATTCAACAAATTGTGACTTCCGCGTAACTGGCATTTATCAATAACATCAAATATTTTTTTATCATTTTTTTTTTGAAATATAATTTTCCCTTCATTGACAAAACAACCTTTTTCAACAGAATGATTTAATGAGTATGAAAAATAATTTCTTTTTAGATTAAATTTCTTTAAATATTCTAAAATTAACAAATCATCAGCATGATAAATGAAACTATCATTTTCATTTTGAAATTTTAAACTATTTAGTTTGGATAAATGATACTGTTCAAGGGATTCGTAATGATCGAGATGTTCTTGAAACAAATTGAGAAGAACAGAAACAGCGGGCGCTTTGGAAATAAATTCCAGTTGATGTGATGACAATTCACAAACAATTTTTGTCTGCGAATCAATTTTCTCAATCATGTCAAAATGAGGAATACCAATGTTTCCGACAAATATTGTATTTTCAGTATATTGTTTTAAAATATGATAAATTAAACTTGACGTTGTGCTTTTTCCTTTCGTGCCAGTCACTCCAACGATTTGTTCGGAAAATAATTGAATAAAGAAATCTGTTTGTGATGTGATTCTATTCGCTGGAACAAGATGCTTAATTTTTTTAAAAGGTATTCCAGGCGTTTTAAAAATTAAATCATATTGGTTAGCTGAATCAAGAAAATTCTTTCCTGAAAAAAATATCAAATTTGCATCTTTCAACTGAATTACTTTTTCTGCGACAGCTTCATTTTCATCAGCAATAGCAAGCTTTTGCAAAGGAAAATATTTTCTTAGCAAATGATACGTTGATTGACCTTCTCTGCCAAACCCAAGTATCAAAATACTTTTATTACCGATTCGTTTTTGCAGATTTTCCTTCATTTAATTTTTTATATAAAACATCAAATAATTCGGAAGATAAAAAATGTTCTTGCTCAAAATTATTTAGAAAATTTTCAAAATTAATTGTGCTAAATTTATTGTACGATTCACTGTTTCTGTAGTAATTCAAAAGAAAAGGAAGTTTTTCATTTTTATGTTTTTCAATGATTTTGCACAAGGCAATATTGATTTCATCAATAGTACCAATACATTCAAAAGGTTTTTCATCCGCAATGCCGGTCAATTCATTGAAATATTTCAACAAGTGAGCATCTTCAAATAAATTTTTTCCAAAAATTTCTTGCAATTTTTGTGATTCAACAAAAGGAGAAAGTATAATATATGTGAATAAGCATTTGGGGCATTTGCCGCACCATTCATCGGTTTTACTACCTACATTGCAACTTTTAAATACTTCAAAATATTTTGGAAACATTGAAAATAACTTTGCAATCTGTAATTCAGTCAAGGGTCGCAGCAAACTGTAATAATTTATATCTTCAGTAATAAAACTTTTTACATATTTTCTGAAATCCGATTCAAACTCAAAAGACTTGGAATATTGATGATTTGCGCCTTCCACAGTTGGTTCATTGGCACTTGATTCATTGGATAGAACAATATTTTTTATTCCTGAAAAAACTGAAGCCAGCAACGAATTAAAAGCCAGCAACGCAGAAAAAGGTGTATGTCCGTTTAAGAAACCTTTTTCATTCAGTTTAAATAATTCATTATCAATTGTGCGATGAAATTCAATTACATCATTCATGCTGTATCCCGCAGCCTGTATCACTCGCAACGATGCTTCACGATGATTGACAATGAAACATTTATTTTGTTTTTGCTGTTCTGAAAGCAATTCAAGAGTTACGATTGAATCTTTTCCTCCGCCAATTGGAATTATGTTTGCGTTTGAATTTTCAATAATTTGTTTTTCAAATTTCTTGTCTGAATCTATTGTAATCTTTACAAAATCATTCAAATTTGTTTTAATCGAATTCAGAAAAAAGAATTCACCTAATCCGTGAAAATATAATTTTTTCCACCAAGCAATTTGGTCAGCATTCAAAAACCCACATTTTACAATGATTTCAGGCGAGCACGCTGCTTTCCAATAACTGATTAATTCAATCAATCCGATATGAAAAATAATATTTTCAATATCAGAAATTTTTACATCTTTGTAAAAATGTTTGAAAGGAATCTTTAATGTTGGTTTGAAAAAATATTTATCTGAAAGATTAAAAAAAAATGCAATATGAAAATGATCGCTGTTTCTAACAATTTTAAAATCTTCGTAAGTGAAGAATTCGTATTCTTTTCGCAGGGATAAATAGGTATTAAAATTATCCTTTTTTTTCATCAACTATTAAAAGTAAAATGTTATTTTTGTTTCAATAAACAACAAAAATAAAAATTTAATCCTTTAGAATTATAATTATTTAAATTAGCTGTTGTTATGATACCTCATACTCGTCTGGCTATGCAAGGAAAATTTCTAGTTTCAGAACCTGCTTTGCTGGACTATTTTTTTGAACGTTCAATTATTCTGCTTGCAGAACATAATAAAGACGGCTCTTTCGGGGTAATCATCAACAAACCGGTGAATATAAAACTGAATGAAGTCATCAGCGATATACCACCCAATGATTTTAAAGTTTTTCTTGGCGGACCGGTCAGCCCTGACAATCTTTTTTTTGTACATATGCTTGGCGACATTATTGAAGACAGCATTCCGATCACTGAAAATCTTTACTGGGGCGGCAACTTTGACCAAATCAAAGAACTTGTTGCTGAACATCGCATCAGTCAGGATAAAATTCATTTTTATTTAGGTTATTCGGGTTGGACTGCAAACCAGCTTGACCAAGAACTCGAATCAAAATCGTGGGTGGTGGTAAACTCTTCTACTGACGCAGTCTTTTCTCAAAAACCATTCGATTTGTGGCGAGAATATTTAATGAAATTGGGCGACAAATATGCTATTTGGGCAAATCAACCCATGGATCCTTTTTTAAATTAGTTTTTAATATGAACAAAATATTTTACGGCTTGTTGCTGATTTATTTTGCAACAATATCATTTGCAACATTTGCACAAGATAAAGCAAAAACACTTTATTTTCGAAAAATATTAGTTAACAGTAAAAATGAAATTCAGGGACAATTCCCAATAGCTGATAGTATTGCTAATCATTCGGTTTGTTATCATTTCACCTATGATAAAAAAGGAAGGATTCAATGGATTAAATATATCAGAAAACATCGGATGTCTTTGCCTGATCCATGTTTCGGTGTTGCTATGATTCAAATAACATATAATGAAGAAAATAATGTTGAAACCCGCAATTTCCTTGATGAAAAGGAACATCCGATCATGAATCTCAACAATATTTATTATGTGCGTATTAAGTATGACAGTAAACATTTTTCGATTGCTCAGTTTAATTATAATAAACACGGTTTTCTTTCACCAGATATTAATGGTGTTTATCAATATTTATGGGAAAATGATGAGCAAGGAAGACGCATTCGTTCATTACGATTTAATGATAAAGGTCAACGAATCACTGATAATAAAGGAATTTACGAAGTTTCTTATAAATATAATGAAAAAAATAATCTTACAGAATTCAGCATTTACGGTACTGACGGACTTTTAAGTGAAAACACATTGGGGTATGCAATTGCAAAATATAAATATGATGTGCAAGGAAACGAAATAGAATTAAGCTTTTTCGGGAAAGACGGAATATTAAAATCCAATATAAATCATTACGCTATCATGCGCTGGACATACGATTCAAATGGGAATAAAACAAGTGAAAAATATTTTGACGCGAATGAACGACTAATTGAAACTTCAGACATGTATGCTTCAACAGAATGGCAATATGATGCTTCAGGAACAATGATTGAGGAAGCACATTATGGAATATATCATCAATTAAGAGAATACAATGGTGCAGCTGTTATCAAATGGGGATATAATGATGATGGAATAATCTCTGAAACATCTTATGGAACAGATGGTCTGCCTAAAAAAGAGAACGAAAACGGAATTATTAAGGTTAGATAACTTTATTCTTCTTAATTATAATTCTCTTAAAAAAATCATTAAAATTATTTTTTCACTTATATCTAATTAAAATAAAAAATCATGAAAGCTAAACTATTCTTCTTAATGCTGATCAGTACAATGATTGCAGGCGCACAAGTAAAAATCGAAAACGGACCTGCTCTCAACAATAACGTAGATATTAAAATGAACAGGATGTTACAAGGTGAAGATGATAATTTTTATTGTTACCGAATTCGCACAAAAGGAAGAGGAACTTCTTTTTATGTTGAGAAATATTCTAAACAATCTTTAAGCCCTGAATTTTCAAAAGAAATCAGTATTGAAGATGCAGAAGACACAAAAATCATTGATGTATTGTATGGTGCAAATAATGTATATATTTTCAGACGACAATATTTCAAAAAAACACAAGAGATGAAACTTTTTTATCAGACCGTTTCATCTACAGGTGAAGTAGCAAATAAATTAACCGAGATCATGACTGTGAATACAGATCATTATGAATTTATTGACTTTGATATTGTTCAATCGCCTAACAGATCAAAATTCTTAGTTAAAGCATCACACAAAGCCAATAAAACGGATAAATATACAACAGACTTAATTCTTTTGGAAGCTGGCAGCATGAATCAAAAATGGATCAAAACAGTTGACCAACGTTTATTCAGTTCAGCGCCCAGTTTAAGCTTATGGTTTGGAGTATCCGTTGATAAAGGTGGAGATGTCAGCCTTATTGGATTATCACTTGATGACAATGAAAATGTATATTATGCATATTCTTACAAAGTAAAAAACAGCGGAGCAAAAGAAAAACGATTTAGATTGGCAGCTGGAATTATTTTAAATAAAGAAACTAGTGAAAAAATAGTTGAATTGCCTTTTGATGATGATTATTGGGTAAAAGGAATTAGATTTTCAAAAACACCAAATGACGAATTGGTGATTGGAGGATTTATTAAAGATGTGATTGAACGCAAAGGAAGAGATCTAATTAAAGTAGGTATTTTCAGTTTCAAAGTGGATGTTTCTTCAGCTACAGTTATTTCACAATCAATAAAGATGTTTGATATTAATTTCCTCAAAGCAATGCGTGCAAGTATTAAAAGACCAAATTTTGAATATAAATTAGATTATATAATTCCGGTTGGTAAAGATGTTTTTTATATTGGTGAAAAATATGATGAACGCATTATTACTTCATACAATGGTGGAGCAATGGGTGGCGGTTTTGGTACAGTTGGTACATCGAGCACACATTATAATTACGAATATCAAGATGTGATTGTTGCTAAATTGAATAGTTCAGGTGAATTTGAATGGATGAAAAATATTCCTGTTCGCATTGACATGACATTGTCATATCCTCATATTTTCAAACAATATATTGCCACAGCGACAGAAAATAACATTTATGTTTTCTTCAATGAAAATCAAAAAAACAGTAAGCTTTATTCACAAACCAATATTGATCCTGATGATTACAAATCTATGACTGGTATTCATGGATCAAATTTTGTCGGATCACAAATTTCTTGTTCAGATGGAACAGCAAAACATTTTTTAGTATTTGAAAATGAGAAGTATTGTTTTGCTCCTATTCAAGAAAAAGATCCTAACTTCTTCCCTCCTTCAGATTGTGAAATTTTCGTAAAAGATAATAAAAACGACATTTACATCTATACTGAAGATCGTGGCAAAGACCGCTTTACAAAACTTGCTCTGGAAGAATAATCAGTTTTTTCAAAAATCTCTATATACAGCTTTAATTAGTATCTATTTGCTGTGTATTATTTTTTTATGATTCACGTATTCATTGAACTACAAAAAAAGTGAAGGAATTTCCCTCACTTTTTTTTATATAAAAGAAAATACTATTTGTATGAATTTTTAATTAAATACTTTGCAAGTTCTTTACCCGCTTTAGCATATCCTTCAGCTATTCTGCTTCCTGCATCATAATCAAACCCACCAGCATCTTGTCCTGGAACATTTGTCAACATAATTTTTGCTATAACATTTGAAGGATTGGCTGTTTCAACAATTTTAATAGTAACATTAATAAAAGCAGGCTTTCTTGAAATTCCAATATTAAATCCAGGTTCTATATAATCAGTTTTAACGATAATTGTATATTTGGCACTATTATTATTTTTACTAGCTTTAGCTTTTACATCAGATATGTTTTTATTGAACAACTCTTCAAATTTACGTTCATATTTTTTTTCTTTGTCATCATTCCATGCTTGTTTAAATTTATCTCCTGTACCTGGTTCTTTTTTATTTTTCTCTTGTACTTTTTGGTTAAGATAATCTTCTTCATCAACGCCACCTACTTTAAGTCCAGTAAAATCAAATTCAAGATTAAAATCTTTTTCTGATTTAAGTTCTTTAACATCACCAGAAACTAATTTAATTTTAAATCCAGCACCAAATTGTGCAAATCCATTTCCCATAAATAATAATAAACACAAGGTAATTAAACATGTAATTTTTTTCATAATTTTATTTTTTTAAGTTTTTTATTAATCACAAATATATTATTTTTTTAATCTAACTAAAAATTACACGTTATAATTATTTAAAAAACATTCTTTCTTTTATCAATAAATTTTATCGGCTTTCTATTTATTTCAGGAGATTGAATGGCATTGATTTCTTCAATAGTTTGCACAAATATTTGAGGTGCTACTCTTAATCTTGCACGAAAATTATCTTTAATTTTTTTTTCGAAATCTTCATTTTTCGTCTTGCAGCCAATGCGAATAAGAATTTCATCCGTACCAACCTGATTGGTAGAAACTTCAACTACATAATTTGCAACATCGCTTATTTGATCGAGAACATCAAAGATTGCCGGGGGATAAAGCGTAGTTCCTTTGAATTTAATCATTTGATTTTTCCGTCCGACAATTGGGCCCAATCGCATGGTATTTCTTCCACAGGCACATTTTTCTGTATAATGAAAACATATATCACCTGTTTTAAAACGCAGTAAAGGCATTCCTTCAACTCCAAGATTTGTAATTGTTATTTCGCCTGCTTCATTTTCTTTCACAGGATTATCATGTTCGTCAAGAAACTCAACAATAATCAACTCTGGATGATGATGACCTCCTTTCCTTTCTCTGCATTCAGTAAATGCTGTTCCCATTTCAGTAGATGCATAGGTTGAATACAATTGAATATCCCATTTCTGTTTAATTTTTTCGCCCAATAAACTCAATGAAAAGTCTGGTTTCTTTAATGGTTCGCCTATACATACCGCTTTTCGAATACTGGTTGATTTGTAATCAATATTGTGTTCTTCTGCATATTCAATAATCTTCAATATAAACGAAGGCACTGTTACCAAAGATGTTGGTTTAATTCGTTTAATCGTATCCCATTGCAATTCAGGAATTCCATTGCCCACGCGAACTATCCCTGCTCCTAACTTGCGAATGCCCAAAAAGTAAGCTAATCCTGCCATGAAACGCCTATCAAGCGTGGTCATCAACTGATAAATATCATCCGCGCTTCCATCGGCACAAGCAAAGCTAATACATTCATTATACGCTAAACGATCAAGGTCTTTGTCTGTCATGATAAAAGTCACCGGATCGCCCATTGTACCTGATGTAGTGATGTAATCAATAATTTTTTCTTTTTCAACACAAATAAAATCATCATTACGAATTTGAAGTTCTTTTTTATTTGTGACAGGAATATATGTTAAGTCTTCGAGCGTTTTTATTTTATGAATTTCTATTTTATTTTTATTGAAAAGCTCGCTATAATATTTTGATTTTTGTGAAAGATATTGTAATTGCTTTTGTAAAAGATTTTCTTGAAATTTCTTAATTTCCGAAGTAGATTTTTTTTCAATATCAGGTATAAACATAAAAATTAAAGTTTATGATTTTTACTATAACATGTTCTCAATCCATTTAAAATATGGGTTCTATCTTCAACGCTTGTGATTTCTTTTGTCAATGCTTTGTTGTAATAAGTGATAGCCATACCAAACTCATTTTCTTTTTTATAACAATCACCGGATAATGAATAAACCAAAAAATATTCTGGATTTGATTGAATAAAATCTTTCAAAATTTGCTCATTGATATACACTTCCTTTTTAGCATGAATAAACCCTTTAAGCTGTTCACGAAGAATTAAATATTTTTTATAATTCTTATAATTTACTGACAACAGAAATGTATCAGCAGGAATAATCAAATTTTCTTCATATACTTCATGATTATTTTTCATTCCTTTGCATTCACTAAAAATTTTCTTCAGATCATAAGCTACATATTCGCCCAATTGGTAAGGGTTTGATGAAATCCAAACTTTAAGTTCTTCCGGTTTAAAAATGATTGAATGATGTGCTATCAATTGATTAACGGCTTTTTCATTCCCCATGCCGATATTTTTTTCTTGCATTCCTAGCTGATCTCTCAATATAACGGCTGTTTGACGAACATTTAATTTTGGATATTTATTCAATAATTCAGCCACTCTGTTATACCTATATTTTGTAGAACTTTTTTCAATGTTTTCTTTATTCAGTTTATCATCTGCAAATAGTTTACTTTGAAAATGATTGGTGCAAATAATTTTAGTTGATTCAGAAAAAAACAATCCGGTTTTTGTTGGTGATTTCTCAATAATAGCCGTTTTATGGTCAATTGCAGAACCAATCATAAAAGATTCTGAAACAAAAGTTTTTCGTTTTTTTGCAATTGCAAATGCTTGATCAATTGTTGATGAATACTGAAGAATCTCACGCGCGACAATAGAAACAGGCGTTGCAGCGCTGAAAGGAATTTCCGACTTTGACGAATTGATTGTAACAGTTAAACCTTTTTCATTCATCCCGGAAACCACACCAGTCATACCAGCCCATGTGACATACATAAACTTATATCCTTTTTCTGGATTGACAAAACAAATGATTTTATTCTGTGCAAATTCAACTCCTACAAAAAAATCAAAATTTCTACCAATAATCAAAGAGCTATCTTCTGTAGCGTTTCCCCAACATGCAAAAGATGTACAACCAACCATGTGATAATTCTGCAACGCATGACCAATGTCATGAGCAGAATGATAATTCAGCATTCTCTGATATGCTGGTCCGATATATTTAAAAGAATCAGAAGCTGAAAGTGAAATACCGTAAATCTCTTGCAAATACTCATCATCCGTGCTTTTATCAAGATTTCGATTGAACCATGCAATAAAATATTTTAAAAATTTTAAATACGTTCTACTTGGAACCATCTTGTCAAACTGGCTGACAAATGCTTTTTCTTGTACTGTAATAAGCTCCTTTGATAATTTCCCTGCAATGACGCCTCTTTCAAACGGTTTTCCTTCAAGATACATTTCCCACAAACCGGTTTTACTTTTTCTCAACCAGTTGTTGCCGCAAACATAAAAATTAGTATCAATCTGAATTCGTTGTTTATTTAATACAGATTTGTCAGTGATATGAGGCGGATTGAATTCAACAGCAAGCTTAAAATAAACAAGAAATGCAAGAACCAAAACGACAATTATAACAAATACCCAAATTAAAAACTTTTTAAATCGTTTCATTAAAAAAATATTTTTTCGTTTTTAGTTGCTATGCTTTTTTTATTTTATCTAGAATATAATTCAATCCTAAAAATTCACTGCAAGTTTGAACGGAACCAATGGAAACACCAAGCACACCGTGCAAATTAATATTCTGACCTGTAAGAAATAAATTTGGTATTCGTGTTCGAGGAATAATAAATGATTTCAATGGATCATTAGAATCTTTTAATATTCCATAAATAGAACCATTCACAGAACCTGTATAATCACGGTAAGTCAAAGGTGTTGATGTATAATATGTTTTTATGTGACTACGAATATCAGGAAATTTATTTTCAATCTCATCAATAAATCTTTCTGCTTTTTGTTGTTTAAAGTCAATATAATCTTGTCCTCTATTTTCAACAGTTGTATTTTCCCATTGTTTTAATTCATCATATTTCAGATAGGTTATAGCAGTCAAACAATCTGCATATTCCTCCGATTTGCTATGCGCAGGTGTGTACAGCATATATCCATCGGGCCAGGTATCTTGCCTATAAGTTTGCAAACTCCAAACATTTGGATTTTTATAATAGTAATAATTATAATTAAAATATTTAAAAAAATTTTCTTTCAAAACAATATATAATGAAAAAACAGAAGTCGTGTTTTCAATAGATTTAATACGATTTCTATAGGCAGGACGAATCAATTTTGAATCTGTAATATCAAGTGTTTTTACAGGATGAATATTTGAAATAAACTTTTTTGCTTCAAGCTGTTCTTTGTTTTCCAGTTCAACATATTTTATTTCTCCTGAACTATCAGAAACAAATTTCTTCACTTCACATTTCTTCAATATTGTTCCACCATGAGCAATAATAGATGCTGCAAGGTGATCAATCAACTGTGAACCACCGTCAACAAACCGCCATGAACTTTCAATCAAAGAATTATTAATTACAGCATGTAAATAAAATGGATTTGTATCTGGATGCCCTGCATATAAAGCGTTCAAACCGGCAAGTACATTTTGAAGTTCATAATTATTTGTAATGGATTTCAGGAATTGATGCGTATTAATATTAAAATATTCAAAATTTTTCATATTATTAGCATCATGCAAGATACCGTTTGTCATAAAACTATCCAGCGATCCGCGGACTTCTTTTAGCTTATCAACATATTTTATCAGAGCTTCTTTTTCATTTGGAAAATCATGTCTTAATGTTTCAATAAAATTATCATATCCTTGAGCGTATTTATATTCTTTCCCTGCAATTTGAATAATATCAAATGAATCAACATCCATTTTCCTTAGTTTCAATTTTCCATTCAGATCAAAATATTTAAAAAATTTATTAAGTATCTGTCCTTCATCCAAAGAACCGACATAATGCATGCCTGTATCAAATATACATTTGTTCCTCTCAAACGTTTGCAGACAACCACCTAACTGGTGATTCTTTTCGAGAATACAAACATTATATCCTTCCTTACTCAAGATATATCCGCAAATCATCCCGCCTAAACCACTGCCCACAATAATTACATCAAACTTCTGCATTATTAGAAATAATTAATTTGCATTTATCTTTTTTATCAAATAATCCATTCCTGTCAACTCACCGCAGGTCATCACAGCGCTTATGGTCACTCCAAGAATACCATGTAAGTTCAAGTTTTGTCCTGTAAAAAACAAATTTTTAATTTTTGTTTTTGGTAAAATAATTGATTTCAACGGATTATTAAAATCTTTTAAAATACCATAAGATGAACCTTCATGAGTGCCTGTATAATCCCTGTAAGTCAATGGAGTTGAAGTATAATATTTCTTAATTTTAGATTTTATTCCCGGAAATTTTTTCTCAATCAGTTGAATCAGTTGTTCTGCTTTTCTTTGTTTAAACTCTAAATAATCATTCCCTCTCGATTCAACTGTTGTTTGCTCCCATTGCTTAAGTTCATCATATTTCATATAAGACATAGCAATGACACTATCAGCATATATTTCAGATTTTGAAACGGCTGGAGTATAAAGCATAAAACTCTGTGGCCATTCGTTTTTATCATAGGTTGCAGTAGTCCAAACGCTGTCTTCGTCATAATAATAATGATTATGATTCATGTACCTGAACGTATTTTCTTTCATGACAAGATAAACTGTAAACATGCCAATCGTATTTTCTAACGAATGAATTCGGTTTCTGAAAGCCTTGTTAATAGCCGAATCATCTAACATTTTTAATGTATTAACCGGATGAATATTTGAAATAAATTGATTGGCTTCTATCTGCTGCCCATCAGTTAAACGAACAGATTTAATTACTTTATTCACCGAAATAATTTCTTTAACTTCTTGATTGAGTAAAATTGTTCCACCATTATTTTTAATGCTTTCAGCCAATAAAGAAGCTAATTGTGCGCTTCCGTCCACCAAACGCCAAGAACTATTAATGAACGAATATATAATTAGTGCATGAATATATAATGGCGTTTTATCGGGCACTCCACCATAAAGAAGATTATTTCCTGCCAATACATTTTGGAGAATCTTGTTTGAAGTAAGCGAATTCAAATATCCATAAGCGCTTTCGTTAAAAACATCAAAAGAGTTTATATTATAGCTGTTTTTGTTCAAATCAAAAAGAGGAAAAGAATCACAAATACTTTTTAGTTTGTTGATGTAGTTGTGCAATGTCTGTTTCTCATTCGGAAAACTTTGAGAAAGTGTTTCAATAAAATGTTGAGGTTCTTGAGCAAACTTATATTCATTATCTTTAAATGTAATTACTTCAAATCCGTCCATATCCATCCTGCGAAGCTTGAGCTTATCCATAATACTAAAATAGCTGAAATATTTATTCAGTATTTGTCCTTCGGCAAGCCCTTCCGTATAGTTCAGACCGGTATTAAAAATACATTTATCTCTGGAAAAAATTTGAAGACAGCCACCGATTTTATTGTTTTTTTCAATGACACACACATTATATCCTTCACGACTAAGAATATTTCCACAAATCAAACCACCTAATCCGCTGCCGATAATAACTACATCAATTTTTTGCATTCTTGTTTTCAGTAATGATATAGAAAATATTTGAAGTTAATTTTGAATTGTCAATTATTTCAAGATTTAAATTAAATCTTTGTACTAATTCTTTAATCTGATTGCCCGAAAAAAAACTCAATTTATTATCTATTGTTTTATTAAATTTAAAAAACTTTGTAGAAAAAAATTCTGTATATAATGTACCTAAATGTCTTTTTTCTAAATCTTTATCACCATCTCTGATAATTATCATTCCTTCTTTTTTCAAATGTTCAATACATTTAATCATTAACGCTTCCTGTTTGTTTTCAGGCAAATAATGGAGTATATCACTTAATATAATAACATCATATTGACTAAAAGTATATTCTAATGCGTCGGCATAAACAAAATTAATTGTTTTATCTTTTGAAAAACAATTTGCTGCAGTTTCGATTTTTCGTTCATCATAATCCAGAGCAGTTATCGTTCTTTGATCCGAAACAAAATGCAACATATATGACAGAAAGCCATAACCACAGCCGACATCAAGGATATCAGCTTGTTTTGGAATATAATGATTGAAAAAGTTATAATTCTTTTCAAGTTTTATTTTAACTCTCAAGTACCATTCCAGCACTGGTCCTTTATAAATATAATTTCTAATTAGTTTTCGTTTATAATAATCGGGCGTACCGAGTTCATTGTTCATGACAGAAAATTCATGTCTGAAAAATTTCAAAACAGATTTTGTACGAGCATGATAATCATTACCAAAATCAATATTTTCAGGTGAAATCCGATTAAATATTTTAATAGTTATACTTCCGCTTTTCAAATGATTTTCACCTTTAGTCATACAGTCGCCTGCACCATGAATCATCACAGGCAGTATATCAATAGCCAATTGTTCAGCAATGACAAACGCACCTTTGTGAAAACGGTTGATGTGTGAAGTTTCTGAACGACTGCCTTCAGGAAAGATAAGTATAGAAAACCCTTCTTTTACCTTAACATCAAGTTTATTCATGATATTTTCATAGCCATCCATAATGGGAAAATATTCCAAAAATCTTAAAACCAAACCATAAAAAGGATTTTGCCATACCCATTTGTTAGTAATAACAATTATTTTCGGATGCAACATAATCAACAATATTAAATCAAGATGTGATTGGTGATTGCTAATAATGACAGCCGGTTTACTAAAATCTTCTTCTGGTAATTTAATTATTTTCTTTTTGATATTTCCAGCCGTATAAACTATAATCCGGCATATATACATTATAATATAATGCATTATTAATTTCTTTCTTTTCATTGGCAAAGGAAGAATTACAACAACAAAAAGCGAAACGTTAAGTAAAATACAACAACAAAAAGTATTAATAAAATAAAAAATTGTAAAAATTAAATCCGAAAATGTTAAAGGCATGTGTCGTCTTTTCTTGTTTTTATCAATTAACCAACGGAAAATAATCGGTACAATTGAATAAGAAATCAGCACCACAGAAATCATCCCTATGATTGATAGCGCAGCAATTGAATATAATGAAGGATGTTTTGCAAAAGCCAGAACACCAACTCCTACAATAGTTGTAAACGCAGATAAAAAAATAGATGTTTTGTATGATGTTAATTCTTTACGCGCATATTTATATTCTAGCAACAGACCTCTCATCATCAAAATGCTATAATCTACGCCAAGTCCGAATACAAATGTTGAAATTAGAATATTAAAAATATTAAATTTCAATCCTGTCAACCCCATGATGCCTAATGTCCACAGCCAACTGATAAACATTGGCAATGAAGCAATCAACCCAAGTTCAATTCTTCCAAAGGAAATAATCAAAAACAATGTAACAAAAATCAAACACAAGTTTACCAGTAACTCAAAATCCTTTTTTATTGTTTCAACAAATTCAGAAGTTATTTTTTGTTTGTCAATAACCTTAATATTTTTCATTCCGATAAAAGCTGAAAAAACTTTTTCTCTATCACTATCATTCACCTTAATCATCGTTATAATGGTTGTGTTTCCTTTCGTTTCAGAAACCATATCATTTAATAATGTCTGGCATAATTTATTTAAATCTTCATGACTGATCGGTTGAAACTTTTTATCAAACAAACTATAAAAATCATTAAATGCACCCTGTTTAAACCCAATCTCAGAAGATGATTTTTTCAAGTTATTTATAAATGCTCTTTTCTTTTCCAGTGTCCAGTAATTTTCCCATCGGCGTATCCGTGCTTTGTTAAGAGAATCAGTAATTAAAATGGAATTGATATTTGTAAATTGTTGTATTATTTTTTTATCTTTTAATCTTTCAAGAACAGGAATAACAACTGCATTTAGTGACAATGCTTCTTCAGTATTTTTCCCGGAAGTAACTACAAATACTGATTTCAAAGAAACTCGATTAATCTCATTTAAATGATTTTCTGCTGTTCTTAATTTGTCAGAAAGATAATTCATGGCATACATATCTTTCTCAAAACCAGCTTTCCTGTAAGTAAACAAAGAAATGATTGTAATAATTAAAATGAAAAATAAAATAATTGCATTTGATTCATATTTGAAACCTGTTATCTTTTCAATGATAGTTCTTGGTTTTAATTGAGATGTTGCATTATTTTTTTTCACCATGTGTGGCAAAATAACGAGAGAAAACAATGCAGCGCCAAGAATACTAATACCAGCAAAAAGGCCTAAATCTCTTAGTACTTCAGACTGAACAAATAAAAGACTAAAGAACGCAACAGCTGTGGTAAGTGAACAAAGAAATATAGTAAGACTCAAATCCTTCAACACTTCTTTGACAGAACCTTTTGCTTTATGTAAACTAAAAAAATAAAGTGCATAATCCACAATAATTCCAAGTAAAACAGAACCTATGCCAAGAGCAATAGTTGACACACTAGTTTTAATTAAAAATAATATAGTTAGCGCCAAACCACCGCCAAATAGGGCAGGTAGAAAACTTATAAAAGGAATTATGCTATTTCTAAAAAACCATCCGATAAAAACTAAAATAATCAGAATTGCAATTGTAACCGTAACTGCAATATCTTTTTTAATTTGTGTAGCATTACCAACTGCTACAGCTGAAGCGCCATAATATTCAGCAATAATTTTTTCATGATTTTTTGCATTCAGCTTATTTAACAAATATTCTAACTTGTTTACAAATACTGTATTTACAGCTGTTTCACTGGCAGCATGAACAGGATCAATAAAAATTAAAAGATGCTTTTTATTCTTTGTAAAAATATAACCATCCTGAATTTCATACGCATCGTCAAACTGAAACTGTTTTAATTTTTTTAAAGCCAAAGAAGAAATACCAACAGGATCTTTCATGATATACTTCTTTAAAGCAAAGCCTGCAGGTGATAGAAGCGTATTATAATTTTTTTCAAGAACATTTTTAATGCTTGAAGAAAGCAGTATGGTATCTATTTTCTTATAATCAGTTTCATCCAAAAAAACCGGCAGATTATTTAGAAAGATATTATACATAACATCCATAATGCTGTCATTCACATTACATGTCAATTTTGATATATATGGAGTAAATGTTTTATCTTTTAATGAATCGTCAAGTTCATTTGCGAACACCTTCATTTGAGAGTTGTCTGAAGCTGCAAGCGTATCTTTACAATAAATATTTAAGATCAGTTTATTGGTAATTTTTGAATGTTTAATGAGCGTTTCAATATCTTCATTTGAACCGGAAACAGATTTTGTGATATCTTCCTCAAATACTAAATGCAAACCAAAATAAACAAAGACAGCCAGAAAAGACAAGTTAAATAGGATGAATATAATCCGACGCTTTTTAAAAAAATCATATAACCCGATAAAAAAATTTGCCATATTCAATCTTAAAACATCAGTTAGTTATTCTTTTCTTTCGGAAAATTTTTAAAAATAAAAAAGTAATAAAGCCCATACAAATTGATACGCAAATGGCAAGAACAAGACTGCCAATAATATATTGAACTAAATTATGTTTTACATATTCAAATGAAATATTTATATGAGAATCAAAATGATTATATAAAATCAATCCACCTGTAAGATAACTGAAATAGAGAATTATCGGTATCATTGGAGGAATGCTGATATTCGCAGTAACAATAACAATCAGTTTATTCAATTTTAAAAAATGTGCAAGAGCAATAGCAGCAATCAATTGATAACCCCAAATCGGAATGATTCCCATAAATAATCCAAACATCACAGACCATACAAGTTTCATATCTGAATCCTGTGTATTTACAAGATTTGTTTTTAAAAATTCCTTAATATTTTCTTTTTTCAAATGCTTCAAAAATGCAAATGGTTTTATATACAACAAAGCAATAAAAACAAATACAGTATTCAACACACTGATTCTTCCGAAATCCTTGAACGGTCTGAAATGCGTAACTCTTTCCTTTTGTGGTGGATAATAAACTGAGACTGGCACTTGAATAATTTCAATATTTCTCCATGCAGCACGAACAAGAATTTCAAGTTCAAATTCATATTTATTTGTAAAATATTTTATTCCGCTTAAACGCTTTATAGGATACAACCTATATCCCGATTGAGTGTCCTGCAAATCAACGCCAGTAATAAAACGAAACCAAAAATTAGAAAATTTATTTGCAAAACTACTGCTGCGAGAAACATGATCAACAGGCATTTCCCTAACACCGATGATAAATGCTTCAGGATGTTTAGACAAAGATTCAACAAAAATTGGAATATCCTTTGGATCATGCTGACTATCAGAATCAATGGCAATGGCATATTCAAACCTTTTTTTTAAAGCTTCTTCAAACGCTTTGCGTAAAGCATATCCTTTTCCTTTATTTTCAGGATAACTTATAATATTTAATTGATTGTAATTTGACAAAATCTGCACTGTTTGGTCTGTCGAACCATCATTAACTACAAAAATATCATTAGAAAAATTCATCACACCTTGGATGACTGATTCTAAAAATTTATCATTGTTGTAGGTAGGAATAATAACGCAGCATTTCAACTCTTTCAAACGTTTTTTACAATCCTGCTCGTTCATTATAATTCTTTATTCGTAAGTAAAGATTAATGATAAAATTAAATCTTTTCGATTGAAATTTTTCAACGACTTCAAAGTTAAAGAAAAGTAGAATATGCAATGAAATAAAATTACAGATGACATGTAAAATATATCATCTATTTAACTATAGATATAAAATCATTTTGTTTTCTTCACAGCATCAACAGTGGGATTTGACTGTGTAATAATTTTCCCTTTATCAAAAATAATTCGATTGATGATTTTATTTTTCTCATTTCGGAATGTCCATTTCCCTTGTTTGAAGCCACCTGCATAAGATCCTTCCACTTCTTTCACTCCATTTTCATAGAAAACAATTAACTTGTCAACCGGTATTCCGTCTTTATAATGCGCTATTTGTTGCACTCCGCCAAGCTTATTATAAACTGTCCATTCTCCGTCTTTTTGGGCTTTTTTGTAATTCCCTTTTTCAATCATAATTCCCAAACTATCCCACGAAGTATAAGCGCCATCAAGTTCACCATCTTTGTAAGTATGTTCATAATATTTTTTTCCATCTTGAAACCAAAAAATGGATAATCCATTTTTAATATTATTTTTATAGTTGGTACAATATTTTTGTTTCAGATTTAAATAATATCCTTTCCATTCTCCATCCATCTTTCCAGCGCTGAAAAAGCCTTCTGTTTCTATCTTTCCGTTTTCATACCAGCTTGTCCATTTTCCTTCTTCCAAATTATTTGCAAAATTTCCTTCGTGTTGTTTCCTTCCGTTTTCATACCATGTTGTCCATAACCCTTCTTTTTTACCATGAATAAAATCGCCAGATTTCCACTTCTCGCCTGTTTCGTAATAATAAACCCATGTTCCTTCTTGTAAACCTTTTTCAAATTTTCCAATGCTTCCTTTATGACCTTTTTTTGTGTAAAAAATCCAAGTACTGTCCTGCAGATCATCAATAACTTTTCCTTCCATTTCCTTTATTCCATCTTTGTTCCACCAGGTTGTGTACGAATTTATTTTCCCATTATTATAACTACCTTCAAATTCTTTTTTTCCATTTTCATGATAGCGAATATTTTTCCCTTCACGTAAATCATTTGCATAAAATACTTCTTCCTGAAGCTGCTCATTCATATGATAAAATCTCCATATATCTTGTTTCTTCCCATTTTTTATCCATCCAGTTTCTTTGATTTTTCCATTCTCAAACCATGTCGTATCTTTTCCATTTTCTAAATTCGATACTTTCCATTTTTTTCCATCATCATACCAAATTTGCCATTTGCCAATCTTTTTGCCTTTTTTATATTCACCTTCCGACCATTTGTTTCCATTATCATACCAGAAAATCCATTTGCCTGTCATCAAACTGTCAACATAGCTGCCTTCGCTTTGTTTGGTACCGTTTTTCCAAAATTGTGTTTTTTTCTGTTGAGGAAAACAATTTAAACTTACTAAAATTGTAACAATAAATAAAATAGATCTAATCATTAATTTTTCGTTTTAAAATATTTTTTATTTTTCTCTTTCTGTTGTAAATAAAATAAGCTGTTCCAGAGATTTTTTATAATTGCTTTCCGGAAAATCATTCAGCAAACTTATAGATTTATCACGGTATTCAAACATTTTCTTTTTTGCATATTCTATTCCACCGCCATTGTTCACACAATCAATCAGCCATGCAACTTTTTCAGTATCGTGATTATGATTTTTAACTATATTAATATATTTTCTTTTATCAAAAAAGCTGCAATTATTGAGCAAATAAATCAAAGGTAGTGTCATCTTCTGCTCTTTAATATCAATACCACTGGGCTTTCCGGTATGATTGCCAACATTAAAATCAAAAAGATCATCTTTCAGTTGAAATGCAATGCCTGCAAATTCACCAATTTGTTTCATTTTATTTACACTGTTTTCGTCAGCGCCCGCAGAATAAGCGCCAGAAGCAAAGCAAGCAGTGAACAATGAAGCAGTCTTTTTTTTAATTATTTCAAAAAAAATGTCTTCTTGAATATCCAGTTTTCGAGCTTTTTCAATTTGCAATAATTCACCTTCGCTCATTTCTTTTACAGCTTCAGAAACGATTTTAAGTATATTAAACTCCCCATTTTCCATAGAAAGCAGCAATCCTTTTGACAAAAGATAATCACCAACAAGCACTGAAATTTTATTTTTCCATAATGCATTGATTGAGAAAAACCCTCTTCGCTGATATGAATCATCCACCACATCATCATGAATGAGCGTGGCTGTATGAAGCAATTCTATTAATGAAGCTGCAGTATAGGTTGATTCTTTTATTCCACCACAAACGCCTGCTGATAAAAGAACAAACATCGGACGAATTTTTTTCCCTTTGCTTTTAAGTATATACTGAATAACCTTATTGAGTAATGGTGCAGACGACTGCATGGAAATTTTGAATTTCTCATCAAACACATCCAAATGTCCTTTGATAGGTTCTTTTATTTCTTTTAATGTTAACATATTCATTTCAAAATTAGAAAATTTTAAGCATTAATTTACAAACTAAAATATATATCAAAATAAATAATCTGGACTTGTAATTAAATTTTAACGAATTTTGCATCAACAAAAAAGAATAAAAATGGATGGAATTTTGTTTGATAGTATAATTTTCGGACCGGTAATCAGCCGTCGTTTGGGCATTTCACTAGGTATTAATCTTCTTCCTACAGAAGGGAAAATATGTAATTTCGATTGCATTTATTGTGAATGCGGTTGGACAATTCATGGTGACTTTGATAAAAAATTACCTTCCAGCGAAATTGTAATTTCCGAGTTAAACAAAAGACTCACCGAATTAAAAATTGCAAATAAGGAAATCAATAATATCACATTTGCCGGAAATGGCGAACCGACAATGCATCCGCAGTTTGCAACGATTGTTGATGGAACGATTCTTTTGAGAAATGAATTATATCCCGATGCAAAAATTTCAGTTCTTTCAAATTCTACACTTCTTCATAAGGACAGTGTTTTCAATGCTTTGAAAAAGATTGAAAATAATATTATGAAGTTGGATGCAGGTTCTGAAAGAGTTTTTAATTTAATCAATCAGGGAACGAAAAATATTCATCTGAATGATATAGTTTCTAATCTTAAAAAATTTAACGGTAAACTTAAAATTCAGACATTATTTATTCGTGGTGAATATAACGATCAAATTATTGATAATACTACTGAAGAAGAAATTGCATTGTGGTTGAAACATATTGAAATGATAAACCCTGAATCTGTAATGCTTTATTCTTTTGATCGCGAAACGCCTGCCGAAAATCTTGAAAAAATCTCAAAAGAAGAATTAAATAATATCGCTAAAAAGCTTGAATCTATTGGGATTAAAGCTGAAGTTTTTTAATCTTTAATCCGTTTTAGTTCGATTCAATTATTTTAAACAACTCATCCAATTTGGGTGTTAAAATAATGTCAGTTCTTCTGTTCTTACTGCGTGCTTCAGGCGTATTGGCTGGATCTAACGGTTGATACTGGCTTCGTCCAACAGCAGATAAACGAATTGGATTTATAGAACTATTTTCAAGTATTATTTTCACTACCGATGTTGCTCGCATCACGCTCAAATCCCAATTGTCTTTGATTTGATTTTTTCCATTATATTCTACATTGTCTGTATTTCCTTCAACCATAATATTCACGTCAGCATTGGCTTCAAGCACTTTTGAAAGTTTTTTTAATGCTTCAACACCTTTTGTATCTACTTCATATTTGGCTGGTTTGAATAATAACTTTTCATCCATTGACACATACACTTTGCCATTCTTTTGTTCAATGGTCAACCCATTATTTTGAAAACTTAATAAAGCTGCGCTCACCTTATCTTTTAAGGCTTTCACCGTTGAATCTTTTCTATTCAAAATATTTTGCAATTCAATCAAACGTGCTTGTTTTTCATTTAGTTCTTTCTTTGAAACAGCTAATTCATCTTCCATTGATTGAAGTATTTTCTTTTTCTCATCTAAATTTTTATTGAGTTCAAGTAGCTTGTCTTCCTGCTGCTGTAGGGATTCCTGTTGTTTCTGTAATTGAGTAAGAATTTTTTTTGATTCGCTTGCTCCACCTTCCAATAATTCTTTTTCTTTATCCATAAGCAAATTGTACGTTTGACTCAACTGATTATAATTAGCAGCCATTTTGCGCATATTTGAACCTAAAGAAGATGTATCAGCCTTAAGACTTGCAATCTGTTTGTTTAATACTGAAACTTTAGAATCATATTCATTTGCTGAAGATGTCAATTTTCTATTTTCATCTTTCAATGAAGAATTTTCTTTTTCGCAGTCATCACGCTTTGCCTTTAAAGCCTCAAATTTACCGGCAGGCACACATGAAAATAAAAATATATTTAAAAAAATCAATATATAGAATAAACGAAAAATACGATTTGCTTTCATAAAAATTTACTTTAAGATTTAAAAAACAAATGTAGTATCCGCTGACAAACAAAACTTTGTAAAATCAATAAGATATGAACATGAAACTGTTAAAAATCAATTTCAACAACCACCGGGCAATGGTCGGAATGCAAAGCCTGTGGCAAAATATACGCTCTGCAAATTTTCTCTTCAAGCGAACGGCTGACCATATGATAATCTATTCGCCAACCTTTATTCTGGAACCGCGCATTAGATCGATAACTCCACCACGAATAATGATTTGGTTCTTTGTTAAAAAAACGAAAAGAATCTATAAAACCTGAATTAATAAAACCACCAATCCATTCGCGTTCTTCAGGCAAAAAGCCAGAAGAATCAGCGTTTCCAATCGGATCATGAATATCAATCGGTTGGTGGCAAATATTAAAATCTCCAGAAATAATAAGTTTTGGACGTGTTTTACTTAATTCTTGAATGTATTGCTGAAAATCATTCAACCATGTCATTTTAAATGACTGCCTTACATCGCCTGTTGTTCCTGATGGATGATACACACTAATAACGGAAACATCACCAAAATCAGCACGAATGAAACGACCTTCATCATCATATTTTTCAATGCCCATTCCATAAACAACTTGATCGGGTTCAGTTTTAGTAATAATTCCTGTTCCGCTGTATCCTTTCTTTTTGGCGCAATGCCAGTAACTTTTGTATCCTGCTGCTTCAAACTCACTGACAGGAATTTGTTCTATCTGGGCTTTCATTTCCTGAATACATAAAACATCAGGATTAGCCGATTTGATCCAACCAAGCAAATCTTTCTTCATCGCTGCGCGGATACCGTTGACATTATAAGAGATTATCTTTTTCATATCTTTTAACTAAGTGAAAATAGTATATGAAAAAATCTTTTTAAAATCATTTAAATCCAAATTGTTTATTATCATTTTCATTCACTTTTGCTAAAAAAGTTTTGAACTCTTCATATTTCTCAGGCGTAAGAATATCTTTTGTGAATAAAAGTTTTCTTTCTGCTATCAGCGATTTACCATTTAATTTATACGTTAAAGAATATTCAGCAACATCACAATTAAACTTTACTGACTTTGGCATTTCAATTAAATTTTTTCCGGCAGGAAGCTCAACATTTAAAATTTCACTTTTAATTGTTTTTGAATCTAACTCCCAAATACGAAATGGAAATTTTCTCGTTTTCAACGAAACAAAATCCATTGAAGAATATTTATCCACCCAAGGAAGTTTGAATAGCTTGATTCCAGTCAGTTCTGTAAGATATTTCGTGACAGATACATCATATTTATAAATTATCGTATCGCTTAAAATTTCGAGGTTTGAAAACGTAAGATCAGAAACCGTTGATGAATTATTAAATTCTGAAGCAACATATTTACTCATAATCTTTTCCTGTTCAGTTTTCCCTTTATTAAAATATGTTGAACGAACAGATTCAGATGCAGAGCCAGTACGAGTACAATTACGAACAATCACCATATCATCACTATTAAATTTTACAGATGATTGGCGAATAATCAAATTTTTCGAAGCATTGTCTGAAGGTAGTTTAATAATTTGATTACTGCTTGTTTTACCTGATTGATAAGGAATATAGAGGGCATTAGCCTGAATCAAATTTTCATCCATTGCGCCCATTGGATTATCACTGCTTGTTAATTCCATATAATACTTTTTATTATTCAGGTTTAATTGTGCAATACAATGATTAAAGCTTAATCCGGGAAGATTGGTGTGTTTGTCACCATTATTTCTTGTATCAACTAACACAAGGTTAACATTTATTCCTGCTTCACGGCAAAGCGCCATATATAATGTAGATAAATCTTTGCAATCACCTTGTTTGGTATGAATGGTGCGCGAGGCTTTCTGTGGAATCAGTGCAGAATGCAGGAATGACACATTACTATAAGTAAAATTTTTAGCTATATATTCATAAAATATTTTCGCTTTTTCAAATTCTGTAGCTTTTTCATGACCAGCAAGCAATTCGGAAACAACTTTTTTTACTTCAAAATCCGATTTAGCTTTTAAAGTAGAAATATCAGCATACCATTCGGAAATAAAATTCCAATCAGGATAAGAACTTACTTCGAGAGAAATACCAACATCTGATAAGGTTGACATATAGGCTTCATGCTTTATTGAAGGCAATTCATCCATTTGCCAGACATATTGTTTGTAATCTTCAAATTCTTTAATTTCTGGTTCAATTTTCCCATTATTCATTTCATAATGAAATTCTTTTTTTGCAGGAATAATTAAGCTATATCTTGAACTTTTTACTGGTACAGAAAGATTGAAGAAATGCTTATCCCAAAAATGTTTTGCCAATCTTGAATAATAATAATTTTCGAGTCTGTATGACAAATGAATTGCATCATTATCCTGAAGGTTGGTAAATACAACCTGATCATCTTTTGTTTCCGCATCCACCTTGTCTCCATTGGGTTTCAGCACTTCAGCTTTATCAATAACAAGACGCTGAAGGTTACTGTTATAATCAATATTATATTCTTTCCATTCGTTCACTCCGTTTTGATTAAATACTTTTACAAGCAATTCATAATGTTCTTCTGAAGCACCTTCAGGATAAATCACAGTTTGAGCGTCATTGAGTAAAATCAAACTGTGATCATCAGGATATTTAGATGCATCTTCAGAATTTTTATATAAATTTTTCACATCTGTTTTTTGGAAATTTTCAAATAAATCTTTTTTCCCTTCAAGTAAACGCAACTGTTTGCGCGACTCATAGTCAGTCGGTGTTAATGAAATTGCTTTTTTATAAGAGGCAATAGCATCATCGGTTTTATTTTGCGCTTGATAAATCACTCCCAACATATGCCAAATACTACCAAGATATGGCGACATATCTAAGGCTTTATTCTGCCATTTTAAAGCTTCTTCATAATTTTGAAGATTAAAATATTTATCGGCTATATCATTGTAATAGCCAATTGCATAAGGATATCTGTCTATTCTTTGTTTTAATAATGCAATTGCATCTTTTACTTTTCCCAACTTAAAATAATTTTCAGCGAGTTGTGAAACTACTTCATCGTTATAAATTTTCTCTAAATAATCTTTTAAAATTTTATTGGTTGAATTGACATCTTTTGATTGCTTTTCCATGATAGAATAGCGAACGCTCATCAATGTATAATCATCCGGATATTTTTTAATCAGTTCATCCAGTTTGGTCATCATGTCATCTACTTTTTTCTTTTTTGCAAGAAAAACCAAATCATTGAAATCCGTTGATCTTGAAGTTCCAAAAAGAGTTTTAATCTTATCATTTATTCTAATTTGTTCATCAATATCTTCTTTTTTCTCTGCATCCTTCATCTCATATGTCAAGCCCCAGAAGCTTTCAGGATCATTGTCCTGAATTTTCTTTTGTTCGGTTGACATGTTTGTATTGTCTTTATCTCTGCCATAAGCTTCAATTAATCTATATCTCAAAAATGAATTGTCAGGTGCAATTTTCTGTGCATCCTGAAACATCTTGCGTGCTTCAAACACTTTATCATTGCGAAGATAAATTTCAGCTAATAAAATATAATTCAAAAGTTTTCTCGGTTCTTCCTGAATTTTCTTTTCAAAAAAATCTTCAGCAAAAAGTTTAACGGATTCTGTTTTAAAATCTGTGTTTTTCTGATAGGTCTGAAATTCATTTGTTGAAACAATATCAGGAATTGGATTTCCCTTTTCATCTGTAATACGAAGCATAAAATTTGCATTGTTGATTTCACTCGAACCTATCTGAATTAATATCCTGTTGTAGCCTGCGCTCAGCTTCACTTTGTTGATGTAAATATCCATGTCGCAATTACGTTCTTCACTTTCAGAAGTAACAAGATTGTCATTCAACCAGATTTTTATTGATCCTGAACATCCTGATCTTAAATAGACTTCTTGTTCTTTAGGGTTTTTAAGAAAAGTCTGCGCATACATAATTGAATTGCTTGATTCAAAAATATAATTGAAATCAAACCATCGGTCATTACGAAAACTATTTACCTTAAACCATTTTACATCCGTTTCAACTTTATTCTTGAAAACCTCATCAAGAGAGGGATTGGCAAGCACACCGAAATCCTTACTGAAACCACTTCCTGAAATATTATCAAATGTGCCAACTACTGCCCAATGGTCAATTACAGACGTTTTCCCAAAAAATTCACGAGCTTTTTCAACTTGGTTTGCAAATAAATAATATGTGCCTAATGTATTATTTGCCATTGCCTTCATAGTACCATTGGCTAAAGGAGATTCAATCATTTTCTGATAAAACGCAATATCCTTTTTTTCTAATCTTGTTGAATTATTAACACATGGCGTTGACCACAACGCATACAAATAAGGATAAGGATCTGAAATGGAAGTTGTAAATTCCTGAATATATTCAAACGGTTTTTTCTCATTATCATTCTGCCAACTAATCAATGATAATCCGATCAATGCTTCCGGTTTAGTTTTTGTATCGCTCAAACATTTTTTAAAAATTGCTTCTGCATCCTTTAATTTATTTGAGGAAAATTGTTCCCACGCTGTAGAAATATCTTGAGCGGAAACAACATTGAAAAGCAAAGTAAATAGAGCTAAACCGATAAAAACTTTTTTTATTTTCATATTATAATTTTATGTTTTAAATTTAATTATTTGTAATAACTATTTATTTCAATTCCCAATCAGAACCGTCTTTTGAATCTTTTACGCTGATATTTAATTTGTTTAAACTATCGCGAATAAAATCAGAAGAGGAAAAATCTTTTTTATTTTTCGCATCCTGACGAAGTGATAAAATCAATTTCATTAAATCATTTACCAAATCATTCTCATCGTTTGATTCAGGCTTCAATCCAAGAATATCAAAAACAAAATCATGATAGATTTTCTTTAAAAAATCAATATCCGTTTGCGTAGCAGTTTGTCTGCCTTCATTGATATTATTGATTAAACGGCTTCCATCAAACAAATGTGCAATCACCATCGGACTATTAAAATCATCATTCATGGCTTCATAACATTTATCCGATAAATCCTTCACATTCACTGTTGATTGGGCGGATGGTTTCAATTTATCCAATGTCGCTACATTGCTCATCAATCGTTTAAATCCTTTTTCTGCAGCCAGCAGCGCTTCATTTGAAAAATCAATCGTGCTGCGGTATTGTGCTTGCAAAATAAAAAAGCGAATGGTCATCGGGCTGTAAGCCTTGTCAAGCAAAACATTTTTACCGGAGAAAATTTCATTAAGTGTAATAAAATTGTTCAATGATTTTCCCATCTTCTGCCCGTTGATTGTAATCATATTATTGTGAATCCAATAACGAACAGGTTCTGTATTTCTTGCTGCAACAGATTGAGAAATCTCGCATTCATGATGAGGAAATAAAAGATCCATTCCTCCTCCATGAATATCAAAAGGCAAACCTAAATATTTTTCACCCATTGCAGAACATTCCAAATGCCAACCCGGAAAGCCATCACTCCAAGGCGAAGGCCAACGCATAATGTGTTCTGGAGATGCTTTTTTCCATAAAGCAAAATCAAATGAATTTCTTTTTTCATCCTGTCCTTCAAGCTGTCGTGTATTCGATTGAAGATCCTCAAGTACGCGTCCTGAAAGCTTTCCGTAATGAAATTTTTGACTATATTTTAAAACATCAAAATAAACTGAACCATTCACTTCATACGCAAAACCTGATTCAAATATTTTTTTTATAAATTCAATTTGTTCAATGATATGACCGGATGCGCGTGGCTCAATACTCGGTCGTTTCACATTCAACAAATCCATATGTAAGTGATAACTATCAAGATAAAACTGTGCAACCTCCATTGGCTCTAGTTGTTCAACGCGTGCTTTTTTTGCAACTTTATCTTCACCTTCATCAGCATCATTCTCAAGATGCCCGACATCAGTGACGTTTCTGACATATCTAACTTTATATCCAATATGTTGAAGATACCTAAAAATCAAATCAAAAACGATAGAAGGACGGGCATGACCGAGGTGTGGTTCGCCATAAACTGTAGGTCCGCAGACATACATTCCTACAAATGAAGGGCGCAAAGGTTCGAAAAGTTCTTTTTTCCTAGTCAGCGAATTATAAAAGCTTAATTGTTGTGTCATCTTAATTTTATAATGAAACAACAAAGATAAAAAAACAATTTATACAGGAAAATAAAATGCTTCATCCACCACTAAAATAAGTAATGTCAGAATTTAAAGGAATTCAAAAACAAAATTCAGTATTTTGAAAGCTTAATCAACATTAAAACATAGCGCATCATTCAAGGCAATAATCGCTCTTTTATAGCTTTCACGCGTGATTACAAATTGCATATTCACCTGGCGTAATGATTGTGAAAAACATTCAATGTTAACATTGTTGTCTGCCAATGCTTTTGCAGCTTTATATAAGAACCCGGGATGTGCAATATTTGTTCCCATGGTGCAAACCATAGCTACTTGTTTTACCACAACCTGAAAAAATGTTGCTTTCAATTCATCAATCAAAGCCTGTACTTTGGGCTTATCCCAAACCACCATTGTGATACAGTTTGCATTTGTAGCTTTAAGAATATAACTCACATCATGCTTTTCAAAAATTCTCATGATGTTCAGGTCATAACCAACTTCGCCAACCATCATCGGATCGTGCACTTCAACAGCTAATACTTTATCTGTTCCTGAAACAATTTCTATTTTTGATTTTTGACTAAAATAATCTTTTGAAATCAAGGTGCCGGGATGATCAGGCTCAAATGTATTTTTTATGCGAATATTAATTCCTGCCATTTCAAGCGGTTTTGAAGCTTTCGGGTGAATGGCTTCCATGCCAATATCTGCAAGTTGATCAGCGACGATATAGTTTGTTTGTCCAACAGGAATTGATTTTTCAGTTCCAACAATTTTCGGATCAGCTGATGATAAGTGAAACTCTTTATGAATGATGGCTTCATTGGCTTTCACTTCAATTGCAACTTTACAAAATGTTACTTCTGAATATCCACGATCGAATGAACGCATAATACCTTCAGTGCCTTTGGTATAGCCGGTGGCAATACACAATGTTTTTCCGAAATCAATTCCACTGAATTTCAAATGAATTCGTTCATCAATACTCAAATGTTCTGAATCATCAAAGCCACATAAATCAACAAATTCAGCCTTCACACCATGATTATTTAAAATATTTACAGAATTGAAAGCCGAATGAGCTTCACCAATTGAAGCAAGAATTTCGCGGGCAGCAAGATGAATATCTTTTCTATCAACATACCCTGAAGCCAAAACACCTGACATACTTTCAAGAAAAGTTTTTGCCTGTGCAATTCGCTTGGTAATAAACTCATCTGCAATTTTTAGATCAAGCTTTAAATCTGCAAAAGTATGATTGATCTCAATGAGCTTTTTGCACATTTCATCCATTGCGCTTTTATAATCTTCTCTATTTAAAAATCTAACGTAGATGCCGGGTTCGCCAGTTTTTTTATGCTCAAGCAACCAATTGGTCACATTGTTATATGCAGAAACAACAAGTATCCGGTTGTATAATTCTGAAGGTTTTCTTTTTCCTAAAATAATATTGTTTAAAACATCCTTAAATTGTGACATTGATGTTCCGCCAATCTTTTCTACAGTAAGCATAACAAATAAAATTTCGTTTGTAAAGTTTTTTTTAAGATGTGCAAAATTAAATAATTATATCTTGTTACGCAAAAGCAAAATGCAAGAATATAAAAGTCAGAATTCTGAATACTTTTTCAAAATCACATTTCATTATAAACAACCGTCAATAAAGTCTGTCCGACCGCTTTGAGCGTTTCTTTATCTATATGTGTAATGTCATCTTTTGTTGTATGCCAGAAAGGGAAAAATCCGGTTTTTGAATTTGAATCGTGATGGATTATATCAATGGTTGGCAGGTTTCTCAAGGTGTTTACATAATAATGGTCATCCGTGATCGCAGAAGATTCCTGACTAATAAAAAAGTTTGAATAGCCAATATCACCGGCGGTATTCCAAACTTTTCTTACCACATCTGGAGCAAAATTCATAGAATATTTTTCCATATAAAATTCAGCGCCTTTAGCACCAACCATGTCGAGAAGAATTCCAAATTTAGCTCTGTAATCTTTCTTATGTGGATTTGTCGCCCAATATTGTGCACCCAGTCCCCAATCATCTTCCACCTGCGAATCTTTTTTATACGTTTTTGGCGCACCATAATCTTCAGTGTCAAACAAAATAATATCAACACCAATATCAGGCTTATTAATACTTAATTGACGAGCAATTTCGATCAATATACCAACGCCGCTTGCACCATCATTGGCGCCGGGTACGGGTTTTGTATGATTTTTCTCTTCCGGATCCCAATCTGCAAAAGGTCTTGAATCCCAATGAGAACAAAGCATGACACGATTAAGGTTGTTCGGATTATACGATGCAATAATATTTTGAACATCCAGCAACGTACCGTTAAATGCTTTCATTTTACCATATTGTATTTGCGTAGTTGGTATAAATGTTTTCAATTTATTTGAAAGGAAAACAGCACATTTTTTATTAGCAGAAGTATTTGAAACTCTTGCGCCAAAATCCAATTGTTTTTCAACCATCACATAAGCTGTGTCTGGATTAAATTCAGGAATATCAATATGTTTTTTTTCTTGCGGTTTTACTTGCTTTTCACCGTCACCACAGGAAAACAGGATTATACAAAGAAAAAATAAACTAAAAATATTATTACATTTTCTGTTCATGAAGAATTTATTATTAAGCTTTAAAAAAGGAAAATTAATTTTTTATGTAAAATTATAAAAAATTAAACAGGGAGATAAAACTTAATAATATAAAATACAAGTGCACTGATTGCAGCAGAAATAGGGATTGTCAAGATCCAAGCCCAAAGAATATTTCGTGCAACACCCCATTTAACGGCAGATACACTTTTGCGTGCTCCAACGCCCATGATAGCGCCTGTGATTGTATGTGTTGTGCTAACTGGTATTCCAAAACTTGAAGCGCCAAATAATGTCAATGCTCCAGCGGTTTCAGCACAGAATCCTTCAAAAGGTTTCAGTTTGGTAATTTTTTGTCCCATGGTTTTTACAATACGCCAGCCACCGAATAATGTTCCAAAACCAATTGCTGTATAACAAGATATGATCGCCCAAGATGGAATTTTATCAATATGTAAAAATGCATAATTTAACCAATGAGGAATTAACACATGTTGATATCTGGCAGGAAAAGACTTCATATCATTATAAGTAACAATTAATGCAACCCAAATGATTCCCATAGATTTTTGTGCATCATTGCCACCATGCCCAAGACTAAAGGCACCGGCAGATATCAATTGCAGCTTTCTAAAATACTTATCAATTATCGAGGGATTCATTTTCCGACAAATATTAATAACAATACCCGAAATAACAAAAGATAAAGCCATCCCAAGAACAGGTGCTATAATAATAAATATAAGTATTTTAAAAATACCTGAAAAAATCACAACGCCTGTGCCAGCTTTGACAATAGCTGCTCCAGTCAGTCCACCGACCAACGTATGTGAAGAACTTGAAGGTAATCCCCACCACCAGGTTAAAAGATTCCAGACGATTGCGCCAATTAGTCCGGCCATAATCACTGAAAGATTTATCACTTGAGGATCAACGATTCCTTTTCCAATCATGGCAGCTACTTTTGTTGTAAAAAATAATCCAGCACACGCATTAAAAAATGCTGCAAAAGCTACAGCTTGCAAAGGAGTCAACACATTGGTAGAAACAACTGTAGCGATAGAATTTGCCGAATCATGAAACCCATTGATAAAATCAAATACTAAAACAAGTCCAATAACAACAAATAAAAGGTTTAATAAATTCATATAAGAGGTTCTAAAATGATTAAGAATTTTTAACTATGATTGTTCCAATAACATTGGCAACATCTTCGCAACGGTCAGTAGCTGTTTCTAATAAAGTCAATATGTCTTTTATTTTAATAATCTCAATAGCATTTTGTTCTTCATTGAATAAATTAGCAATAGAATTCTCAAAAATTTCATCTGCAAGATTTTCATTGCTATTGACATGAATACAAGCTTCTCTGAGCTTGTTGATATTTTTCAGATTTCGTAATTCTGATATCGCTTTATTCAACTCAAATGCTGAATTTTCAATAAGTTCAGCCAATTTAATAAATGAAATATACATTTTATCTACTTTATAAAGCAAGATACGTTTTGCTGAACCATTAATAAAATCAACCACATCATCAAGAGCAGAGGCAAGTTCATGAATATCCTCTCTGTCAAAAGGAGTAATGAATGTCATTTTCAATTCATTAAAAATTTCATGCGTAATATTGTCACCAACATGTTCAAGATTTTCAATTTCCAAAATCATCTTCTCACGTTTTGTAACATCATCTTCTTTAACCATATTGTGGAGAAGACATGCTATCTCGTAAAGATTACCGGATGCTTTTTCAAATAAAGGAAAAAATTTCTTTTCCTGTGGTAAAAGGATTTGTAAGAGTTTTGACATATTGGGTTGAATTATGTTTTTAAATATTTTTTCAAAAAGATTAAATTATTCTTAATTGCAAATTAAAACAATATTAAGACAATATTAAGAAAATGTTTATAATGTTAAATAATTGTTAAAAAATACATATTTAAACTAATCAGAAAAACGCATGAAAAGACAAACTACGTCAGAATGCCAATTTATTTCTATATTTTTGTACTCTTAAATACAGTTAAAATAAAAAGTATATAAAATGAAAAATATCCTTATTGGTAAAGGCCTTGATAAGATTCCTTTTGGATTAGATCAAGTTCAGTTAAAAGCAATTCTTGGCGCACCTGATGAAATTGAAAAATCACCAACTGTCATTCCTGACGAACCTTCATCAGAGGTTTGGCATTATGACGAAGCAGAAATATCTGCTTTGTTTGATTATTATGATAATACGTGGGAACTTGTTTCTTTGGCAACCACTTCAGAAGATGCTTTGCTGAATGGAGTTAAATTAATTGGTTTGCAAAAGAAAGACGTTATTCAAGCTATTCAGAAATTATCTTTGGGAAAATATACTATTGAAGATTTATCGACTGAAGAAAATGCGCATGATTCCATTATGAGTTTTGAAGCAACCGGAATTGATTTTTGGTTTGAAGCAAACACGTTGATCGAAATACAATGGAGTCCGATTATTGAAGAATAATTTTTCAAATGACTTCAAATAAAAATGACTGGAAAGATAGATTGGGTGTAGTTTATTCCACGCAATCGGATTTTAATTATCAAACCAATCATCAATCAAAACAAACCACGCTGCCACCACAGCAGCAAAATCTACGCGTTAGTCTCGACAAGAAACAACGCAAAGGGAAGGTGGTATCATTAATCACCGGCTTTATTGGTACAGATGATGATCTGAATGAACTGGCTCGCGTTTTGAAATCGAAATGCGGTGTTGGCGGCTCGGCAAAAGATGGAGAGATAATAATTCAAGGTGACAATCGGCAAAAGATTGCACAGATATTGCAAACAGCAGGATACAAGGTGAAAATTATATAATGCATTCTAATCAATATGATTTAATAATTATTGGCGCAGGCGCTGCCGGATTGATGGCTGCAGGCAGAGCGGCTGAGTCAGGCGCAAACGTTTTGGTGCTCGAACGAATGAAAAGACCGGGACTAAAACTCTTAATTACAAGTAATGGCAGATGCAACCTCACCAACACGGCTTCCAGAGCGGAATTCTTTTCAAGTATCTACCCTACTCCACGATTTTTAAAACATGCTTTTTCTTTATTCTTTAATCATGACATTATTGAGTTATTAAAAAGACATGGAGTTGCAACTCATACAGAAGAAAATGGGCGTGTTCTCCCCGATTCCGAAAGATCAAAAGATGTATTGAATGCTTTTGTTAATTGGACTTGCAACAATCATGTTTCATTTCGTTTTGATGCACGCGTTGAAGAACTTATTTGTGAAAACAATAAAGTGATTGGTGTTAAAATCAATCAGGATGAAAAAAAAGAAGAACTATTTTCAACGTGCGTTTGTATTTGCACCGGAGGAAAAACCTATCCTTCCACAGGTTCAACAGGCGATGGATATAAATTTGCACAAGCTGTAGGACATACAATCATTCCTTTAAAACCTGCACTAATTCCTTTGTTGACAACCAATGTAATTGCGCCTAAATTACAAGGATTGGTTTTGCCAAATATTAAATTGAGTTGTTGGGTGAATGGGAAAAAGCAATTAGAAAAGATCGGTGATTTATTGTTTACTCATTTCGGTTTATCCGGTCCGGTTGCCATTAATATCAGTCGTTTTGTTGTGGAACATCTTCAACAAAATAATCAGGTGGAGCTTAAGGTTGATCTGCATTCTTCTATTGATGAGCAAACGCTCGATCAGCAATTGATCAATGGGTTGAATGAACACGGCAAGATGCTTTTAAAAAATTATTTGAGTTCATGGATGCCGTCACGATTAATTATTGTTGCGGGAGAGTTTTTACAGCTTGACATTGACAAACCTTGCTATCAGGTGAATGCAAAGGAACGTAAAAAGTTAGGATTGTTCATGAAAGCAATTCCTTTTGAAGTGACCGGCAGCAGACCGTTTAAAGAAGCTATGATTACGTCGGGTGGAATAAGCACTTCAGAGATTGATTCCAAAACCATGGAATCAAAATTAATACAGAATTTATTTTTTGCCGGTGAAGTGATTGATCTTGATGCTGACACCGGTGGTTATAACCTGCAAATAGCATGGAGTACAGGCTACCTCGCTGCGGAATCCATTATAAAGAAAGTTAAATCTATTTAACAGATGAATGCTGTTGATATACTTTTAATTACTCCACCTTTCATTCAGCCAAACACATGCTATCCTGCCACTCCTTTCTTAAAAGGTTTCCTAACGCAAGAAGGTTTTCATGCCAAACAAGTTGATTTAAGTCTTGAAACCATTTTACAGATTTTCTCTGAAAAAGGTGTTACTGAAATTTTCGATTTAGTAGCTGCCAAATGCAAATCATTGCCCCCACATCACATCAAAATGCTGAAACGAAAAGATCAGTATTGCGCATTGATTGAGCCTGTCATTAAATTTCTGCAAGGCAATCATCCTTTGTTTGAAACGATGATTATTGGCGGGATTCTGCCAAAAGGAAATCGGTATAAATTATCTGCCGACTCTATGGATTTATTAGACCCGAATGATACAAACAGCAAAGCAAAATTTCTCGCTACGCTTTTCATTGAAGATATTGCTGACCTGATAACTGAACATGTTGATTCGCATTTTGGATTCAGTCGCTATGCTGAACAAATTGGTTATAGTCCACATGATTTTAAGTTAGTTGAACAAAAAATTATTTCAGATACATATATTACAAAACAAATGTGTCGTCTGTTTGATGAAGCCATTCAAACATATCAACCTAAAGTAATTGCATTTACAATTCCTTTCCCTGGAAATCTTTTATCTGTGTTGAAAATAGCGCAGCACAGCAAACAGAAATATCCTGAACTTCCTATTATCATTGGTGGTGGTTGGGTGAATACGGAACTGCGTCAACTGAATGAACCGCGATTGTTTGATTACGTTGATTATGTGTGTCTGGATTTTGGTGAAAGACCATTGCTGCAATTGTTAAATCACCTTTTAAATAATCATTCAAAAGAAAAATTATGCAGAACTTTTTTGCGTGTACAGGACAACGTTTGTTTTGTGAATGATGCATCTCTTGAAGATATACACCCTGCAAAAACAGGCATTCCTGATTATTCTGATTTGCTGCTTGACAAATATATTTCTGTGATTGAAATGGCAAATCCAATGCATAATCTATGGAGCAATGGCAGATGGAATAAGCTGATGGTGGCACAAGGATGTTATTGGCATGCCTGTGCTTTCTGCGACACCTCGTTAGATTATATTGCAAAATATAAAGCGATTCCGGCAACCGTGATTGCCGACCGTATTGAGGCAATGATAAGGCAAACTGGCTATAATGGTTTTCATTTTGTTGATGAAGCTGCGCCGCCCAAGGCATTGAAGGAACTCGCTCTGGAAATCATCAAAAGGAAACTTGCAATTACATGGTGGGCGAACATTCGTTTTGAAAAACAATTTGATGCTGAACTCTGCAAACTACTTGCTCAATCGGGATGTATCGCTGTTTCGGGTGGGTTGGAGGTTTTGTCGGACAGGCTATTGCTCAAAATGAATAAAGGTGTGACCATTGAACAGGCAGTAAACGTTACAAATCATTTTCAGCAGGCAGGCATTATGGTGCATGCGTATCTGATGTATGGTTTCCCTTCGCAAACGGAGCAGGAAACCATTGATGCGTTGGAGGTCGTGAGGCAATTGTTTAAGCAGAAACTTATTCAAAGCGCATTCTTTCATCGTTTTGTGATGACTGCACACAGCCCGATTGGCAAGGCGCCCGAACAATTTAATGTTTCGATTAAAAATAAAAAAACGAGTTCTTTTGCCAATAATGATCTTCGCCATGAAGACCCGACTGGTTGCAAACATGAGTTATACAGTGCCTGCTTGAAAAAAGCGCTCTATAATTTTATGCATGGCAACTGTTTGGATGTGCCGGTTCACCAATGGTTTGATGTTAAGGTATTGCGCACTGCACTTTCGGATGATTTTGTTTTGAAAATACGAGGATAAATCTCTTCCTGTCTAACTAATTTCCTTTGATTTCTATTTTTTTGTATTTCTATTCATGCATAATTTATTGTATCATACCCATCATATAAAGAAATGGAAGGTTGCTGAAAAGAAATTGTGGAATAGCCGGAAGAAATGAAATCTTCGCATTAAGAAATGCATACTTTTCTAAAGAAATTGATACTTTTCCGAAGAAATGAAGTCTTTTTGAAAAGAAATGACATCTTTTTGGAAAGAAATGCAGTCTTTTGAAAAGATATGATGTCTTTGTCTTAGGAAATGCTATCTTTTTGAAAAGGTATGATGTCTTATCCGAAAGAAATTGTGTCTTGGAGTAAAGAAATCCATACTTTTCTGAAGAAATGGATGCTTTTGGTAAAGAAATCCTATCTTGTTCGAGAGAAACCCATAAATAATTAAAAATTACGAATTAATAATTACAAATTACTGTACCTTCCTAGAGAGAGAGTAAAGTAGATTGTGTAAGTTCAAACAGCAAAGGTGGGACGCTGGCTCCTGCGGGGGAGAGTATAAAGTTGATTGAGTTTATACGATCGTTGGCGGAAAGTGTAAAAAGACAGACACAGCAAACAATTTGCTACTGCATGACAGAAAAATGATAAAATTTATTTTGACAGAATAAAATTTTTTTTATAAATTTGATGATTTAAGGTCAAGTAAATTTTGATAAAGCTGTAAAATGGCAAGTTTTGGTGAATTTATAAAGTTGGAAAGAGAAAAAAGAGGTTGGACTCAGACTGATTTAGGTGCTAAATTGAGTATCAATATGACAAAAATAAGTCGAATTGAAAACAATAAAGATTTGTTTAACTCAACAAAACTTAATTTGCTTGCAGCTCTTTTTGATTTAGAAATAGAAAAACTTAAAGAGCTTTTTTACGGAGATAAATTTGCTAAAGAAGCATACAAAAATGGTTGTTCTGAAAAAACTTTTCAAGTGGCAGAGAAGACTGTTCTATATTTAAAATCAAAGAATGTAAAACAAGCAAAAATGAAATTCTAATTATACTATGGATAACAAATTACTCATACAAAAATTAGGTTTTTCACCTAAAGAAAATGCGGTAGATGTATATTCTAAAAAGTATACTGACGGTTATTTTCTTGAAATAAATTTTGTTAAACAAACTTTTTATTTTGGTGGAAAAATAAAAATTCAAGGGAAAGATTCTCAAAACATTACTAAACCTGAAGATTGGGTAGTTTTGGAATGTGTTGATAGACTTCTTAAAACAGGATATAAACCTGAAAATATTTCACTTGAAAAAGTATATCCTGCTGGGCATGGATTTTCAGGAAGACTAGATATTTGCGTTACTCGTGAAGACGGTTCAGAATATTTATTGATTGAATGCAAAACCTATGATGAAAAATTTGACAAAGAATTTACTCGAATAAAAAAAGACGGAGGACAATTATTTACTTATTTCAAATTTAGCAATAAGGCAGATTTAGTAATGCTTTATGCTTCAAAACTAAGTAATAATGAAATAATCTATAGGAATGAAATAGTTAAAATTGAAGATGAATATAGAATTGGAGATGTAAAAGACTTTTATAACGCTTGGAACAAAAACACAAAACACCAAGGTGTTTGGGAAAATCCTCCGTATGATTTTAAAAGTAAAATTTTCACAAAAGCAGATTTAACAGAATTAAACGAAGCCAAAAGCACTAAGATATTTCACGAGTTTGCTTCAATACTTCGTAAACATTCTGTGTCAGATAAACCAAACGCATTTAATAAAATTTTCAATCTTTTTTTAGCTAAACTATATGATGAAGCAAAAAGAGAAAACGATGAATTAGAGTTTCGTTGGAGAGAAGAAGATAATGCTGTTGATTTTCAAGTTCGTTTAATAAATTTACATAAAGATGGATTATTTGCTTTTCTTGAAAAAGAAATAGAAGGAATTGATGAAAAGGATTTCAAAGCAAATTCACCTGAAGAACTTCTTGAGAAAAAGAAGAAAGTTTTAAAATTCAATAATATTCTAGCTATAAAAGAAGTTTTAGACGATGCAAGTTTTGATGAAAATCAACGTGTATTAAAAGATGTTGTAAAACTTTTAGAAAAATATCAAATTCGCTATCCAAGAAAACAACAACATTTGTCCGATTTCTTTGAGAAACTGCTAACAACAGGATTGAAACAAGAAGTAGGACAATATTTTACACCTCCGCCAATTACAAAATTTATTGTTCGTTCTTTACCTATCAAGCAAATGATAGAAAAAGAAGTGAATAAAGAAGCTCCAGCATTGCCTGCAATGATTGATTATGCAGCGGGTAGCGGGCATTTCATTACGGAAGCTATGGAAGAATATCAAGATATTATTAATGCTTTTACAAATGAAAATACTAAAACCTTTTTCCCAAAAGCAATAAAACAAATAAAATCTTGGCAAGCTGACCCTTATGAATGGGCTGCAAAATATGTGTATGGCATAGAAAAAGATTACCGTTTGGTAAAAGTGGCAAAAGTTGGTTGTTATTTTTATGGCGATGGTGTGGCTCAAATTATTCACGGCGATGGATTAGATAGTTTTGAAACCTCTAAAACCTACAAAGGATTGTTAAAAGAAAATACAAATCTTGAAGATTCTACAAAAGCTAAATTTTCGTTGGTTCTATCAAATCCTCCTTATTCGGTAAATGATTGTAAAGACGACTTAGAATATATTCGTGCTCAAAAAGATTTCACATTATATCCTTATCTTTCTGACAATAGTGATGATGTTGAGTGTTTATTTGTTGAAAGAACCAAACATTTATTAAAAGATGATGGAATTGCTGCTATTGTATTACCTAAATCAATAATGTATAATAAAGGTATTCAAACCAAAACAAGAGAAATTATTTTACAATATTTTGATATTGTTGCGATAGCAGAACTTGGAGGAAATACTTTTATGGCAACAAATACTCCCACTGCAACTTTATTTTTAAGAAGAAAGAATAATCAAGAAGTCATTAAATTAAAAGACTATGTCAATAAATTTTGCACTGTATTTATTGACAATACAATTCATCAAATTGAAAAACCAATTTCTAAATATGTAAACTATGTTTGGAAAAGTATCTCGTTTGAAGATTATATTTCTTTATTGGGGGAAAAAACAAACAAAGCCATAGAAGAACATGAATTATATAAAGAATATCGTAAAAAAATTAAAATTAAAAAAGAAAGTGAGTTTTGGGATAATTTGATTGAAATTGAAAAAGACAAAATATTACATTTTATTATTGCTTACCCACAAAAAAATATTGTTTTACTAAAAAGTGGTGAAAAAGATGCAGAAAAACAATTTTTAGGCTATAGCTTTTCTGACAGAAGAGGGAGTGAAGGAATGCATTCAATAAAAGATGGCAAAACAATTGACGAATCAACAAAATTATATAATGTAAAAGATAATAACGATACTTCAAAAGCAAGTAGCTATATATACAATGCTTTTCTAGGAAATCATAATTTAGAAATATCAGATAATTTAAAAGATAATATCTCCTATATTGCCTTACTTGATATGTTGACTTTTGACAGAGCTGAATTCGAAAAGGATTTTTCAACAAGTATTAAAAAAAAAGTAAAGGTTAAAAGTAAATGGGAAATTGTGAAACTTGGCGAAATAGTTGAAAATTATGATAATAAGAGAATCCCTTTAACTAAATCTGCAAGAGAAAAAGGTAAATATCCTTATTATGGTGCTACAGGAGTAATAGATCATGTAAGTGAATTTATTTTTGATGAAAAATTAATTTTAATAGGAGAAGATGGTGCTAAATGGGGTGCAAATGAAAATTCAGCATTTATTGTAGAAGGGAAATATTGGGTAAATAATCATGCACATGTTTTAAAACCTAATAGAAAATTAGTTTTAGATGAATTTTTAGTTGAAGTATTGAATAAATTTGACTTAACAGAATATATCTCAGGTTTAAGTGTGCCAAAACTTAATCAAGCTAATTTAAATCAAATTCAAATTCCACTTCCTCCAATTGACATTCAAAAAAAGATTATTTCTGAAATACTAAAATTAGAAATAAAAGAAAAGAAAGCAAAAGAAGATGTTGAAAAAGACAAGGAAAAAATAATAAACCTATTCAATCAAGCAGAATCAAAAGCTGATAAAATTGTAAGATTAAGTGATGAAAATATTTTTCAAGTTTCTATTGGAAAAAGAGTGCTTAAGAATGAGTTTGTAGAAAATGGTAAAATTCCTGTTTACAGTGCTAATGTTATTGAGCCATTTGGAAAAATTGATAAATTATTAATTGAAGATTTTAGCAAACCTTCAGTTTTATGGGGGATTGATGGCGATTGGATGGTAAATTATCTTCCCAAAGATTATCCGTTTTATCCAACAGACCATTGTGGTGTGTTAAGAGTAAAAGATAATTCAATAAATGAAAAATATTTAGCATTTATTTTAGAAAAAGAAGGCAAAGCATTGGAATTTTCAAGAACAAAGAGAGCTTCAATTGATAGAATTCAAGGAATAAAGATTACTGTTCCAGCTCTTACAGAACAACTAAAAGTAGTTTCAAAAATTGAAAAAATTGAAGAACAAATAAAAACGTTAGAATCTGAAATAGCAGAAATTCCCAAACAAAAAGAAGATATATTAAAAAAATATTTAGAGTAAAGCTAACTGAACAAAAAAAAGCATCTTGTAATAGTAGACTGCCTTGCCAATAATTAACTGACAGGTAGAGCCTCCACTATACATAGGGACTAAGTATATGAGCATTAAAATGTGGAGCAATTTTTTCGTAATAGGTTACGCTTCGTAGCTTCGTTTACATAATCATTTTAAAGTAAACTTTTGTTTTATTCTGTTAACGTGGATTTGTAATCTTTACTGTTAGAAACATTTTAATATCTCGCCCCTATGGGGCATACTTTTGTTTATTCTATTTACTACCAATATTTTGCTCCTGACGGAGCTAAATTTAGTCCCGGAGGGACGATATATTGGTAGAAATAAGAATAGAATCATATTCAAAAACTCCATAGGAGTGACATGTTATATGAGTTTAGCATGTTTCGAACACTTATTATTACAAATCAGCGCTAACAGGAAAGATTTGGTAATTTTAGATATAGGCATGATGCCTAATAATAATCGGAACTAACGGAACGCTTTCATGGACTTAATGAATTCTTCTTTTCACGCGACAAGAGTCGCGCGCGAACCAAAGACAAAACAAGGGGCTTGTAAATAGGCTAAAACAGTTGAAATCATTGGATTTTATCTTTAATTGATAAATAATAATTATGATTGATTGATGCATAGTAGAGTAAATATACTCTATCAACTAGAGTAAATTTACTCTACTTTTTGTATTGTTTGTCTATTTAATTTTGTGTAATTAATTCAAACTTATTATTAACAAAATTAAATTTTATGACAAGCACACAAGAAGACAAACTACACATGGGTTATGCTGTAATAAGCATTTGCGACAAATTTCTATCCATATGGACAACGAATCCGGTATTTTCGGCGACTTATAGTGCCTTTAAGATTCTTATTCCTTCGATAGAACAGAACAGAGATGCACAGATTGTTGAAATAACGGGGGTGACGACAGACAAGAATGCTAAAAGAGCTATCATGATAGATAAGGCGTTATTTGTTGCCAACCGCGTTCAATCGTATGCAACTGTAGCAGGAAACAATGAATTGCTAAAAAATGTGAGTTATTCAAGTTCTGATTTGAAAAAGGCGCGCGATACTGATGTTGTTGGCATTTGCGATACGATTGCCTCGAAAGCCAATGCGAATGTTGCGGCGTTGGCTACCTATGGCATAACAGCCGCTGTGATCACTGACCTGCAAGCTGCTATTACTGCATATTCGACCATGATTTCTAAACCACGAACCACACGGTCGCTAACAAAAAATGCAACGGAAAATCTTGCGGTTCTATTTAAACAATTTGATGATCTTTTGACGAAACGTTTAGATTTGGATATTGAAGTATTCAAAACATCGAAACCGGATTTTTATAGTCAATATCAAACGGCGCGTATCATTGTTTCGACAGGCGGCTCAACGAGTTCGGTGCTTGGCGGCGCAACCGAGAAGACTACCGGCAAACCGATAAAGAATGTGAATTTTGTTTTTACACCTGACAACAATCCTCAGGAATTGAAGGCTGCTGTGGCTGCCAATGGAAACGGAGATGAAGTATCGAAAAAAACAGCAGAGAAAGGTAAATTCAGAATTCCAAATATGCCTGAAGGAACGTATTCGGTGATGATACATAAACTGGGATATAAAGTCCAAACGATCTCGGTGAATGTGGTGAGCAATGAAACCACAACCATTGAAGTGGAAATGGAGAAAATATAATCCTTTTGCTTTCGGTTAAAAAAAATCCTCTTTCGGAAACGGAAGGGGATTTTTTACTTTCTATATTGACTCGTAGAAGCAAAATATGGAAAAAACAGGCAGAGCCTTTTTAATAGTCGACACTAGCGAGACGTTAGCGCCTGCTGGAGAAATAAGTTGATTAAAAAAAATTGATCCTTTTTGTTTGAATATTTAATTTTCAATGGTCTTACTTATGATATTCCAATAGCTTCTGCCATAAGAGACAAATATTTCCTCCCCATTTTTAATGTTTCTCGAAGCAACAATGTATGCTTCACCCTTAATAATTTCATATCGAGCATTGTTACGCAATTTTTTTATACGACTTAATCCTGCTGCATCATTGGCATAACGACCAATTGCCCAAGGCGTATGCTGTGCATCAATACATTTTCTTTCGTTAATATACAAATAATAACAACCATAACCAACCTGCGCCTCATTGCGTCGTTGGCATTCTTTCCATGTCACCTGCTCTCCTTCATATTTACAGATGATTTCTTTCCGCTTAAAATCCTTTTGAGCCCATAACCCTTGTCCGGCAAGTGGAAGCTGCGATTCTTTTACACTCAACATATAATTATTTTTTGATTGAGTAAAATTAATAAATAATTTATAACCCATTAAACGTTTCCAAACCTTTACGTTTATTTTTATTATTTTTCGCTTCTCTCCTATTTTTTGTTTACCAATGCAAAACGGATAAATATTAAATGAAAATTTAAAGAAATGTTTTTGAAAATGATTGCTAATCTTAATAGTCCATCTGCGAAGAATCTTTTTTAAAATCCATCAACCCATTCTTTCTCTTTTCATAAGATAAGGAAGTAAAACTTCTTGAAAGCCTTTATTAATATCAGCTTCAACAAAATCAATCTGGTATTGGCTGCAACGAATTTTCAGATCATTCGAAAAAGCATTCATTTGTGCAATATATTTTTCCTTTATTTCCGCAGGATTCAGCTTTAGTTCATCGCCGGTTTCCATGTCAATAAAGCGATACGGCTTATTGTCAAAATCAAATTCCAATTCTTTTTTCTTGTCAACAATATGAAAAAGAATGACTTCATGTTTGTTGTGTTTCAAGTGCTGCAAGGCAGAAAACATTTCTTTTTCTTTCCCAACATCTTCAAACATATCACTAAAAATGACCACCAGCGAACGTTTATGAATATTTTCAGCAATATGATGCAACATCGAACTTGCAGATGTTTTTCTGTGTTCGTTTGGAGACAATGGTTTCAACATTTTTTCAAGCAACTGATATAAATATTTCTGATGCACAGCCGATGATCTGCAAGCTGTTTGCATTTCAATTTCATCAGAAAAAATTGTCAAGCCAACAGCATCGCGTTGTTTCTTGAGTAGATTTATCAATGCCGCAGCACAGTAAACAGAGAAGGTTATTTTATTTGGATTTTCAATTAACAATTTTTCCTTCACAGGAAAATACATGGAAGAAGAATTGTCAATCACAATCTGACATCTGAGGTTTGTTTCTTCTTCAAATCGTTTTACAAACAACTTATCTGTTCTGCCAAAAAGCTTCCAGTCAATATGCCTGATTGATTCACCCACATTGTATTGACGATGTTCAGCAAACTCAACAGAAAAACCATGAAACGGACTTTTGTGCAACCCGACGATAAACCCTTCCACAACATGAGCAGCAATCAATTCCAGATTACCAAACTGATACAGTTTCTCCTGTTTAATGGAGTCGTCCATGAAGAGATTGGTTTAAATTAAATACTAAAAAATAACTCACTAAAGCAATGAGTTTATTTTTTCAACTATTGCATTTCTGTTTGTTGCACCAATTATTTTATCCACTACTTCACCGTTTTTCAAAAACAGCATGGTAGGAATATTTATAATTTTATATTTTGTTGTGAGGTCATTATTATCATCCACATTCACTTTTGTAATCACCGCTTTTCCTTCATATTCTACGGAAAGCATATCTAGTATCGGCCCGATCAATCGGCATGGACCACACCATTCTGCCCAGAAATCAACCACTACAGGTTTATTTTCAACTAAAGCATGTTCATCAAAATTTGCACTTGTTAGTTCTATTGCCATAATATTTAAGTTATTGAATCAAAGTATAAAATTAAAAAAATTATTTAAAAACAGTACCAGAATAAGATTTAATTATGATCCGATGAGTTTGAATTTAATATCCGATTCGTCAAGATATTTGATAAATAAGCTGTTCACCTTCATTCCACCATTGGTTGGACAAAGAATTATTTTACTTTTTTCTTCGGAAAAAATTTCAAATTCAACTTTGCAGTTTCCTTGATTTTCGTTTATCTGATTATTTATATCTTTTATAAAACCTTTATCAATAGCTGAAAGCGGAAGAATCACTGATACTTTTTTAAGCATCTTATCCAATGATTCTGGCAAGAGAGAAATATTTGTAATCTTTATTTCCGGCACCAGTTGCTCATTTTGTTGACTTTCCTTATTTCTATTATAATTTCTATTTTGAACGATTGCCTTGATTAGCAAGAGTTGTCCGGTTTCCTGAATGAAATGTCTCCATTTTAGAAACGGTTCAGAAAATAAAGTTAATCGGATGGAGCCCGAATAATCTTCTAAAACAAAATTTCCAAATAAAGTATCTGATTTCGTTGTGCGCTGAACAAAGGACGTGACAATGCCTGCAAAGGTTATTTCCTTTTTTTGTTTAACAAATGTCATCAAATTTTCATTCAACATATTAATATCTGTATTGCAAAAATATTTCATCTCAATTTTATATTCATCCAGCGGATGACCGGAAAGATAAAAACCTGCCACTTCTTTTTCCTTTTCGAGTTGCTCCAAGCGTGACCAACGTTCGCACACAGGCATGCTCAACTGATTCATCGAATGTGTTTCAGCTTCTCCGAACAATGAATGCTGATTCATCATTTTTTTATTTTGAATCTCAGCAGCATGTTTAATAATTTTCTCAATAAAATTTTGTTCTTCTGTTTTTTCTTTAAAAAAATATTGTGCTCTATGCGAATCAGGAAAACTGTCGAATGCGCCTGCCTGCGCCAGTGCTTCCATGCTGCGTTTGTTCACTATCCGCAGATTGATTCGTTCGATAAAATCAAAAAAATCATTATAAATGCCATTGGTTTCTCTTTCACTGATCAAAGATTCAGCAGCATTCTCTCCAACGCCTTTCACAGCGCCCAATCCAAACCGAACCTCTCCTTTTTTATTTACCATGAATTTGAAACTGCTTTCATTCACATCCGGTCCAAGCACCTGTATTTTCGAGCGTTTGCAATCTTCAATGTATAAACTTATATTTTTTAAATCAGATAAGTTATGCGTAAGAACTGCAGCCATATATTCAGCAGGATAATGCGCTTTCAAATATGCTGTTTGATAAGCAATAATGGAATATGCAGCGGAATGCGAACGGTTAAATCCATATTCAGCAAATTTTTCCATGAATTTAAAAATCTCTTCTGCCTTATCCTTTGGAACACCTCGCTCCTGAGCGCCTTTGATGAATATGACTTCTTGCTTTGCCATTTCCTTCATCTGCTTTTTCCCCATGGCTTTTCGCAGAATATCAGCGCTACCAAGTGAATAACCAGCAACAACCTGGGCAACTTTCATGATTTGTTCTTGGTAAACCATGATTCCGTAAGTCGGTTTAAGAATTTCTTCCAACAATGGATGCAGATATTCAACCTTTTCACGCCCGTGTTTTCGTTGAATAAAAATTGGAATATTATTGATAGGACCCGGACGATACAAGGCATTCATCGCTATCAAGTCTTCAATGTCGGTTGGTTTGAGATCTTTAAGGTACATTCTCATACCTTCAGATTCAAACTGAAAAATGCCGATTGTATTTCCTTTCTGAAACAAAGAAAAAGTTAACGCATCATCATATGGAATTTGCTCGATGTCAATTTGAACCTGATGTCTTTTATAAATATTTTTAATGGCATCTTTCATGATTGAAAGTGTTTTCAATCCTAGAAAATCCATTTTAAGCATCCCTACTTTTTCCACCCATTGACCTTCATACTGCGTGACCATCAAGTCTGAATCCTTTGCCGTTGCAAGTGGAATAAAATTTATTAAATCATCCGGCCCAATGATCATGCCGCACGCATGAACACCTGTGTGCCTTGCAGAACCTTCAAGCACTTCAGCCAATGAAAGCGTTTTCCGAATCAATAAATCTTCTGATTCTTTTTCATTGGCAAGTTCTCTCACTTCGACAAATGCTTTCTTTAGCGTTATTCCGGGCGTTTCAGGAACAAGCTTCGCCAGACGATCGGCAATTGGCAAAGGAAGCTTTAAAACCCGCGCCACATCTCGGATTGACGACTTTGCAGCCATTGTTCCAAACGTTACAATCTGCGCTACGCGGTCTTTCCCATATTTTTCAATCACATATTTAATCACGCGATCACGACCTTCATCATCAAAATCAATATCAATATCAGGCATTGATATTCTATCTGGATTTAAAAATCGTTCAAAAAGAAGATTGTATTTTATCGGGTCAACATTTGTAATTCCAATGCAATAAGCAACAGCAGAACCAGCGGCAGAACCTCTTCCCGGACCAACTGCAACATCCAGATTTCGCGCCTGATTGATGACATCCTGAACAATCAAAAAATATCCGGGAAAACCCATCTTTTTTATAACAGAAAGTTCATAATCAAGACGAACTTTTATTTCTTCCGTTAAATCAGGAAATCTTTTTTTTGCTCCTTCAAATGCAAGATGGCTGAGATATTCCAACTCCGTTTCAAATCCTTCAGGCAAAGGAAATACAGGAAGAACAACAGGTCGTTTGATAGAATAATGTTCAATCTTTTCAACGATTTCATTTGTGTTTTCAAGTGCTTCAGGGATATGTGAAAAAACTTGTAGCATTTCTTCTTGCGTTTTCAAATATTCCTGACCAGTATAAACAAGTGATTTTTGTTCGGTAATATCTTTGCCTGTATTTAGGCAAATCAAAATATTATGTGCCTCTGCATCTTTTGCATCTATGAAATGCACGTCATTTGTGGCAATCAGCTTAACGCCAAATTTTTTAGCTATTTTTATTAATTCTTCATTAACAGTTTTCTGATCTTGAACGCCATGATCCATTAGTTCAATATAAAAATCGTCTCCGAAAATTTCCAGATATTCTTTTAAAGCTTCTTCTGCCAAATCAATCCTTCCTTCCAATATTCTAGAAGCTATTTCTCCGCCAAGACAAGCAGATGAAGCGATCAATCCTTCTTTGTTCAGACGCAAAAGCTCTTTATCAATGCGTGGCGTGTAATAAAAACCTTCTAAAAATGCAAGCGATGAAAGCCTAGAAAGATTTTTATATCCGATTAAATTTTTCGCTAATAAAATTAAATGATAACCGCTTCTATCATCTTTGTTATCTTTCTTGAAGCGGCTTTGAGCAGCCACATACATTTCGCAACCAATGATTGGCTTGATTTTTCTTTTATCCGCTTCCTCAATAAATTTCATGACACCGAACATGTTCCCGTGATCCGTAATGGACAAGGCTTTCATTCCTGATTTTTCCGCTTTGTCAATCAATGAGTCAATAGCTGCGGCGCCATCAAGAATTGAAAAATTTGTATGAACATGTAAATGAGTAAAATCCGGCATAATGAAAAACGTAAGATTGAAAACTGAAAATGAAATGTAAAATTATTTAAATAAAACTAAATAACTGAAGGTGTTGAAAAAAACTTTTATTGATATGAAACTTATCATGAATTTATTTGTCATTATTAAGAATCAGACGTTTTTAATTTTGTTTATAAATATTATCTTATTAAAAAATCTTTATTATTTTTAACAAAAGTTAAATGAATCATATTTTACTTGAATTAATATAAATGATAAAAAATATTTTTCTACCTATATTCTGTTCTGTTATTTATTCATCCTTTGCCCAGCAGGAAACAAAAGGCGTGTCTTGCTCTGAAAGCAGCAAACTGGAATTTATAGAAAATAAAAATCAGTGGAATAAATCTGTTTTATTTAAAACGGAAATCGGTTCAAATACATTATATCTTGAAAAAAATTGTTTCACATTTAACCTAACTGATAAAGAAAATTTCTCTCATTCGCACGCACACAACGATTTTGACAAACGTCTTCGCAAGAAAGATTTGGTAATTCATGGACATGCTTATAAAGTAATTTTTCGCAATTCAAATCCCGCGACAAAAGTAACGACATCTGTTCCAACCACTGATTATTGCAACTATTTCGTTGGGAACGATCGTTCGCATTGGGCTTCACATGTTAGAAAATTTAAAACTATTAATTATAATGATTTGTATCAAAATATTGATTTGAAAGTTTACAGCAACAACACAACTTTAAAATATGATTTCATCATCAATACCGGTGGAAACCCTGATAATATTGCGTTATCTTATGCCGGAGTAGATGATATAAAAATCAGTGATGGTGAACTGGTAATAAAAACAAGCATCAATAAAATAATTGAATCAAAGCCTATAGCTTATCAATTAGAAGAAAATGTTAAAAAAATTATAGCTTGTAAATATTTATTAAAAGATACTGTCGTTCATTTTATTTTTCCGAATGGATATGATAAAAATCTCCCTTTAATCATTGACCCCGGACTTATTTTCTCAACTTATTCCGGTTCTTTTGCCGATAATTGGGGCTTTACAGCGACATACGATTTGGAAGGAAACGTTTATTCAGGCGGAATTGTTTGCGGCACAGGCTATCCAACAACACTTGGCGCCTATCAGGTTGCTTTTGGTGGTGGAGATCCTGGAGATAATTATTATTACAGCCCAGGATGGGACATTGGAATTATTAAATATGATTCAACCGGAAGCAAACGGCTGTATGCAACATATCTTGGTGGAAACAGTTCTGAAATGCCGCATAGTTTGATTGTCAACAAATCGGATGAATTAATTATCCTTGGCACTACAGGTTCAAGCAATTTCCCTGTAACGCCAAATGCTTATGATAAAACTTTTAAAGGTGGCGACAGTATTGTTTATGATAATGTTGTAAGTTTTTTTCATGGCATTGACCTATTTGTTGCAAAACTAAGTCCTGACGGTAGCACATTGACTGCATCAACCTTCATAGGCGGCAGTGCCAATGATGGCTTGAATTACAGACAATATTATGTTAACAATCAGATGCACGGAAATGATTCTTTATATTATAATTATGCAGATGGTGCGCGTGGAGAAATCATTACTGACGATCAGAACAATGTGTATATTGGTACGTGTACATTTTCAGATGATTTTCCGGTATCAGCATCTGCATTTCAAAAAAATAAAAAAGGGAAAGAAGAAGGAATTGTTTTCAAACTGGATCAAAATCTTTCAAATCTTGTATGGAGTTCATACATCGGTGGAAGCGAAGATGACGCAGTTTACTCTATTGATACTGATATCAATTATGATTTATATGTAACAGGTGGAACAAGCTCAAGCGATTTCCCAACAACAGCAGGCGTTTTAATGGGTAATTATCAGGGTGGAACAACAGATGGTTTTCTTTCGCATATTTCAAAAGATGGAACCAAAATTCTTGCATCCACTTTCTACGGTTCATCTGATTATGATCAATCCTATTTTGTTAGAACTGATAAAAACAGCAAAGTATATATTTATGGACAAACTAAAGCAACAGGATCAACATTAATTTATAATGCAAAATATAATAGTCCAAATAGCGGACAGTTTATTGCTAAATTCAATCCGGATCTTAAATCATTGGTGTGGTCAACTGTTTTCGGAACAGGCAATGGCAAACCAAATATTTCTCCTACTGCCTTTTCAGTAGATATTTGCAATCGAGTATATATTTCAGGATGGGGGCGTGAATGGGCTGACTTTGATTTTTATACATGGAACAATATTGAAGGCACAAAAAATATGGATATAACGTCGGATGCTGTCCAAAAAACAACTGACGGTCAAGATTTTTACATTATGGTTATGAAGAATGACGCATCAGCTTTGCAATACGCAACTTTTTTCGGCGAACGTCATTATAATTTTTGTTCTTACAGCGGTCATGACCATGTTGACGGAGGCACCAGCCGCTTTGATAAAAAGGGGAATATTTATCAATCATCATGTGCCAGCTGTGGCGGATGTCAACGTTTTCCAACAACAACAGATGCCTGGTCTAGAATTAATGAGTCAAGTAACTGTAACAACGCAGTATTTAAAATAAACATCAGCTTTGACCTGACTGTTGCTGATTTTGATATGCCAAATATTAAATGTGCACCTGCTAAAATTCAATTTAATAATACAGGTTTAGGAACAAAATTCATCTGGAATTTTAATGATGGAACTGCAATATCAACAGAAAAAAATCCTATCCATACTTTTACAAAAGCCGGAATATTCAATATTCGCCTGATAGCAATTGATTCATTAAGTTGCAACATTGCAGATACTATTATTAAACGCATTCAATTACTCAAAGACACTACGTATAATTTGCCTGAAAAATCAATTTGTTTTGGAGAAAAAATTCAAATTGGAATTAATCCAAATGCCGATACGAATGTTACCTATAAATGGTTTCCAACGAATGGGCTCACCGATTCTACAGTTTCCAATCCCTTTGCTTCACCAACAAATACTACAAATTATATATTGCTTGAATCGAATCAAAGTTGCACAGATACAATTCAAATAAAAATCAATGTGTATAAACTACCAACAAATCTTTCAGCAGGAAATGACACCATTGTTTGCAAAGGTTCAAATCTGCTTTTACAAGCCACACCATTTGATGTTTCCTTAAATTATTTTTGGTCATCCAATGCTTCATTTAGTGATACTTTAAATACAAATATTCACGACAATAAATTATTAATTAAAAACGTAAAGCAGCCAACTTATTATTATTTAAAAGTCAGCAACAAAGCTTGCATATTCATTGATACTATACATGTTGATATTTCAGATGTTAAATTAAATCTTGATAGTTTAAAAAATGCACGTTGTTATAATTATCCAGATGGAAAAATTAGTATCTCAGCCGGAGGCGGCGTCAATCCTTATTCATACGCATGGAGTAATAATAAATACACTCAATATATTTCTGTTTTAAGCCAAGGGAAATATTCTGTTACAGTTACAGATCAAATTAATTGCAAAGCCGACACTTCTTTTATTATAACTCAACCATTGCCTTTGAAGGATTCAATTTCCAGTTCTATCAATATTTGTGTTCAATCATGTAATGGAAACGCTGCTGTTGCAGTATCTGGAGGCACTTCACCATATTTATATTTATGGAATAATGGACAAAACACAAATGCAAATAATAACCTTTGCAAAGGGTATTATTCGGTCACAATTACTGATAATAATAATTGCAAATTAAAAGATAGTATTCAAATAAAAGATACTATTTATCAATATTATAAATTGACTACAACTGTTGATTCTTCTGTTATTTGGGAAGGAACATCAACTAAAATCAAAACGATTTCAACACCTGATTATTTTGATTTAATGTATCATTGGGAACCAACTGCTTTTTGTAAAACACCTGATAATAAAGCGACAGAAGTTACTCCAACTCAAACAACATGGTTTAAAATAATTATGACTGACACATCCGGCTGTAAATGGTATGATTCAGTGAAAGTGGAAGTAAAAAAAATTATTTGTAATGAACCATATATTTTTGTGCCGAATGCATTTACACCCAATGGAGATGGCAAGAATGATGAACTAATGGTAAAAAGTGTTTTTATAAAAACTATTTTCTTCACCGTTTACAACAGATGGGGAGAAAAAATGTTTGAAACAACAAATCCATCTGAAGGATGGAAAGGCAGTTTCAAAGGACAACTCTGTGAATCGGCTGTTTATGTTTATTACCTTGATGTTCAATGCACCAATGGAGAAAAGTATTTCAAAAAAGGAAATGTTACTTTGATTCGATAAAGATTTATGAAATTCAAAGAAATACTTTTCAAATTATTCTTTCTATCTTTCTTGTTTATGCTTGAAACAAGCAGTGGACAGGACTTGCATTATTCTCAAATTTTTTCTTCACCATTAAATATCAATCCTGCTAATGCCGGTTTTTTTAAAGAAAAATATCGCTTTTGTCTTAATGAAAAAAGTCAGTGGTCATCTATTTCGGTTCCCTTTCAAACCTTATCCTTTTCAGCGGATACAAAATTCAAAGTGAAACATCAATATAGTTTAGCAGGTCTTGGAATCCTTCTAAACAGAGACAAAGCCGGAGATTCAGATTTTGGTATCACACAATTGAATGTCAGTTTTTCTTTTCTTTATGCTTTAAATAATAAAGGAAATCAATTCCTTTCATTTGGCATAATGCCAGGAATAGCGCAGCGAACAATCAATCTACAAAAATTAACTTTCGGCAATCAATTCGATGATGCAACAAGTTCATATAATGCAAATCTTTCAAGCAATGAAACTTTTTCAACAAATAATTTTACTTTTTTCGACTTTAGCGCCGGTATGCATTGGAGTTACTTCAATTCATCAGGAGGCAATCATAATGCAGGATTCAGCGTCTATCACATTAACGAACCTCAACAATCTTTCTTCAACAATAGTGATATCCGTTTGAATAAAAAATTTATACTTTATTATCAAAGTAAAATTTCACATTCATTAAATAGGCTCGAATCCTTTCCCTGTGCGATGTTCGAGATGCAAGGCAATTACAAAGAATTTATTATTGGTTCAAAACTCCGATATACTTATAAAGATTCGCCTTATGAAATTTATGCTTTTGATTTTGGTTTATATACACGTGTTGGAGATGCCGCCATTGTTCTATTAGGTATCAAATATAAAGATGTAACACTGGATGTAAGTTATGATATAAATTATTCAAAATTGCACACAGCGAGCTACTACCGTGGCGGACTTGAACTTTCATTGCAATATGCTATAAATTTGCAAAAATATAGAAGACCATTAAAAATGCCTTGTCCTATTTTTTAAATTAAAATTTTTAGATGTTAAAAAAATACTTTTTCGGATTTGTTTGTATTCTATTTCTTAGTCAAAGCGCCTTTTCTCAAGCGAAAGATGATTACATAAAAATGGGCGATCAATATTTTGCTGAAGGAGATTATTATACGGCTGCTCAATTTTATAAGAAACTGATGAAGAAAAAAAATCCAGACATTCATATTGTTTATAAATATGCGGAAGCTTCTCGACTTTATTTCTATTATCAGGATGCTGAACAATGGTATGAATATGTTTTCAAAAAAGACACCAAAGATAAATTTCCTTTAAGTTCATTCTGGCTTGCTACAATGGAAAAGAACAATGGAAAATACGATGAAGCAAAAATGATTTTTGAAAAATATTTTGAAAAACATAAAAATGACAATGACTATTATTCCAAGACAGCTTCTCACGAAATTGAAGCCTGTGATTTTGCTAAAAAGATTTTACACGACACGCTTCCTGTTGATATTATTCATCTTGACAGCAATATCAATTCAGTCAATTCAGAATTTGATGCTTACCAAATGAATGATAGCGTTTTGATGTATTCATCTCTCAGGAAAATTTCTAATGATAAACAGGTTGCTGATGAAAGTCCCGCCAATATTTATTCTCCTGGAAATTTCACTTCTCGAATTTTCGAATCTACTAAAAAAAATAAAACATGGAGCAAAGGCAAAGAGCTTGATATTACTATTAATGAGCCGGAAAGTAATAATGCAAATATTACTTTGATTGCCGGTAATAAAAAAATATTTTTCACTCGATGTTATGATAGCAAAAACAAAGGGATGATTTGTTCAATCTATACTTCGGAATTAAAAAATAGCAAATGGCAAATGCCGACAGAACTTAACAAAAAAATAAATATGCCCGGATATACTTCCACGCAGCCCTTTGCTACTGCACTCGACAGCAACAAGACGATTTTATTTTTTGTATCTGATCGTCCCGGAGGCATTGGTGGACTTGATATTTGGTCTTCAATTCTTGAAAAAAATAAATATTCTGAACCTGTAAATCTTGGAACAAAAATAAATACAATCGGGAATGAAATATCTCCGTTTTATGATGCTTCAACAAAGACATTTTATTTCAGTTCCGATTGGCAAAATGGACTAGGCGGATACGATATTTTTAAATCAAAAGGATTACCAGATCAATTGAACGATCCGGAAAATATGGGCTTTCCGTTCAATACAAGTTTTAATGATTTATATTTTACAATGAATAAAAAAGATTCAAATGGATATATTACATCAAATCGTCCAGGTTCTTTTTATGAAAAAGCATTGACTTGTTGCAATGATATTTTTTATTTTAAATGGAAAAAAGACACAACAAAAAAACCAACTATTGTTTTTGTTGATACCGTGAAACATACTGTAAAAAAAGGCATTTCACAATCAACAGAAATATATTCTCCGCTTTCGCTTTATTTTCCGAATGATGAACCTGATCCAAAATCTTTTGATATTCATACAAGAAAAAATTATTTAAATATTCTAAATGACTATATCTCATTGAAGCAAGAATATATTTCAGAATATTCAAAAGACATGAATGCGGAGAAAAAACTACTAGCAGAAAAAGAAGCTGAAGATTTTTTCAATAAAAACGTTTCGCTTGTTGAACCAAAACTTCATTCTTTTTTGCAAAAAGTTTTATCTCATCTTGAACAGAAAGACACGCTGAAACTACTTATTCAAGGCTTTTGTAGCCCGTTAAATGAAAGTGAATATAATTTAAATTTATCAAAAAGAAGAATTGAATGTTTTGAAAATTTTTTGAAAGAATATGAAAAAGGTATTTTTGCAAAATTTATAAAAAACAAACAACTAAATTTTGTTGAAGCACCGTATGGAAAAGAAAAAGCAAATTCTAAAGTCAGTGATAATTTGAATGACAAACGAAATTCTGTTTACAGCCCTGCTGCTGGGCTGGAAAGGAAAATTGAAATAAGTATTATTAAATAAAATGAAGAACAATTTATCTGGAATTAATTACCGCAATATCTCTTTAAGTATCTTTTTATTTTTGAATATTTTTTTTTCATGCAATCAAAAAACAAAAAAGTATGAAGTTGTTAAAAAAAATAAAATCATTGAAAATCATAAAACACTTCCAACAAAAGACAGCATTGGAGATATTGAAAAATTGTTTTTACAACATGGATTAGTAGATATTAAAACAATTGATTCAACCATTCATGTTGACCTGAAATACGCAACAACAAGCAATTTTACCGGAATTAATTTATATGGAAATCTTAAAAAATGTTATTTGCAAAAAGATGTTGCAATAAAAATTTTTCTTGCACAAAAAAAACTTAAACAAATAAATCCGGATTTTAGCTTAATTATTTTTGATGGCGCTCGACCATTGCAAATACAGCAAATCATGTGGGATAAAGTTAAATTGCCCATTGAAAAAAAAATACAATATCTTTCAAATCCTGCTTTTGGTTCACTACATAATTACGGCGCTGCAGTGGATTTAAGCATTATAAATTTAAAATCAAGGCATGAAATTGACATGGGAACACCCTTTGATTTTATGGGAGAAAAAGCAATGCCGATACTTGAAAAAAAATTACAAAAACAAGGAATATTATCAAATAAACAAATTGAAAACAGAAATTTATTACGAAACATAATGATTGACGCAGGTTTTAAAAATCTTCAAACAGAATGGTGGCATTTTAATTCCTGTTCAAGAAAAAAAGCAAGACAGTTATATGCCTTGCTACAAAAGGATTCTATTCATGAACCAAATAAAAACATTGAAGTTTCAGAAGGTGAAATATATTTCAGTGTTCAGTTAATAGTAAGTTCACAACCTTTAGACACGAATGCTGAACAGTTCTCTAAAATACCTGTTAGGTTTTATAAACATCAAGGAGAATATAAATATATTTCAGGAAAATTTAAAAAAATATCTATTGCTTATGAAGCGTGTGATTTAATTAAATCAACCTCTGCATTTAAAAATTCATTTGTCATTGCATTCGCCGGACAAAAAAGAATCAGCTTGCAAGACGCTCTTGAGTTGACACAATAAAATACAAAATTTCTTTTTATCCTTTAAAATCATTCTTCCTGTGCGTGCCGTCACAATAAGGTTTATTGCCTGAACCGCCGCAACGACAGAATGCTGTAGTATTTTCTTTTTTGGTTTCTTGTCCCACTGAGTCTTTAACTATTATCTCTCCATGAACTAATAATGGACCATCTTTCAATACTTCAATTTTTGTTGTTTTATTTTCCATAAACCTAATTTTAAATTTAAACAAATATATCTATAATTTCAACTCGGAATAATTAATGATATTATGATATTTAACATGTAGTTTTCATTTTAAGAAGTTGATATTTTACTAAATAGGATATTTATTTTAACCTTTTTTTAAAAATTAAAGAAAATTTTTGCATCTTTGCAGTCCTAAAAAATCAAAAACTAAAAATAATTAAACATGCCAGCAAAGATTAGATTACAACGATATGGTAAAAAAGGAGCTCCTTTTTATCACATTGTAATTGCGGATGGTCGTGCACCACGAGACGGAAAATTTATTGAGAGAATTGGCTCTTATAATCCTATCACCATTCCAGCAACAATTGAATTAGATGTTAATAAAGCCCTTGATTGGCTTCAGAAAGGTGCTCAACCTACTGACACTGCCAAAACGATTCTTTCATTCAAAGGTGTGATTTACAAAAATCACTTGATGAAAGGCGTTAAAAAAGGTGCATTTACTGCTGAACAAGCTGAAGAAAAATTTGCAACTTGGTTAACTGAAAAACAAAACAAGATTCAGGAAAAAATTCTTCAACGCAAAGGCGCTCAGAAATCTGAACAAGAAAAACGTTTAGAAACTGAAGTTCAAGTGAATGAAGCCAGAAGCTTAGCTCTTCAGAAAAAAAGGCAAAAAGCAGCAGATGCTGAAAGAGAATCAGCAGCAGCAGCGAAAGCCTCAGCAGAAGCAGCAGTGCAACAGGAAGAAACTCCTGCTGTTGAAGCACCAGAAGCAGAAGCAGCTCAGGATGTTACTGCAACTGAATAATAATCACATTTCATGATAGAAGCGGAATTTATTTTCGCTGGAAAAATCATTAAACCGCAAGGGTTTAAAGGTGAAGTGTTTGTTGCACTTTCTTCAAATTCTTATTCTCAATTTCTTAAAAAGAAAAAATTTGTTTTCATTGAAATAAAAGATGAAAAAATTCCTTTCTTTATCGAAAACATTGGTATTTCTGCTGATAAGTCAACTTGTGTGATTAAATTTGAAGATATTCAAACTACTGAACACACGAATCAAATTCTGAATTGCAAAATTTTTCTTGAAGATAAAAATCTTAAACCCAGCAAAAAGCCTGTTTCGAATGATGTTTATTCACTTATTGGCTATAAAGTAGTTGATACTTTTCACGGTGAAATCGGCATGGTTGATACAATTTTCGAAAATACTTTGCAATCAATTTTGATAATAAAATTTGAAGAAAAGGAAATCCTTATTCCAATAGCTGAAGAAATAATTCAAAAGATTGATAAAAAGAACAAAACCTTATTTATCAATGCGCCCAAAGGATTAATTGAACTGTATTTGTAATTTTTAAAAAACGAAAAAGGAGATCCAATTTTGAATCTCCTTTTTTCGCTCTGTTTGTTTCACCAAATTATGCAACCTTTATTTCTTTGGTTAGCTTTTTAACTTCTTCAACTTTTGGTAAAGAAACATGAAGAATTCCATTTTCATAATTTGCTTGAATCTTTTCTTTATCAATTGTTTCAGGCAAAGTGAACGAACGTGAAAACGAACAAGAAGAAAATTCTTTGCGTGAATAATCTTTTGTATTTTCCTCATGATTTTCTTCTTTTGTTGCAGAAATTGTCAGCATGTTTTGTTCCAGATCAATCTTAAAATCTTTCTTTTCATAACCAGGAACCGCAAGTTCCAATTCATAATCATTTTTGTGTTCAATAATGTTTGTTGCAGGAACATTGTTCCATCTTGGATTTCTTCCGAAGAAATTGTCATTTAAAAGATTTTCAAAGATTTCCGGAAAAGCAGGGCTGTTGTTAAATCTAATCAGTTTCATAGTTTCCTCCTATTTTTTTAGTTTGTTAATTTTAAATTTTTTAAACTATTCTAACTAATTTTATACCAAATGAATTTTTGAATAAAAATAAGACTTTTTGTCTTTTTAAATCATTTCGCAAGCTGTCATTTTGTCTTATTAATTTTTAATAATAAAGTAAACTACTAAAAATCAAAATATTATATAATACGTTTTTTTATAAATTTTAAGCTATTTAATACAAATGTTTTTAATAGTTTTGATGTAAATAATATTAAATGGAACGAATCACACTTTTTGCTGACATACTTCTTCCTTTGCCAATTGAAGGTGCATTTACATATCGCGTTCCATATGAGATGAATCAAATGGTTGTGATTGGACAACGTGTTGTTGTTCAGTTTGGAAAGAAAAAAATTTATACAGGACTGATTAAAAAAATTCATCAAACGCCACCTAAAGGATTTGAAGCGAAATATGTTCTTTCCGTTCTGGATGAAAAACCGGTGGTGAATGAAGTCCAATTCAAATTCTGGGAATGGCTTGCCACTTATTACATGTGTTCAGAAGGTGACGTGATGAATGCCGCAATGCCATCTGCCATGAAGCTTTCAAGCGAAACAAAAATATTATTGAATGATACTTTTAATAAGGATTATTCGATTCTGAATGACAAAGAATATTTGATTACTGAAGCGCTTGAGATTAAAAATATTTTAACTATATCTGAAGTTGAAAAAATTACCGGACAACTAAAGGTTGTAAATATCATTAAATCCCTTATTGATAAAGGAGTTGCCACTGTTGAAGAAGAAATCATTGATTATTTCAAACCAAAAACTGAAGCGTATGTTCGTCTTACTGATGAATATAATAATGACGAAGAAAATCTTAAAAATATTTTCGACACATTAAATAAAAAAGCATTTAAGCAACTCGAATTGCTAATGGCTTTCATCGAACTATCAAAAAAATATTCTGAAGATGAACCACGAAAAGTAGTCAGATCTGCGCTGCTCGCCAAAGCGAATGCAACACACAGCCAGTTGAATTCATTGATTGAAAAAGGAGTTTTAGAAATATATTCAAATCAAATTTCACGATTAAAAACGTATGAAAACATTAAAAATGATTTTGCAATATTAAACGAATGGCAACAAAAAGCATACGATGAAATCACAGAATCATATAAAACCAAAGATATTGTTTTATTGCATGGAATTACTTCCAGCGGCAAAACGGAACTTTATATCCGCTTGATTGATGAAGCCATCAGTCAAGGGAAGCAGGTGCTTTATCTTTTGCCTGAAATCGCTTTGACTACACAAATCATCAATCGCTTGAGAAAACATTTTTCAAATGATATCGGCGTTTATCATTCAAAATTTAATAAAAATGAACGAGCTGAAATCTGGAATAATTTAAATGCAACAGATAATCCAAACAGATATAAAATCATATTAGGCGCGCGTTCAGCGATATTCCTGCCTTTCAGCAATCTCGGTCTTGTGATTGTGGATGAAGAACACGATTATTCATACAAACAAAACGATCCTGCGCCGCGTTATCATGCGCGCGATTCAGCAATATATCTTGCATTGCTGCACAAAGCAAAAACGCTGCTCGGCTCTGCTACGCCTTCATTGGAAACATATTTCAATGCGACAACCAATAAATACGGACTGGTTGAAATCAATCAACGATACGGAGAAATTCTTTTGCCAACAATTCAAATTGTTGACATAAAAAAAGAAACGCTCAAAAAGCAGATGAAATCTCATTTTTCCAAAACGTTGATTGAACAAATAGGTCTTGCTTTACAAAAACATGAGCAAGTCATTCTTTTCCAAAACAGGCGTGGATTCTCGCTCAGAGTGGAATGCGACACCTGCGGATGGATGCCTCATTGCAAATATTGTGATGTTACGCTGACCTATCACAAACATTACAACCAGCTTCGTTGTCATTATTGCGGCTACTCGATAAAAATTCCTGAACAATGCCCTGAATGCCGAAATACAGGCATTCTCATGAAAGGTTTTGGAACAGAAAAACTTGAAGACGAACTTCCTATTTTTTTCCCGAATGCAAAAATTGCACGGATGGATCTTGATACAACACGCAATAAAACAACCTATCAGCAGATTATTTATGATTTTGAAGATCGGAAAACCGATATTCTGATTGGAACACAAATGGTGACGAAAGGTTTAGATTTTGATCATGTGAGTTTGGTTGGGATTTTAAATGCAGACAACATGCTGAACTTCCCTGATTTCAGGGCTTTTGAACGAAGTTATCAGCTGATTGCGCAAGTCAGCGGGCGCGCAGGAAGAAAAAACAAACAAGGATTGGTCATCATTCAATCATTTCATCCCGACCATCCGGTGTTGAACTATGCGCTGCAGAATAGTTACAGCGCCATGTTTGAAAGTCAGATTCTTGAAAGGCAAAAATTTAAGTATCCGCCTTTTTACAGATTAATAAAATTAACGTTAAAACATAAAGACATCAAGTTGATTGATGAAGCGGCTGTAACGCTGGCGAAAATGCTGCGAAAAATATTTGATAAACGAATTCTCGGACCTGAACAACCTATTGTTTCAAGAATAAAATCATATTATCTGAAAAATATTTTATTTAAACTTGAAAAAGACATACACATTCAGCAAATGAAAACTGAACTCATGAAACAAATTCGCCTATTTAATCAGCAGGAAAAATATAAATCAGTGAAGGTTGTTATTGATGTAGATCCTTTTTAATTTTATTTTTTCAAACCTTTTACAACGCCCCTTTAAGAATACCTTTATATTCCATAGAATCTGAAAGCACGTGAATAGCTTGATTAATCACAGGATCTCCGGATAATGAAGCTTCTATCCTACCCTTTTGAAAATAATATCTTGAAACAATTTCATTTTTCAGCAATTCCTTAATCTCATCTTTAAAGGTATTAACATCTTGATTTTTTTTATGCAGAATTTTATTATATAAAGCTTCATATTCTGATTTCACTTTATCGAAATATTTTTCTTTTTCAATGATCTCTTTAAAATTTTTTAAATTCTTTTCACTCTCAGTTGTATATTCAAAATCTTTGTCTGAAATATAACTTATAAAGTCATTAAAAATTTTATCCGTTATCTGGAATTCATTGGCTGGAGCGATTGTCGAATGATCGTGTTTGAACTTGGTAGCAAAATCAAAAACAAGATATTTGGTCATCAAACTTGTAGAAATATTGCTAAGTTTTTTTGCAGGAATCACCACATCCGGTTTAATGCCTTTGCCATCGTAAACAACTCGACCAACCTTGGTTTTAAAAGGTTTCTGAAGAGAGTCAGCATATTTGTCAAAACCTCCATCTTTATTTTTATGAGAATAATCAATGGCTTGAATGCATCTTCCGCTGGGGATATAATATTTTGAAATAGTCACTTTCAGTTTGCAATTATAACTCAATGAAACTACATTCTGCACAAGCCCTTTGCCAAAGGTTCTTTGCCCGATGACAACTCCTCTGTCCAGATCCTGAATCGCGCCACTGACAATCTCTGAAGCCGATGCTGTGTTTTCATCAACAAGCACAACCAGTGGAATCTTTTTATCTACAGGCATTTCAGTGGTTCTGTACGACCTATTCATTTCAGCCATTTTTCCTTTTGTATTTACCACAAGTTCGCCTTTATCAAGAAAAATATTTGATACCAAAATCGCTTCTTGTAGCAATCCGCCGCCATTCCCGCGCAAATCGAGAATCAAACCTTTCACATTATTTTTTTCTTTCAATTTCAAGAATGTATTCTTCACGTTTTCGCCTGCATTCTGCGTAAAATCAGACAAACTGATATATGCCACATTTTGATCAAGCATACCTGAAAACGGAATGCTGTTCATTTTAATATTTTCGCGTGTTACCAAAACATCAAATGACTTATCCTCAACAACTCTTTTCATTTTTATCCGAACTTGCGTTCCTGCTTCGCCTTTTAGCAATTTGCTGATATCTTCAACAGTTTTGTTTTTCATGGAATTTCCATTGATTTCCAAAATAACATCACCCGCCTGAACACCGGCTTTCTGAATGGGCGAACCTTCATAGGGTTCAGAGATAACAAGGTCTTCACCTTGTTTGTGAATATATGCGCCAATGCCGCCATATTCGCCGGTTGTCAAAAATTTATACGATTCCAAATCTGATTCAGGAATAAAAACGGTGTACGGGTCCAATGACTTCAACATAGCGTCAATGCCGGTTCTTATCAGTTCTCCAGGTTTTATTTCATCCACATAATTATAATTCAGCTCACGATAAAGTGTGGTGAAAATGTCAAGATTTTTAGCAATCTCAAAATCATTATCAACAAAACTATAAACGCACAAAGAACCTATCGTTATTGAGATAACGACAATAAAAACCTTTATTTTTTTTGACAATTTTGCAACTCTTTTCATGTAAAGTAAAATATTATTTCTGAATTTATTTTTTTATGGAACAGGATCATAACCGCTGCCACCCCATGGATGACAAGATGCAAGCCGTTTTAATGCGAGCCATCCACCTTTGAATGGACCATATTTTTTTAATGCTTCGATGCCGTATTGCGAGCAAGTTGGCGTGTATCGGCATGTTGGCGGCAACAACGGAGAGATTGCTCCCTGATAAAAACGAATGATTAAAATAAAAAATTTAGTTAGAATTTTTTTCATGTTCACTTTGTAAACGTTGTAAAATTAAAACTATTTTCTTTTCCGTTTCCTGATATGATATTTTTTCTGCTGAAGTCAACATAATTACAAATGCGCACTGTTTGCCAGATTGCGAAAGATAATCATAAAATAAAGATTTTTTTTTCCGATAGGCTTCACGGATTCTTCTTTTAATTTTATTTCTGTCAACAGCATTTTTAAAATGTCGTTTCCCAACAAGCATAAGGACTTGAGCTGGAACTGGTGTTTCAAGTTGCGTATCAATCCAAACAACTTTAAACGGACGAACATAAAAAGATTTCCCTTTTGAAAATAAATTATCAATCAGCTTTTTGCTGCATAATCGCTCTTCTTTCCGAAAGGTCAACATCTATTGATTGATTAATTTTTTGTGAGTTTTGCAAAAATAGTTTAATTAAGAATACAGAAATAAATCAGAACTATTCAATTGCAGCCGCCAACGCAATACTATTAATTTTTGTAGTTTTTGTATCTGAACGGGAAGTCAATACTATTGGCACTTTTGCGCCAATCACAACACCGGCGCATTTTGCATCAGCCATATACATCAATGATTTGTAAAGTATATTTCCTGACTCAATATTCGGAACCAGAAGCAAATCAGCATCTCCGGCCACTTCGCTAATAATATTTTTATTTTGAGCGCTTCCTTTGTTTATCGCATTATCAAAAGCTAAAGGTCCGTCAATGATGCAATTTTTAATTGATCCTTTCAAATACATTTCTTTTAAATCATGCGCATCAAGCGTAGCAGGCATAGCAGGATTCACAAACTCAACGCCGGCCAATGCTGCAACTTTTGGATTTTCTATTCCAAGTTTATTCAAATATTCAACCGCATTGTTTATGATTTCTGATTTCTGGCGCAGCCCAGGTGCAATATTGATGGCACCGTCAGTCATGCCTAGCAGTTTATGATAATTTTTCAATTCAAAAAGAGCAAGATGCGATAAACGATTATTTTTAATTAATCCATATTTTTTACTCAAAACAGCTTTTATTATGATTGCCGTATTCAGCCTTCCTTTCATTAATATATCTGCTTGTTGTTCGTAAATACATTTCACAGCAATTTCAGCAGACTTAATATCATCAGACTCATCAATAATTTCAAGATTTGAAATATTAAAATTATTTTCATTTGCAATCTTTTCAATTTCTTTTGCATTACCAATCAAAATGGCATCAGCAAGATTTGTTGTATAAGCAAAAGTAATCGCTTCCAACACATGAATATTGTGAGCGGCAGCAACAACAACCTTTTTCTTTTTTTTATGACTTGTAAGCTTATATAAATCGGTGAAAATATTCAACATATATATTAGTTTCGATTAATGTTATTTTTAGCTAAAATATCAAAAAGCAATGAATTTAGCAAACGTGAACTATACAACGGAGTTTTTAAAAAGTTGATACTTCTCATATATCATGAAAAGATTTGATTTAATAATCCTTATCAATTAATATTTTATAATTTTGTATAAATTATACTTTTTATTTCGTTATTAGTATCAAAACATTGATTTTTCTGATATTTCAACTATTTTTTTTAATAATGAAATAATTTATTTTGACTTACGTGAAAGCTATAAATATTAAAAATTTCATCTTCTTATTTTTTCTGATTTTTATTAGTGGAAAAATATTTTCGCAAAACAAAGGCTTAACCATTGTGAAAGGAAATGTAGCTGATGCTGAGACCGGTGAACCTTTAGCGTTTGCAAATGTAACATTTGAAAATAGTTCTATTTCTACCAAAACCAATCCTGACGGGAATTACCAGATTACAACCAAAGAAACTTTCAATAAAATAAAAATTTCCTGTGTTGGTTTTAAAACCGAAACGAAATCGATTTCACCCGGAAAAATTCAACTTGCAAATATCAAAATGCATTCCGAAACAAAAACATTGAAAGAGATGGTTGTTAAACCACCGAAAAAAAGATATAAAAACAAAGACAATCCAGCCGTTGAGTTGATGGACAATGTTATAAAACATAAAACATCAAACCATCTGGAAGATGCGGATTATGTGGAATATGAAAAATATGAAAAAGATTTTTTTGCTTTAAGTAATATCAATGAAAAATTTAAACATCAAAAATTATTAAAAAATTTTATTTTCATTTTCAACAATATTGATACAACTAAAATCATTGGGAAAGCAGTATTACCGGTATATATAAGAGAATCCTTAATGGATTGTTATTCCCGAAAAACACCAAAAGCTCATAAAGAAATTGAAAAAGGGACAAAAATGGTCAGCTTTAAAGAATATTTAGATGACCAAGGTTTAGTTAATATGTTAAAATATCTATATATGGATGTTGACATATATGATAATAATGTTTCGTTGCTGACAAATCAATTTCTAAGTCCTATTGCACCCACAGCGCCTTTGTTTTATAAATATTTTATAATAGATACCTCACTTGTTGATAATGAAAAATGTGTCAAAGTGTATTATTCTCCAAGAAACAGGACTGACTTGCTATTTCAGGGGAATATGTATATTTCTCTCGACAGCAGTTATGCTGTAAAAAAAATTGAAATATCTGTAAACAAATATATCAATCTCAATTGGATAAAGGATTTATCCATTGTTCAGACGTTTGATAAAGAGCAAAATCAAGGATGGAAACTTACTACAGATGATATGTCGATTGATTTCGGAATTATGAATCAAAAAAAAGGTGTTTTTGGAGAACGATTTGTTTCTTACAAAAATTTTATTTTCAATACACCTCGAAAAGACAGTATTTATGAGGGTGAGAAAGAAATCCATAAACCTGATGCAGAAGTTCATGATGATGCTTATTGGGATAATCATCGTCACGAAGCGCTTTCAAAAACGGAACAAGGTGTTTACAAAACAATGGATAGCATAAAAAAAATGCCAAAATTCAAACGATCAATGAATCTTATATTATTTCTGTCAACAGGATATATTAAAAGTGGAGATTTTGATATAGGACCTTTTAATTCATTTACAAGTTATAATCCAATCGAAGGTTACAGAGTGCGTTTTGGCGGCAGAACAAACACCAACTTTAGTAAAAAAATAAATTTTGACGGATATGTTACATATGGGTTTCTTGACCAACGATATAAATATTCTTTAGGAACAACATATTCTTTTACAAAAAAATCAATTTATGAATTTCCTGTAAAGTCACTTCGTTTAAGTTATACTTATGATACACGAATCCCAGGTCAGGAGCTTCAATACGTGCAGGATGATAACTTTTTCCTTTCATTCAAAAGAGGTGTGAATAACAAATTTCTTTACAACAAAACATTTAAAATTGAACATCTGAATGAATTTAAAAATCATTTCTCATACACACTTGGATTTCAGTATGCACAGCAGGAACCAACAGGAAAGCTATTTTATAATACAAATGATTATTCTCAACAGTTGAACACGGTGAAATATTTAACTATTTCAAAATTCTATCTTAATCTGCGAATTGCGCCTCATGAAAAATTTTATCAAGGTAAAACGTATAGAGCAATTGTACCAAGCTCTTATCCTATCATTCAATTGATGTATTCAGTCGGAATAAAAAATTTATTGAATGATGATTACAACTTTCAAAATATAGGTGCAAATATTCAAAAACGATTTTTACTTGGAATGTTTGGATATACATATGTTACTTTAGAAGCTCAAGAAGTTCTGGGGAAAGTACCATTTCCTCTTTTGTTGATTAGTCATGCCAATCAAACATACACCTACCAAGCGCAATCATACAACTTGATGAATTTCCTTGAGTTTGTCAGCGATAAATATGTAACATTATATATTGATCATTACTTCAATGGCGCTATTTTCAATAAAATTCCTTTACTGAAAAGATTGAAATGGAGAGAAGTTGTTACAGGAAAAATTTTATATGGCAGCTTGTCAAATCAAAATAATCCTAAATATCAAAATGACCTTTTCCGCTTCCCTGTTGATGCGAACAACAATCCAACAACTTTTACATTGGATAAACAACCATATATTGAGGTAAGCGCCGGTATTGCTAACATTTTTAAATTTTTCAGAATTGATCTTGTGAAACGATTAACCTATCTGAACAATCCCAATGTCAGCAGTATTGGCATTCGAATAAAAATCAAAATGGATTTCTAAAAAAATTTGTCTTTCACCAATTTCAAAAATAATTACTTATTATCAACGACGAAGCGTTTCCACCGAAGCCAGTGGCATTAATCATTACTTTACGAATGTTAGTTTTTCTATTCGTTAACAGATTGGAATAAGGTAGGTCTAAAGAAGTATTATTTAAAATACATAAAATGGCAAGCTCCAGATGAAGAGCGGCCGAAGCGGCGTACGTATGTCCTATCTTCCATTTGTTTGTATAAAGAATTGGAATATTTTTATTGAAAAAACTTTTCACAGCATTCATTTCTGCAATATCACCTTTCACCGTGCCTGTTCCATGAAGCAGCACCATATCAATAGGTTCAGAAGAAATCATTTTATCTGTTGCATCTTTCATTGACTTTATCAATAAGGTTCCTTCCGTATTCAAACCAGTTGCTGACGGTGGTGTTTCAAACGCAAACCCAATAGATTCAATAATAACTAAAGGTTTTATTTTTCTCTTTTGAATAGAATTCATTTTCTCAAGAACAAAAACAGCAGCGCCTTCGCCTAATGCAAAGGTGTTTTTAGGTTTTAATTCCGCAGAAAACGGTCGTGATGGATATTGATTTAAAATATTTTTTGTATAAATGCCCAGCGCTTCAGTCTGTGCAAGCGTGAATTCTGTAAGCGGCGCCTCGCTCCCACCGGCAATAAAAGCATCTGCCATGTCTGATTTGAGCCAAGCCATCGCATTTCCGATTGCTTGAAATGCAGTACTGCATGTAGTTGAATTGCTGATAACAGGTCCTGATACCTGAAGATAAGAAGCTACTTCTGATGAAACATTCCCCAATGTTGTCAAAGGAGAAGTAAGCAAAGCAGTTTGTTTATCTTTTGATAACAAATAATCCTTATAAAAATCTTCCCACAAACCGGTGGCACCACGCGATGAACCAATGTTTACGCCTATTCTATGATAATCTGAATTTTTCAATTCTGCAGAATCAAAAGCTTTGTGGGCTGCAAGCATTGCCATTAAAGCAGTTCTGTCAAGACGGCTGTATTTCTTGTCTGATTTTTTTAAACTACTAATCTCTTCTTCAGCTTGTGGATGTAAGGATGCAACAGGATATTCAATATTATTAAACGTTTTATTTTTTAATAAACTATCTGTATTAAGATAATTATTCCAAATATCTTTCTTGAAAGAGCCAAGGGAAGAAACAGAACCCCAGCCGGTGACAGCAATTATTGTTTCGTTTGCTGACATGTTTTTCACCAACCTGAAGCCAGCACATCTGAAATATGTGCAGTTTTAATTGGCATCTTATGTTTTTTAATATATCCTTCCATGTGCATCAGGCAGGAAGCTTCGGTTGAAACGATATATTCTGCGCCTGTTTCCAGTGCATATTGAATTTTTTGTTCAGCCATTGCTGTAGAAATTGCTTCATGCTTCACAGAGAATGTTCCGCCAAAACCACAACACACATCATTGTTTTTCATTTCAATGATTTCTAAACCTTTTACTTTACTCAGCAATTTTCTTGGTTCGTCTTTTAAACCATATTCTCTGAGCGCAGCGCAGGCATCATGATAACAAATTTTGTGTGGAAATTCAGCGCCAATATCTGTAAACTGAAGAACATTTACGATAAAATCTGTAAACTCAAAAATGCGTTTTGTCAAATCCATGCATTCATTGTGCAGCGCAGAGTTGTAAAACAACTCAGGATAAAAATTACGAATCATGCCAACACAGGATGCCGACGGGCTGACAACGTATCTTTGGGTAGAAAAATCTTTAATAAATTTTTCACCCAAAGCTTTTGCTTCATCCCAAAAACCGCTGTTAAAAGCCATTTGCCCGCAACAGGTTTGTTCAACATTATAATGAACATTCACATTCAGCTTTTCAAGTATGCGTACCGTATTTATTGCAGTTTGCGGATAAATCTGGTCAATAAAACAAGGTATAAAAACATCCACATCCATAATCAATACTATTTATTTCTGATAATTGTTTCTATTCTGTCCGGTCCCACTGAAATATATGAAACAGGCGTCTGCAATTCTTTTTCAATAAAATGAAAGTATTCGCTCAATTCTGTTGGCAAATCTTTAATATCTCTGATATGTTTTGTTTCTGATTTCCATCCTTTGAATTCCTTTAAAACAGGCTCAATATGCTGGTCAACAATCTGATCAGGAAAACGATCTGTTGTCTGTCCATTCAGCATGTAAGCCGTGCAAACTTTAATGGTGTCAAAGTCATTCATCACATCTATTTTCGTCATGATGAGTTCTGTGACGCCATTGATCATCAATGCATACTTCAAAGCAACTAAATCAATCCATCCGCAACGCCTTGGTCTGCCTGTTGTAGAACCGAATTCATTGCCAACGCATCGCATATTTTCACCTGCTTTGTCCGACAATTCTGTGGGAAAAGGTCCACTGCCAACGCGTGTAGCATACGCTTTAAAAATTCCAATCACTTTTCCAATCTTATCAGGTGAAACGCCCAAGCCGATGCATGCTCCGGCTGTTATCGTATTTGAAGATGTTACAAAAGGATATGAACCATAATCTATATCGAGCATGATTCCTTGTGCGCCTTCTGCAAGAACGGTTTTCTTTTGTTTCAACGCATCATTGATATAATATTCTGCATCTATCAACTGCATGGATTTTATCATTTCCACTGATTCAAAGAATCTTTTTTCATATTCATCAAATGGCAGTGAATCCAGTTTAAAATCAACATCATTAAATCCGATTGAACGAATGATCTGCAAATGCTGCTGTTTCAGCTTTTCATATTTATTTCTGAATTCAGGATAAAGAATATCTCCGATGCGAATCCCGTTGCGTCCGGTTTTATCCGTATAGGTTGGTCCAATTCCTTTGAGTGTTGAACCAATCTTTGCATTTCCTTTTGCGTTCTCAAGTGCAGCATCCATCATGCGATGAGTAGGTAAAATAAGATGCGCCTTTTTTGAAATCAACAAGCGATCCTTCACTTCATCTATTTTCAATCGGCTTTGAATACTTTCAATTTCTTTTTGAAAAATCACAGGGTCAATAACAACCGTATTGCCAATGACATTGGTTACATTCTTGTTGAAAATTCCGGAAGGAATGGTGTGCAAAACATATTTTTCTCCATCAAATTCTAAAGTATGTCCTGCATTTGGTCCTCCCTGAAACCGAGCTATAATATCATATTTTCCACACAACACGTCAACAAATTTTCCTTTTCCTTCGTCTCCCCATTGAAGACCTAACAGAACATCTACTTTCATCCTCTCTTGATTGGTTTTAAGTTTAATTGGTTTTATTATCTATATTTTCTTTACTTTTTTTGCACTTTTTTATATTCAGGCATTTGCCGTAAAATATCAATGAATGATGCGTGATCTCCACTTGAGCTGATTTTTCAAGCTTTTCCTGCAATTGAAAAATGGAATTGTCAGCCGGATAATCAGTAAATTCAATCACTTTGCCGCAATCCACACACACCATGTGATAATGCTGCTGTCCGAAAGATTTCTCGAACCATGCCGTGGTATTGCCAAACTGATGTTTAATCACCAAATGGCATTCGAGCAATGTTTTCAATGTATTATACAACGTTGCTCTGCTCACCAGATACTTGGTGGTTTTCATTCGTTGATACAATGACTTGATATCGAAATGTCCGGGAAATGAATAGATCTCTTTCAAAATGGCGTATCGTTCGGGTGTTTTACGGTAGTTGTGTTCTTTGAGGTATCCGGTAAGAATTTGCTTAACTTCATCATATTTAATTTTCTTGCTGGATTTCATTTTCTTGAATACTCAAAAATACGGGTTGATAAAAATAGTAAATATTACATTATACAAAGAATCTTTTTATCATTTTTTAAAAAGTAAGATAAAATTTGAATACTTATGTTAAAAATAACTTTGTAAAAGTAAAACTGTTTGTTAACATGGATGTGATTTTTTTTATGTTTCCCGAAACTGTTTAAATTTTATTCAATAATAATTTTATAGAGATAATATAAATCATTGCCTGACTTGATTATCTTCACTCAGTCTTCTAAAATTTCCCAACTGCGAATCAATAATTTCTAATAGTTCTATATATTTCTCAAATAAAAATTTTATTAGAAGAACATTTTAACTATTTTTGCACTCTTAATTCCAATGCCCGAATGGCGGAATTGGTAGACGCGCTGGTCTCAAAAACCTGTAAGCGCAAGCTTGTGCCGGTTCAACTCCGGCTTCGGGTACAACTATCACCCACGAAACCCTTGTCACGCAAGGGTTTTTGTGTTTTTGGAATTTTCTGATTGAAACCGGATTGAAACCAAACCATTTCCTTAGTGTCCCAAGGCATACAGAGGCACAATCTATTACTATATTGAATTTGATATTTCTTAATATTTTAAACTTGTATCTCATTTTTTAAAATTAATTTGTTGTTAATTAGTTAATTATATGTTAGTATAGAATTGAATATTTTATATGTTGTGTTCTCATTTTAGAAGTACAACTTTTATTTGATATTTACTTTTTTTAATTTTTGATTCTGCTCTTTTTTTCATCTGTTCGCTTCTTACAAAGTAGTAGAGTTCTCCTTTCATTTGGCTGAGTTTCCAAAGGTTGTTTGCAATCCTTTTGTCCACAACGCCTACAGGCTTTTCACTAATAGAAACAAATGCACAGGCAACCGTCTTCCTTCCTGAAGTTCCTTTGATATCAGGTGTATTGCTGTCCTTGTGCTGGTAATGAAAATAATTCCAGGAAACCTTCCATTCCGGTTTTACGTTTTTATTCAACCATTCACCGGACTGAATAGCAAATAAAAGTTTACGCAGACGATGAAAGCTGTTTAGAGTTTGTTTACTGACTTCTTCAAGAGTGCTAATCATTTTTTCAGCATCTTCGCTGTCATCAATTGATTCAATGGCTTCTTTAACGATTAATAAAGACGAATGAATCTGATTCACAATTTCCTTTTTCATTTTTTTTGTATTTGTTTCCATAATAAAATTTTTTGATAATTTTCTCAAAGAAAATGCCAAACTTGAAAACAATAATTGGCTGGGATAGGATTACTTATAAATCCTATAAAACAAAGGATGTGCCAAGGTTTTATTTAAGAAAATTAGAAATTTTTTAATTAATGTTACGTCTGTTTACAAAAAATGAAATTTCCACACTTCCTTTCGTGCTTCTTCAGTCATTGGTAACTCAGGGTGTGGCAGATATGCGAAAGGTATTTGTTTATTGCCGTAAATCAATTTGGCTTTTATTACTTCTATTGTTTCCTTTCCAGACTTGATTTTTTTTGTTTCAATTTCTTTTAACCTTTTGGATTCCTTCAAATAAGCTAAAAGACTGCTCGAAAAGGAAATAATAATTGACGGTTCGGAAAAAGCCAAGAATTCATCAAATAGTGGAGCACTTAGTTCCAAATCTTTCTTGGAGATCTGTTCTTCCTTTTCTGATCGAAAAAAACAAAAATTAGTTTGCATTCCCTGTGTAGCCTGTGGTATGTACTCATGAAGGAATGGAATTACTTTATTTAGTGATCCCATTTCGTAGTAATTGCTATCAAAGAATCGGAACGGATAATCTTTTTGCGCTCCATAAACGTTGCCTGCTTTCACTAATTCCTTGTCAACTGTCCAATTAAAACCGACTATCAATGGTTTATTTTTTCGGATCATTGTTGAGATTACAGAATAACCCCAATCATTTTTTCCGTACTTTTTGTAAACATCGGATTGATGATATGCTTTCCTTGTCTTTTCCAATAATTCATTGAAGAAAATAATTTCAGCTTCATTCTCTCTGATATATTTTAGTTTGGTTTCAATGTTTCGCTTTATTAGTTTTTCCGTTCCACCTGTAAGAGCATCAATCATTTCATCTTTAGTCATGTTAGGCGATTTCAGTTCCTGTTTGATGTATTCAAAGTTATTATCAACGAACCTTTGGTAGTTCTCTATGGTAAAAAATTCCCAGTATGGTAGGGAAGCCTGAAAAAGGAATTCTTCCGGATATTCACCAGTCATAATGTTGTGAACCTCTAAACCTTCAAATTCTTCCGGAACCAAACGATTGTCAAAAACGAATGGATGCGAAACAGTGATTCTTAATTTTGGAGGATCGTACACAATAGATTCGCCAGTTTCACTGGAATAATATTCCTCAATTTCAATAACATCTATTTTAGGATTCAATGAAACAATCTTTGGATTAAGCTCATTAAACCTTTGTAATATATCTTCTTTCATAGTTTATTTATTTTTTCATTTTAAAGAGGAATACACTATTATCCTAATACTATTACTTTGATTTGAAATCGCACGTCTTTCCATTTTTATTTATCAATAGATTCGTTGGATTCAAGATAACTTTCAATATTTTCAAAGTGCAAAACCTTTTCAATTTTATTTCCGGTTGGATCAATGAACCAATAGTCCCGCCCTTCTTTTTCTTCCTTAACGATTGCTCTGCCTTTGTAAAAGCGATAGGCATCAGCAAACCTCGGTTTAACAACTACCTTCCCTGAAACGTCAATGTAGCCGTACATTCCATTAAGTTTAATGACAGCAAATCCTTCGTAAAAATTTTCAGCTTCATCGAAAGAAAAACCAATTTTTTTCTTATTATCCTTGTCAACGTAAGACCATAATCCCTTTTCGCACACAGGTACAAGCCCACATGAAAGGTGCCCAATATTGTCGTAAAGAATCGGAATGATTATTTTGTTTTTATTACTAATCAGCCCCCAACGACCGCCAATGCAGACAGGACAGTTACCAAACTCAAATAATTTTGTATTATCATAAATCAGCGGAACAACAACATTTATACCTCTAAGAAATCCATTCTTACCTTCATTTTGCACAAGCAGGAGATCTTCGCAATATTTTGGAAAGACAAAATCATATTTAGGTGCAAGAATAATACGCCCACAATGGTTGATCAAACCATATTTTAATTTCATATCAGGCTTTTTTATTTTACCTACTACTGCATAACCATCAATGAAATCATTCGCTTCATCAAACTGATCGGGAACGATCCAATGGTTGCGGTGGTTGACATAACCAAAAAGATTTCTTTTTGATTTCTTTGGAAACAGTGTTTCAGGGTTATTATTATTTTCCATAAAAATTTTTTAGGAAATTTTTACAAGCGTCGTGCCAGTCTTTTCATTAAAACCAAGACTGACAGGCGCAACTAATAGATGTAAAAAATAATATTCGGTAATAAAGGAAAACTAAACAGGTCTTATAAAGGAATAAATTATTATTCTTTTATAATTTTCTTAATAATTGCATTACTTATTGATTGCAATTTCACAAAATAAACGCCTGCTGGCTGACCTGTTAAATCAATCTGTTCAATAGGATTAATTATTTTTTTAGTTAAAATAACTTGACCTAATGTATTCAAAATTTCAAGATTATAAGAAATATTTTGATTATCAATTTCAATAGTGAATTTATCACTTGTCGGATTTGGATAAATTTTAATATTTGATTCAGTCTTAATTGATTCATTGATTCCGACAAGGCTTGTAACGTCGATTGTATTTGACGCATCAGAAATACATCCATCTTGTTTAACAGTAACAAAATATTTCCCTTTGCTTGCAGCCATGTCACCTGTAGTATTATTTTGCAAAATGCCATTATAATACCACTGAATCCCAACAGAGGAACTCGATATAAGATAATTCCCACTTCGAGTGATAGTTGGTGTTGCAGGGGTGTGCTTAACACTTACCCCAACTGTTCCTGTATATGTACAGCCGAATGTATCTTTCCCTGTTACTGTATAGGTAGTAGAATAAAATGGATTCACTGTTTTTGTGTCCCCACTTCCAATACCACCACTCCAAGAATAGGTTTTTGCCCCACTTGCAGAAATGGTGGCTGATTTTCCAGAGCAAATTGTCCCACCCCCACTTGCAACAACTTTTGGTATTGTGTAAACAGTTACTGTCAAGTTAAATGGGGCCCCTGTATAGCTACTATCCCTTGGAGTTATTGTATAAACGGCTGTTTGGATAGTATCTGTAAAATTTTTAAGATTCCCGGTAACCTTCGTTACATCTTTGCCAGATGTTCTGCCATCAACGAGTTTATTTTGGGGAGTTGCCCAACTATATGTAGTCCCCGGTGGAACTATACCGTTTACTCCATTGACAGGGGTCGCATCAAATGGGACTCCTGTACAAGTTGATATATTCATAGATGTTATCACTGGAGTCACGCCATAATAATTTGTATCATTTACACATCTAACATGATAGATATAATCAGCATCATAATAAGAATAACTCGCACCATCAATATTATATACATAACTGCTGTTTTTATTTATAGTTTGTATATGAAGTTCTTCAGCACCATTAGGATCAGCTTTATCATTTCCTTCTACATAAAAGAATTCATCATAATAATCATTTATAAAACCACCAACATTCCTTTGCAGCAGTTGTGCATTAAATCCAGATTTGTTAGTCCATCCACCTGCACCACAAGATCCTACAAGATCGGCTGCATTGTAGCCTGCCAATATGTTATTAACATCTACAGAGTTCATTGTATGCCATCCTATAGGGCAAGGATCTGGCAGCTCATTACCCCACGCATCAAAGAAAGTATAATGGTTAAATAAATTAGATGTAGGCCCTTCCTTATAGTTTATTAAATCATCAGAAAATACTTTCCTGTTATTGATTGTTACTACCTTATAGGTATTTCCGTTAATATCTTTAACGGTTGATGTCTGTGCATCGATTCTTACTGCAAAAAGTAAAAAAATTGCTAAAAGTTTAATTGTTTTCATCGGTTAATATTTTTCCATTTTTCTCAAAGGACGTGCCATGCAAACTGCATGAACAGAAGAAGTTGATAGGTATTTATTTTATTTGAATATTTTTAATAAATCTGTTGTAATATCAATAAATTCACTTTCTTTTATTTTACACTTGTGTTCTTTCTTGCTTTTTGATTTTCTTTCTATTGCCCTAGATACATTTTTTTTGTCAAATAATTTATAGATTGGTTCTTCATCCTTATTGAATCTAATAAGAATAATTCGTCCTGACTTAAGTTCTAAAATTGATTTATGAATGTCCCAATTATCGGTATTGCCTTTTACTGCTTTTAGTTGAACCTTTACACTATTTAATAACTTAAAATCTTTATAACGTTCAATAATTAAATCATATCCAAACGAATCAATTGTAGGATAAACTATAGAAACTCTTTCTTTTTTTAAAGAAGTAGCTAATATCAAATCTTTCAAAAAGTGATGTTCAGCTATCTTTTCAAGGATGTTACTGTTTTTTGCATCAATAAAATCAAGTGCTTTACTGCCTCTGGCATTTTCTGTCCCCTTATTTGTCAATTGATTGTTTTTTATTATTCAACAACAAATGTAATAAATATTGACACAAATGTCAATTATATGTCAAATTTCATTGACAAATATTAAACCAAATTTGTCAATATGAAACATCGTGGTGAAATCATAGAAAAAGTTGTCAGGGAAAGTGGAATACCAATCAGCATAATAGCCAAAAGCTTAAAGAAAAGCAGACAGTTCGTTTATAATATTTTTGGCAATCCCAATGTTCCGGTTGATATTATTGTATTAATTGGCAAGATCACTCATCATGATTTTTCACAGGAATTTAAAGATTTGATAGTGGCTCCAAAGAAATACAAAGTAGTTCCCTCGACTGAAACTTTAAACGAGGATGATCAAAACAATGATGCAAATCATTGGAGAACAAAGTACCTTGAAGTATTAGAAAAGTATAATCAATTGTTGCAGGAAATTGTAAAAAAGAATAAAAGAAAAAAAACAAAGAAGGGATAGATCAAGTCTTATTATTCCAGTCCGATACTCTTTTATTTTTACCAACCTTTCGAGCTTTTCGCTCCATTATTTTATTGATCTTTTCCCAGAAAGCAACAGTCAAATCAATGTCCATTACAATGCAGTTGCCAAGCAGTAGTATAAACAAGTCTGCGTGCTCCTCGGCAAGCTGTTCTTTGCTTTTTCCTTTTGTCAAACATTGAGCTATTTCACCAAGTTCTTCGGTTAGAAGATTTGTTCGATAAAGCATTGTTTCAAGATTTCCGGTGGAAATATCAAAACCATGTTTAAGGTGAAAAGCCTTAACAGCTTCAATCATACGACTAATGTCGTTGTAAACTTCCATAGGACAAATTTTTGAGAGAAGACCGCAAAGGACGTACCAGCCTTGAAAACACAATTAAAAAGATAAACGAGGAAGATTAAAAAACAAAGGCAAAAGAATCCTGCAATGAAAGAAAACAATGAGGAGTTTTAATCAAAAGAAAATGCAGGTAACTGTCAGGTAACTTGACTGTGTGAAAAGTTACCTGAGCTACAACCATTGCCGGAAAAGGAATTGGGTATGTTGACGGTAACCGGGTAATTGATTTTAAAAAAAGAAAGAAAACGAAGTTTTTACAAGGTTCCTATGGGTTGGGACAACGTTATAAGTTTTTTGTCGCTTTGGTGCCTTTTTCGGTTACCCGGTTACCCGACTTGTCCTTAAAGGGCTTTGGGACGGTAACTTCGGTTACCGGCAGGGTTACCGAGAAAGTAAAAAGAATAATCGGGAAAAGTAATAACTATTTTTAAAGTTGAATGTAAATATTGTGTCCAGAAGTTTATTGCCTTTTGTGTAGCGTAATAATAAAGTTGCTTTTGGCAGCTCTCTTAATTTCGTTTGTTATTCATAAAAAGACGAAGTGTCAACTATAAGTTTATCTACATCAGTAATTTTTAGTTTATGATTTTTGTCATATTCTAGGGTTAATTCAAATTCAAATGGAAAATTGTCTGAAGTTTCATTACCATCTCCACTTGTTTGGTCACTATCTGAACCATATTGAAGTTCCACACTTACAACTCCGTCACCCTTAATAAAAATTGATTTGCCATCTATCCTTATTTCGTCAATATCTATGTCTGAAATCTCATCCATCATCGTATGGGTTGAAAGCTCATTAAGTTCTTCTGGAAATTCCTCGATGAAATAACTGGATAGTAGTTCATCTATGTTTATAATCTCTAATTTCTTTTCTTTTGGTGGAGTTGCAATTACAACAATAAATTTATAGTTACTTTGGGTATGAATATAATTTCCTAATTGAGTAATTGTTTCTTTTTTATCAGGTGTCATTTTCCCTGATTTTATTTCAATAACAATTGTTTCATCTCCTTTTTTTGCAATAATATCTGCTTGATATTTTCCAATTTGATTTTCTTTGGAAACTTCATATCCTTTTTGTAAATATTCTTCTGCGATTTGCTCAATTGCAATATTATGTAAATATTTATCTAAAAATTTTTTTTTAATTTCCATGTATTTATAAATTAAATTTAAACATAGAATACTTTAAAGTTCCACATTCAACATAAACAATATGTTCTTCTGTATCAAAGGCATCAAGTAGTTCGGCGACAACTGTTCCTGGAATTCCAGTAAAGTCAAGAATATTAAAATCATTTTTTGAAAGGTCAAAACATCCAGCAATTCTCAATTTTACTTGTTTGTCGTCACCAAATAGAAATCCTGTTAAACAGTCCCAAAGCGGTTTACTTAAATTGTCTGCATCACTGTCAAGGTCTCTTTTAAAAAAGTAATACAAAGTCCCATACAAATCTTCTGTTAAAGTTGTATGGGTTGGATGAAATTGTCTGAACGAATTTTCAATTGCTGTTTTGTAACTTGCCTTTTTAGCTGCAGACGCATGCCTCCAACTGTTAAATGATTTTGGTTGTCGTTTTAAAATAAAACTGTGCATTGTAGTGTCGTCTTAAAATTGATGCCAACGATTCACTGTCAGCTATGGTATAAATTTTAAATAGGTACAAAAATTAATTTTAGATAAACCAAATTTATAAAAATTATATAAGACTCATCTGTAAAGTATGAGAGGCGTACCTCGTCAGCTAATTACTGGAGGGACGGACTAATTAGACGTTTTTATTATCTTGTCACTATTAAACTCTTTTACTTTTTTAAAATACAACTCTTTAAAATCTTTAGAAAAATCAACATATGAAACACTCGCTTCAATTAAATAATTTTTAATTAGCAGCATTTGATCAAAAGAATATGATTGTTCGAGCGAATTGTAAAGTTTATTATTATTATTAAAATCAGTAGAGCCTTGTTCAAAATCAATTATCTTAACATCTAAAAATTGTTTAAAAAAAGATTTTAATTCCTTTTTGTTGCTAATTCTATAATTATTTTCAATAATAAAATCAAATATTTCATTTGATTTTGACTCAATATGATCTTTAATTGCATAATTAATAATTTGTGATAATTTAGACTCCAAATTATTCCGCCATTCGGTTCGAGAAGATATCTTATTAGCAAAAGATGCTATCTCAATTTGCTCAATTACCAAGTAAATCCCAGTAATAGCAAAAGTAAGCGCAAATATATCTTTATAAATAACAAATTTTTTAAAAAACCATTTCACACCTTCTGACGACCAATCAGGTGACATTGGTATTATCTCTCTAAACGTATTTATAATGCAAATAAATGATATAATTGCGAATACAAATATGCTATACAATAAAACTATTTTTAAAAACTTTACCATATTTTATTCTAATAATGTTGCCCCAGGAGTTAATTCATATAAGATATTATATTCTACATAATCATCTGATATAATATCGAATGAAATATCTATTTTTTTATAAAAATTTAAGATAGTCAAGTAGCTTCTTTTATCTTTTGATGGTAATTCAAAATTTAATTCGATGACAGGCATTTTTTGATAAATAGAAATGAACTGCAAAAGATTATAAGGAAACTTTTCAATTTTTCCATCGTTTTTATAAAAGTTAAACGTTACTTTTGTATTACTAAAAATTTTTCCCCATTCATCTGGACTCTTTCCCCAATGAGATTTCATTTCAATTTTATTAATCTTAATAAATGAAAAATTATAATCAATCTTAAATTCTTTTTTAGGACTTTCTTTAGTGAATGTCATACTTTGATCTACTGTTTGCATATATTGTTTATTTTACGTTCGTTAACCTTTAAATTCATCTGTAAAGATATGTTTTCATTGCACAAATTTATTTGTACTATTACCAATTTAATTCAATAGTCTATCACCTGAAAACAATATATATTATTTTGACCCAATCCAACATTCTTGGAGCGCTATAATCTGACGAGTATAAAAATCAACATAACTGGTATATCTTTTTTTTGTGAACCACCCCTTATCTATAGCTTTTTTAAAGAATACGCTTCCTGGAGCTTTGTCCTTTTCTTTAACAACCACAATACTCATTAAGGGTCTGTTAATTTCTTTTTCTTCTTCATTAATTTCATCTAAAATTTTTACAAGATTAGGTAAAATAATATTTATTTTACATTCTTTTTTCAAATTTGAGTATGTTATTATAGGCTGAGTTCTATTAATAACTTCAATAAGTTTTGCACGAATAATTTTTTTTAATTCTTCCATCTTCATAACAAAAAATTTTAATTATTAATTTTTAAAATCTGTATAATTAACAAATATAATATTATTTTGAAAAATATCAAGAATATGGCAAAATATTTGTTGTTGAATTTCAACCGGCGGCGGTTAATGTGGTGAGAGTGGTGAAGAATTTTGATTAAATGGATTTAATTTCGTGCCGATTTAAATATTCCCGGATATGTTTTCTTGAAATTAAAATCTTTTTCCCATGTTGATAATAAGAAATTTGGCGATCTCTCTTTAGAATATGCCACTTGAACGTACTAATATTTAACAATTTTAAAGCAGTTTTAAGAGGAAGAAATTCATCTAAATATTTGTTCTTAACATAGTCGTCAATGGTTTGATTAAATTGTTGTTGCTTTTCCGCAAATTCTCGAATATCCTTGATATCCTTAGCTATTTGCGGAATCATATCCATATTACGTAAAAGTTGAATAAGTTTGATTTCTGTTTCAGATAAATTCATAATGACAAATTTTTTTAATTATTATTAAAACTATAAAACTATGGAAAATAAGAATCTCCAATCACAGAACAATTTTTGTAATTCCGAAAATCCACAAAATGATTTTTTTGGAAAACAGTATTTAACCTATTTGGAAACATGTAAAGAGCTTTCGGTATCATTGCCTACCTTGAAATCCTATATTGGTAAAGGAATTCTGCCTGCTTATCGGCTCAAAGGCACAGCACGCAAGTATATCAAAAGTTCTGATTTTGAAAATTCATTTGAAATTATTCCAATACCGAAAAGAAAACAGACATATGAGGAACTTGAAACATCCTTCAGGCGTGCAATCCAGAGAGGTAAAGAAATTAAAAAATTACAAGATGAATATTTTGCAATAACTTCAAGCCCTTCTATTTCGGGCTTTTGTAAGTGGCTTTACGAGTTTAAGCGATTCAAATTAATTTATTTTTTTAAGGGAGCAATCCAATTTGAAATTTTTAATTCCACTAACTTTAAGATTAATGTTTCGTAATATCCTTTTAATTAAATGGATTTAACTTAAGTAAACGGTAGGTAACTGTAGTATGAGAAAATTTTTCATTTTTAATTCAAAATTATAAGCCATCAATACCCAATGCCTGAAAGAAAGCATCATGTCGTTTTTCTGCAAAATCAATCATGGTTTCATAAGACATTACTTCAAAATATTGGTTTAATTCAGGGTTAATTTTATAAAGTGTACCATAAGGTGTTTTCTTAAAAAAATTATTTTTGATATTGTAATCAATAAGTTCTTTATGAAGGTCGCAAATTATATAACCAAATTTTGGTGTGTTATCCTCAATGTTTAGCAACTTTCCTTTAGCTGTTTTTGATTTACTTTCCATTAATTTTTCAAAGTATTCAGCTACTTGTAAATCTAGTTTCTTGTCTTTAGGCGTTTTCATATCTCTTCCCGGTCTTTTAAATTCAAAAACTACAAGTGAGTTTATTTTATTCGGGTTGTCAGCGTAAGCCCAAGGGAAATCATATATTAAAAGATCTGTCTCTTTTTGACTTTCTGATGCAATATGTTTATTTGTTTTAAGTGGTCTGTCAGATGTTGTGTATGAATGAAAATTGAGCCGTTCATCTAACAACCAAAGGTTATGAAAATCTTTAGGCATTGTCTCTGTTTCTGCACCCATCGTAAAAATGATATTATGCAAATCTTCTTCAAGCATATACTCACCTTCTTCTCTCCAATTCAAATATTGACGAAATAATTTAATAATTGCTTTCCGTCTAATCATTAAGTCAGCTAATTTTCCAATAGAAAAAGCGGCTTCTTCTTTTAATACATTTTGAATTATATCGCTAAATTCTTTTTTGTCATATTTTTTTTTGGCAAATGCCTTTTCAAACGCCTTACTTCTTTTTTGTTCAAGGGAAAAAATCTTTTTATGCAATTCTGTTTCGAGTCTTTCATCTGTGGCATTAGCAGGAATATCTTCAAAAACATTGTCTACGCTTAATAAATGTCTGTATACAAGACGTGGTTTGCTAGGATTAAGAATGTAGTTTTCTATTCTTTGATTTTTTTCTTTCACTGCTGTTGTGATCAAATCAGAATATTCTGTTCTAACATTATCTGAAACACCACTAAACAATTCTTCTAAACTAATTTCATCAAACGAATTTTTATCTTCCTCTTTTTGAGGGATACTAAATTTATTACGGTGATTGTTTGCCTTTGTGTCAAGGAAATCGCCTGTTATATAAACTGATAAAAAATATTTCTTTTCGTTTTCATCAAGTAATCCTTGAACAAAAGACGGAATGTAATTTGAAACACTTGTTTTCTTTCCAACTTCTCTTTTGTTTGCACAAAGATGAAATGAGTGTGTTTTGTTGTTATAATTTCTTAAATAATTTAAGTTAAATGGTTGTTTGAGATTTTTTAATTTCAAACTTTTAACTTCTTTGTCAAATTTTACAACATTACTGTAAAAGTCATTTACAAAAATTGATTTTTCGGAATCATTTTCATTATACAATCTTATTGTGGGAACTTCATCACTTATAAAATACAACAAACAATGCTGTATTATACTTTCTGCAATATCTTCAAGTTGTATCCTGTTTTTGTTGATTAAATCTTGAAACGTTTTTTTATAATTATTGAGTTTTACAACCGTTTTTAATTCGCTTTCATTTACAGTTTTTAAATTATCATTACTTTCAGGAGTTATGCCATTAAGCTCATCAAACTTAAAAATTCTGTTATACCAAATTCCATTTTCTATAAATGTGCTATTTACCTCCATACTTCCAAAACAAGCCAATACTGTGTATCTGCCAACTCCTTTGCATCCCTTTTTTTTATTTATATCAGTAAAGGCATCATTAAATGCTTCAAACCTTTTAACAAGAAACCCTACACCATTGTCAAAGACTTCAAATCCTTCTATAGGTAAATAAGGTTCTTCAAAATCATCCCCATTTAGCGATAATTGTTTTCCTCTAATCACCTTGATTGATATAACACCTTTTTCACCATCAACTTTATCTTCAATACTCTGAATAGAATTAACTATTACTTCATGAAGTGGTAACATAAATTCATCGGGTTCAATGTCAATACCCGAAACAAAACCTTTAATATTTAGTGTTTGCGCCATATCAATATTTTTTATAATTCTTCCTTAAACGCTTTATCAAGTTGCGCAGGCATAAGTTCGGTTAAACACATCTTTTCTAAATGTGTCTGCTTCACGTTCATAATCATTTATATTTATTATTGGTTCGGTCATTAATTACAAAGATAAATTTTTTCTACAATCAGTTTGAGTAAGGCGTTGAAAAATTTGGTTGTTATAACCTTACCATTTCGTTGGTTTGAGTGTAGAGCAAGAAAGAGTTATTAAATTGTTTTGAAAACGTAAATATAATAAAATTGAATAATATCAAAAAAAAATTCATTTTATTAATTCAAATTTTCTCCCCCACTATAATCTTCCACACCCACTTCTTAATATTAAGTATTCATTTCTTTTGTATTTGTTTCTATTCTACAATGTTTAAACCCGATAAAGCATTTCCGTTTTTTTTGATTAGAATACTTTTCCTTGAATCTGGGTGTTCCAGCTTTTTCAGGGTGTTTCATCTACTCCCCTATATTATTCCTATACCTTAAAATTTTTTTATAAAAAATATTTTAAATCGCTTGGACAATCTTGTCATGTAAAATCTTTAAAAAAATAATCGTTTGTTATTCGGGTGGAAGGATAAGTAATAAAATTACTAATCCTTGGGTTCAGTTGCTATTTCTCGCTTTCTGGAGATGCCCCATATTTCACAATCAAATCCTTTGAATAATATTCCTGAAGTATAGCCACCGTTCAGAGATTTTGTAACAATCGTTTTATCTTGTTGTAATAATTCCAATTTAGTCAAATCCATTTTTAACTGTAATGGCTTTAATATTTCTGCAAAAGGTTGAATCCAGCGGGAAACAGTGGTTTCATTCACTGATAAAACATAACTAATGCCAGAATAATTTAAACCTTCAAGATAAAGTTGTAATGCTTTTGTATGGTAATAGTGATCGATTTTGCGAAGACGAGTATTCTCTGTAAATCTGTAACCGCAGATCTTACAGCAATAACGTTGTTTGCCACCACGTTTTCCGAAGCGGATAATTTTAATTGAATCACAGTTAGGACAAAGAATTTGCATTGATTTTTTGATTATTTATTGGCTGGGTGGTAGATAGGTGCTGGGTGTAGCAGATAAATAATCTATATAATAGATTACACTTTTCTGTGATGACGATGAAACCTCAGAATTAGCAAAGAAAATCCCATTACATAAATTAACACCCATTAAAATAATTTTTAACCGGAGAAATTCTTTTAAGGTTAAAAAATTTATTTAAATCCTATCTTTTTTATCAATGGCTCCTGAAAATTCTGTTCTTTCATGTGATATATTTCAGCTAAAGTTTTAGGTTTATTAATATCATTTTCAATTCCTAATTTTAAAGCAAGGTTCTTGGCTTTTTCAGGATTAAGCTCTTTAAATTCGTATTTGGCAATAATTCTACCTTTCCTGAGAAGCGCCTTATCTATTTTTGAAATATCTGTATTAAAAGTGCAGATCACCTGAATATTCAGGCAATCGGACAGTAAGCCATCTGAAATATTTAAAAGATTTGCCACAGAAAGATTGTCTCCGGAAATCCGATCACGGATTATATTCTCCGCATCTTCAATTACAATTATAGAGTCTGGATAATCTATCATTAGAGAAATAAATTCAGGAGAACCAATTTCGTGTGCAAAAGCAGGAGACAAATAGATCATTCTTTTGCTAATCACCGAAGATAAATATCTGATATAAGTTGTCTTTCCTGTTCCCGGCAGTCCATGTAATAGCACAATACCATTTGCATTTTTGTCATTAAGTTTTTTTAAAATAGTATCGTGAATTGGTTTAAAATCCTTATTGTAATTAGTTTCAATATCAAGTTCAATCTTTTTAATAATAAATTTTTTAATGCTGAGAAAATCGCTCCTATTTCTATAAATAAGACTTATTTTATTTTGTTTATAGTCATCTTTTATATGATCCTTCACCATAAGATTTAAGTCTTCTAACACCAATGAATCAGCACCATCGGATGACAATATCTCAACATGAGAACTGCCAGAATCACTATACAAATAAACCATTATTTCAGGTCTGACAATCATCATTACATTTCGCAATACAAAGGTTTTCTTTAATGGAAGAAATTGTTTATCAAAAAAAATTTGATCATTTGATACTTTGAAAGTTGATTTTATATCCTCAATGAGCTGATAAAGATCAATGTTATAATAGGCTGTTTTATTAGGCAACTTGCCTGTACTTGAATAGAAAAAGTGTACTGGCTGAATGTAGTCAGCAACTGAAAACATTGGAGTGTAATCAATGGGCTTATTTTGCATCATTATGGTACTAATCGAAAAGAATTATTTTAAAGAGATGTTTTAACACCATCACTCACTTTTAGAATGGGTTGAGTAAAAACTGATGAGAATTTATCTGAACCCTGTGTGTGAATTGGAATAATATGGTTAGGGTTAAGCGCATCGGCAAAGCGTTTTAAATCTTTTATAAAAGCATGTCCACTTGTATGAATATGATTGACGGGGACACTATGCTTTTTCCAAAAGGCTTCTTCTTTCTTAAAATATCCTTCCCATTGCGAATAGATTAACTCAGCATTTTTCAGTAAACTTTTATTTGTAAAGATTTTTACATCAAGCGCATTGGTTTTAATTACAAACTTTGAAGGTTCACTTACTATTTCTTCTATTTTGATAATAGCATTTTTGTATTTCCAGAGTTTATTTGTTTTTGCTAATTTTTTAGTATGTGAATTAGGTGTGAAGAATATCTTGATATTATTCCAATTGAACTGGGGAATACTGCTACTGACAGGTTTTAACTGATCAAGAATATATGCAGTATAAGGATCAATAACAAGTGTACGTTTTGAATCTCTGCAAGCTTTATAAACAGATACTAATCTATCTATATTTTGTGATGAAAATGAAATCAAAATGAGTTTTGAAGAAATAGTAAAAGCTTGTAATAAATCTTTTTCAATATTTTCCTCTGTCTTTTCAATTTTAGAGCTTGTATTATTGATAGGATCAATATGCGTACCTTCCAACAGAAGATAATCAATATTTTTTGGAGGATCAGAAATTATTTTTTCTGTTGTAATCCACTTCCGCCCATGTGTTCTAAAATCACCTGAATAAAAAACTCTTTTATCTTCTGCTTCGATCAGAAAGGCCAGTGCATCAAATCCGGAGTGATCAACAAGATAAGGAGTAATGTTAAAAGAGCCAATTGGAAAAGTTTCCCAGGGGGTTATTAAATGATTTTTATGAATATAATCTACATCATTAAAGAACCCAGTTACCTTTATCAACGCCTCAGTTCCTTTACTCATATAAATTGGAATATCTTCATGAATATGCTGCATGAGACCAAAATGATCCTGATGTGGATGTGAAATCAAAACTGCATCTACTTCTGGTTTATCATTTTTGTATAAGCCCTTTACATGAGGAAGTATTCCATTTGATAACAATTGAGAAAGATTAAGATTTTTGAATTTATTGAAATCAAAATTCAATCCGGATTCGTCTTGAAGTGGCAGTCCAATGTCTAATATAATTCTTGTATTCCCTGACTGTAATTCTATACAGGAACCGCCTATTTCTTTGGCTCCACGGTGGATAATAATATTCATATTATTATAAAAAAAGATTTATATTTTTATAGGCATTGCCAAGCCAATGGTCTGGTAAAATCAATAAATCAAATATTAGAGATGATCCAATTTTTGAAGGTATTGAAAATCGACTAGGATGTTTAGCACTTACTAATACCATAACATTTCGAAATGTCAAAGAATGACTAATAAATGATTTTGGCAGATACCCTTCTTTTTCCATTGCAATCCTATTACCTCTTATGGGATCAGCTTTTAATAATTTGCCGTTGTACCATTGATTATATTTTACTAACTCTATATATGCTTTTTTATAATCATCATCTTTTTTTAATTCAATAATTGATATTTGGTTTTTATTCAAAGCTAATAAATCTATATGTTCAGACCTTTTCTTTTTCATCGAACCCTTTGCAATAATCACAGGTACTTGGCTTACAAGATGAGTCAAGTTATATGGATCAATCTTTAAATAATCCCTTGTTTGTTCTCCACAAATTGTATCAGACATAATTAAAGATTCTAACCAATGTTCAAAAGAAAAACCAGGAATTATAGACCCTATATATTTGCTTTTTGTATTACCAGTTTTAAAAGCATTGTTAAGAAAACTATCTAAATGCAAAAGGATTTTTTCAACATCTTTAAATGGTGGTGTTGTAACAATTGTTTTGATATTACGTCTTATAATTTTTGAAGAATTTATATATAAAGGATTATGAAATTTTCCATCTTTTTTTAATTGCAACATTTCTAGTCCACAAAATCTAAAACTAAGATATGTACCATTATATCTAGTAACAAGAACCCTACCTTTACTACAAAACGGTGTAAAAAAATTTTGCGCTGATACAATTTGTGATTTATGAGTAGGATTTTTGGTAATCCAAATTTGTGTTCCATAAAATTTATTAATATTCATAATTGTAAATTTAATTTATACTTCTAAATACCTTGACATTCCATATGATTTAGTGGTGATCCATTCAAAATGTTCTTGATTAAATTCGTTAACTTTAATTCCTGTTTCATGAAAATTTGGCGAATCATCAATAATATCGTGAAAACCAAGTGTAATAGTTTTTACTTTCTCCAGTTCAAATATTTCTTTTAATTCATCAAAATTATCAAAATCAACAGGTGTAAAGAAACTACCTATTCTACCATTTGTTTTTATACTGATCCTGTAGTTCTTCTCGTGTGGGTACATATATATGCCTTTTACTTTGAGAATCGCTTCAGTAACTTTTTTAATCAGATCGTCTTTACTGAATTCGTTTGTCAAATATAAGAATACTTTCGACAATTTGTCTTTACTATCAGCGGATATCTCATAAAATGTATTAAGAAAATCTTCTCCTATAAAATCTTTATCTCCGATAATACAAATACAAGGTACTGCTAATACATCCGGTGATTTTTCTTCGGCATAATATATTTTTTTGTCATGCTGAACAGCTAATTCTTCAATTGCATTAATTATTTCTTCGTTTTTTGTTGCTAAAAATAAAGTTTCATCTCTTGTGTAAGAACCTTTGTTATTTCTTGTTTTCATAAGTGAAAATGTTTAATTGAAATTCTTCCACAAAGTAATTTCAACAAATTGTAACCTATTTACAACTTATAAAATAATTTGTACTTTTATAAAAAAATCTATGCCGGTGAATAAGTTTGCATATAAACGCTACATGATCATTGATAAAATGATTAGGAGCAAGAACCATCCAACTCGAGAACAACTACGTGAAGCATGCGAGGAAGCACTTTATGGTTTAGATGGAGGTAGAGTCTCAATATCAACTATTGATAAAGATATAGCTGCGATGAAAAATGAGAACGAGATGATGGCACCAATTGCAATTTCAAAAATATACAACGGTTATTATTATACCGATCCTAATTATTCTTTAAATATTCCATTAACAGAAACTGACGTTGATGCACTGATAGTAGCCACCTCTATTCTCAAGCAGTTTAAAGGTTCAGATATTTTGAAGAACCTTGAAACAGCTATTGATAGAATTAATAAAAAAATGTATCTTAAATTAAAAAACAATAATGATATTATTCAGTTTGAACAAGCTCCTTCATTTGAAGGTACAGGTTATTTGCCCATTATTCTTGAAGCAATAAAAGATCAGCAGACCCTACAGATTAAATATAAAAGATTTCAGGATAAGGAAGAACTCCCCCATACTATTGATCCTTATCTGCTCAAGGAATACCACAATAGCTGGTATGTTATAGGATTTAATCATGAAAAAAATAAAATACTTACTTTTGGTCTTGACCGAATTATTAGCCTTATTAATACACATAAGCTATTTAAGCGTCTTCTTGATTTTGATCCTCAAACCATATACAAACATAGTTATGGAATAACCTTCAACAATGAAAAATCAGTGGAGATTATTTTATCTTTTACTCCATTACAAGGCAAGTATATAAAATCAAAACCCCTTCACGAAACGCAAAAAGTTATAACAGATAATAATAAAGAATATCGCATATCCATTCAGGTTATTATTTCACAGGAATTAATCAACCAAATTCTTAGTTATGGAAATACCTGCAAAATAATATCACCGCCGAAACTTCAACAAAAAATAAAAACTACACTTGACCTTGCTTTGAAGCAATATAAAAAATAATATCAATTGTAGATAGGTTACAATCAACGATTTTATTTTTGTTTCAATGTTGATAAAAGATTATATAATTTTTATATATTTACTTATTAAAAAAAATAACAAATGGACGAAAACAGATATCCTTTTAAAATAGAAATCAATGGAGCAAGGGCTAATGAAGATCAACAATGGAGAATTAATAGAATTTATATGATTATTGGATATGCACAGGCTTTGGCTGATATTGATAAGAATAAAAATTTTCACAAAAAAATTAAAAGCATTTATGATGATAAGGGAAATTTAACTATTACTTGGATAAACAAACCTACAGCAGCAGAAAAAAAATATTTACATATATCATGGGAAAGCATAGTTACAGATTATGAAAGCAATCCAATGGAACATTTAATTAACTAATACATTATAAGCTATGATAACAACATATTCATTGTTTGAGTATTTACTTGAACTCAATCAGGAAGCAGCAAAGGAACTTACTAAAACCTATTTCAATTTAGGTAAGAAAAAAACATTATTAATATTTCCTGAAAAGAGAGACAAAACATTAAGAATTAGTGAACATGAATTAAGATTTGTTTTTACAAATTTACATGGGCAATTTTATCATCCACATTTAAACTATGCCATTGAAGCGCCAACTAGTGGAATCTACAGTTTTAGTGGAAAAAGTAAAAGGTCAGGTTCGACTGATCTATCTTTCTATGAAGGAAATAGTAAAGTATTAAATGTTGAATTAAAAGCAAATAATCCAACGCAAGCAGTTATTGAAAAAGATATTGAAAAATTGGTTAAAGAAGACATATATGGCGCATGGTGTCATATTTTTGAAAATGAAGATAGAGGAACCTTAAAAAGTATTTTTAAAAAACAGGAAAAAGCTTTTGTTAAATATGGTAATCCTAAAAAACCTTTATATTTTTCTTTCTTAATTATAAAAACAAAAACATTAATTACGAGAAAAGGCATAGATGGAGATGAGAAAAATTTTCATCCAAATACAATTTTCTCTTTGAAGTATGATGATTATATTAAAGCCTACTGGCAAACATTTCATAGGAGATTGGCAAATTGACAAATTTTAAAGATTCTAAGAACACGACTAAAAATTAATTGAAAAGCATAATAATTAATTTTTATTTATTTTCCAATGACACATCAAATATTAATTTCTATTCCAATTGAGGAATACTGGATTAAGGTTGAAGAAATAATAAAAAAAGTTATTGTCGAAAATAAAGTTAAAATACCTGCCGAAATCAAACCGGATTTTCTTACGCAAGAAGAGGTAGCACAATTATTAAAAGTTTCAAAAGTAACAATGATAAAATATACAAGGAATGGTAATTTAAAGGGATATAGAATCGGAAGATGTGTACAGTATAAACGGAATGAAATTGATAAAACCTTAAAAGGAATAAAAGTTTTTAGATTCAGATAATCTTTCCTCCTTATATTTCTAATCCAATTTTCTTCATCCGTATTACCCGGTAGTTATTGTAAGCATTATCCTCTCCACAAACTTTCGTTTCAAGTTGAAATTCCACCTCAAATAAGGCGTCTGTACTTACATTGTTTAGAAGTCCTAAATTTTTATCATAAAAAGATAATTTCAATAAACAATCTCTATTGTTTTCTTTAAATAATGCATCTTGGATTCCTTCTTTGTAAGTGTGCAGTGGTCGTATGTAACGAACATGTGCTTTTAATGTAATAAGCTTTTTCATAGTATTTTTTTTAAAGATTAGTTAAACTTTTTAATTGATTATTATTAATTGGTAAATGTTGATTCTTTATTGTTGAACTTTTTCCCTTTCGTTAACTTTCAGGTAACCTTCAGGTAACCGAAGTTACCGTCTTGAGAGCCTTTAAGGACATGGCAGGTAATCAGGTAACCCCGAAAAAGGCACCAAAGGGGGACGGAAACGTTTTACCGTCAGTATAACTTTAAAAAACTTCGTTTTTTTTTCTTTTTTAAAAATTGGTTACCCGATTACCCTTACCCCACCAAAGCCCTTTCCCTACAAGGGCTGTAGCTCAGGTAACTTTTTGCACATTCAAGTTACCTGGCAGTTACCCGACGCTTAACTTACAGTGATTGGTCATTCCCTTTATTTAATTCAAAATCTTCATCAAAAGGCTTAAATTCCTCCGTTGCTTCATGTGTTTCAATTGTAGGTTCGCCTATGGTCATCCTTCCGCTTTGGACATCAAAAATTGAATCATTTGCCATGCTTCTTAATTTTAGTGCGTACTTATAAGAATTGCCTTTCTTTACTCGCTCAAAACCATTCTTTTTTAAAGCCTTACCTAAGTTGTTAATAAAGGTGTTGTTGATTGAGCCTTTACCTTTATCGGTAATCACCTCAGCTATCTGTGTTGCAGACATGAAAATCTCTGCCTTGCTTGCAGCGATTGGTTCATACTTTTCAAGCAGTAATTCTTCTTCATGAGTTTTAAGAGTATATCGTTCATTATTACTGTGGATTTCATCTATTTCTTTTTTATTAAACCAGTATTGAAATCCACTATTAAGAAGGTGTAATGCTTGAGAATATACCTTGTCGATAGGTATGCTATGTTGATAATTAATTTCAATACACTCAAAACAAAGGAATCGTCTGGAGCCTGTTGGATCACGTAAAAACATTTCATCGTTAACCGAGGCTGCAAACGAAGCTCGGTGCGGTAGCGTTTCTTGATGCCTCATGAACGGTCGTCTCAATCGTACAACTGGTAAAGTAATAAACGCTTTTAATGATCCTATCTCACGCTTGTTCATATCCTCCAATTCGTCCATGATTATTAGGAGGCATTCTGCAAGATGAATCTGGTAATCTTTATTATCTGGGTTGACCGATCCGCAATAATAATATTGTTTTAACTTGTCAGGAACCAATGTTGTTAACCAGCGGGTTTTCCCTTGGCCTTGCCAGCCTGAAAGAACGATCAGAGTATCATTTACAGTCTTATCTGCCAAAGCGGATGCAACAATTGCAACAATCCATTTTTTCAAACAGCGATACCAAAGATCGTTTTTTGTAGTATTAACAGTAGCAGCCAAATCTGCAATATAATCGTGTTGATCCCACTGTGGTAATCCTCCAAAGTATTCCTTAAAAGGGTTATGCTTCTTGGAAAATTTTGAGTAAATAATACTGTTAAGTGTAGCCGAAGAAATAGAAATATTATTTTTCCAGCATTCAAATAAGATGGAGTTCTGGTCATAGTCGTCAACAGGAACAAAAGCATTGCTACTGCCTAATTTCTTATATTCAATTTTTCCAGTTATTACATTAAATAGAAACTCATATTTGGATTGTAAAAATAAAATGATCTCATGAAATGTTTTTTTAAGTGTTTCTTTTTCCTCGATAGGATTAATGCTAAATCTATTAGGTTTTATTTTACAATCCTGACAGTATTTAAAGAAGGTTGCGATGGTTATTCCGTTTTCAGTAAATCGATTCAATAAATCGCTAAACGTTTTGTCCTCCTGTAGTTGATTATATTTAGCAGACTGGCTACATACTGTATGAAAGAATTTTCTACCTTGTTCTCCCAGTTGTGCCATTGCAAAACCTATATTAATATATTTTTGATAATCATCCCCTGTAAGATTAATTTTTTGTTCAGCAATTTGATTTACGCAGTCTTCAACATCTCTTATTGTTTGATCGTCTATTTTCTTTTCAAAATTTGCTTTGATTGCTGATTCTGATTCACTTTTATTAGTTGTATTTGTTGGTTGAATGGCTTTACTTAATACGGCTGATTCAACTAATTTTTGTACGTCTTCCTTGGAATAACCAGCTTTAATGTAGTCAGCTAAATCTTTGCCATCAGCCATCTCAGGAAGAGTTGCCACAAACACGCCGTATTTAGAAGCAAGTGAATGTGCTGATTTAACACCTGTTTTGTCTGTGTCAAAAATTATTACAATCTTTAAAAATCTTTTCTTAAGGTCAGCAATAATCTCTGCAGTTATGTTGCCTGTAGCCGATTCGCTGTGTGGTGAGATAGCGGGAAAACCCATAGCAGCCGCTACAAGCGTATCCTTTTCTCCAGCGCAAATTAACAAGGTGTCTCCACTTGGTGGAAGCTGCGAGTAGCCAAAAATATAATCTGCTGGACGTGTTCCTAAGATCATAAACCGATACATCTTTTCAAGGCTAAATGGTTTGTAAATCTTAGCCCAACCTTCATTTAAATAAGCGAATATCGGCTGGTCAGCAGTTGCTTTAATTGTAATCAGTTTGTTGTCTTTACTCATGAAAGAATAACTTGAAATTGCTTCTACGCAATACATTTTTAATATAGCCAAGGTTATTCTATATTGCTTCCAAAAATCAAGCAATGTTTCATTGAAAGGAGCCGTTGTTAACGACTGATTTTTAAAAAAAGAAAATGTTTTCATATTTAAATAGTTTAATTTTTAATAATAAAATATTTTTAATCTGCAAAAAGCTGATTAGTATGGATTTAAGGTATAATAAATTGAATGTGGGGGGTGATCTTGCTTTAACTAATATTTTTGCCATTGCTGTTTGTGTTTTAAACAGCTGCGAAAATATTTTTTAATACTAAGAAATTAACATAAAATACTGAATTTCAGCATTTTATGTTATGAAATGCGTTCAAATGAATTAAAAAATCTCGATTGATTGAATTTTAATGTAATAGGTTCAGAAAGAGGAGGAAGATTGGTGCATTTGAAAGCAATTTGGAATTACATATAAAAAAATCCCATGCAAATCAATGCATGGGATTTTTTTGAATCAATGAAAACAGCTGTCAATTAAATTTTGTTTGTTGCGGGGATGGTACGTATTCTCATGTATTCATTTATGGATTGACGGGTAAAAAGTATTTTTTTACCATTTTTAATATATGGAATTTCTCCATTTTTTCTCATCGTCTGACATCGTCTGCGACTGACATTTAGAATTTTGATTGCTGCTTCAAGCGGAATGAATTGATCTTGATAATCATTCACACTTCTAGCGTTAATCGCTTCTTCGATGCGATTATTTTGTTTTTCAATTTTTCTGAGAATTTCTTCAATCTCTGGAAGAATTCCCGCTAATTTCTCAATTTGAGAAACGAATACATTTAGTTCCATAATTTATAGGGTTTAAAGTTTATGGAACTCTTTAATACTACAACTTACAAAGGTTTCATCTTTGATAAAACCCTTGTCATTCATTTTCTATTGAATAGATAAAAAGAATGAAAAAAAAATATTGGAAGAAAATGTGGTGATTTTAAAAAAAATTATACTTTTATACAATGAAAAAGCAGTTAGAAATAAAAAGCGTAAATAGGTGCAATAAGTGTGGAAAAAGCAAATTTATAATTCACACAAGGGATAAAAAGACAGATGAAATAAAAAGAATTTTATGTACATCATGTAAATCTACACAAACACTACCTAAATTTCTCATTAAGAAAAAGAAAATTGATTGCTATTTTCAAGCTAAAACAGTTCAGTTATATTTAGAAGGTTTATCACAATCTATGATAGCTCGTATTCTAGGCTATCCTGAATCAAGAATAAAATCTTGGATCAACACGTATTGCAAGCAGCTTGAGCCGATTAGGCTGGGTAAAATATCTGGTAGTTTACTATTTGATGAAACGACGGTTTACAACGTAAAAAATGATTTCAACTATTCAACTGGCGTTTATTTTTTCTCGAATGAATCACGAATTATACTTTTGTCAAGGAAAATTATTGAATCGAAGAAAGAAAAGAAAATGAAAATTTTAAAGGATGACTCTTTATATATAGAATCACAACACATTGATATACCAAAGCATTATCAATTTCCTGAAGATTAATATTACAAGTTTACAATCGTTTTTACAGCAAAATCAGCTGCATCATTATTTAATGAATCACAATAAATTTGTGTGATCTTAGCGTTGGAATGAGCTAATGCCTTTTGAATCTGAAAAATTGGAACGTTGTTGCTGGCACAGATGGAAGCAAAGGCGTGTCTTGACAGGTGAAAACTTAAATTCTTGATTGAATCTATGCCTGCCAGTTTAGCTATCTGTTTCAGCTTCTTGTTAACCAAGGCATTTTTAGCTGAGATAACCTGATAAAATCTGTAGATATCATATTCTTTAGCTTCTTGTGGTAGAATAGGAAATATAAAATCATCTGGCTTACTATCTTCTTTTTTATAACAGTTAAGTATCCGTTGAATTTGCTGGTGCAAAACAAATGCACGGGTGCTTGTCGTTTTATTCATAGTATATACCAATTTTTCATTTTGAATGTTCTGCCAAGTCAGGCGACACATGTCCCCGAAACGAATCCCAGCGCAGAAAAAAGAAAATAAAAAGTAGTTTCTGACATTAAATATTAATGATCCTTCTGGCAGTAAAAGATTTTCAATACTGTGAATTTCCTCTATTGTCAGCTTTGCCCGAAGCACTTTGTTGTATTTCAATTTGTATTTGAAAAATGGATTATCTGTCATTTGATAAATGTCTTCTCTTGCAGCCCGATACAAAATGGTTCTGATTGTGTCCTGCTCTTTGCTGATGGTGTTAAGCGAAATCCCTTTTTGTAGAAAATGTGTCTGATATGCGTTGAGCCATTCAACGTTTATATCCTGAAACTCCAAATTTTTTTCTTTAGTGTAAGTATTAAGTTTTTTAACCAATCCATTGTAACGCTTGTAAAGATTGACTCTTTGGGATTCATAATGTTGTTGAGTAACTTTTTGTGCATATTTTAAAAAGCTGGTTTCCTTTTCTTCTCCCTTGATGTATTGAATTACGCTGTGCTGTGTGACTGGTGTTTTTTGCTTTTCCAGAGAATAAATTGCGGATTCAGCTTTACTCATCCATGATTTTAAGATTTCATTTTTCTGAAATCCAAGTGAATCAGTCAAACGAATCCACTGTCCATACTTTGCTTCACTATTAAAATCTTTTTTAAAAATATAAACAGCAGTTGAAATGCGGCGACACTGATTACGTCCTTGGCTTATTCGTAGTAAAACAATATGACGACCATCTGATCTAGGTCGTGAACTTATTTCTAAATGAACCGTTAATTTTTTCATGTTGAAAATGTTTTATTACAAAAATAGATTTTGCAAGTTGATTGGAACCTGATTGAAACCAAACTAGTATTGTAATACTTTTTATTGCCATGAAATGTCAAACAATTTACAAATACTACTAAGATTATTCCTTGGTGGAACTTTAAAGGTGTAAATTTGATGCAATAGTGAGAGTGGCGGAACCATTGAGAATGCCCGGCTTCGGGTACGCTTTTTAAAGATAAACCTCTGTAAATATTTAATTTACAGAGGTTTTATTTTTCAGGGGTACTAATAGGGGGACGAATAAATTAACGAATCTAGTTGTGATTTGCTTTCAAATTGTATCTTTGACGTAGTGAATACAACCATCTCGTTATACTTTAGTAGAAGCAAAAAAAATGGCATTAAAAAAGTTTCTTTTCTTGACGAATTTTAAATTTAACATATTATTTGATGCCAAATAACTCATCACATGTATCGGATAAAATTGTATAAATAAAAAAATAGCTGGCATTACCGGTGCAAATTTCGAGACTTTTCTATACCATACGATGGAGTTGTTTGGTTTGGCTTGACCAACCTTATGCTAAAAAATAAATAAAATCCCCGATTGGGACTTATTTGTATATGATATTTGTCAATTTTTAGATACGTAATTTGCAAATATTATAATCCTGTTATATATTTGTACTCTCATTTTACGTTTTTTGATAAAAAAATCGTTAGCAATCATGGATGAAAATTTAATTGACAATTTTTACGGAAGCATATTCTATCTTTTAGGTTTTGCTGAAAACCCAGCAGAAGAACAAGCTAAAGAAGTATTGCAAGATACTCCAGGTGAAAAAATACGTAAGGATGTTTCAAAAGTAAACACCTCTTTAAAAGACTCTTTCGTTAAATTACGTGAAAAAGCTCTTTTGATCAGTGAATAATTCAAATCACAAAACAAAAAAAGGAATTATCAGACCTGATAAAACTGTTGAATTGACCAGTTTTGAAGGAATTATGCCTGATCCTGACACATTAGCTAAACTGGAAGTATTTATACCAGGCTGTTCTCGGGAATGGATGGATATGGCTAAATCTGAAGTATCACATAGACAACAAAGTGAAAAAAGAATTACATGGACTTTTAAATATTCCACAATAATATCTTTATTCCTTGGATTCTTTTCAAATTTAATTATTTGCGCTGTAGGTTGTTATGCAATATACTTAGGTTATGCAGCAGCAGGAGCAACAATTATCACAGGAAGTGCCGCATCTGTAGTAGCTGCATTTTTACTCAAAAAAAGAAATACAAAGTAATTATTAATTCGTCTCCTGTACCACCAGAATCTACTTCAACGGTAATGCTTATATTGACATTGTATGCTGTGTTGTGATTTGCTTTCAAAATCTAACTAAAGTTGTTGAAAGCATTTATTGATAGGTATTTTTATAGATTGAGGAAAGGGAAAGATTAACAATTAGCAACAATATTGAAACAAAGTTTTTAAAATACTTCCTTTATTTTATTGAAATTTATTCATACAGTCAAAGGATAATCTTTTATAAGAATATCGGCAGGAATATGCAAACGTTTACTTAACGTTCTAATCATTTCAATAGATAGTTTTCTTTTTCTGTTGAGCACCTTTGAAATATTGCCCTTGTTCCCAAGCATTTCAACTAAATCTTTTTGGCTCATTTGGCTTTGTTCCATCATAAATTTAATTGCTTCAATCGGATCAGGTTCGGGAATATGAATATATTTTTTTTCATAGTCCTCAATTAAAAGAGCTAAAAGTTTTGCTTCTTTTTCCGCTTCGCTTCCGGCTTTTGCATGAAACAACTCCTGAAATTTTTTCAATGCAATTTCATACTCTTTTTTTGTTTCTATTACTTTCAAATATGTTTTCATAATCAAAATTACTTAATTAATTTTTTTTATCATAATCTGCATGAGTGCCTATAAAAGTTATAAAAGCCCATTGCATCCTGAAATTAAAATCAACAACCAGCCTGTATTTATTGCCTTTTATATTAAACACAAATAAGCTATCTTTGATACAATCTGCTGAATTAAAATATTTTTTCACATCATTAAAACTTTTCCAGTTTGCTTTAGTTGAAACTTTATCCCATGTTAAAAGTTGCTCTTTACTATCCTCATGTTTTTCATAAAATTTTCTCAAAGTGCTTTTATTAAAAACCCTCATGTCGGTTATTTTTTACAAAGATAAATGATAAAGTTATCAAATTGACAACTTTTTGTAAAATAAAATTTTGTTTACGTTTAAAAGTTTAAGCAAATAAAAAACTTAAATTATCTCAACTTTATCGGAAGGAATCCAGCCATCATTGCCATCAGCAATCTGAATGCGGTACCATTTGTTCACTTTGTCTATTATCCTGACTTTTGTTCCTTCATGAATGACAAACAAATCAGAATTCGATTCGCCCGGTCCGCCTTTCACAGTGAGTGTTGGAGTAAAAACAATTGCCTGCGATTCGTTTTTGAGCATCGAGTATTGTTTAAAGCCAAGCGCAAAAGCAATCAATGAAAACAGAAAGAAAACAATGCATGTGTAAAAACTAAATTTTCGAACAACAATATTTTTTGAGAAGAAATAAACTGACAACAAAACCAGAAAAAATAAAAAGAAAAGTATAGTTACAATACCCCAACCATCGGCAGAAAAAAAGTTGCAGATGTTATTCCACCAACGTTTGTAAAATAAAACCGGCACCTGCTCAAACTTATCTGCAATCTTTGTATTCGCAATTTTAAGATTAAATACAATGTCATCATTGCCTGGATTCAATTTCAGCGCTTTCTCATAATTTAAAATAGCGCTTGGTATCTCATTTGATTTGAAACTTGCATTGCCTAGATTATAATACACTTCCCATGATTCGTAATTATTTTTCAAAACCTGTTTGTACAAATCAGCAGCTTCTTCATACTTTTTTGAAGTATATGCACTATTGGCTTTCTCAATCAATGCCTTGTTTTCACTGAAAGCAAAATGCGACAACAGGATCAAAACAAAAAATATTATTTTAGATTTCATACTTCTATGTTTATCATGATTTAATTTCTCGTTCAGCCATTTCAATGATTTCAATTGCATTCTTATAGGTATCGTCCATCGTCACTGCGGATGCTGAAGAAGAGAATCGTGCAAATTCGCAGTTGTTCAATATTTCAAGCAACTGATCAATAAATTCAATCTTTACACTTTTTTCATTTAATCTTTGTTGAATATTATCCATCGAAAGATCAGCCAATGGAATCACCAACTTATCACTCACATACCCAAACAAAGCGCGTGAAATTTCTTCATAAAACTGACTTTGTTTATTTTCTTTTAAAAACGCAAAAGCTGTTTTCAGTCTTTTACGTGCAACCTTTGTGGCTTTGCGGTGTTTCATCAACATCACATCACTTCGTTTCTTCAATTCTTTTCGCCAGATAATTAAAAATAAAATAAAAATGATAAAAGGAATTATAAGCAAGAAATAAAATAACATTGAATTAAAAAAACAATAACCAATTACATTCAATGCAAAAGGTTTTGATTGGATAAAACGAATATCGCTTCCAATCAATTTAACATCTTCCTGATTCACGCTACTGACAAGGTTTGTAGATGAATTACCATCTCCTTTTGCAACATTCAACGTATATTCAGGCGAACTGACCGTTTTATATGTTTTACTTGCCGGATCAAAATAAATAAAATTATACGATGGAATCTTGAAAACACCTGCTGCTCGTGGTATCAAAAGATATTCAAATGTTTTCTTTCCTGAAATAATTCCACTGGAAGTGCTAACATTATCATTGCTTTTGTTGCTGTATTTTTCAACATCAGGAGGAAATGTAATTGAAGGTTCTTCTATCAATTTAATATTACCCGTTCCGGAAATAGTGAATTTAAGATTCACCGCATCATTGGCTTTCACATTCGATTTGTCAATAGAAGATGTCATTGTATAACTACCAACAGAACCTCCGAAATCAGCAGGTTTTCCGGCAGTCGGCAATGCGTTGACATTGAGCGTAACTGCATTTGATTTTACACTTTTTTTCACATTTGCATACGAGTCAAAGAACGAATCAAAAAATGGATCATTAAAAACATCATTGGAACGCTGCTTCTGCGCTTTCACTCTGACAATGCATTCCACTTCAAGCGGATCAATTGTTAATCTTCCACTTTTCTGGGCAAACATCGCTGTCTTCTGCAATTCTACAACATTATATCGTTGTCCATTCACAACTTCAACAGATTGCTTGGACTGCTGACTTAATGATTCCAATACCTGTGTCCAAAAACCCGCATTGCTAGCAAGTTTTGAAACATTAACAGAATTTACATTAATTCTAAAATATAATTTATACGTAACATTAATTTGTTCACCCTGAAATGGATTTGGTTTATCCACCACAGCTTTTACAAAAATATCATCACCACTAATGCCTTGTGTAGCTTGCTGTCCACCTTGTCCACCGCCTTGTTGAGCCGCAGCGGCATTTCCTTTAACTACATTTATGATGATAGGATTTGATTCAACGTTTTTCCCATTCACCTTTATTGATGCGGGTTGTATAGTAAACTTTCCTTCTTTTGATGCACGTAAATAATAAGTGAAGCTATAAGAATTATTTTGTACAGTGCGTCCATTCATAATTTGAATGCTTGTACTTGACGACTGATTTGGTCCGGATAATACTTCAAAATCCTTAAACGTTGGCGCATGAAATCCTTGTCCTTCCGCATTAATTTCATAAACAAGTGCAAACTGTTCGCCAACAGCAACAGTTCCTTTGGCTGAAGCAGTAAAACGAACCTGCGCCATCAGATGAAATTGCAAACTAAGCAATATGAATAATAACAGTTGTTTCATGAAAAATTTAAATTCTCAATTCAGTTTATATTTTAAAAAATAAAATTACCATTCTTTTTCAATATTCTTGCTGCCTCTTACGGCTTTATTCTTGTCAAGATTTTCTTTCGTCTTTTTTTCCTCATTTTTCAAGGCTTCCAGCATTCGTTCAGCATCTTTTTTTGAAATCTGTGGTTCTTTATTTTGTTGTTGTTTCTGTTTCTCTTGTTCGTTTTTCTGTTGATTCTTTTGATTGTCTTGTTTTTTCTGCTGATTTTTATCTTTCTGATCTTTGTTTTGATCTTTATTCTGTTGTTGCTTCTGATTTTTATTCTGATTCTTTTGATTTTTGTTTTGTTGCTGTTTCTGTTTTTTTTGCTGAATGATTTTCTTCATCGCATATGTCATGTTATATTTTGTATCCTTATCTTCCGGATTACTTTTCAATGATTTTTTATATGCATCAATACTCTCTTCATATTTTTGCTGTTGCAACAGCGTATTGCCAAGATTATGAAACGCCTTGGCTTTCGTTTCTTTATCCAGATTTTTTTGCTCGCTTAATTTCTGAAAATATTTTTGTGCTTCAGTATAATTCTTCTGCCTGTAATACGCATCACCAAGGTTAAATAAACCTTTGTCATAATCCGGTTTCTTTTCAAGCGATTTGAAATAACTTATCTGTGCATCCTTATATTTCTTTTCATCATACAGCTTATTCCCTTGTCTGGCAAGTTTCTCAGCGCTTTGAGAAAATGCATTCAAAGAAATGAATATAAAACTTATATAAAATAAATATTTCATCTTTTTCAACATCTGATTATTTTATCAGCTGAATAATTTTATTTTCCTGAACCACTTATTTCTTCTTTCAAAAACAACAACTTCTATCAGCAACAACAATATACTTGCAGCAATAAAATATTGAAAACGGTCTTCATACTCCGAAAACATTTTACTTTCAAATTCCGTTTTTTCAATTTTATTTATCTCTTCATAAATTTGTTTCAGTCCGATATTGTTATTGCTCGCTCTGACATATTTTCCTTTCCCTGCAACAGCAATCTGTTGAAGCAATGTTTCATCCAGTTTTGTCATGACAGTATTTCCCTGCCTGTCTTTCAAATATTGACCACTTCCTACAGGAATTGGAGTGCCTTCAGGAGAACCAATACCGATTGTATAAATCATGATTCCCTGTGAAGCCGCTTTCTGCGCTGCTTCCACCGCATCATCTTCATGATTTTCTCCATCTGTAAGAATAATGATTGCTTTTTTTTCTTTTGCTTTATCCAGTTCAAATGTCTTGGAAGCCTGATCAATTGCTGAACCTAGAGCTGTGCCTTGTTCAGAAATTAAATGCGTGTTGATGGTAGAAGCGAATAAACGAGCAGCGCCAAGGTCAGTAGTAACAGGCAATTGAGTATATGCATTTCCGGCAAAAACAATAATTCCGATTTTATTTTCTCCTAGATTATCAATCAGTCGCTCTAATGCGTATTTAGATGATTCCAGACGATTTGGTTTAATATCTTCGGCAAGCATACTGTTTGAAATATCCAACGCCACAATCAATGAAATCCCCTTTCTATGCACCTTTTCAAGCTTTGAACCTATTTGCGGATTAGCCAAACCAATGATTAAAAACACAAAAGCAAAAATCAATAAAATAAATTTTAAAACTGCTCTTCCCTTTGACATATCAGGCATCAACTGCTGAACTATTTCATGATCGCCAAATAATTTCAATGCTTTATTTTTCCATCTCATGTGTAAAATAAAAAAAAGCATAAAAGCCGGTATCAGCAGCAATCCCCACAAATAATATGCATGTTCAAGTTGTATCATTTCTTCAATTTCTTTCCTTTGACTAAATTATGGTAATGTCCTAAAAAAAGTATATTTAAGAATTATTTCAATTATAAATAAAAGTCCTGCCAGCAAAACCCAAGGCATAAATTCTTCCTTTTTATTGCTGAATCTCAATACATCAATTTTCGATTTTTCAAGCTTATCAATTTCAGTATAAATTTCCTGAAGTTTCTTTTTATCCGTTGCTCTGAAATATTTTGCATTAGTAGAACCTGAAATTTGTTTCAACAAATTTTCATCTATATCTGCCTTTATAGTTACATATTGCGGACCAAAAGGAGTTTGAACGGCTAAAGGCGCTTCACCGTAAGTCCCAATGCCAATCGTATAAACGCGAATGCCAAACACTTTCGCCATTTCTGCAGCAGTCATCGGATCAATTTCACCGGTATTATTTTGACCATCCGTTAATAAAATAATCACTTTGCTGACAGCTTTACTATCTTTGATACGGCTGATGGCTGTAGCAAGTCCGCTGCCAATGGCAGTTCTTTCATCATCAATCATTCCTGTTTTAACACCTTTAAAAAGATTCTTCAACACCGCATGATCTATTGTTAATGGGCATTGTGTAAAGCTTCTGCCTGAAAAAACCACCAATCCGATTCTGTCATTTGGCCTGCTGTCAATAAACGTAGAAGCCACGTCTTTCGCTGCTTCCAAACGATTCGGATGAAAATCTTCAGCCTGCATGGTTTGCGAAATATCTATTGTCAGAATTATATCAATACCTTCAATCGAAATATCTTCGCCGCTTTTATTCGACTGTGGTCTGGCAAACGCAATGATAAGTAGTGCAACAGCCAACATGCGCAAAACAAAAAGACTATGAAAAAATATTTGTTTTTTTGATTGTTTGCTTTCAGAAAAATCATTTATTGAAGAAACCCGAACATCCGCATGTACCTTATTGTGTCTAAACCAATACCAGACAGCCATCAAAGGAATGATGATCAGGAAAAATAAAAACTCAGGTTGAGCAAAAACTATATCAGGCATTCTGAACATTTTCTTCTGTTTTTATTTCAACAATTGTATTTTTAATATAATCCAAAGCAAGATTAAAACTTTGTTCATTTTCGAGTGGCAATGGCTGTTCTTTTGCAAATTTCACCTTATCTGCCAGCATTAATATTAGCTTTAGTTTTGTTATAATTTCTTTATTTGTTTCAATATTTTCTAGTGCGCTTATAATTTCATCTGTCGTCATTTCGAGTGCACGAATATCAAATCTGTCTTCAATATATTGTCTTGTAATTTCGGTCAGTTCAATATGAAACTCCTTGACACGATTGCTTTGCCAAAGATTTTTTTGCCGAAGTTCTTCCAAAGCGCGAAGAGCTATTTCGTGCGGAGGCAACTTAGGTTTAAAGGATTTGAACAGCGGTTCAGCTTTTTTTCTTTTTCTATAAAAATAAATTCCAAAATAAATAATTGCTGCAACTAATAGCGCTAAGCCAATGTAAGGTGCAATTTCTTTGAATGTTAATGGCACTTTCAACGGTTCTTTAATATCTTTAATATCTTTTGTCGTATCAACGGCAGGTAGTTTCACTTCAAGCAACAACGCATTTGTTTCTGCATACAATTGTGTTGAATCATTTGTTTTACCATAAATAAAACGCAAAGGAGAAATCACTGAAAACCCCGAATCATAAGACGTAACAGATAATATCTGTGTTAAAGTAATTTGTTTTTTATCAGCAGAAAATAACGTATCAATCTTTGATTTTCCAAGCACAGCAATACCTTTCGGCAATGTATCCTGAAACACAGGCCAGACAATCTTTGCAGACGATGGTGCAATAACCTTCAAATTCAGTTTCACCTCATCGCCAATCTGAATAGTTTTCTTGTTGATGTCAGCATTGACCTGTATATTCTGCGCTTCCGAACGAAAGCAACAAACTATTACAAAAGCTAAAAAAACTATAATTAAATTTTTTCTATTCATAATTGAATCTTTCTTCAAACTCCGACTAATGCCTTGATTCACGTTTTTTGAATAAATTAATCAATGGTTTAATATAATCATCCGCAGTATTAATATTCACAATATCCACACCGGCTTTAATAAAAATATCATTCAACTGTTTATCCTTTTCCATCCATTGTTTGCTGTAATCTTCCCTGACTTTTTTACTGGAAGAATCCAGCCAACTCATTTTTCCTGTCTCAGCATCTTTAACTTTTATCAAGCCAATCGGTGGCAATGAAGTTTCGCGATTGTCAAAAATCCTTACAGCGATAAGGTCGTGCTTTCGATTTGCAATTCGTAAAGCATTCTCAAATCCTTTATCCATAAAATCTGAAAAAATAAAAGCTGTGCACCGTTTGTTTATGACATGTGTAAAATATTTCAATCCTTCTTCAATCTTTGTCAGGTTGCTTTCAGCTTTGAAATCAAGGAGTTCACGGATAATGCGCAAAATATGTGATCGTCCTTTTTTTGGTGAAATAAATTTTTCAATTTTATCACTGAAGAAAATCACGCCCACTTTATCATTGTTCTGAATGGCAGAAAAAGCAAGCACAGCAGCCAGTTCCGTAATCAATTCTTTTTTTAATTGTTTCTTTGTTCCAAAATCATTTGATCCGCTGACATCAACCAATAAAATAATTGTTAGTTCTCTTTCTTCTTCAAAAATTTTAACAAATGGACTATTAAAACGAGCCGTCACATTCCAATCTATCGAGCGGATATCATCTCCAAATTGATATTCGCGCACTTCGCTGAAAGCCATTCCTTTTCCTTTGAACACGCTGTGATAATGCCCGGAAAATATCTGATTAGACAATCCTTTTGTCTTTATCTCAATCTTTCTTACTTTCTTTAACAGCTCGGAAGTCTCCATTTTGTTAATCGTTTCCTGTTCTTTATAAATTAGTCATTGGTCAATAGTAATTAGTCATTAGGTGGCTGTAAGCCTCAAGCTAAAAGCTTCAAGTTTTAAATTTTCAACTTGAAACTCAAAACTCAACACTTTTTAAGGTACCTCAACCGTATTCAATATTTCATTAATAATATCTTCCGTTTTAATATTTTCAGCTTCTGCTTCGTATGACAATCCAATCCTGTGACGAAGCACATCATAACACATGGCGCGAACATCTTCAGGAATAACATATCCTCTTCGTTTAATAAATGCATATGCTTTTGCAGCAAGCGCCAAACTGATACTGGCACGAGGTGAAGCGCCGTAATTAATCAGTAATTTAAATTTATCCAATTTATATTCCGCTGGATAACGAGTTGCAAATACTATATCAGTAATATAATTTTCAATCTTTTCATCCAGATAAACATTGCGTACTACATTTCTAGCATTAACAATATCTTCAGGACTAAGTATGGCATTGGTTGTAGGAAATGAAACATTAATATTTTGACGAAGAATTGTTCTTTCTTCATCTTTTGTTGGATAATTAATAACAACTTTTAACATAAATCGGTCCAACTGAGCTTCTGGCAAAGGATACGTTCCTTCCTGTTCTATTGGGTTTTGCGTAGCAAGTACTAAAAAAGGTTCTTCTAATTTATATGTATGAACACCAATGGTTACCTGTCTTTCCTGCATGGCTTCCAGCAAAGCGCTCTGAACCTTTGCAGGTGAACGGTTGATTTCATCTGCCAAAATAAAATTAGAAAAAATTGGGCCTTTGCGCACTTCAAATTCTTCTTTCTTTTGGCTGTAAATCATAGTTCCAATTAAATCGGCAGGTAAAAGGTCAGGTGTGAATTGTATTCGGCTGAACTTTGCTTTAATAGTATTTGCCAATGATTGAATGGCAAGTGTTTTCGCAAGTCCAGGAACACCTTCGAGCAAAATGTGTCCATTAGAAAGTAAACCGACCATTAGGCTTTCCACCATGTGCTTCTGACCAATAATCACTTTACCCATTTCCATTTGAATCATATCAACGAAAGCGCTTTCTTTCTGAATGAGATCATTGATTTGCTTAATATCTGTGGTTGTTGTC